>Ga0306925_10000182_pt1 | contig 39309 bp, 40 predicted proteins | sample flu12Cox44000176_FD_203755 | JGI IMG/M metagenome (GOLD analysis project Ga0306925, IMG submission 203755) | Lab enrichment of tropical soil microbial communities from Luquillo Experimental Forest, Puerto Rico - flux8day.12C.oxic.44.000.176 (v2)... | ecosystem: Environmental > Terrestrial >... | reverse complement strand
ACCAATACCTCCCGCCACAAGCCGCGCCCGTCCACAAAACTACCCTGTGGACAAGCCCATACGGCCCGCTCAATCAGGGAAAGTTGGGAAGCTGCACCGGCAACGCCGAAGCACAGTGTCTCAACACAGATTTCATGGTTCTCACGCGGCAAAAAGTCCACAGAAGCAGGCAGTTCACCGAATCCAGTGCGATCAAAATCTATTCTCTCGGAACAACTTTGGACTCGCAGCCAGGCCAATACCCGCCAGACGACACGGGTTGCGATGGACTCTCGGTAGCGAAAGCCGGTGTAAAACTAGGGTATCTGGCTTCGTACAGCCACACGTTCAGTTTCTCGTCGGCTCAGGCCACAGCGGAGAAAACTCCGTTCATTCAGGGAAGTCTCTGGACGAACGAAATGTTCAATCCGACAAACGGTCTGGTTACCGTTGGGTCATTGAAGCAATCGAACATCGCTGGCGGGCATGAGTACCTTGGTTGCGGAATCGATTGGAACGAAGACGTTTTCGTGTATAGGAATTCGTGGGGCGATCAGGACAAGTGGCCGGGATGCAAGCCGGGAGGTTACTTCGCGATCAGTTTCAAAGACGTACAAGCGTTGTTGTCGCATCAGGGCGATGTGACGGTTCTGGTTGGAAAGTGATTGGGAGACAGGCGCAGTGACCACTTATATTCAGCAGTGTCCCGACTGCGGGATCATTCACGAAAACCTGTACTACGGAATGGAACAGTGTGATAAATGCCGGAAGAAATGTACAGTCGGCACCGTACTTGACGAGCACGAGTACCGATTCGGGCATGACACCAATTGCCTATGCGGCGCACCGGGAATTTGGACCTGGCATGACTACCGAAGCCACCTAGCTCAAGTAATAGACGATCATTTGAAAAAGGAACATGTCTGAGGATCACAACGATAACTGGATGCACGGCATAGACGCCTACCGATGTTGGACGCAATGCCCGGAAACCAACGCGCAAGGTTCGCAATGTGAACGCGAAATCGACCACAGCGGGCCACACGCAGCAGGACCGGTAGCCACATGGAGGAATAAATGACAGTCATCATCGATTGTGAGTGCGGGATCAGACTGACTGAGTACACGCCACCGCTGGATGCGCCGATAGCGATTCGAGAAGGGTTGTGCTATCTGGAAACTGACTGTCCAGCGTGCGGGACACACTATTGCGTACACATACCCGCCAGGAAGGAAATGAATGATGGCCAAATCTGAAAACGTTCCGGTCGGCCAATGGACCCACGTCCGCGCGGGTCAAATGATCGCGATGGACACCTACGTGGACGGCAACGGGGTGTTGCGGTCGTCGGGCGACGGGTCGGTGGTGGCCTGGCACAACCCAGGATGCCGCCGCAAGGGCCTACAGCCGCACGAACTGAAGTACGACGGCAACGGTGCCCCCTGGTGTCCCGCGTGCTGGCAGGCCAACAAAGACAAGGCACGGCTCCGCAAGCATTTCCGCTCTCAGAAACGAAAGTAGTTGGGATTAAAGAGATTTAAGGGATTTAAGGGATTTAAGATTGGGAGATGAACAATGACCCATGATCACATGATGGGGATGGAGATGCTTCCCGGTTTCGGGAAAGCAACCAACTGCCAACTGTATAAGCTTCACCGGCCCGCTCCGCTGAGATTCATTTGGCACCACATACTTCCGCAAACATGTGGTGGACAATCGGTGCAGGACAACCTATCTCAGCTATGCGACAGTTGCCACTACGCGGTACACGCAATGCTCTACGATCTGAAAGTCCATCAGGGAGCGTTCATTTCGTTTGAAAAGCTCTCCAAAACCCCGCGAGCGGCCCTGGCCTACCAGGGATATTCCGAAGCCGTGAAAGCCGGGACGGTGGACAAGATACCGCAAGAGGGCAGCATCGAGTAGCACAACTAAGGACATCAACATCTGGTGGTCTGGGTGGCGACACGCCGCACATCTTGTGGTGCTTGTGCCCTCTGACCTGCGGGTTTATGCTGAAGGTTCGTTGAACGGACAGTGACGGACGAAAGACGTGGTGGTGCCGTGTCGCCAAATGATAACGCGGGCAACGAGTTTCGTGACCTCAACCCGTTCCGCAACTACGCGGAGAAGTATCGTAATGCCGGATGGCTGGGAACTCTCCCACTTCCGTATAAAAAGAAAGAAAAGCCACCAGATCGCATCAAAGGACAGAAGCGAAAATTCACTGGTGGTGATTGCAAATATCCAACCGAAGACGAATTGAAATTCTGGCTGGGTACACACAGCCCATTGAATATCTGCATCAGATTAGCAGGAGTAGACAATGACACTGAAATCGTGGGAATCGATGCCGACCACTATCTCAAAGCTGGAAAGCAAAAATTCGGTGGCGACCAGTTGCAAGCGTTGGAAAATGAACTTGGTTCGCTTCCTGATACATGGATTAGTTCGGCAAGGGTTGACGGAATATCCGGCATACGATATTACCGGGTGCCTAGAGGGTTGGGTTTTCGAGGTAAGGCTGCCAAAGACATCGATGTAGTCTCAAAAGGACACAAATACGCGATAGTTTTTCCCTCTATTCATCCTGAAGATGGCTTAGGGTCATACTGGTGGTTCCCGCCAGGGGTGAAGCCGACGCTGGAAGGCAGACAAGCCTGGCAACCGGGCATGGACTTGCCGGATGCCCAAGCGTTGCCGAAGCTACCAGACAAGTGGATCGATTATCTCACTGATCTTCGAAGAACTTTCGATCCAACGCCGATGGATTTGGAGTCCACAGTTGATGAATTATATCAGTGGGCATCTTCGGTTTTTGATACGAGCAATGTAGCGTGCGCTTGGACAAAGCGGCTCATGGAGAAGCATACAAAGGAAATCAAAGAACACGCTGATTCACACGATCAGATCAAAGATGCTCATTGGAGTTTTGTTCAAAGTGCTTTCGAAGGACATACTGGTATCTGGAAATCTGCGATAGAATTCCTAGAAAACTATTACAAGAACGATGTCTGGAATGTCAAAGACGGTAAACGCGGAATCCAAGAAGCTGAGAACGAAATCTTTAGAAGCCGTGTTGGTGCTCTAAGAAAGATCAAAAAGGTTTCGGATGATAACGTTGTCAATGGCTATGGGCCTTTAAAAATCGAATGTGACGCCGGTTGTCGTGGTGAATTGAGTGCTGATGATGACTGGCTGAAAATCCGGCCTGTGATCGTGGTGCCTGATGGCCCGTTATCGGACATTCCGCGCGGTTGGTGCAAGCAGGATATTTCAAAATATCTGCGTAACGATGATGGCAACGCTCATCACTTCCACGATAAGTTTCCAATGGTGCATTGGATTCACGATTACGGATGGATCGTTTGGCGAACAAAACCCATTCCGCATTGGGAAGTTGATTTAACTGGACAACTTGTACGAAAATTATGGTGGAAAGTTCGCGACGCTCAAGTAGCGTGGGTCGAACGAGAGGGACGAAGGGTAAGCGCGCGGTTAGCTAACCTGCCTGCTGGTCCTCGCGGTGGTGCTGGGACTCCAAGTCCAGCATTGAAAGCTGCTGCCGAAGAGGTTCGGCTATGGCGAGACTTCTCCCGAATCTCAGGAACCAATCGTGCCGCTAAAGAAGCGTTAGAAGCTTTCAAAGTTAGATTCGATGTGTCAATGAACTTCGATCAACTTGATTCAAAACCAGAACTATTAGGAGTTTCCAACGGTGTCGTTGAGATCAGTGAAGACGGTATTGCATTGCGTGATGCTGATCCAGAAGATTATATTACTTTGAACACTGGACAGCCTTATATTCCTTGGTCAGTGTTACAGGAAGGTAGACATTTCTACCGAGAAGGAATGAGATTACTGGATGATTTTCTGGATAGATTTATTCCTGAAAAAGATCATCGCAAGAACATTTTCACAGTTTTAGGTTATGCAGCAATCTATGGTGAGAACGTCGAACGATTGATTATCGGTGTATACGGACCAACGTCTAGTGGCAAGACAACACTAACTGAGTCAATGCTTTCGGCTCTTGGTGAGTATGGGACGGCTGCCAGTGTCACTGTTTTACAGAATCACAAACTCAATCCAGAACTCGTAGACACACTTCCAAAACGTTTAGCTATCATTCCAGAACTTTCTCAACAATCTAACGTGCCACCAGAACGATTAAAACAACTATCTGGTGATGAGATTGTTCGTGGTGAACTTAAAAATCAGAATCGTAGCGTCGGTCGTGTTCCTGCATTCACAATGGTTTTTCCAACGAATGAATTTCCAGAAATGCCTGGGGATGCAGCATTACGAAGACGAATGTTGATTCTTGACTTTTCTCATACAATTGATGAAGAGCATGATGTTCAAGGTATGAAAGCTGAAATTAAAAAACATTGTGCAGTTCCTATGCTCAGCATGTTGCTTGAAGGTGTAGTGAACTGGAAACGTGAGGGTATTCCACGCCACGATGAACGCATCAAAAAAGTCACTGATCAGATCATGGCTGAGATGGACAATGTTGCATGGTTTGCCAACAACTATCTTGAAAGAACAACCGAAGATGAAAACCTTGATTTCTCAGATGTCTTCCAAAAATATCGAATGTACTGTGAATCATCGAAAGTATTAGAAAAACTTCGTTGTGATCAACGAAACCTTGGAAAACGATTACGCGGACTCAACTTCCAAACAAAATTCATCAGACCTCACGGTAAAGAGCCGAGGACACAGCTTGTCGGTGTTAGGTATAAAAATCTTCCAAAAATAGGCAAAAGTCTCTACGACGGAGAGTAGTTGTATGAAGGCGTGCATACAGATGACATATCTACATACATGCATAAGTCCAGGTCAGGAAGATTTTGTATCAATGTATAAGGTGTATGAAGAATTTCTAGTATCTATATAGGAGTGGTACAGGATAACATTATGTCAACTACGTGTATGTCCTTATATCTTCTCGCGCACATGAAGCTAACTCGGGAGTCCTTCATACACATACAAAATGAGTGTTTGTGCAGGTCAGAGCGTTTTTTGGGCTGTATGCATAACTACAGTGCAGGTCAGAGCGTTTTAGGAGGTTTTCGGGTGCTGATGAAAGAGCCGGTGTCATTGGGATCGAGTGCGGTTTTGAGTGTCACGGCGACTTCCGGTGGCGGGTCTAGTAAGATAGGCGGCATGGGAATCTTGCAGCCGGGAACGCAGCCTGGAAGCGAGTATTCGTATGGGCAGGGACTAGCTTGTGATCTTCGTTCGGACTTTCAATCGCAACGAGTTTTGCCGTGGGCCGTTGGTGAAGACTCACACGACATGCTCAACGAGTACAGAGCTTCGCTTCGGTTGGATGCAACCAATCCCCAAGAAAATTTGTATCCAGACATGTTCTTTGCTTTGGGAAACCCTGATGCTTTTGGTCCTGCTCCTGCTCTCGTTCAAGAACCTGTGAATCGGCCACGCGGAGCGATACCAAGACCGTTCTATCGGTATGGTGTGAACCGGCAGGAATGAAAACGGAATGACAGTAACTCAAAACATAGTTGCGGATGATGGAATCGTTGAGTTTGATGATTCCGATGGAAAGCTGTGTAAGGAATGTCAGGTAGTTAAAAACCGAAGTGAATTCCATGCTCATCCAACGAATCGTGATAGGCTTTATCACATTTGTAAGGAATGTTGGAATAAAAAAGGACGTGAACGATACGCTGAGCGAAGGATTGTCAGTGAAAGGAATCTCGATCGCGCTCATAAGTTTGTTCACGGATACTTCGAAGTCGCTGAGTTAAGCGATGAAGAAGTTTTTGGTTCTTACGTTTTGAACGATGATGGAACAAAAGTCAGTGTAAACACGTTGGCTGAAAAATTTCGAAGCAAGTTCAGTAGAGAACTTGGTCGAAGGATCAATGACTACTTGCGGAGGAAAGCTCCACGAGCAGTTGAGATCATGTTTCAACTTGCTGACTCTGATTTTGTTGAACCGGGCGACAGAATCAAAGCAGCGACATGGATTGCAGAACGTGTGATCGGTAAGACTCCCGAAGTCTTGATGCTTGGAAATGCGGACAAACCTTATGAAGCGATTTTTGAATCTTCTATCGAAACGAGTACAAGGGAAGCTTTTCGATCTGCTTCTATTATTGACGTTGAAGTGGTTAGTATCGAAAATGGAACCACGAGTAAGACAGGCGAGGCAAACGAAGATGGCCAAACAACAGAAGATATCGAAGATCGTAAGCAATCCATTAAAGACACCAAAGATCGTATCAGGAAAGCGAAGTCACGACGATTCGCCGCGCGTGCAGCAGGAGTGGACTGTGTTGACAACGCTCCCTGGTTTGTCAGGATCGTTAAAAGAAAAGACGGCACATTCACAGCGTATTTGACAGAACCAGAAGAAATAACTGAAGCAAAGCTTGCTAATATTAGAAAAACAGCAGGATAGGAGTAGTGCAATCATGGCTTTAACTCGTGGAGTGCAACCGGGAACGGTTACGCCAAATATGCATAAGATGTACGATGGGCGCAATGTTTCGACAAGACCGATCCCCATTATCACAGATTATGGCGATCACGTTGCAGCGATGGCTGCTGCTGCGGATCAAAGACCGCGTACTGAGGCAGTTCAAATGCCAAGCAAGCCTCGTCCAAGTGGCGCAGACACGGTATTCGGAACGGTTGTGCCTGGCGCAACGCAGGTCACGGGAGGCGATTTCAATCCGGCAACAGGTCTGAGCGAAACCGTCTAGAATCTAATTCAAAGCAGATGACTTCCGATGTGGCGCGATCAGCGACTTTTGTCCGGGGTTGCCCAAATCGCATTCGCCTATTCGGATAGAGAAGACCCGCTGTGTTCCACGTCTCACAGCGGGTCTTTTCGTTTCGAAACGGTTAGCCGGTCGGTGGCACAGGCGGAGGCGTCACGTTTCCTTGAGCAGTTGCCAGAGCGGTTTGCAGATCAGAAACAGCTTGATTCAAAGCCGTTTCATCCGCTGTCGCTAGCGGGGCCGAAAGATTGCCGAGGGCTTGTGCCACGGATTCGACCGCAGCGGCAACGTTGTCAAGGTCCGACTGTTCGATTTGTACTGCGGCCATGATTAAATCTCCCTTTTCGTTAAGGACTGATAACTGATGTTGCTCAGATGCTTCACGCCGTTGAATGGCTTGAATACCGAGCACTATTGTGTCCAGTTTTGCGTCAAGGTCTTTAGCCCATTGAGGCTCCCCGAACATGTCGGCTAACGTGGTCACGCCTGGATGATAGCATGATCACGACGGCTGAGAGGGTCACGACACGATGAACAAGTGGGCGATACTGGACAAAGAGTATGAGGACAAGACGGGAATCACTCGTAAGGTATTCGATCCTCACGCGGGTCAATTGGAATTCATGGAAGACCCTGCGCGTTTTCTGGTTATCGACGCGGGACGCCGACTTGGAAAATCTAGAGCGATTGGTCACGAACTATTACCTGAAGCCGCACTTACAAGACAAATGGCAACATGGCTTAAAGAAGAGGGAAAGCGTCGTGAGTTCTGGTCGGTTGGCCCGAACTATTCAGATAGTGAAAAGCCGTTTCGCGTATTTTGGGACATATGTCGCAGGCTTGAAATCCCAATGGATAAGCCTGGTTCGTATTATTCGCTTGAAGGCGGCGATATGGTTGTGTCGCTTTGGGAAGGCGCGTTCATATATTCGGCGAAGTCGGCAGCGGTACCGGAGCGATTAGTCGGTGAAGGATTAAGCGGCGTACACGTCGAAGAGGCAGCAAAGCTGAAAGAGATCGTTTGGACTCAAATGCTGATGCCCACACTTGCCGACTTCAACGGATGGGCCAAGTTCACTTCCACGCCAGAAGGTAAGAACTGGTTTCATCAGCTTTATGTCAAGTCCAAAAGGCCAAGCAATCTCAACTGGTCAGGACACAAGTTGCCGTCGTGGCGTAATCCGTATGTGTTCAAAGAGCCGACACGCGACGAAGACGTTCACCGGCTGATTCAACTGATGTCAGAGCATCCTGAATTCACTAGCTTTGAGATAATCAAGATGGAGTCCCTTGTCATCGATTCGCAAATAGCGCAGATGGCAAATGACCTGACAATCCCTACGTTTCAACAGGAAGTCGCAGCAGAATTCACCGACTTCGTTGGCAAGGTGTTTAAGGAATTCGATGAGGAAACGCACACAAGACAACTTCCGTTCTATCCAAGTTGGGAAACGGTCGCTGCTGTTGACTATGGCTATCGCAATCCTAACGTCTGGCTACTTATCCAAATCGGGCCTTGGGGCGAGATCAATGTTATTGAAGAGCTTTATCAGGAAAACTTGGCACCAGATGAATTCGCACAAGAAATACTCAGACGAGGATTGGTACCCGATAGTTGTTCAGAGTTCTATCCCGACCCAGCATCTCCTGGGGATACAAAGACGTTGGAAAATATATTTCGTAAAGCCGGGAAGCGCATTAGAGCTAGGCCCAACACCGGCGGCGAATTACAGAATCGACTCAATCTCATCCGACTTGCGCTCAAAGACCGAATCACCGACAACGAAGCGTCCGCTCCGCAGTGGCGGGAAGAGAGCGACGAGCCAAGGCCGAAAGACATTCGACGCCCAAGGCTGATGATTTCGATTCGTTGCCCACACACGATCTATGAATTCGGTGAGTATCGCTATCCCGAAAAGAAATCGGAGATGGCTGAAACGAGTTTGAAGCGATACGAACTGCCCATGAAGAAAGACGATCACACGCCGGAAGCGTTGGGCCGGTTCCTGGCTGGCAAGTATCACAGCGCCGCAACACAAGTCGGGGGTGGTGCGCGCGTGTCGCACGCCAAGTTCTTGCGCGATCTTGGACGCAAGCTTGACCGGACGGAGCCGATGGGAATCAAGCACGCTCAGACGGGGCGTCGAACCGGAAGTTGGGTCCACTAGAGGTAGGATCACTGCATGGTCTACAACCCGAAGCAATATGACGCCGCCAGGGATTTTATTCAGACCGGCGATGATAACGTTGTTGAATTGCACGATAAGTTGCGCGTCCAGTGTTATGACTTGTACGAGAATCTGTATATCAACTCAACGTGGCAACTGAAGATCACCATCAGGGGCGATGAGTCGCATCCGTTGCTGATGCCGTCAGGTCGTAAATTGATCGAAGCGACGAATCGATTTCTTGGCATCAATGTTGATTACTTGGTTGAGGGCGAAGGTGACGCCGGGACTCAGCAAGCTTTAGACGACTGGTGGAAAGCTTTCTTTAAGCGTGAAGCGTTCAAGACTCTATTCGAATCGAATAAGCGTTGGGGATTGGTTCGCGGTGATTCCGCGTTTATGTTGTACGCTAACCCTAATAAAGAAGCCGGTAATCGCGTATGCATTGCTGAAGTCGATCCACGCCAAGTTTTTACGATTGAGGACGAAGAGCAGAATACAATCGGCTATCACGTTGCTGAGCGAGTCAAAGATTGGCGTGACCCAAACAAGCAGGTTTGCAAACGAACTACTTTCCGTAAGGAATTAGATGACACTGGGCAGCCGACAGGAACGATCACGCAGGAAGTGACGTTTTGGGAAATCGGTAAATGGGATGATCGCGTTTTAGATTCATCCGAAATGGAATCGGTTTCCGGTGGGCCGGTCGAACCGGAAACCCCGCTTCCGCCGTCGATCACTCAGTTGCCGATATACAAGTGGCGCAACATGCCGCCGCAGAATTCATCGTGGGGCATCAGTCAGTTGGCCGGTCTTGAAACGTTGATGTACGGCATCAACCAATCCCTGACAGATGAAGACGCAACGATTGTCTTTCAGGGCTTGGGCATGTATATGACAACGGCTGCGCCACCAGTTGATCCGAATACCGGGCAAGTCACTGATTGGAATATCGGCCCAATGCAAATCATTGAAGTTGGGCAGGATCAAACTTTTCAACGTGTAAGCGGTGTGACTGATATGAGTCCATATCAGAATCACATGGATTATATCAGCGATAAGGGATTGTCTGAAGCGGCAGGAGTGCCCGCGCTTGCTATCGGTCGCGTCGATGTGACGGCAGTTCAATCCGGTATCGCAATGAAAATGGAACTGATGCCGTTGATCGCAGCGAACGCTGAGAAGGAATTGGAATACGTTACGATTCTGGATCAGATGTTCCACGATATCACGACGATGTGGCTTCCGGCTTACGAAAGCGAAACTTTCGGCAGTATCGAAACCATGAGTCAGATGTCGGTTGTCTGTGTTTTCGATGATCCGATGCCGGTGGACAGAAACGCTGAGATTCAAGAAACGCTTTTGTTGCAAACGTCTAATCTGATTCTGACGAAGATGGCGATTGCGAAGTTGAGGGAACTGGGCTGGAAGTATCCGACGACTGACGATCAGGGCAACGCACTGACCGACGATGACATCGTGGCCCTGCTGACCGATCAGGCGTCCTCTGCCGCGACGGCGATGGACCCGTTCGCCGCTGGTGCTGCGGGCGGATCGAACCTGTCTGCGTTCGACCAGGCTGCCGGTGTCGCCCCGCCGCAGGGCAACGTTCCCGCGCCGGGAGCAAACGGCAACACGCCAGGCGGATTCGGCAAACAGACGGTTCCTTTGGGCTGAGCCTGAGTTAGACTACTCGCATGGCTAAGTTCAGCACGAGGTCATTCAACAAGATCGTCGCGTCAACACGAATCATTCCCACCAAAGGTGGATTCAAAATCAAGCGCATCACGCCAGGTCTAAAAATCAGATGATCAATTCGCAAGGAGATATTGTTGTGGCGCTCAAGAATTTCAAAGGCAAGCGTGCCGCTCCGTTTGCGAAAGGTGGTGGACGCAAGAAATCTTCGACTAAGACCGCCAAAGGAACGATGAAAAAGGTCGCCAGGAAAAAGTAGCTCATGGGAAAGCGTGGCAGAGGCAAGAAACGCAAGGGCGGTTTGAAGATGCCGCTTGGCTTCGTGTCCAAGAAGCAGATGCGTTATTTCTTTGCGAATCCCAAACTGAAAGCCAAGTGGGCACATACGATGGCACATAGGGCTGGAATGCATTCAGCGATTACGAAAACGCTTGGGCATTCGCCAGCGTATCAACGGCTGCCGATTTACAAACACGGGCCGACCGCTAAAGGAACCAGAAAGAGATTCTCATAATGGCTACTTATACTTTGACTCCCGCGAGACGCGCCGCGTTACGGAAAGCGCAACTGGCTTCCGCTGCGAAACGCAGACGGCATGGCACAGTTCCACAAACGTTGAGACGTTCTATTGGTCAACGGACAGGCTATGCCAAAGCCAGTTTTCAAGTCAAATCTCGTGATTTCCAAAAAGGAAGCAAAGTAAAAAAGGGTTTGAAATACGCTGCGGTAGGTTTGGGCGCAGCAGCGGCAGTCGGCGCTTACTCTCATGCTACCGCTTATGACCGAATGTATAAGCACAACCAACAAGCCAAGACGGCTAGGAAAGCGTCTAGATTCCTTCCCAGCACTCATCCGGTTTCCAGACGTTTAGCCAAGTCAGCGATGATGCATCAAAATCAGGCTATGAGAATTCAGAAAAGGCATAAGCTCTAATAGTTAGGAGATTGAAATGGCTAGAGGAACTTCCGGCAAACCGAAGATGATTCAGGGTCACGCTTCGGCTCGCGTGGCGGGGTTGCCGAAAAACGCTATCGTGAAGAGCGGCAAAGCCGTGCTTCCCGGTCAGCCGATTCCGAATGAGATCAAAGCGCAGAATCCACGTAACTGGACAAATCCTCGTCCGATTCCCGGTGGCGCTCCCCCGGCGATGAAAGTCAAAGGGAAGCCTGGCTATTAAATTGAAATGGCCCGACGCTATGGGAGTTTCACTCCCGCGAGGCGAGCGGCTTTACGTAGGGCGCAATTAGCCTCTGCGGCGAAGAGACGTGGGCGTAGACGATTAACTCCGCGTCAAAGGAAAATCGTTAAGTATGGCGCGGTGGGAACTGGTGCAGCGGTCGGCGTTTTAGCGGCACGGCATTATGCTTCGGGATCGTATTTCTCGGCTCAGACGCATTCAACTGGCAGCGAACTGAATCGTATGATGAAGTCTGCCAGAAAAGTTAATGCAAGAGCTAATCAAGCCGGTAGAAGAGGCAAACTATACGTTGATCCTGGGCATTTTTCAAAGAGAGTCACTGTTCGCGGTCATATCAGTAGACCACTACCAGATGAAGTATGGGATAAAGGTGGCCCGACTTTATTTGGAGTAGAAGCTAGAACCAAGAGAAGAATTTATAAAGCTGGTTATCATCATTCGAGTGTCATATCTGGTGTAAAGACACGCAGCTTGGCTAAGAAGATGGATGAAGTAACACCAAGACAATCTTACAGGAAATATAAGACACGAAAATGGAAAACAGATCGGGCGGCTAGAATTCAGACTCGCGGTTTGAAAAGATCGGTTCGCAAGACTATACGGGGTCTATGATGGCCCGACGTTACGGTTCTTTTACTCCCGCCAGACGTGCAGCGTTACGTAGAGCGCAGTTAGCTTCTGCTGCAAAACGCCGTGGACGTAGACGCAGCAGAAATCCTGCGACTCGTTATGTTCAAAACGCAACCACTCAAAGACAAATGAGACGAAGGGCTTTGGGAATTGCCGGTGGCGCTCTGGTCGGATCAGTGGTTTTGGGGGCAACGGTTAACGCTGTCGGGCAACGGACGTATGTACCTTACAAAATAAAACAAGCTCATGTCAGACAGACATCGATGTCTATGCATCCTTCGGCACATTCCGGCGCACGAGGGTTGAGCGGAATTAAAGTTCATTCCGACGCAGATAAGTTCTATCACACTGCCTATACACAACGTAAAGATCGTTTGACTCTTATCAAGAATCCAAATCCGAATTTAAAAGGGAAACGGCCAAATTCCCGTAATTATATAAGGCGAGTGAAATAGTGGCGAGGCGATATGGAGTTTTCACAGCAAGTCGCAGGGCAGCACTTCACAAAGCTTCCCTTATTTCAGCGGCCAAACGTCGCAAATTTCATCCCACTCCGACTACCAAAAGACGAATCAAACGTGCTGCGATTGGGGCGGGGGTTGTTGGGGCGGTAGGTTTTGTCGGTGCTGCCGGATATCAGCGGCACAAACTTTCCGGTTCGACATTGACCAGAACCAGGCACGGCCCTGTGGGACCGTTGACGGGAAATCTCACCGGCTCCCGTCCACGTTCGTTGACACATGGCCGTATTACTCACATGAATGTGACCCCGAAAGGAAAGGTTCTCGGACGAACTAGTGGTGGATATCAGGTTCAGTATTCGGGAAAGAAACAGGGTCCGCTCGGTTCGCATTCAACGATCACGTATGTTCACAAGCCGCTCAAGCCGTCTCATATTCTGGGCCGTAAAACCACTCCGCAAGCCGGATTGAAACCGTACAAGCCATCTCAAGGCGAAATGAAAACGATGGCGCGGTTCAATTATCCGAAGACGCCGGAAGCCTATACCGGCGCTGCGTTGAGAATGAAAGGCAAGCGGAAGATTCTGTTACCGGCACGCGACACCGGAATGTATCACGCCTCAATCGGGCATCCAACGCCAGGCCGATTGCACACAGGTCCGTTCGGTAAGCCAGGAAAAACGAAGCGAACTGTTCCATCGAGAAGTCTTATGCCCAAACACTTCGGTGGCGGGAAGGTTAAAGGCCAAAATCTCAAAGGATACAACAAGTCGATTTCCGAAGCTGAAGCATTGCGGCGAACCGCAGCCTATACGAAATCAGTTGAATCCAAAGGCAAGAAGGTTTCTTACGGTCATCGTCAAGCCGCACTCGGTTATTTCCGAGGTCGCCCGCAATACACGGGTGGAACTGTCAAACCGAAGCTGAATTTGAACAAGAGGGCGCGCAGGGAATTCCGTAAAGAACGCCGGATTCGTAAAGGTTTGCGTATGCATGGGACGACGTTGAAGTGACGCGCCAACATGTGATGACACCGGCAAGAGTCGCCGCGCTCCGCAAGGCGCAGTTGGCTTCTGCTGTGGCTCGTCGCGGTCGGCGCATTGCCAAGGTTTCGGCTCGCGTTCCGCAAGCCCCACGTCCAGAAGGGCTTGGAGGACTTAGAGCGAATTTTATCCCGTATGCGCGGATCAACAAGCGGAGCGCGACGGTGGGATATAACGCCGGAACAAGGATTCCTGGCAGCAGTAAAAGGGTGGTGACAGGTCAATATGTGCGAATCGAATCCATCAGTAAGAAAACAAAACTCGATAGAGTTGTTGACAAAACAGTCGGACATGTCTTCCCCAAAGGCACCCGACGCGGCAAGGCTCTTTCTGCTTTCCGATCTCATGTCGAAGTTAGCACTGTCGCCAAAACAAGAGTTCCCTATAAGGGAGCGCAATTCCGTCTTGGGACATCGCGCGGTGTTGGGCCTACTGTTATCGTTCGCAGAGGAAAGCACAAGGTTCCTGTTCAAAAAAGTGTGGTCGGTATCAAAAAATATGATAGACGAATGTCTGCTATCGCAGGACAAAAAACGGCTCAATCAAAACCACGAAGACAGAGGCGCAGAGCATCTAGGAAATAATATCTGATGCCTTATCCATTCCAAGACACCGATTTTAACAATCCTGCCCATCCTTCCAACTGCAATCAGTTGATTAAAACGGATCGGGAAGCGGAAAGAATTTGGCATCCCGACATACTTCTCTTTGAGAGCGTACAACACGAATTGATTTCACAGTGTTTGGCGAATCGAAATGAAAGATGTGGATTAATCACCATTGAAGAGCAAGAAGTTATCTATGTTGAAAATATCCACCATGAACCGACACATAATTTTTTGATGTCGCAAGAGGATTTTGACTCTGCTCTTCGTGCTATCTATAAGGAACGAGAAGACAAGGTTCTCGGAATCTTCCACACGCATCCCAACAACGTGCCGTGGCCGACCCCTCGCGATCTGGCGGGGTGGCCGAATCCTGCTCTGAGATGGCGCTATTGGATCGCCACCAGGCACGAAGTGATAGAGTGGTCGCTAATATGACCGCCCCCACTCCCGCCCAAGCCGCTGCGATTGAGCCGCCGTCAACGTTGTACCGGCGTTGGCTGGGAGCATTTCTTGCGAAGCAAGTCAAAAACGAAGCGTTGATCAGAGACGTTTTAACCGCGGCGTCAAACGATGCCGAACAAGCCATTACCGATTTAAGTCATAAGACAACGTGGTCTTCTGGCGTTCGAACCGCTCAAATCAGATTAGCTCAAAACGAAGCCAAGTCGATTCTGCGAACTACATTTCGAAGATTGATCCCGATTATCGGGAGTGGTCAGCGGGAAGAGGCAATCGCAGCCGTTGACGCTTTGAACGCAACTGATATGAAATATCTGACAGAAGCTTTAACCACAGTTGATTTGAATTCTTTCATCACGAGTCAAAGACAAAGTGCGGCTTTAGGGGTCGCGCACGCAATCTCTCGCGTTACGCAATCCCAGCAACCGTTATCGGCACGAGTTTACCGTTCTCAAGCATTAGCTAGTGGATGGGTAAATCAGGTCATTAACAGTTCTATTTTGCGAGGCGACAGTGCTCAAGATATCGCGAAACAAGTTAAATCATCAATCAACCCCAACGTATCGGGTGGTGCAAGTTACGCCGCGCTTCGTTTGGGACGAACGGAACTCAATAATGCTTTCCACGCCACGGCCATCACGATGGCACAAGATCGCCCGTGGGTTACAGGGATGCGTTGGTACACTTCAGCGGTTCATGTCAACGATCCGAAAGAAGTCTGCACACAATTAAATGGACAGATTTTTGATGTGGATAACGTTCCACCGAAGCCTCATCCGCAGTGCCGTTGCTTCGTCGCGCCCCACATCGAAAGTCCAGACGTGTTCCTGGCGCACTTGACAGCAGGACAGTATAGGGATTGGATAGATCAAAATGCAAGCAAAGCCGCCTGATTTTGAAACAATCAAGAACCGGACAATGGAAGAGGTCAAGAAGATCATGCCGACGTTGAATACCAACAATTCCCATAATTCCCTGGGATCGCTTTACAATCAGGCCCTCAAGGCGTGGCCGATCTTCGGTGGTACCACCACGACCGACATAACGCCTCCGGTAACCGCCGAAGGTCAGGCTGCGCAACAGTCGCTTCAACAGAGCGTCGATCAGCAGCAAACTCCGCAGGAAGAGCAGAAACCTGATCCTGTAGCCCAATTGCAAGCTGACCCAAACGCTTTGAGCCAACTTCTCAAGCAGGTTGAGAAGCTCCAAGGCGATCTCAGCAAAGTCACGACCGAGCGCGACGGCTATGTCCAGAAGCAACAGGAAGACGCCCGAAAGACCCAGACCAGAGAAGAGCAACTGCAAACCGATCTGGACACGGCGAACCAAACCATTCAGAAGATGGATCGAGTCATTCGCAACACGGCTCTGATCAACGCTTTTCTTTCACAATCCGATTTCCAGTGGAATTCGATTCGGCAAGCCTTGTCGGAGTTGAACGAAGACGAAATTGAAATCGATGTGAACCTTGACGGTGGTGAGGCGACGGTGACCGGCATGGAGGGGGCGGTCAAGAGAATCGCGGCGTCGAGTCCCTGGCTTCTCAAGTCAGGTGGGGCTAAAGACACTCGGACCCAGCAGCCACAGCGGGGATCGGGCAAGCCCCCCGCGCCTCCCACCGGCAACGAGCAGAAACAGTCCAAGCGGGCCGATCTGATGAAGAAATTCCCGGTGATCGCACATGGCAGAACCTCGTAAGACACGCCGGTCAAATCAACCGTGTTGGCGCTTGATCGCAGGTCATCGATGATAAGATCAATCGCGAACCTAACAGGTAAGGATTCAAAATGACTCTTCCCTCAGTGCCTCCCGTCATTGGTGCGCTTGCCGTCAAGCCGCGTTGGGACAAATACGACCCCTATGTCGGTAACTTCCGCGCTCCGCTGGCAGTGGACGCAACGCTGGATCAGGCCAACCTCATTATCGGCGTGGGCCTCAACTCATCCGGCGCTTGCGTACTCGGGGCCGGTCAAACCGGCATTATCGGTGTGATCGTCATGCCAGTCGGTGTTGACGTACACGGTTATCTTTTGGAACCGCCGATAGCCGGAAATATTGTCGATGTCGGCAAACGTGGCGAAATCACGAACTTCGCTACAACTGATTACGGTGTATCTGGTGCAGGTCTTTATTCGGTAGGTGCAACGGCTCCCGTTGCCGGAACCAAGTATTACCTCACTGCGAACGGCGCGATCAACACCACCAGTACCGGCGTTTATCTCGGCCACACGGTTGAAGCAAGCCGACTCATAGTTTGCCTCTAAGGCTTAGTTTTCATCGAAAACGAATTGAAAGGGAATGCCAATGTTGGCACAAGAAAACGGATTGCTGACGATTGACGGCATTCCCGTTGGTCCGATCTTTGGTGGCACGCAACCACTTCGCCAAGAGGGTATGCTCACTCAAGGCGATCTGGTAACCGTAACTGCTGACGGTGTAGACCTGAACGCATTATGGGATCAGTTCGCCGAATCCATCGCTATTTACAACGAAGTGATGGACAATCTAATCGGAATTCTTACCTATCCGGTTACGGTTCCGGTCGAACCTGTGGTTCAAATCGGTGAACTGACTTTCGAAGAGGCATCAGAACTCGGTGTGCCGCGCGGTGCCGGGTTGCCCATCGAAATGTTCCAAATGGGCTACGATCTGCGTCACTACGACAAGCGAAACGCCTACACATGGATGTTCCTTGCCGATGCGGACGCACGTCAGGTCGAAGCGATTCACAATGCAGTTCTGTGGGCCGACAAGCGACTCATGTTCCGTAAGATCATGGAAGCGTTGTTCGACAACAGAACTCGCAAAGCGAACATTCGCAATCAGGCGTACAACGTCTATCCGCTCTACAATGCCGATGGTGTTGCACCACCACCTTTCAAAACGAATACCTTCGCTTCCACACACAATCACTACGTGATTTCTGCGAACTCGGTCATTGACTCATCCGATGTCGAAGATCTACTTCAGTTGATTGCCGAACACGGTTACGCACCACAGTACGGAACTAGTTTCGTACTTCTGTGTAACAAGGCCGAATCCGATGTGATACGTACCTTCCGTAGAGGTATCGTCAACAACAACGGTGTGACAGCGGGCTACGACTTCATTCCAAGCCCAAGTCAGCCACCGATGATTCTGCCGAACGCGGAAGGTTTGCTTGGAAACCAACCGGCTGAGATTCTATCCGGTTTGCCTGTGATCGGCTCCTACGGTTTCTGGCATCTCATCGAAGACGACTACATTCCAGCGGGCTATCTGTTGGGAGTCGCCTACGGTGGTCTGTTCAACCTGACAAATCCAGTCGGAATGCGGCAGCATTCGAATCCCGCCATGCAGGGTTTGCGTGTTATCGCAGGGAACAACCAACGCTATCCGTTGGTGGACGGTTTCTATGCCAGGTCATTTGGAACCGGAATCCGCCAGCGTGGCGGGGCTGCGATCATGCAAATCAAAGCTTCGGGGAGTTACAGCATTCCAACGCAATACACTCGCGGTGGTGGATTCCTCGTTTAATTGAAAATGGTCTAGGATTCCTGGGCGGCGATCCCGCCCAGGTTTCCGATAGGAAAGGATCGGAAATGGGCCGATTTGTTGATTTGAATCAACCTTTGTCTGAAGAGGACAAGCAATACCTTCGAGATCGTGGTAGGGAATATCTGATTCCGGCGAACGAACGCCGATTCGGAGTCGATGGTACGGAAACTCCCGAAGAGCACGAATCTTCCGGTAGTGCAGCACAATCCCCGTTCTACCAATCAGAAGCGAGAGCGGCAGCCGTCTACGACACTGGTGGCGCTCCGCTGCCGGGAGCCACTTTGGATTATGACACCGGCAGGGCTTTCGACCGTGAAAACGGAGTTTTGGTCGAACCACGACAGGCCGGTCATACTCCTGGCGCGCATCCCTCACCGTGGGGGCCGGAAGGTTTTGCTGAACGCGACGATGACGATAGTGACATTGACGAAGATATTTGCGAAGAGGTCAATGCGCTAACTGTTCCACAACTGAAAGATCGATTGGACAAGGCAAAAGTCGAATACACTCACGAAGACAAGAAGTCTGATCTTCAGGATTTGTTAGCGATTCATTTGCAGGACAAGCGCGACGGCAAAAAGTAGGTCGATATGGCAGTACAAGCCGATATCGATTCTGTAAAAGTTCAGCTTCCAGAACAAGAAATTCTGGCTGAATTCGGTTTGGACGACGCTACACTTGGAGCCATTTTGGATTCAGGTAGCTCTATAAGCCAAACGATCCTTGCTAGTTGGCGTGCAATCGCTGCTAAAACGGCGACATATACAGATGTCAATGAATCAGGATCAAGCAGAAACCTGTCGGCATTGAATGCCAATGCCCGCGAAATGTGTACGATCTGGCAGACGCAGGTTGATAAGGAAATGAATGCTGCTGGGACAGAATTGATTCGTCGCTGGACTAGCCACAAAACAACGAGGGTCTAATGATGTCGGCTGGTGAACTCGCAGTTCACCGATCAAACACGGATCGCTATATTGGTATCGATCCAACAGAGATTATTTTAATTCCAAGGCAGGACACATGGGTCGCCGGTACTAAAACAAGAGGCGATCAAACTCCCCGCGATCCGCAATCATTCCATGTGATCTGGGCACCTACAACCGGCATTGTGCCCATAATCGAAGGTACGACACGTCGATTTGATTTCATTCTGGTCGGTTCTTATGACGCCATAGTTGCTATTGGCGATCATTGGCTTGAAGGTCAGCAGGACAACGAAATCGATTACGTCTATCCTTTCAATGGATATGAGATAAAATGCGGTGGCACTAGCTACGGGAGTAAGCCAGTTGCCTAACTTGATGAAAGCTACGGTCAGATATCAACAAGGCGCGCTCAAAGAACGGGTCAATAAAACACCTGAACAAGTCAACGAAGACATTACAAAGCTTTTCGATTACTATGCGGCCTGGGCTACAGCGTGGATGAAAATCAATGCACCGTGGACTGATGATACCGGCGCGGCACGATCCGGCTTGACGGCGGTTTCTAATTCATATCACAATATACATGAAATGGTATTGGCCTATTCAGTTCAATACGGTATCTGGCTGGAAGTCGCTAACTCTGGACGTTTTCAAATTCTCGGCCCCGCGATGCGTGTAATCGGCAACAACATTATGAAAGCTTTGGACGGAATGCTTGACGGCAAGCCGCCAAATCTTTCGCCACCAATTGCAGAAATACCTCCGGTAGCCCGTAAAACTGCGCGTAAAGGAACGGTCAATAAGTCAGGAAATCGCCGCTCTCGTAAAGCTTATGGAAAGAAACAACAAGCCAGGAGACGTGGAAAGCCATGATGCCATCAGCTATCTATGAATTACTTGCTGCGGACGCCACATTGCAAGGCTTGCTTGGCGGGAGTAATCGCATCTTCGAATTGCAATCGGTTGACGAGAGGCCAATTAGTAATGGTTATTTCGTCATCATTGATATGCAAGAAACGGCAATGCCGTTAAATCCACATATGGGTCCGCGGACCATGCAAATTTGGGTTCATATCCCAGCGGATATCAGTCGAGATTATGGTCCGATAAGTACTATCCTGAACAGGATAGATGATATTTTGTTGGCGATGGAAAACGTAGTTGGGCTAGATGGGGTCCGGTGCGGCCAGATATACCGGCACAGCCGGTCGCGCAACACGATTGACCCTGGCTGGAAGACGGCAACACGCAACGCTCTCTACAGCGTGTCGTATGATGAAGATGCAGCATAACCGGCTATAATCACTGACGAGAGGACGACCATGACTGAGGCACCGGCCAAGGCGGCACCGCGCAAGCAGGTACCACCGAGCGGCAAGCTGACCCCCTCTGAGGTCACCGACACCCGCGACAACGCCCCCCGTTTGAAAGACGATCTCAGTGGAAAACGGGTGCGGGCAATCCCAGCTTTTGTCGGACAAACAACTGCTGTCAGGGTTACAAAACAAGACTTTGCGGAATACGAAATCGATCACCCTACTGTCGAATTCAATTTCCGTAAGGATCAATTCACTCTTCCAGTAGGGAAGCCGCGCGGTTTAACCAAAGAGGTAGCAGAATTTCTGGTGACTGAATTCCCTGAGCAATTCGAGTACATGAGTTCGTAGTGCCTGAAATCAGGTGCAATTCAAAACTGCACGGTGTGGTAAGTGACAATTCAAAAGGAATTTTCGAGGTTGTCTGCAACAGTCGATGGTGCAGAATTGGAAACGAAGTAGTGATGCATCGTTTCAATCTTGAAAAGACAACTGAAGATGGTTGCATAATGCCCGTGGAGACATTGCGCTTCAAACGGCCAGAATAAGGAGTAAAATTAAATGACCAGTCCCGTTCCAACTGGGCTTGCTTATGGTTGCCGCGATGTCAAGCTGACGCAATATGCGGATGCTACGGGAACCGTTCTCAGTCCGACTTCTGTTGATCTCCCGTACATTCAGCACTTGAATTTCACTGAGGCAGAAGAATTCGCCGAATTACGTGGCGATGACAAGCTGATCACTACTCGCGGAAAAGGCTCCCAGGTCAACTGGGACTTGGAAGCCGGTGGTTTGGAAGTTGCTGCATGGGCAGTCATTACTGGTGGCGATGTGATCGAAACCGGATTGACCCCGAATCGCGTTCAGGAAATCCGCAAGCGTGCAACACAGCAGCGCCCGTGGTTCCGTATCGATGGCAAGATCATTTCCGACTCGGGCGGCGACGTTCTGGTACGGATTTATCGCTGCCGCGCAAACGGAAACATTCAGGCCAACTTCCAAGATGGAAACTTCCAGACTTCGCAAATTGCGGGGATTGGGCTTCCGTTGCTGGACGACACGAATGACCTTCTGTATTCGATCTTCCGCCGCGAAACAACTTCGCAGCTTACGCTCACTCCCGATCCTAACCCTGTTGGTTCTCCATTGAACCTGACGGCTGGGGCAAAGAGCGGCAGCGGTTCGGCACAAACGGTGGTTCTGACTTGGAGTCCGGTTACCGGCGCAAGCCTTTACACAATCGAAAAGTCCACCGATTCAACAAACGGAATCGATGGTACTTGGGTGGCCGGTGTCCCGCCAACGTCAACTGCGGCGAATGTTACCGAAACTGGATTGGGTGCCGGTACGGTGTGGTTCCGCGTGAAAGCTACGGTCAGTAGCGTCATGGGTGATCCATGTCCGGCAGTTGCGGTGGTATTCACCTAAACCAAATCGATTAAAACAAATCCATAGTTCTAGGACGCCCAGGAGCGCACAATGGAAAATCTTTCCGACGACAAATACGCACTCAGCGAAGCTTGGTCGCGTGGTCGTGAATACAAGCAACCGTTTGATTACCAACTGAGTCAAACTGGCCAGATTGTTCTGATTCGTCGCCTTGACATGGGCGATATTCTGCGTTTGGGTATTGCAGAACAAATGGACTTGATGTCAAAAGCTTTGATGGCCGAGGATAAACCTCAAACAGATGAGGATTCAAAAAAGACGCTTGCGGAAGTTGTGATGAAGTCTGGCAACTTCGAACAAATGGAAGCCATGATCAACGCCGTGGTTGGTGCCGGTGTGATTAAACCCAAGTTATATGCAACACCGGAACATGAGAACGCAAGGCAAGCCGGTCTGGTCTATCTTGATTCAGTTCCTTTTTCGGATCGAATGGAATTGTTTGGGGTGATATTCGAAGCCGAAGGACTTGCTATGTTTCGCGAAGAACAAGATGATGGTGTGGGAAACGTGGCAAATGTGCCAAGCGTACAATTGCCTCCCGACCGATCTATGGACATTCGATCCGGCGACACCGAAGGGGTATTACTTCAACAGGGGAGTCTACCGTTGGGGTCGGATGGTGGACGCGAAGATGAACGAAGCGGAACAAGCGAGTCGGAGGGGGAGACAGAACGGGCCATCGACGGACGCATTAGCTCAGACAGCGAGATTGGGGGTTTTGAGCAAGTATCTGGGAACCGAATTGAAGAGGTACAGAACTCCTGATCAAATTGGTTCTGTCAGAGTCAATATGCCTGACGGGCAAAAAGAGGATAACGTAGAGTCAATACGAAAAGGATTTTAGGAGGCGATTCCTATTCCCGATTATGATCTTGGGACCGCTCACGGTAAAATCCGTATTGAAGCCGATTCGGCTGGTGTTCAGGCAGTAAATCAGGCAATCGATCAGTTCAAGCGAGCTATTGATGCAATAACAGCTAGAACTGCCGCGTTCGATAGTGCAATGAACAATATGGAACGCGAACTGAAACAAGTTCGAAATGATTTCCTTCAAGCTTCAGTAGCAGCTAATAACTACAATCGAACGCTGACAATCGTTCACGTTTCTCAAAAAGATTTGGCTAATTCAACCAATCTTTTCGGGCGCAACCTTAACTTCTCCCGCCAAGCCATGATCGGTGCGACTGCTGCGGCAGCCCTGCACTACCAACAATTGAGACAGATTGTCAACATCACACGAGAGGGCCAAGGGGGTCTTCTTGGATTCCATGCCTCGTTGAATAAACTTGGAGTCGCAAATATTGCGGTTCACTCGTTGTGGAATAATTTCCTTGGTGTCAATCGCGCTCTCGCCAATGCGCCGCAATGGCAACGTGGCTTGCTTGGCATGTCAAATCAAATAAAGCTTGCCACTGTTGCCTTTGCTGGGTTGAAGTTTGTCCCAGATATTTTAAACAAACTGGCTTTACATAGTAATGCGGCTGCTGTGGCAGGGGAAGCTCTTTTCGCTGTTGTGCGTCCGTTTGCTGGGATACTCGGGCCTCTTGCCGGTCACTTTAATAATTTAAACGGCGGTATTGGAAAATTAGCCGGTAGTATAGGCCAATCGATTATCGGCTGGAACGTGATGCGTGGTGGGATTCAAAGCCTTATGGGTCGTGTTTCAGGTTTGCTTGGATTATTCAAGGAACTGCCAGGTTGGATCAAAGCCGTTGTCGGTGCGATTGCGTTGATGGGACCGGCCATCGTTGAGGGGTTGGCTGCATCACTGCGTTTTACGTCAAACTTACTTGTCGGATTATTGCAAGGTCTTAAAGATTTATCTGGTGCATTCCTGGTTATTCCAGGTATATTCGCCATGATTGGCGCTTCGGTAGTTCCTTTGGTTGGGATTCTTTTAACGCTGAAAAATTCATTTGGCACTCTTTTCAAAGATGCGATGAGCGGTGATTTTCAAAAGGTCACCCAAGACTTGAATAAGATGCCGAATTATCTTCGTCCTCTTGGCGACCAACTTGTACGACTTACCCCAAAACTGAAAGATTTGGGCAATCAGTTTACTGCTACATTTACCGCTGGAATGGGCGATCAAATAGAAAAGATTGCAGATACCTATTTTCCGGCAATGTATAACGGTGGGACTCGTGTCTCTCAATCGTTTAAAAATATCAAGGATGAGTTTGTTGGATTTTTATTACAAGCTCAAACCATTCAGGACACAAACGAATTATTCTCTAATACGGCTAGAACTCTTAATGCTGTTGCTCGTACAGTAGCTCCGATTTCACAAGCATTTCGCGATATCGGTATTGTCGGTACTGAATTCATTAAAGATTTGGCTGAGCGATATCTTCCAAGCATTGCACAGGGTTTTGCCGATTGGGCTGCGCGTGCTCGCGAAACCGGGCAAATGCGAGAATGGATGGATCGTTCTGTTATCGCGGTTAAAGAACTGTGGATCGGAACAAAGAATGTAGTTCAAGCCGTTTGGCAATTACTGACTCTGTTCAAGACCGGGACTGGCGATAACTTTTTGAAGAACTTCGCCGACGATATGAAGAGGTTTAACGAAGCAGTTCATCGTTCAGCGGCTAGTGGTGTGTTGCATGATATTGCTGAATCTGTTAAAGGTGTCGGAACAGACAATATCAAACAACTTACAAATGCTCTTAAAGAAATGGCTCCCGCTTTTGGCAAAGTAGTAGAATTTCTTGCTCAATTTGTTGGGGCGTTAAGCGGGTCACTTATTCCGGCATTAACACTGGCTTCTCACGTTCTCAATGTATTTTTTGCAATTATCAATGCAACGGGTGGTGGGGCTGTACTTGGTACAATTCTTGGTATTGTCGGAGCATTTAAACTTGTCAAACTTGCTTTAGGCCCAATTGGAGATGCTGTAAGAATAGCCGTTGGTGCGTTTAATTTTTTCAGGGGCATTGATGGAATAGTTGTCAGTGCTGCCGCTGCACTCGAAAGACTGGGAACTGTAGGGCAAGCTGCGTCTGCAAAACTAATGCTTGCCGGTGATGCTGTGGCGGCATTCGCCAGTAAGATTGCTTTGATTGCTCTTGTTATTGGTGGTGCAATTTTAGCCTTTTCTCAATATGATGATGCTATTGCTCAGTCCAAACAAGCGCAAGAACAATATAGTCGTAGTCTTGTTGAGTTCCAAGGCAGTATTAAAGAGGCTATTTCTGCTGATACTATCAATTCAGGGGAAAACATTTTTACTGCCATTAAAGCCCAACTCAGTTTAATGGAACAGGAGCTAGATCAGACCGCAAATAATCTGCCGTCTTGGTGGGATCACGTTGTTGGGTTCTTTAAAACTGCTGGTGGCTTATCCGAAAAGGATCAAAATAGTCCTCTTCTTGAGTGGTTCCATGATCCAAAAGATATCAATGCATGGCAGGATCGTGCGGCCAAAGCAAAAGCTGCCAGAGAAGAAATTACAAAGCTTGGGCTTTCAACTGGTGAACTTGCACATATTGTTCAAGGGTCTGATGCAGATTTTAACAAATTTACCGACAGTCTGAAACAACAGGGCGAGGGTGGTAAAGCTCTTGCTGAAATGCTAGAGACACTTCGTAATAAATACAAAGAGGCAGAAGAACAGGCCAAAGCTACAACGGATTCTACCAAGAAAACTACTGTCGCGATGACAGAGGCCCAAGCGGCGGCAGCGGCTTATGGCGAAGGCGCACATACTCTTGCTCAAGCACTCGCTCATATTCAAATCGAAGCCGATCAGGCCAACGATGCAATTACAGGTAGTTCTGATACTTACCGCAAGTTCTTGAAGACACTTGAGGAGAAAAAAGCCGCACCGGCTCTTATTGATACGGTTAAACAACTTCGCCAACAGTTCGAAAATGGTGGCGCTCAGGTCAAATCGTTCGCAGATGCTATTGACAAACTACATGATTCGATGGCATCTGCTGATGATAAAGCAACAACGTTTATTGAGTCACTGAAAAAACTTGGCAAGGTTCCTGATGATTCAGCCTTGTCAAAATATAACGAAGACATTGATAACGCTATCGGCCCAATGTCCAAGCTTGTCGATATGCTGGATACGACAGGAAATGCGCTTGTTCAACAAAGCGGCAAGCTTGATCTTAGTTCTAAGAATGGTCGTACACTTTCAGCTACATTAGAACAGTTACGTCAAGATAATGTTGCTTTGGTTGAGTCCGGTCGTGCTTCGCCGGAAGAGGCATTTGCTCACACGACAGAAGCCATAAAGCGACTGTTGACTCAGTTCGGAATTGTTGATCCCAATATTCAACAGAAGATTATCGATACTTACTTCCCCAAAGATGCGATGGTAAACGCTATTAAAGCGCAAGATCCGCAAGAAGCATTGAAAGCTATAATTAAAGACCCTGTAAAGCTTCAAGTTGAACTGGCTCTACTTACACAGTCTCAAGATATCATTAATAATCTTCTTGGTCCTGACGGTAAACTTCATATTCCAAGTGTTATAGATGTTGTGCCGCAACAATATTGGTGGCCTCCTGGGACTCCGAATGCACCACACCCGAATGCCCCACCACCACCAGCAGGAGGGCCACAACCACCACCAGCGGGGCAATTACCACCGGGGCCGCTCAAAGTTCCGGCGCGCGGAGAAGATATACCAGGATTAATCGGACCAGCAGCAACACAATTCGCTCGTTTACAAAATCTTTCGGATCAGCAAATAACCGATTTGTTGGCAAAGCATCCTGATTTACAAGCTACCTTACAGCCATATATCGACAAAGCCCATGAGCAGGGAATAAGTCTTTCCCAAGCTTTTGCCGCCGGTATCATGTCCGGTAATGATGATGTCAAAAAGGCTATCATTGCTCTGGCGCAAACTGCCGGTGATGGTTTAGGTTCATCGCCAGCAAAATACGGTCCTCTGAGCGGGACCGGCTGGACGTATTATCGTGGTCAGAGCTTCACAACGGATTGGGCCGGTGGCATTAACTCCGGTGCCGGTATCGTCAAAAACGCGGCAAAAGACGTTGCTTATGGTGCCGTCACCGGAATGAAAGACAAGTCAACTGATGCTTTCAAACAACTATCTGATATAGGTAGTCTTATCGGTCATATAGTTGACTTCGCAAAACAGATGACCTCAACTTTTATCGAAGCCGGTAAAGCTTTAAATCTTCTTTCAGGTGGAAAGATTTTCCCGAAGCGTTATGTTCCTGATCCTTTACGATTGCCGCCAAATAGTAGGGTACTTCCTTGGTCGCCTGGCGGTTGGAATCCGCAAGGTGGGGGCGCTCCCGGTGGAGGGGGTGGTGGTGCAAACCTTTACCAGGACTCCGCTGGCAATTGGCACTCTCGCGATCCCTGGTGGGAAGGGGTCATACAAGCTGAATCGGGTGGTAGGCTCAATCCACAGGAAAATCCTACTCATTTCGGTCTATTTCAATTCGCACAAAGCACTTGGGATTCTATCGCAAAATCCATTGCGCCAGAATGGGTTGGCAAGAATCCTGGCACTGCACCCGCCGAAGTCCAAGCGCGAATGGCTCAAGAAAACTATAACCGGAATAGGGGTAATCTTTACGGTCAGTGGGCTAATCCCTATGTGGCTGCACACCCTGGCGGGACTACTGGCCTCATCTATTCAGCAGCAATGGCTGGGGCTTACCCGCCAACGGGTGTTCCTGGGCAACCCGGTGAAGATGCACGTACTTTTGCTCATAACGTAATGATGCCGTTTTGGACAAAGTTGGGATTTCAAGTTGGCGACCATGCCGCAGACCAATTTGGCGAACATCAACATGGCGCGATTGACGTTATGGTTAATTCTATTGAAGAAGGCAATAAAGTATTAGCGCAAGCACTTAGAGATCCAAATGTCTATGGAGCCATTTTTAATAGGCAAGTATATGGATACGAACATGGGGCTGCTGGAAGACCTTATACTGGTGATAACCCTCATCTCGATCACGTTCACATTTTTTATCAGCCTGGTAGAACTGGCAATATTGTTCCGTTGGGTTCAATTCCTTTGCCCGCTGCACCCGCTGGACCGCCCCCCCCTCCTCCACCGGCACCGGCACCACCACCACCACCAGGCGCACCAACAACTAATCCAAAAGCAAGGCCAGGCGCTCCAAATGGAATGGAATTACTAACTGGGCCTGACGGGAAGATGCATTGGTATAATACACAAGGCATAGAAGTTTATGGGCCAGCAGAGGCGAAACATGGACAGCCTGTTGCACCACCACCAGCAGGAGCGCCACCACCACCAGCAGGAGCGCCACCTGCACCGCCCAAACCACCGGCAACTGGACCGCGTACGGGATTACCAAAAGAACTGAATGTTGTTGGTTGGATTGATAGTAACGGTGACGTCTGGGATGCAATTACAGGTGGTAATAAAATAGGAACATGGGGTGGAACTGGTCCGCATGGTGAAGGGGCTTTTACTCCACTTGGAGGCGCACCACCCGCTGCACCACCAGCAGCAGCAGGGCCAGCAGCGCCAGACGGTTCGGCAAACGATCCACTTCATGTTACTACGCCAGATACAGGGCAACTTGGGAATTTAGATACCCAGACACAAGTTCAACAGGCTTTGCAAGATATCGGTGTTCCGCGATCTATCAGCAGTCAAGCGGATGCTGTAACGGCTCTTCAAGCTATCGACGCTGAAATAACCCGGCAGAACGAACTGCAAACGCCGCAAGGCAAAATGATGGCTGATCAACTAAGCCAAGTTCATTCTGCTATTCAAGAGCAGTGGGGGTTGAAAGAAGCGCCGTCTGGTCTGGATACCTTTGCCTCCATCGCTAGTGGGGTCGGTGGTATCGCAAGCGATGTTATTGGAGATTTCCAATCATTCGTGGAAGTGATTGGCGCAACAAAGAACATTGCTGACACTCTTGTTCGTGGTCCCGCCAGCACTGAGGATGTTATTGGGATTATTCAAAACTTCCAAAAATACCTTGAGTTTGCAGCAAAGATCGCTAACACGGTCGGAGACATCGCCGGTCAGATCGGTGGGATTATGTCTGCTGCCGGTGGGGCAAGCGGTATGCCGGGAGCCGGTTCAGCAGGAGCCGCACTGCAAGCCGTACAGGCTATTGCTCAGGTGATAGCCGGGGTGATCCAGGGAATCAATGCTGCAATCAGTATTGGGATTGAATCCTGGCATATTTTCGGATCGTATTTTGGGCAATTCTTGGGATTCTTGGCCGGTGGGCCAGCAGGACTTATGGGCAATGTGAAGTTCCTTTTAGATCAGAATACAGGTCAATTGATTTCTTATTCAACAGACAATCCTCTGAAAAGAAATGCTTTGCCGGTGCCAGGCCAAGTTCTCAATCCACAAGCTAACAATCAAACCATTGGTCAGCTAAACTACTATGCAGGACCGGGGCAAGACCCGCGAGACAGTACACGACAGATGATGTACCAGGTTAAGACTTCTCAGATGAATACGGTGACGGCACAATGACCGGGGGCATTCCAGGTGTTATCTATAACCTGATTTCAGGACAGTACCAAATTGGGAATATGGTATTCGGTAAAGGAACGACAGTTCGGGTTGAGACATTTGATATCAAACCGTATGACATCAACGCTCAGGATTATCAGGTCACTCGCTCTGATGAAACTCGATTTGGCTGGGATTCTCATAAACCGACCACAATTGAGATAACTTTTAATGTACTTATCAATCGACTATTGCATCCCTATGAAGATTACATTCCTAACTTTTGGGATGAGATGCCAACGGTTGCTGATTTTCAAAAGGTATGGCGTTCTGATAATATCAGAAATCAATGGGGTCAATTAGAGCCGTTGTATTGCTGTGGTACGGATGGCATCACCCGTGCAATCTATGGTCGGCCAGGACAATTCACCTATGCTAAAAAGACAGACTACACTGAGGCGATTCAGTGCGTAGCAGAGTTTCGACGTTCTGATGCATTTGGCTATTCTGTTAAAGAAACCGGAATTGCTATGACCCAGGCAATTCCTGATGTCGTTATTAATGGTACTCAGGGCGATGGACCGTCGTGGTTCCGAATTTTAGTAGTAGGCCCATGCACTAATCCTTCATTTACTTTCACAGGTTTATATCTTAATGGCGTGATACAATCGACTCCGTTAACAATTACAGTTGACCATACTTTAGCTGCCGGTGAAATTGTTGAACTTAATTCTTATCCTTGGGGGCCACGACGGTGTGTCTCTTCTACCGGGTTGAATCTTACAACCTCACTATCTGGCGATACGCCATATCTTGATCGGTTACGTTTTGGCCATGATGCAGATTTAGAGGTTTTATTTACGGCTGCCTCAATGACATCTGCTACTGATGCAGTTTTACTTTTCCGTGACGCATATCAGATAGTAGGTTGATATGATAACAGACCGTATGCGCTTCACAGTTTTGCAAGCCAACACTGATGTAATTCTTTCTCGTGACTTGGTTGTCAAAGACCCACAAATTGCTATCAATCTATCTGCTCCAAGTTCAATGGAATTTGTTATCCCGCAAGGCGAGTTTTTTGCGTCGAGTTATGGAATCAATTGGCAGACTTGGGGTCAGGTAGTTATTGCCGAAATCGAGATAGACGGCGCAAGAAAAGTTTTTGCAGTTGGGATTGTCACTGACCAGACAGTTGATCCCACCACGGGAGACAATAAAATCACGACAACCGGAATCATTGGATATGCTAAAGGCATTCCTCTTCTTATCAATTTCAATCCAATTGCGGTCGATCCATTTGAGATTGTGCAGAGAATTTGGGCGCATTTATCATCGTTCAGCAATGCCAACCTTGAGGTCGATGTTTATCCCGCCAGCAGTGGGACGCAGATGCTTCCTGGCTATAGCTTTGACGGCAGCGTTCTTAATTTCGATTTCTTTGCGGTCTTTTATCGATCAGTAGACTTTAACGATTGCCAAGATGTTATGGCTGGACTTGCCCGTGATATTCCTTTCGACATGATTGAAGAGGGTGAATGGAACAGTGATCGAACTGTCTTCACCAAGAAACTTCATCTTGGGTATCCTCGCGGTGGATATCAGCAGAACTATCTTTCATTTCGATTGGGCGAGAATGTAATTCAGGCGAAGCAAGCCGACGAACGTGAGATTCAACCTGTTTCAGATGTGATCATTCGTGGTTGGCTACCGGGACAGGTTTACTCAGCCGAAGTTACTAATGCCGATCCTACTCGCTATCGGCGTACCGTTATGGAAGAGAACGCTCAGATCGATTCGACAGAGCGTGCAGCAGCATGGGCACATCGCAAGTTGACTCGTCGCAATATTCCTAACAGTTTCAAAGAGATTTTGATCGACCCTAACCATCCTTCCGCGCCATTGGGGAGTTTTGGTCTTGGAGATAGCATTTGGGTTTCAGCTACAAATTATCCTTGGGTTGGGACAATTGAAGGTTGGCATCGCATCATTGGAATCACTTACACAGAACAAGATTCGTCGCAAGGTGGCGGGAAACAAGGCTCTGGCGGGTCAGCAGGAGTCCCGGCAGGATTGGTTAAATTGGATTTAAAAATCGAAGGTGCATTTGATTATGATCCAATTAGTTACAATCCTGATTATGCATCACAACCTGTGACCGATCCTAATCGTATTACTAACGGTTACTTTGGTCATAGTTTACAAGGGTGGGTACCTACTCGTGGCCAATGGATTCGGGTTGCAGATGTTACTTATGATACGCCATATGCGCCTGATGCTGGATCAGTTCGAATTGACTGTGATGATCATGGCGAAGGATTTCTTTCAAATCGATGCTATGTCACTCCTGGTGAGCATTTGACTATTTGCGCTGTAGTGCAATACGAGAACGTTCTTTCTGGAACTCCAAGTGGTACACCAGGATTTATTCTAGAAGGATATACTTATTTGAACGGTGGTTCGGTTGCGGGTCCATATGATTTCGGTCATGTAATTGATCCTGTTGGGGCGGCTGGTTGGACAATGTTACGAACAATGGATTGGCTTGTACCAAGTGGGATTAATGAAGTCGCGCTACAGTTGACAGTCAATTCCACAGTTACACATGGAACAGCTTTTTGGACATTTTGTCGTGTCTATACAATGGGCGATGAATTGCAGACGGTGAGCTAATGGGTAGTCCTGCTGGACAGTATGGCTCATTACATTATGAGTCACCGGAAAGTCGTGCGCTTGGCACAATTACAATGGAGTCTTACTCCAAAATCTATGATGACCAAGCACGGTTCTTAGGCAAGCTTGCATCTGATAGTACATATATGGCTGCATATATGCGTAAGATGCAACGAGGCATTGATCAAGCCAACGAAAACTTTATTCAACAGATTCAGTCGATAATTAATGATATTATCGTCTTGCTGGGTGGAGGTTCATTCGGAAACAGTGGCATTGATTTTGGTGACTTGAAATATGTCATTCAGATGATTGGCGCACTGTTCGGATTTGTATCTGTCGATGGAATTCCTTTGCCAATCAATCTTTTTGATGCGGCATGGCACTTTTTCTCTGAGTATATTTTCCCGGTTGATAACTTCCAACAGGTTATCGATCTGATTGTTGATGGCGTTATCGCCACCATGCTCACCTTTCTGGGAGACGTACCAGTTGTCGGGCAGGCCGCAGAGCAGTTAGCCGTAGTCATCAGCGATATCAGGGATTTGCTTGACCCTATTGCAGCAGCTGTCGATGCACTTCTTAGCGCATTTGCCATTACTGATCCTGGTAACGGCTCTGGTGTCACAAGTTATTTCGGCCCAATGGCACCAATTTTAAATTCATTAGCAGAAGCTCTTGATGGTATTGAACTGCCGGATTTCTCATCCATTTTACATAAAATTCTTTTGTGGGGAGTGCCTTTCATTGACTTGATTGCGTCAGTGATTACCGCACTTGCACCGTTGTTGACCGATACAGTTGAAATTGCTGGTGGAATTCTTAAGCCAGAGATTGAAGTACTAGGCGATTTAATCTCTGCTCTCATGCCGATACTTGATATCATTGTTGTAGTGGTCAATGCTTTGAATCCGATTGTTGATCAAATTGGTTATGTTGTAGATGCTTTGAATCCGTATATTGATGATATTCTGGGTATCTTGTCTCTTTTTGGATTTGGGGATGCACCGACAGGTTGGGATGCTGGGCCAGTAGTTGATAGTTTTATTAATGATTATTTGAATCCTACTGGGGCGATTCTTGTTAATGCTTCGAATATTGTCGGAACTCTTATTGCATCGCAGATTCCAAGCTTAGATGCTTCTAAGATTACTACAGGTACGTTTATTTCTACTGTGCTTCAGCCGTTAATCGATGCTATATCACAGGGATTCGGGGGCACGACGGGACTTGGGTTTTCTGACCTGCAAACCCTGCTCGCCGGAATCCCCGGTGTCGGAGGTCTTATCTCCGCAATCATTACTGGCTTGGGTGGAACCGGCTCAGGCACCAGTGGCGTCACGACGGCACTGGAAAATATTCCCGGCCCGAATATTGCCACGGCGATTTCATCTGGTGTTGTTCCAAGCCTGGACGCTTCCAAGATCACTAGTGGTCTTTTTAACCAATCTCTTATTCCAAGTCTAACGAGTGGTTGGACTGGCACTGTCGCCGGTAGTCTTATCAACGGCATTACCGCCAATGAGCAAATTATTGCCGATCAAATCTTCGGTGCTTCCAATCAGAATACAGGTCAACCACTTACCGATATTCAAGGTGCGCTGCAGCAATTCCCATTCGGAAACTTAGCCGGGTCACCAGGCAGCACCGGAACAGGACCGCTGCAAGGCTTAGCCGACAGTGTGTTACAGGGATTGACGAACAATCCGGTAACCGGCAACACACTTGCTGGTGTAGCAAACTTCTTGAGTGGCATGGCAAATCAGCTTTATGGTTATACACCTAACAATCCGCCGTTGACTTCGGTCGCAGGGACCACTACGTCTAATAGCCAAACTCTAGCGGCTATGGCTGCAACTAGGTCTGTTTCACATGCCGTTGCGCCTACCGGAGACGCAACGTTTGATCTTGCTATGCTGTCTGGCGCTACATTGCCGGTATTGAATGTTACACAAGGCAATAGCATTATTGGATTTATTCGGACTCCAACCGGAGCCAATCCGAATACGCCAATGACACTATGGCCGAATAAGCAAGCTGTTGCTTGGAAGTCTACTGGTTATACCGGATCAATCACGGGTCTATGGATCAACATATACAAGTTCAATACGGTTTCAGGCAAGATGGATCTGTGGAACCAATCACCTAATCTTGTTGGCAGCATTGCTAATTCACTGAACTATTACTTCTACAACATCATTCCTAATCAGCCATATCTACCTGCTGAATTTTCTTTCCAGGGGATTCCATATTGTCAGACCGACGTATGGGGCGTCGAAATGGTGATTTCTGGCACAGGCACTTACAAGATTGCTGGCTTGCAGATGAACCATGCCTCGTATCCTGGTGTGCTACCGCCATATATGGCTGCGTACCGGGGCAATGGCACGACAGTTCCAGCACCGCCAGAAGAGCTAACTCCCACAGTCGATTTCTTCTACCAAACACCTTCTAATGTGCCTTGGTTCTCATTGACAGGTTCAAGTGGCGCGACAACCTATGCGCCACAACCAGCTTCATTTGTTTCAGCAGGCAGCTTCACCTATGACATTCCGATTTGGGCACAGTTCATTGATTATGCAATATGTCCTGCTGGTGGTGGGGGTGCTGGTGGCGTTAACGCTTGGGGAAATGGTGGTGGACATGGTAATTGGTTGTACGGCACGTTACAAGTCGGTGGTATTAACGGTCCACCGCCATCTACATTAACATCTCAATCGAGACTAAATATCACTGTTGGTGGCGGTGGCGCAGCCGGTTCCAGCGAATACTACTACCGACATTGGACTGAGTATCTGTGGCAAGGCGGCAGCAATAGCGGCACTGACGCATACAACGTCTATGCAGCCGCTGGTGGGGCTGGTGGCGCTAGTGGTATTGCGTTTAATAGCCCTAATGGGGCCGTAAACCTTTCTGCCGCAGGAGGTTTGGGTGGTGTTGCAGGTGGCGGCAGTTATCCCGGTCAGGCTATGCCGAATCAAATGCTTAATCAGAACACGTTCTATGGTGGTGCAGAACAGGATGGCGAATCACTTGTCAATGGTGCCGCGCCAGCATATAACGGGTACGGCGGCAATGCTCCCGGTGGTGGTGGGGCGGGTTGCTACAGTGGTAGCGGACAAACATATGTGACCGATTATAACGACGGTAATGTTCCGCCTAACCATTGGTATGTATGGGAAAATGGTGTCAACGGCGCTCAAGGTGCCGGTGCTGGTGCGAATGGCGCTGTGTTTCTCATTGCTTACGCACCTAATCCTGTCCCGTTGGCTAGCGTTCCATATGCGCCGGTACAGGGCCAGATACCAGTTGTAATCCCAAGAGCCGCAACGAGATAGGATTAATATATGAGCAGATTAGGTCGGACGACACCGGCAACTGGGGGCTTAGGTGCGCCAGGAATTACCGGAATGGGAATAACAGACCCGCCAAGATCAACTGCATTGCGCCAAGCCCCACCGGGACCAGTTGCCCTAAGCACTCAAAAAGAAATCGTTGTATCACTACCAGCAGGTTCAAGTTTTTAGGAAAGGTAAAATATCATGGCAGCACCACTGTTCGTCATGTGGAACGGTGCCACTGGCGCTTTGACTGCACCGTTGGGTGCATTGGCGTCGGCGGCGACTGTAACACCAAAAACCATGCAGCAGTTACAGTTAGGAACATCGAAAATCCGTATCGTTGAATGGGGGTATCATTTTACTACTTCCCCAACGGCTCCGGTGACGATGGAATTAATTGATACTGCTGCTGTCGGTGGGACTGGTGGCACGTCGGGAGTCGTGACTCCGTACAACGACACGGCAGCGGTCACCAGAACAGCGACACCTGGTGCGGCTGCAACATGTTTCGGGCCGACTGCTGAAGGCACAATCACGGCAACGAGATTGCTTGCGGCAACAATGGATTTGGCTACTTATTTCAAACAGCAGTTTCCGCTCGGGCGTGAACCGGAAGTTGCGCCAGGGAACTTCCTACGCATCAGGGTCACACCGTCTACAGCAGCAGCCGTTAGCGTGATCTCATACTTCGTTTGGGAAGAGTGAAAATCGTTGGCACGTTTAGGAAGACGCTTCCCTATATCTCGGGTTGCTGATCCAGTTAGCTTTCCGCGTGTCGTATTCGACTCTGCAGCAGGTGCTGAGAACCCCGATACGTGGGGTGTTGCCGGTAATACCAACACAAGCTGGCACCACAATATAGGCAGCAACGCCAACATGCTGTTGGTGCTGCTTAGCTGGGTGAGTAACTCTCTGACGATTGTTGCGACAGTTGGTGGTAAGAACTACACCTCTCTTATCACGTCAGATATATTCAACAGCGGCGATAACTATACTTATGGCGCTTCGATACTTTCAGTACCAAACCCGCCAAAAGGGAACCAGCAGATAGTAGTTGCCAACACCACCGGGGCAGGTACTCAATACCTTCAGGGCGCTTCCGTTGCTTACAGCGGAGTTGGTAGTGTGTGGCCCGGTACTGCAACACCGGGTGGATCAAACGCGGGCTACACTTCAATAGGGACTTCAGGCAACCCGACATTGACAATTCCCAATACCATGAATGGTCAACAAGTAGTTAACTTCCTTGGTTACAGTGGTAATCAGTCTTCAGTTGGGTTCTCTGGTTACAACGCAGCCAACACGAGGTTCACTTATCTTGACCCTGGAAACAAGTACCTACCGTTTATAATCGGCGACAGCCCTGGTGGCGGCCCAATTACATTCAGCGCCGCTATTACTGCTCTTGCCTACGAGTGGTGGGAACTAGGTGTTGTTCTGAGTCCCGTCTACCCTTTCCGTCAATAGGAGAAATCAATGCCGCAAACGATTTTGACACCGAAGAATCCTGATCCTGGCACCGGATTGATTGTTCCGCTGTTGGGTTGGCACTATTTGCAGGAAAATATTCTTGACATATTCGCCGGATGCAATTTAGTTTACGTCGATACTGGCGGCAAAGATGGTGGATGGTTCCCTACCAACAGCCCAAACCCGATGAGTGAGAAAACTCCACCTGATTGGTATCTGGTATTTCAGCGCACCGGCTATCCCGCAGTCATCATCGAGTACACCGATTGGCTGGCGTATGACACGCGCAATCCCATAAGGATCACTCAGAACGATGTCGATGCTTATTATACAATATCAACACAGGGATGATGATGACTACACCACCAGCGCCACCACCAACTGATCCTAAACCACCAAAAGGCCCATTACCAGAAGTTCGTCAATGCCAAGATGTTGAAAGTTCACAATATGGTTCTGTCGCAGTTAAGAGCGGTTTACAACAATTTACTTGGGGAGTCTTCAATCCCGTTAACGGTGGACACTGGGAAACAGATGATGAAACAGTTGGTAAATGGACTGTCATGGAACCTGCCACCGCGCCTACCCCGCCACCGGCCTGATATGGGCTAGGCTAGAGACATGACGCAGCAAGACGACTATGCCAAGGCCATCATCCTCGCAGGGCAGAAGCGAGGCATCACGCCGCGCGGAATTGAAATAGCTCTAGCGACAGTGTATGTCGAATCAGATTTCATTATGTACGCGAATGAATCCGATCCTGCCTCGCTTAATTTCCCACATCAGGGAATTAGTACCGACGCGAATTCAGATGGTTTATTCCAACAACGTGACCCGTGGTGGGGAACGGTCACCTGTCGAATGGACGCTGGATGTTCGGCTGGCTTATTCTACGATCACCTTGTCAAACTTGACTATAACAATCCAGACAATTCGCCAGGTTCCTATGCTCAAGCCGTTCAACAATCAGCCTTTCCAGACCGTTATGATCAAAGGTTTCAGGACGCCGTTGATTTGTATAACCGTCTTGTCGGAACATCTGGTGTACCTGATGTGCGCCCCGACTTCAACGAATTCCCCATATGGTGTGATAATAATGAAGACCGGGGTGGAACAACAATTGATTTATGGCTAATTCACACTCAAGAAGGTGGGGGTGGAGACAGTGCCGCAGAGAATTTGGCTAATTTTCTTGTATCAACTACAGGTGGCCCTAATCCTGTTTCTTACCATTACACTATTAGCCAAGCCAGCGACGGTGGTGTTACAGTTGTCGATTGCGTTGATACTGATTACGCCTGTTGGGCTGTTGGTGATGCCAATGATCGTTCGATTAACCTCTGTTTCGCGGGGAGCAGTATTAATTGGACGAGGGACCAATGGCTTAAGCAATCTCACGCCATCGACGTAGCAGGCTTCCTGTGCGCGGCTGATTGCATCAAATATAATACCTTACCGAAAGTGATTCCTCCCCCTTATGCTTCAGACCCTCCCGGCGTTAGCGATCACAGATACGTCACAGAACATCTTGGTTGGGGTAATCATACTGACGTTGGTGATAACTTCCCTTGGGCTACTTTTACTCAATCGGTGACAAAATGGTTTCAAGCTTTACGGGCAACACCAGTTATTCCACCTTTACCTCCTGCGCCTGCGCCTGCGCCTGCTCCCGCGCCATTGCCGCCCGATGGCGACTTTGAAACGTGGCTCGCAAATGCAAGCGATAAAGCGTTACTTCAATATATTGCCGCGCAACTTGGGCCGGGCGATCCTAGTTGGGCTTCTAAGGGTGAAACTCTACGTGACTTTGTATGGAGTCTTCAAACGGCTCAACAAAAAACAGTGACGAAAAAAGTAGTAGCAGCTAAAGCGGCACCAAAGAAAGTGATAAAGAAATGAAGGGACCAGACGGTAAGTGGATCGGTTACGGACCAGGAGACTCCACTCAGCCAGCGGACACTGGGCCGCAAGTTTCAAAAATTCAACACCGTTTACTTTACGCCTACCCAAAGAATTCCAAAGCAATTGAGGTAGGGGTCACAGAGAGCGGAGTTTATTCTGCTCAAACAGCGTCAGCAATTCACAACATTCAAGTCTTTATGAATCAACCTCCGTTGAATAAAGGACTAAGAACAGATGGCATTGCGAAT
>Ga0306925_10000180_pt1 | contig 39411 bp, 42 predicted proteins | sample flu12Cox44000176_FD_203755 | JGI IMG/M metagenome (GOLD analysis project Ga0306925, IMG submission 203755) | Lab enrichment of tropical soil microbial communities from Luquillo Experimental Forest, Puerto Rico - flux8day.12C.oxic.44.000.176 (v2)... | ecosystem: Environmental > Terrestrial >... | reverse complement strand
ACGCCATGGCTGCCACGCCGCGAACTGCCATGCCCGGCCCTGCACCCTAAGCCGCGCCTGGCCAAGACGGCCTTGCTGGCCTCGCCTCGCCCGGACACGCCTATCGAGCCACGCCAAGCGACGACTGCCCCGCCAAGCTACCCATGCCCAGCCTTGCCATGCCTTAACTGCCGTGCCTTCCGGGCCCCGCCTCGTCAGGCCCTGCCGGGTCATGCCGGGCCCGGCCTTGCCGTGCCGGGACCGCTTCGCCAAGCAACCCATGCCCAGCCTTGCAAGGCCAGAACAGGCCGAGCCGAGCCAGGACCGCCTAGCCGAACGCGGCCCGGCCGAGCGATCACCGCCGCTCCATGCCCTGACCGCCTAGCCCCTCCGTGCCCAGCCGTGCCCGGCTCAGCCAAGCCGGGCAGCACCATGCCGCGCCGGGACGGCCCAGCCAAGCCCTGCCGAGTCCCGCGATGTCAGGCCCTGCCGCGCCGGGACTGCCTAGCCAAGCCACGCCTTGCCCGGCTATCCAGGCCTCTCCGGCCCAGCCAGGCCACGCCTTGCCTTGCCATCCGGGCCTCGCCTAAACGGCCCTGCACGGCCACGCCTTGCCTTGCAATCCGGGCCGCGCCTGACCCTGGCTGCCTTGCCCTCCGGGCCGGGACGAGCCGTGACCGGCACTGACAAGCCCTGCCTAGCCCTCCCACGCATTGCCCTGCCTGGACTGCTTCGCGGTGCCGTGCCACGCGACGCGCCGCCGGGACGGGCCAAGCCTTGCCTCGGCCGCCACGCCGGGCCAGGCCGATCCTGGCACGGCCAGGCCCAGCCTAGACAGCCGCGCCTGGCCGAGCGACGCCTCACCGTGCCCAGCCGGGGACCCCTCGCGATGCCCCGGCAGCCCTGCCGCGCGATGCCGAGCGATCCGTGCCGCCCAAGCCACGCACTGCCTTGACGGCCTTGCCCTCCGTGCCAGGCCTCGCCTAGCCAGGCCACGTCTGACCAGGCCGCGCGGCGCCACGCGAAAACGGCCGTGCCGAAACACGCTGTGCCGCGTCAAGCCACGCGATGCCTTGCGCCTCCGGCCTTGCCTCGCCAGTCAGCACCGGGCCTTGCCATGCATCTCCGGCCGCCCATGCCGCCTAAGCCACACGGTGCCATGCGTCTCCGGCCTAGCCACCCAGGCCTTGCAGCGCCGGGCCTTGCCATGCATCTCCGGCCGTCCATACCCTGGCTTGCATCTCCTGGCCCAGCCCTGACAGCCTAGCCGGGACGAGCCCCGCAACCCACGCCGCGCCCTGCCTCCCGGCCGAGCCATGCCTCGCCACGCCTCGCCTCCCGACCGAAACCACGCCACGCCATGACGCACCGGCCGCGCCGTGCCTTGCCGTGCCTGGCCCATCCAGGCTATCCGGGCCGGGCCCTGATCTTCCGCAAGTTTATAGCGAATCAGCGTCAGCCGGCAGCTCATCGCCATTCTGCAACCCGGCCTGGCGGCGGACGCCGACCACGCGGGGATCCTTGTAGCCGGCCGGGGCGTCGGCCGTGGTCCACTCGCGGACCTCCTGGACCTCGCCGTTGGGCCTCATCACCGGGGTCTGGTGCTCCTCCCCCTCCAGCGGCCTGCGCTCGCGGGCGCGGGCCAGGTCCCGGGTCCGGGCGGTGCGCCGGAACAGGGCGGCCTCGCTCGGCATGCCCTTGCGTTCCTCATCGGACTCCTCGGGGCGCTGGGACTGGTCGCCGGGGCCCTCGTCCTCCTCGCCCTCGGGCGGGGCAGCGGGCGGCTCGCCCTCGGCCTGCTCTTCCTCCTCCATGTCCTCCGGGCCGGGCGCCAGGGCCAGCAGGGGCCCTCCCGGCGGGGGCTCAGTGCCGAGCCGGGGCAGCGGCATGCCGCCCATGGAGATGCCCGGCGGGATGCCCTCGACCTGGGCGACGGGCGCGAAGTCGGCGGCCAGGTCCTGCGGCACCGGCAGGCCCTGGTCGCGCAGCGCGATGTAGGTCTGCTTGCGGGTGTCCTGCTCGGCCACGGCCTGGGCGACGGCCTCGTCCTGGGACCGGTTGACCTCCTCGTCCAGGTCCAGGTCCAGGTTGCGGGTCCGGGTCCGCTGGGAGATCGGGATGCCGCTGGCGCGCAGCGCCTCGACGAACTGGCGGGTCGCGTCCTCGTCCTTCAGGTTGAGCACCTTGAACCGGCGGTCGGGGACCAGCAGCCGGGGCTGCTCGACGAGGCGCTTCTCGCCGGTCTCCTCGTCGGTCTCCAGCACCTCCTCCATGATCACGTAGCGCTTGCCGCCGTGCTCGTTGTAGTCGTAATGCTCCTGCGCCTCGGCCACCACCATGGCCCGCTGCCGGAAGTGCCGCGCCTGGAACCGCTGGTACTTGGCCATCAGCATGGTGACCAGTTCCTTGTTCAGCGCGTCGGCTGCGTAAGTCTGGCCGCTGTTGTGCACCACGAAGTCATCGGCCAGGAAGTTGTGCGGCTCGCCATCCATCCGCAGGTCGTAAGTAGATTCCTGGCCGCAGGGCGTGATCGAGGACACCTTGTCAATGCCGACCTGCCAGAGCACGTTCCCGGTGTGGTCGTGATAACCGCCGTGGTGCTCGGCGTGCGTGCTGATCACCAGGTTGCCCGGGTCGTTGTTTTGCGTGTCCTCGTTATCGTGGTGGACGTGCAGCGATGAGGGCAGGAAGACCAGCTCCTTGCTGCGCACCGGGTCAGTGCGCAGGATCTCCACGAACTCCTCGTACGGCAGCTCGTTGAGCGCCGCCTCCATGACCAGCCGGTGCTGGTAGACCTTAAACCGCCGCTTGCCCCGGTGCAGCCCGTCGTTGCTCTGATGCGGGTGATACAGCGTGTGCACGACACGATAGCTCTTGTTCCATTCCCGGCCCCGGGCGCTGTGCCCGGTATTCACCCGGAGTTCGTCGCCGGGCTTCAGGTCCCGCAGCTTCACCCACCGGCCGCCGGCGACCTGGAACGGGTGCTCGGCCGAGGCCCTGATGCTGCGCCCGCCCTCGGTCCTGACCTCGAAGACATCCTTGACGCCCGAGCACCAGGCAGCGTCCAGGCGGCCCAGCCGGACCACGCCGCCATCGGCACGTGCCACGAGCGTCGGGATCTCGGGATCCCACCGCCTGCCGGGGAGATAGTCATCCTCCCCGTTGAACCGGGCCACCAGGTCCTTGATCTTCATCTGGAAGCCCTTGCCGGCCCGGCTGACGTGGATCATCACATCACCAGTCAAGCACTGCGCTCCCATCAGGAACGTTCTGCTCAGGCCGAACACCTGCAGGATGGAGTCCTCGATCCGCTCGAAGTCCGGGGTCAGGTCGGGCATGTTCTCGCGGCCGAGCACCGGCAGCATCTCGACGGCGAAGTTGTAGATCAGCGCGCGGAAGTCGCCGGCCAGGGCGGCGTCCAGGGCCAGCTCGAAGTTCTCCAGGTCGTCGTCGGTGGGGATCCACGGCTGGGAGGTGCCCAGGTCGGTGGCGCTGGCGCCGAGCTTGCACAGGATCAGCGGGGTGTACAGCCGGTCGGCGATCGAGTCCAGTGCGGTGTTGAGCATCTCCTTCTGCAGCATCGAGCGCATCGCCCGGGTCAGCAGCGGCACGCCGCGCACGTTGAACGTGTCGCCCCGGAACTTCAGCTGCTTCAGCAGGATGTTGCTGACCGGCATGAAGGTGTTCTCGGCGGTGTAGGCGGTCAGCTCGGGGTACTCGGCGACCAGCCGGTTGTACTCCCAGGCGGGCTGGCGGGTCTGCAGGATCTGCCGGATGGTCCAGGGCAGCCGGATGAAGTACCGGGGCTCCTTCAGGAACGGGCTGCGCTCGACCTTGACGTCATCGGGGTTGAGCAGCTCCTCGTCGTCCCAGATGCCCAGGTCCTCGTTGAAGGTGGCGAACGGCCAGGCCTCGCCGGAGGTCCAGTACTCCCGGCCGATGTCGACGGTGAACTCCTCGTAGTCCAGGTGCTCCTCGGTGAAGAACAGGTCGCCGTAGAAGTCCTCCAGCCGGGGGTCCTTGCACTCCAGGTGGTCGCCCATGGTGGGGAACTTGGAGAAGATGTCGACGCAGCTGCCGATGATCGGGTCGGTCTGGTACAGCAGCCGGCAGAAGGCCCGGACCTTGGCCAGCTCCTCGTTCTGGCTGAAGTCGTAGGGCAGGTTATTCTGGCGCCAGTAGAACAAAGGATCGCGCGGGCGGCCGGTGGCGAACTGGATGTCGCCGAAACCTCCGGAAGCTCCCCCGGCGCCGCCGGCCCCGTAGGCGCCCGTGCGGCGCATCACCGAGCGGTTCTTGCGGGCCTCGGCTACCTCGGGGGTCATCGTCCCGGCCCGGCTGGCGCCGAGCGCCAGCATCCGGCTCATGCCCTCGCTGACCCGGCGGTCACGGTCCAGGGCGGCCTGGGCGGAGAACTGGAACTTCACGAGGCCGCCCGGGAGCCCTTGATGCGGTGCTCGCCCAGCCAGGCCGTGTCGTGCTGGCGGGTGTAGGCGGGATCGAACTTCTCGGGGTAGTCGACCAGCGTGCAGCCGGGCACGTCGTGGTCATGGGCCGGGCACTCGATCGCGTGGCCGTAGGGCCGGTCGGTGGCGTGGTCCATGTAGCCCTGGTACCAGGAGTCGGGCTCGCCGCGCAGGTCCGCTTCCTCCAGCGGGGACCGCCCGGCGATCTCGTGCTCGTAGGCGTTCTCCGAGGCGGAGTAGCCCTCGTCGTACTTGGCGCGGTGGTGCGGGGTGTCGCCGGTCGTCAGGTATCCCTGGCGGACCAGCCGGATGACGGCCGGGGAGAAGCCGGAGTGCAGGATGGCCAGGTGCCGGACGTAGCGGTCCTCGTCCAGCAGGTCGCCGGCTAGGGTCCGGTAGGCGGCTCGGGCGGCGGGGGCGGCGGCGCGGGCGGCCTTCTTCTTCGGGGGGAACGGGGGTGCGCCTTTCTCCTCGTCCTCCTGGTCGCCCTCTTCTTCCGCCGCTTCGCCAGGGGGGCCGCCCTCCTCGCCTTCCGCACCCTCTTCGCCGAACGGCGGGCCCTCCTCGCCCTCAGCGCCGGGCGGGCCCCCGGCGCCAGGCGGCATCCCGCCTTCCCCCATTCCGGGCGGAGGCATCGCGCCCATGTCGGGGCCGGCGTCGGTCGGGGCGCCCATCCCCGGGGCCTGGGGCATTCCTGGAAATGCTGGCTGCACGCGGACGATGAAGGACTGGCCGCAGAAGGCGCAGTCGATGCCGCCGTCTGACCGCCCGGTGATCTGCCCGCTGCCGCAGAACGGGCAATGCGAACAAAGAATCGGATCCCCCGGGTCGTGTCCTAGTTTGACCAGGTTCGCGATACTTACGAACCTTTCGTCCAGCTGCATCGGCCGCGCCTCCTCTTCCCTTCCGAGGCGGCTTGGCAGGTACCTAGGTTCATTGATATCGTCGGCGCATGATCGCTCTCCGCAGAGCCAGCCGCGCCGTGCACGGATTCTGGTGGCATCACGCGACGCTGATCGTGCCGATGATCCGGGTCATGATCCCGGCCCTCTTCGCGGTCATCGCCGTCCTGTTCCGGGTCAGCCCCCTGGCCGCAGCCATCCTGGCCGTGCTGAACACCGTGGTCCTGGCCGTGGGGCTGTGGTTCCAGGCCAAGCGCATCTGGGCGACGAGGAGCTGGCACTCCTGGGGACCCTGACCGGTTTTGCATTATCAAGGTTTATTGATATTCTGGGTGCAGGCACCGACAAGAGGGAGCACCCAATGCCAGGCACCAAAACCCGCAGCCAGAGCACCCGCCAGGACGCGATCTACAACACGATCACCAACCGCATGATCGCCCAGCTCCGGGAAGGCACCGTCCCGTGGCGCAAGAAGTGGAGCGCGGCCGGCGGAGCCGTGGCATGGCCGGTGAACATCAAGAGCAAGAAGCCCTACCGGGGCGTCAACCCGATCGTGCTGGCCACCGAGCCCTTCACGAGCCCGTGGTGGGGCAGCTACAACCAGTGGGCCGAAGCCTGCGGCGCGGTGAAGACCGCTGACGACAGCCGCCGGGGCTGGTACTGGGCGAACCCGGACGGCACCCGGTGGGCCGGGCTGGCCGGCCAGCATGGCACGGCCATCATCTTCTGGAAGCAGATCTACGTCGACACCGACGAGATCAGCCCCAGGACGGGCCGGCCGATCAAGAAGCGCATCCCGATGCTGAACTCCTACGTGGTCTTCAACTACGAGCAGGTGACCGGCGCCCCCGGGCGGTTCGCGCCGACCGAGGCCCCCGGGGCCCCCACCCGCGTCCAGCAGATGCTGCGGGCGCTGGAGATCCACAAGGCCTACATCGAGCGGGCCGGGCTGAACTTCACCGAGCACGGCGACCGGGCCTACTACGACCTGCACAACGGCATCCACGTGCCGCCGCTGGCCGCCTACGCGGCCGAGAGCGAGACCGAGGCCGAGGCCGAGTACTGGAGCACGGTCTTCCACGAGGACACCCACTCCACCGGCCACCCGTCCCGGCTGAACCGGCCCGGCATCGAGCACTTCGACCACTTCGGGTCCGAGCGGTACTCCAAGGAGGAGCTGGCCGCCGAGATGGGCGCGGCGATGCTGATGGCCACGGCGGGCATCGAAACCCCGGCCACGTTCGCCAATTCGGCCGCCTACCTCGCCAACTGGCTGGCCAAGCTGGAGTCCGAGCCGAAGTGGGTCATCCAGGCCGCCGCCCAGGCGCAGCGCGCCGTCGACCACATCCTCGGCGTCAGCTGGGGCGAGGACCCCGGGGAGGAGGACTGATGAGCACCAAGCGCAAGGTGAACCCGGTCTCCACGCTGCGCCGCACCGAGCTGATCGGCCCGGAGCTGCGCGCCCGGGTGCAGGCCTGCCGGAGGTGCGCGCCTGACAAGGCCCAGCCGGAGTTCACCAGGCTCTGCCCCGATCACCTGATCGAGGACGTCTTCGCCCGGCTCTGATTTGCGATATCAAGGTTTATTGATATCATGGACTTACGACACCGACGAGAAGGAGCACCGATGGACCAGACCGAGCAGCGCGACTCCCGCGAGGAGCGCTACAACCGCGAGTTCTGCGACGCATGCGGCACCAGCCCGTGCCAGTGGGACGGGAAGCCGGACAGCTTCCACGCCGACGAGCCCGTCACCGCTATCAGCGCCATATTCAGCCTGCCGACCAGGCCCAGGGACTACCGGGGCACCGACATGGAGGTGATCTACGCGATCGCCGACATCATCGAGCAGCAGGTGCTGGAGTCCAAGCCGGCCGGCGTGTGGTGGAACTTCAGCTCGATCGCGAACCGCGCCGCGCTGAAGTCTTACAGCGACACCGACATCGGCCGGACGCTCCGCTGGATGACCGAAGAGCGGTACATCATCACCAACGGCCGTGGCGGCTGCTGGGTCAACTACGGAAGGAAGCGCTGATGGAAACCGCGACCGAACTCACCGAGACGCAGCGCCAGCTGGCCCGGCGCGCCGAGCGCATGTACGGCCTCGCCGTCCAGGCCGTCAAGAAGAACTGGAACGGCACGGCCCCGCGCCTGGGCAAGGAACTGCACCGCGCGCTGATCGCCGAGGAGCTGATGCGGCTGATCGCCGCCCAGGACGCGTCCCTGCCCGCCGACATCATCCGCAGGCTGGTCGACAAGACGTGGGAGATCCTCAACGCCGACCCCGCCTTCCTGAGCTGAACGGAGCACTGACATGGATTTCGAGACAGGGGACCTGGTGCGGTTCTGCCAGGGCGACGAGGCCCGCACCATGCTGACCGGCCGCGTGACCCGGGAGCCCTGGGGCAGCCGGAAGCAGAACATCTCCATCCGCACCACCGGGCAGCCAGGGCATGCCGCCGGCGCGATGTACGTCCGCCTGGCCGGCGATGTCGAGCTGATCGAGAGCGCGGAAAGCAGCCGGGCCCGCGCGAAGCGCCCGCAGTCATGAGCACGCCGAGGCGCCCGGCCGGGAACCAGGGCCAGCGGCCGTGGATCCCGATGAAGCCGGCCACCCTGGTCCTCCCGCCGGCGCTGGCCGCCAGGGCGGCCACGGACCCGGCCGTCGCCGCCCTGGTCGAGAGCGGCGCCGAGATATGGCGCAACGACCGGTACATCTGCACGGTCAGGCGAAACCCGGAGGGGCACGTCTTCCTGCTGTCGATCCGGCGGGCCGACCACAAGCCGGCCTGGGACTGGCGGCACCTGCAGATCATCAAGAACGAGATCGCCGGGGAGGACGTCGAGGGATTCCAGATCCACCCGGCCCGGGACCGCACGGTGGACACCGCGAACCAGTACTGGATCTGGTGCCTGCCGCCCGGCGTGCGGATCCCGGCCGGGTTCAGCGAGCGCAGCGTCGGCGAGGACGACCCGGAGTTCCCGGACTCGGTGCAGCGGCCGTTCGCGCCGGGAGAGGACCTCTGATGCGCAGGCCCTGGCGACTGCCCCGGCCCCGGCCGCTGGCCCCGGCCGGAGCCGGGCCGGGGCAGTGCGCGTTCTGCGAGCCGCCATCGCCGGAGGAGCGCAGGCGGCAGGACATCCGGGCCGGCCTGATGTTCGTGTGCACGGACCCCGCCAGCCAGGTCGTCATGGTGGCGGTCCCCGGCGGCGCGGTGCGGATCACGGTCTGCGCCAGGCACGAGCAGGTGCTGCGGGCCGGGCTGCCGGGGGCGAAGGAGGAGCCGGGCTGACCGCCCGGTTTTGCAATACCAAGATTTATTGATATTATTGGGTTATACGCCCGCGCACCGAGGAGATCATATGAGCACCGAGACCAAGACCTTTGACGAGGAGTTCCTGACCGATCTGGCCGCCCACCCGCACACGTTCGACGACCTGCTGGCCGACCGCTACCGCGCCTGGGAGCAGGCCGGGCGGCAGCACGAGGGCGCCGGGGACCGCATCCACTCCGTGGCAGAAGACCGCCGGGAGGGACGCCAGCGCCTGTGGCGCCGCACGATGGGCGAGGTCATGCAGACCGCCCGGATCATGGCTGCGGCCGGCGAGTCCCGCCACGGCATCGACCCGGCGCAGGCGCTGGCCTACTACGAGACCACCGGCAGTGAGGTGGCCGCCGCGCTGCTGGCCGTCACCCAGATGGAGGACATCTACCGCCGCCCCGGCAACCGGTGGCAGCGGTTCTTCCCGTGCGGGAACCGGGACGGGCACATCCACGCGAGCTACCGCGACTGCCCGACCGTCCGCTGGAGCACCCCGATGGCCTGGCGCCCGGACCTGTCCGGCCTGACCGTCGATGAGGCGGTGGAGAAGCTGGGCCCGGCGCTGTGCAGCGTCTGCTTCCCGGCCGCCCCGGTCGAGCAGCGGTCCATGACCCTCGGCCAGGTCGCCGACGAGCGGACCCGCGCCGAGCGCGAGGCCGCCAGGGCCGCCCGCCAGGCCGTCAAGGACGCCAAGCAGCTGCGCATGATCGAGCAGTTCCGCGACACCTCGGGCTGGGTCACCACCGTGGCCGGCGCGCTGAAGGTCCTGCGCGATGAGGTCGAGTACCGCGACTACTACGGGCGCGGCGAGCACCCGAGCCACGCCGAGACCCTCGCGGCTTCCGTGCGGGCCAGGGCCGTCCTGCTGGCCCGCGAGGCCGAGCACCCGGGCTGGGGCGCGGACCAGGCCGCGATCGGCCGGACCATCGCCAGCGCCGTCAAGAAGAACATCAGGGACGGGGCCCGGCTGGACCCCGCGACCGGAGCCAGCCTGGCTCCCGCGAAGGAGAACTGACATGACCACCACCGGCAACCCCCGGACGACGGACCCGGACGCACTGCCCCTGACATCCGAGGCTCAGGCAGCTGCGCTCACCCGCATCCTGGAGGGCGTCCGGCAGTCGCCGACCGCCTGCCTGCCCACCGGGGACGACACCTACATCCTCGGCGTCATCCTCGCGCACTACGTGGATTACCTGGGCAGCGACATCATGGCCGTCGCCCAGACCGCGCTGGAGTGCGCGGGCCTGTACGGCACCGCCAGGCGGGTCGAGACCATCCGGTGTGAGCTGGAGGCGGGGCAGACGTCATGAGCGAGCCCCGGGACAGGCTATCCGAGAGCAGCGGTCCCAGAAACTCCAGCCCTGTGCGGGTGGTCCACCTGCGCCGGGCCGAGATCGACGACCCGGCCGTGCGCAAGCACTGGCAGGACCAGGGCTACGCCACGCTTCCCCCGGTGGAGGGCCACGACCCGCACCAGCGGTGCCCGGTCTGCTCCACCGACAAGCCGAAACCGGACTGCCCGTACTGCGGCCAGGGGCCGTGCTGGCTCAGCAAACTCTTCCGGGCGCAGAAAGGCTGAGCCCGATGACCGGCAAGGCCACCCGGCCCTATGCGGGCCCGGCCTACCCGCCCTGGTGGACGGTGAGCGAGAGCTACGTCCACCAGGGCAAGACGGTCGTCAGGGGCCAGCAGCTGGCCATCGAGGGCAGGCGCGGGGCGTTCACGTTCGTCAACCACACCGTGGCGCCGCCCAGGCCGGGCAGCGGCAGGCGCACGACCCGGGAGTGGATCACGGTGATCGACGACGCCGGTTACCACTCGTTCCGGCCCGAGCAGGTCCGGCGCGTCTTCCCGCCGCCGAGGCCGCAGCGCAAGCGCAGCCCAGGCTGATTTGCATTATCAAGATTTATTGATATTCTTGGTGCAGGCACCAACGAGATGAGGCACCGAGATGACCGCCACCGCCACCCGCGAGGACCGCTGGGACCGCCTGTTCGCGGACCTGGCCGCCGAAGGCATTACCTGCCGCCTGGACCGCCGTCCCTACCAGCAGGTCAGCTACGGCCAGCTGGAGCAGGGCGTCACCTCCAGCATCTTCATCCCGCACCTGGACGGCGGCTCAGTCGAGATCAGCGACAAGCACGGCCGGGGCGGCAAGTGGTACGGCTGGACCGTCTCCCGCGTCGGCGCCGACAGCATCACCACCGGCCGCCCCACCTGGGGCACCACCAAGCGCGGCGATGTCGTCGCCGCCGTCAAGAACGCACTAGCGCACTAAGGAGATCACGACAATGACTAACGACGAGTTCGACAACCGGCGGACTGACCGGGAGATGCTGGCCCGCTACGGGCGCCCGCTGACGGGCCCGCAGGCACTGGAGCCGCACCTGGCCAAGTTCCTGCGGATGAGCGAGGCGGCGCCCGGCCTGGGCGTGGACCTGGCCGAGGAGCCGCTGTGCCGGTGGTGCTGGCGCCCGGTATTCCTGGAGCTGACCGGCGATGACGCCCGGTGGAACCTGCGGTACGAGGAGTACGAGAACACCGAGAACTGCGACGCGCGCAGCGACGGCGCGAACGTGAGCAGCCTGCCGCACGAGCCGTGCGGGGCCCTGTTCGCGAACATCACCACGCTGATCACGAACGCCGCCCGGATCGCCCTGGACCCGCTGGCGGGCGAGGAAGCCAACCAGCACCGCCTGGTCGTGATGGCCCAGCTGATCGCCCTGACCGCCGGCGTGCCCGAGAAGAACGTGCCCTGGGTGCTGACCGCGATCATCCGCAAGGCCGGCGAGGCCAGCGAGAAGTTCCGGCAGGCCGCCTGGCAGGCCGGCGCGAGCGACTGGCCGGTGAAGCCGTGAGCACCGCCGATCCCGGCGCCGTCTGGCAGCTGCTGCAGGAAGCGCTGCACGCCCATGCCGAGCAGCTGCGCCGTGAGGCGGGCAGCCGCCGCAACCAAGGCGCACCCCTGGCCCCGTACCGGGAGAGGCTGCGCAACGAGCGCAAGCTGGCCCTGCAGGTCGAGGAGATGATCAACGGCACCGACCCGGCCGTGCTGACGGCGTTCCTGATCATCAGCCAGGCCCGGCCCGCCGGGTACCCGGGCGGACTAGAGCTGTGGGCGGTCGGCGACACGGCCGACGCCGACCGCCGGGCCCGGCTGTGGCAGCGCGCCGACAATCCCTACCACCGGTTCTCCGGCGGCGAGCACGAGAAGATGTGCCGCATCTGCACCGGGCCCGCCGACGCCATCCAGCACCAGCCGTTCGCCGTCCAGGAGATCAAGTCGTGAGCGACCTGAACGCGCCGCCCGGCTGCGAGATCAAGATCATCGAGCACGATGAGCACGGGCGGCCCGTCGAGGGCGCCGAGCCCCTGATCGGGATCGTGGTGGCCGCCGATGATCCCGTCTTCGACGCGATGTTCATCCGGGTGCGCATCCTCGACGGCCAGGCCGTCTTCTGGCGCGCCGCCGGCTGGCTGCGGGCGGGACCGGATCGCGTGAGCAGGCGCTGGCGCCTGGAGCGCCCGGGGGAACAGAAAAGGAAGCCAGAGGAGCATCATCATGAATAACGAGCTGCTGGACCGGGTGCGGAAACTCCTGAGCAAGGCCGAGGACGAGGGGTGCACGCCGCACGAGGCAGAGGCGCTGACCGCCAAGGCCGCCGAGCTGATGGCCCGCTACGGCATCGACCGGGCGCTGCTCGGGGCGCTGCGGCCGGAGAGCGACAAGCCCGGCGACCGCGTTTTCGACCTGGACAACCCGTGGGCCGGGGTCAAGGCGCACCTGCTGGCCGGCCTGGCGTCCGCGCTGCGCTGCCAGTGCATCCTGCTGAGCCGGCGCGAGCCGGGCAGCCGGGTGCACGTGTTCGGCTACCTGTCCGACCTGGAGCGCACCGACATCCTGTTCACGTCGCTGCTGGTGCAGATGCACCGGGCGCTGGCCCTGGAGCCGGTCCCGGCCGTGGGCGGCCGGGCGAAGGCGTGGCGGCGGTCATGGATGCTCGGCTACGCCTCGGCGGTCGTCGCCCGGGTCCGGGCCGCCGAGGCGGCAGCCGCCAGGACGGCGCCGTCCGGGCCCGATGGCGGGCCGTCGACCGCGCTGGTGCTCGCCGACCGCGCGCTGACCGTCCGCCGCCACGCCGAGCAGGCCTACCCCAACACCCGGCGGGCCCGGGTCACCTACTCAGGCAACGGCTACGTCAATGGCTACCTCGAAGGGCAGAAGGCCGACATCGGCAGCGCGAAGGTGAAGGCCCGTTCCGCTGGCGCGCTGACATGACAATGACCAGGCAGTTCTACACACTGGAGCAGGCCCGGCGGGCCGCCCAGGTGGTCAGCTCGCTGGCCGGGACAATCGGCATCCCGCCCGAGCACTGGGCCGGCCAGTGCCACAAGGTCTCGATCGGGCTGCTGAGGACCGGCGCCTTCGGGCCCGGCCGGGTGGCACGCGGCATGGCCGAGGGTATCAGCAGCCAGCACAGCTGGATCGTGCTCGGCTGGGACGTGTACGACCCGGAGGCAGTGCTCGTCGACCCGACCCGGGTCGCCACCTTGCGCGCCCGGGGCGCGGACGGTGCCGGGGCGATGCCGCTCATCACGGTCGACTACGCCTGGAAGCTGAGCCACCGCCCGCACGGGAAGGGCTCAATCTGGGCCTACGGGCGGCCCGATGACCCCACGAGCGAGGTCATCGGGCTGACGCCCTCCTTCGAGCTGTCAGAGCAGGCCAGGCGCTTCCTGGAGATCCTGGGGCCGCTGGACCGCCGGGGCTGGATGCAGCTGGCCAGCGGGCCCATGCAGGAGTGGCCGGCCGGGGAGATCCTGGCCGCCATCGCCGACACGCCCGCGCTCGGAAGGACAATTCCCCCGATCGATCACCTGGGCATGCTCACCTCGCGGAACCCTGGCGGGCTGTACCTGAACCCGGATGACAGGGAGGACTGGCCGTGAGCTGCGCCGCCCACGGGGTGCACGCCGTGCGGGACGCCAGGATGAGGGCCTGGCGGTGCACGGAGTGCGGGCACCGCTGCAGCAGGCACGGCGAGCGGGTCAGGGCGACCCGGTACATGGCCCCGTGGAAGTGGCCGCGCGAGCTGGCGGGCCGGCGCCGGGCCCGGCGGGCCGGGAAGAGCCGGGACCTGCTACGGTGATCCGGGCGTTGCCAGGAACGCGCCTTCATGCTCAATCTTTATTGGTACACTGGCAAGCTCTGACTACCAACGGACCTAGGGGGGTGGAGGCGCTTGCTGCCTTCACATGAGAGAACGCGCAGGTTCGCCTTCGAGGAAGACACGACGCCGACCATCACGATGCCCGCGATCACCCAGGACGCGATGCCGACCCAGCCGCTGCCGGCCATCGTCATCGGCAAGCTGCGGGAGCTGGGGCACCGGCACAGGCCCCCTGACGCCGGGCCCCCGAGAGTGCTGGCGCTGCTGCCCGCGCACAACGAGGGCCTCACGATCGGGGACACCATCAGGGCGCTGCAGGGCCAGACCCGGCCGCCGGACTGGATCTACGTCTTCGCCGACAACTGCACCGACGAGGACGAGGAGCACCCGCTCGGCGTCACCGCCGAGACGGCGTTCGCCCTGGGCGCGTCGGTGGCCAGCACGGTCGGCAACAGCGACCGCAAGGCCGGGAACCTGAACCGGGCACTGGCGCTGCTGCTGCCCGGCCTGCGCGACGATGACATCGTGACGGGCTTCGACGCCGACTCGGTGCCCGGGGAGGACTTCATCGAGAACGCGCTGAAGTGGCTGGGGAAGGGCTACGGCGCGGTCGGCGCCACGTTCCACGGCCGTCCCGGCGGGCGGATGCTCGGGCTGCTGCAGCGGGCGGAGTTCGCCCGGTTCGCCCGGCACCAGCACCGCAAGCTGCACTGCGACGTGCTGTCGGGCACCGGCTGGGCGCTGCCCGCCGGCACGCTGCGGGCGGTGGCCGCGTCCCGGCCGCAGGGCACCGTCTACGACGTCGCGCACATCACCGAGGACTTCGAGCTGACCCTGGCCGTGCGGCGGATGGGCATCGCGGCGGTCGCCCCGGCGGACTGCTCGGTCACCACCGACGTCATGGAGAACTGGAGGGACTGGGGGACCCAGCGGCTGCGCTGGCAGCACGGCACGCTGTTCGCGCTGCGCCAGTACGGCTGGTCGAAAGACACCCGGGAGATGATCATCCGGCAGATCCTCATCTACGTGGTGATGATCGCCAGCCCGCTGACGGCCGTCTACCTGGCCTGGTCGTTCTACCTGTTCGGCTGGCAGGGCATCAACCCGCTGAACTCGCCCATCTACGCGATCGGCATCACCATCGTGGTGCTGGAACAGGCCTGGCAGGCCCGCCGGGCCGGGTCGCCGGCCATCCTGGCCACGCTGATGATCGGGCCGGACCTGCTGTACTCGGCGGCCCGGCAGGTCATCTACTCCCGGGCGCTGTGGCGGCTGGTCCGGAACCGGCAATCCAGCTGGGGCGCCGGGACGTCGGTCAAGTAGCGCTCCGCCAGCCCCGTCATCCTGGCTCAGGGTAGAGTAAGGAATATTGATATGCACGTTGTCCTGGCGGTCATAAGCCATGCCCATGTGCCGCTGCTGTACACGTGGCTGGGCCGCACGGTCGCGGTCTTCACCGTGACCATGGCGGTCCTGGCCCTGGTCCGGCTCCGGCCCGCACGAAGGAGAGAGAAGACTCATGACGTCAAACCTGACGTTCCTGCCGGGAGCGACAGCGGCATCGGTGATCAGCGGGGCCAGCAACGGCACGCTGGGCATCTATGACGGCAGCCAGCCCGCCGGGCCCGGCACCGCGCTGAGCGGCCAGGTGCTGCTCGCCTCGGTGAAGCTCCCGGCGATGACCGGCACCACCTCAGGCGGCATCATCTCCGCGTCGACCGGGGCCCTGAGCGCGGTCAGGGCAGCCGCGCCCGGGACCGCCGCCTGGTTCCGGGTCACCGGCCCGTCCGGGGCCGCCGTCTGCGACGGCTCGGCCGGCGCCCCGGGCAGCGACTGCGTACTGGCCCCGACCGCAGCGATCCAGGCGGGAGTGAACGTGACGGTTTCCGACCTGACCATCTCCGGCGCGGCTCCCCAGGACGTCACCGCCACCGTCACCATCGCGGTGCCGGCCGCCGCGACCACGCCGCCGCAGCCGTCCGTGCCGTCCGGGTCAGGCGGCTCCGAGCCCGCGTTCAGCGGGCCCTCGCTGAGCTGGATGGGCCACACCTGGGAGATCCAGACCTGGGGCACCGGCTCGGGCTGGCCCGCCCAGGCGAACGCGTTCGTCGACTCCGATGGCTACCTGAACCTGAAGATCACCCAGTCCGGCGGGGCCACGCTCGGCGCCGAGGTCGACTCGGTGCGCGGCGACCTGGGCATCAGCGGGAACAGCTCGACCTGGGGCTACGGCCGCTACCGGTGGGTGCTCGGCACCGACATGGCCGCCATCGACCCGACCATCGTGCTCGGCCTGTTCACCTTCTGGGCCTACGGCTCGGCGAGCACCACGCCGGCCAACCAGTACGGCAAGGGCGGCCCGCACGGCCAGAAGGAAATCGACATCGAGGTCTCGGACTGGTCGCCGGAGGGCGTCCAGACGCCGGGCACATTCTGGATGCTCGGCTACTACCAGGACACCAGCGCGACCGTGACCTCGGGCGTGCCCGCCACCTACGGCCAGCAGTGCCACACCCTGCTGGACGGGTCGCAGCAGCCGGTCCCGGCCGGGCACCCGGTCTCGACGGTCGAGTTCAACTGGTGGCCGGACCACATCACCTGGAATATCTGGTACTCCGACATCACCGGCCTGGCTGCCGCGCCGCCGCCGGACTACACGCTGACCATGACCCAGGGCGAGCAGTACAACTGGACCGAGACCTATGGCGGCAACCCGTACGCGGGCACGGTGTCCATCCCGCCCACGGGCGGCCAGCAGGTGATCATGAACCTGTGGACCCAGGGCCAGAACAATCCGGGCATCCCGGCGACGACCGTGATCCTGCGCTCGTTCAGCTACACGCCGAGCGGCTGAGCGGCATTCCGAACCGGTGGCGGATCCAGGAGATCGAGACGCACTGCCCGGTGCACTGCCCCGGCTGCAGCGAGTGTCCTGACTGGAGGCCCGTAATGCCCCCTGCGCGGCCCGGAGACGGCCGCTGCGGGCCTGACGGCCGGGACCCGGTGTGATGGGGTCCCGGCCGTATCAAGGTTCATGGAGACGCTTGCCGCGTCCTAGGGCGCGCAGGGCCCGCCGTCCGCGTAGCACACCCGGCAATCACCGCCCACGTGCTGCGCCAGCGGGTGGCCGCACGAGCGGCACTTGCCGTCCCCGTTGGAGCCCACCCGGCGGCCAGGCGCTCACAGCGCGGCCAGCTCGGCGACGTCGGCCAGCCCGCCGGCCGCCTCGCCCGCGCCCGCCGCCGCTCCCCCGCCGCCGCCGCCGGGCATCATGCTCTGCAGCCCCTTCCACTCCAGGTGATGCTGGAGCATGCCGCCGCCGCCGTCCCCGGATCCGCCGCTCCCGCTGCCGGCGGATCCGGATGAGCCTGCCCACGGCTCGTCGCTCATCACCGAGGAGGCCAGGTCGGCCCGGCGCAGGTAGCCGCCTACCACGCGGCGGGCCACCCGGCGGCACTCGGACGCGGGCAGCTGCGGGTTGGACGCGGCCACCGAGGCGGCGATCGCCTCGACCTGGCGGCGCACCGGGTCACGGCGCGCGGCCGTGACATCCTGGTCGGGCGTCAGGTCATAGCCCTGGGCACCCGCCCCGGACTGTGCCCCGGGCATCCCCGCACCGCCCCGGGCCGGGCCGGTGCCCATCTGGACGGGAGTCATGGCGGTGCCGCCTCCCAGGCCGCCGCCGCCGCCGCTGATGGTCGGCGCGGGCCCCGACATCGCGGGGCCGGTCATGGTCGCGAGCCCCTGGGCGGTGCGGCACATGCACTTGGCGGCCGGGTGCCTGCAGGCCTTGCACCTGGCCTTCCTGGTGAGCCTGCTGCCGCACCGGCACAGGCTCGCGGTCGCCTGCTGCTGCGGCGCGGCCATGGCGGGCTCGGGCACGCCGGTCACCGCCAGGTCAGGGCCGCCGGGCGGGCCCTGGGGGATCTCGGAGTAGCCGTGGCTGAAGTCCGGGCCCTCGTCGTGCCCGTAGCCCTGCGCGGGCCCCGAGCCGAAGCTCTGGCCGGCCTGCAGCACCGGGGCCACCGGGTCGACGCCCTCTTCGAGCGCCTCCTTCAGCAGCGCGTAGCGGCGCCGCGCGGTGTCCTCCAGCTCCCCCGGCGGCAGGCCGCAGGCGCCGGCGATCCGCTCCAGGCGGTCGCCGGCGAAGGCCAGCCGGTGCTCGAACTCCCGTTCAGAGACCGACTGGAACAAGAACGGCCAGATCGGCACCATCGCCCCCTCGGCCTGGGCCAGCGCAGCCTCACGCGCCTCCAGGTCGTGATCAGCTGACGCCTCGAACCACAGATCGGACACGGCTACCTCCTCGGCCTACTTCTTCCGGGGGGTGAGTCCTGCCTTGCCGCGAGATGCCGAGCCGAGCCCCGCCGAGAAATGCCCAGCCCTGCCCAGCGCCGGCAGCCTCGCCCCGCCTCGCCTAGCCAAGCAACGCCGGGCCACGCGACGCATCTCCTGCCAGGCAATGCCCCGCCGCGCGACGCGGTGCCCAGCCATGACTAGCCGCCCGGCGTTGCCACGACGGCCACGCCGCGTCTCGCTGCGCCCCGCATCACCATGCCAGTCCAGGCCATACCCGGACTGCCGGGCCGCGCCTTGCCTCACCAAGCCACGCCAGGCCAGGCCCATCACCGCCTCGCCTGCCGCCCAGGCCCCGCCTCGCCATGCGTATTCTGCCAGTGCCGGCCGCCCGTGCCTCGCCTGGCCATGCCGGTCCTTGACCGGCGATGCCTTGCCTCACGATCCTGCCCGGCCACGCCGGGCCTTGACCTGCCGTGCCTCGCCATGACTGCGCTGCCTTGCCGTACCGGGACGAGCGCCCCGGGCCCAGCCATGACGAGCCCCGCCTTGACAGCCTGGCCCCGCCGCGCCTGGCCGATCCGTGCCGCGCACGGCCTCGCCCTGACAGCCTGGCCCCGTCACGCCTGGCCGATCCGTGCCACGCACTGCCCGCGCCTAGCCTTGACAGCCTGGCTTGGCCCCGCATGCCTCTCCTGGCCGCGCTGCCCGTGCCTAGCCCGGACAGCCGAACCGGGCGATCCCGCGCGTGGCCCTGCAGCACAGAGCCTAGACGGCCGAACCACGCCATGCCCTAACAGCCCCGTCGTGCTCGCCAGGACTGCCAAGCCGCCCGCGCCATAACGTGCCGGGCCTAGCCAGGAAGAGCCCCTCCCTGCCGCGACTGCCGCCCAAGCCTCGCCGCGCTGGCCACGCCGGGGAAAGCCCGGCCATGACTGCCGAGCCGAGCCATGACACTCCGCGTAGCGCTGCGCCATGACTGCCTAGCCATCGGCGCCAAGCCCTGGCTGGCCATGCGCATCCTGCCAGCCGCACCATGCCTTGCCGCACTGTCCATGCCTCGACTGGCCCGGCCAGGCCAAGGCTGCCATGCGACACCCCTCCGGCTGTGCCCCGCCCAGCGACGCCTTGCCGGTCCTTCCAAGCCACGCGGCACCGGCCCCGCTATGCCGCCACGGCGAAGATGATCGTGCCCCGGATGCTCATTGCGGGTCAGCTCCCAGCTGCAGGCAGTCAGGGCAAATCCAGTGCCGCAGCACCGTCCCGTCCGGCCGTTCCTCGTCACGGAAATACTGCTTGTCCGGGTGCGCGCAGGGCTTGCGCTGCCCGTTGCCGCTCATCGCGGCACCGGTCCTGCGCGGCCGTGAGCGCGATGCCAAGCGATGCCCTCGCAGCGACGCCAGGACAAGCCTGGCCCAGGCTGCCTAACCACGCCTTCCCAGGGCCCGCCGCGCCTAGCCCCGGCTGCCTTGCGATGCCATGACAGTCCGCGCGCCGCCACGACAGGACGAGCCGGGACGGCCTTGCCGCCCGTGCCGAGCGATCGGCGCCGAGCCTTGCCAAAACCGCCAGGCGGTGCCGTGCCCTGCGCGACCGGGCCATGCCGGGCCGGGTCATGCCGGGCCAAGCCGCTCCGGCCATGCGCTGTAATGCCGAGCCATGCGGCGCGACTCCGGGCAACGACGGGCCAAGCCACGGCAGCCCTGCGCTGCCGCGCGCCGCCCAGCCCAGCCGGGCCTCCGGAGCCAAGCTGTGCCATTGCAAGCCGGGACCAGGGCTGAGCCGGTGCTCTGCCCTGGTCCCGGGGTATCTGCACGGTCAGGACCGTCAGCTCTTTTCGAGAGTGATAGTGAAGGCCCTGCCGTCGCCGGAGGTGGCCAGCAGCTTGCCGAGCTTCACCCCGCCCGCGCGCAGCTGCACCCTGGTGTACGGCGCCGGGATCACGGCGCCGCCGGCGTCGGTGATCACGGTGTGCCTGAAGCTCGCCAGCACGGTGCTGGCCGGCGGCTGGGTGAACGAGGGCACGATGCCGTAGACATCCTGGGCGAAGATGGCCCCCGCCGAGGCGCTGGTGAACACCTGGCCGGCGTCCAGGAACGTCCCGGTGAACGGCGCCTGGGTGTCATCGGTCAGGTTGACGGCCGACCAGACCACGTTGCCCGAGGAGTCGTAGCTCAGCTCCAGCAGCACGTTGTCGCCCGCGCGGAACGTGGTGACAGCCGGGTTGCTGGCGTCGTCGAAGCCGACCGTCAGCAGCGGGTAGTCGTTGATCTCGTTGACGACTTGGGCCTGGTAGGCGCCGCCGGACAGCGGGCCCAGCGACAGCACGACCGATCCCTGCGAGCCGGTCAGCTGTACCGCGTAGGAGGTCTGCCCGTTCGGGCCCGGGGACGAGGGCAGGGTCAGGACCTCGGACTGGACCGAGCCGCAGCCGGCCGGGCCGCAGCCCGTGGTAATGCCGGCCTGGGTACCGCTGTAGGCGGGCGCCGGGGCGGCGGAGGCCGCGCCCGCCGAGAGGGCGATCGCGACGGCGGAGAGCGGCGCCGCGATGGCGCTGATCCTGGTCAGTTTGCGCATGAAATACTCCCTTTGATGGTGGTGAGAATGAGACCGGGGCGGGCAAGGGGACCTCGCCCGCCCCGGGGTGATGCACGGGCCCGTCAGGTCCCGGTCGCGCCGTCGCCGGCCTCGTCCATGTCCCGGGCGACCATCGCCCGGAACTCGGCGAACTGCCTGTACCGGCGGTGCAGGTTGCGCCAGTCGATCTCCATCGACCGGAGCAGCTGCGCCGACATGACATCGCTGCGCTCGATCTCCCCCAGCGGCACGTAGCTCCGGCCCGAGAGCGAGTCCGGGTCCGGCACCGAGTGGAACACCCGCATCTTGCGCACCTCGCCGCGCTTGTCGACGTAGGTGAGCTTCACGATCCGGATGAGCTGCCGGGCCTGCTGGACCCGGTACTTCTCGGCGCCCTTCTCGTCATCCCACTCGAAGTGCTGGTGCAGCGCGTGCAGCGGGTCCCGGGCGGCATCCACGACGGCCTGCGCGGTGAGTACGCCGTCGTTGGCCTCCCGGATCTCCAGGAGCAGCGCCTGGATGTCAGGTCCCGGGGCGGGCATCTCAGCCTGCCGTCACGAGCGCCGGCCTGACCACCTTGATCTCGCCGTCCTGCACCTCGTAGGTGCCGAACTCGCCGTTGCGCTCCGGCCGCCACTCGCCGACCCCCACGCCCATGCCGCCGGCCTGGATCAGGCTGACCAGGGACTGGCGGTCGAGCAGGTTGACGGTGTACCGGACCTCCAGCAGGGCCGACCACTCGTAGAAGCAGCCCCGGTAGCGCAGGTCGGCGGGGTGGTTGACCCCGGCCAGCCGCACATAGTCCTCGCGCATCTCGGGCTCGCCGTCGATGACGACCATCTTGGAGGACTCGCCGTCCACCTGGATGCCCTCGAAGAACATGAACTGGCGCAGCTCGGTCATCTTGACCTGCTTGCCGTAGAAGCGCCCGGCGCCGATGGTCGCCATCTTGAAGGCCATGGCGGGCAGGCCCCAGCGCAGGTTGGGGTTGAGCACCCCGTCGACCAGCGTCTCGGTCGGGCCGTCCGGGTCGATGACGCCGGCCCGGTACAGGGAGGCGCCGAACTCGGCGTTCGGGTCCCGCTTCTGCGGCGGGTTCTTGACGCCCTGCTGGGCGTCGAGCATCTGCTTCTTGGCCTTCTCGCTGAACCGGCTGACGATCAGCGGCGCGGTGCCGACGATCGGGATGATCAGCGTCTCGGTCTTGACCGGCTGGATGACCAGCCGGGGCGCGTCGGTCGCAGAGGCTGCCGATGTGGTGGGCGTGCCGCTGCGGCGACCGCGAGCGGGAGCCTTGGTTGCGATGCCGGCACCGTCCCCGGTGTCCGGCGTAACCTGAGTTTCAGGCATGGTTCTTTCCCTCCTCGTGGGATTGAATCGTGTCGCCGCCCCCGGCCCTATCCGGGGGCGGCTTCGTGCAGGAGACTATACTGGCACCGCGCACATTGTCAAAAAACCTTGATACGGGTGTTCGGAAATATCAATAAACCTTGATATTTTACCCCCTGCTGCCCTCCCTAGGAAGCTTGATATATCCTTGGGCCTCCGGGCGGGGGCGCCCCGAAGGAGGAACGATGTGCTGCTGGACTCACGGGAACACGCGCTACCCGGGCGCGATGTCATCCAGGGACGTAGATGACCGCTGCCGGTGCCCGTGCGGCGGCACGAGCAACCCGTGCCAGCGCCGCGCCACTCAGGAGGACATCCGCTGCGACATATGCGGCGGCCGGGTCTATGCTCCCGAGCCGGCCCAGCTGAACAGCCTGGAGCTGCGAGCCCCGCAACCTGGCGTCCGCGAGTTCTGGCCCGAGCCGGATCCGCCCTTCACCTTCGATGCCGGCGACATCGTGCAGCTCACCGAGCCCGGCCCGGACATCACCCTGCCCGGCTGGCCGCCAGCGACGCCTGGACCCGGCGCCTGAACGCCATCGCCTGCTGGTAGCGCTGCGGGTCGCCCTGGTAGGCGTCGGTGTTCTCGTACCCCGGCCCGCCCGCCGTGTTCGGCGCGGCCGGGGCCAGGTCCGCGTTCTCCGGGTGCCGCCCGCTGAACGTCTGGGTCATCGGCCCGGAGCGCTGCGGCGGCTCCTGCGGCCGGCCGAGCACGTCATCGGGCGCCACCGGGCCCGAGCCCTGCGGCTGCGCGCCCTGGTACGGGGACGGGCCCCCGGAGCGGGCCGGGTCCTCCCCGCCGCCCATCGGGGGCGGGGTGCCGACGCCGTTCAGGGGCGTCGAGCCCATAGGATCCGGGCTGGTGCCGGGCCCGTCCGTGATCAGGTCGACCGAGGTGCCCGCCGTCCTCTGCTGGCCTTCCCGGTTGCAGCGCTGGCGGGCGTCCGGGCGGACATCATTATGCTTCGGGCAGGCGTTCGCATAATTCGGGCAGCTAGCCTGCCCGCAGTGCCCGCCCCAGGCCTCCTCGTGCCCGCAGTCCGCCTCTCCGCCTGCCCATACGGCCTGCCTGCGCACCGGATAGCATCCCGAGCCAGAAACCCTGTATCTCCCGCGATCAGTCAGCGCGAGCTTACGGGTGAAGCTGACATGCGCGTCCAGCCGGGCGCCGAGCACCGGGTGCCTGCGGGACAGCCGGCGGTGCTCGCGGGCCCAGGCCTCCTGGATGCCGGGCCGGTCGCTGATGGCCGCGTACAGCCCCGCCTCGAAGGCGGCACTGCCCTGGGCGACCAGGCGGGCGCCGGGCTGCCAGCGGGCCGCGAACTTGTAGCCCTTGCGGAAGTCCGGGTCGCGGATCGCCTGCCGGGTCAGGAACGCGACCGAGACCGGCCGCAGGCCGGCGGCCCGCCGGTCGTGCGCATGCGAGTCGCCGCCGCCGTAGTCGTATTCCTTGTCCAGCCGGTCCAGGTAGGCGTCGACCGTGGACTCCGGGATGCCCTTGACCTGGTGCGCCCGGGTGTGCGCGTTCTTCAGGTCCTGCAGTGAGTTGACCGGCAGCTTGTCGTCCGGGCCCAGCGAGTGCTTAGCATGCTCGCGCTCGGACTCGGTGAAATCGTGACCCTGGCGGCGCAGCGATGAGTACCGGCCGTAGTCGGTGCGCCAGCCCTCATACGCGTCATCGTCACGGTTGCCGCTGCCCTCGTACGCGTCCTCCCAGTCAGCGCGCCGGCCCGGCGGCGGCATGGAATAGCCGGGACTCGCCGGGTCCGGGACATGGCCGATCTGCCGGGCATGCATGCCGGGCCCGGCGCCCTCCTCGCCCGGGTTGTGCAGGTGCCGGCAGCCCACGGCGCTGCAGGGCTCCGTCCGGTGCGCCGGGTGCGGGCAGCCGTAGCACTGGGCCGCCCGGCGCTGGAGGCTGGCCTTGGACACCTGGAAGGCGGTCTGGGCCGCCTGCTCATTCATGGCCTGACCGGAGTCGCCGCCCATGGAGCGCGGCACGTCCTGCACCCCGGTGTCCGGCGGGCGGCCGGAGTAGCCGACCGCGTAGCCCTTGACGTACGGGCTGACCAGGGCGCTGTTGTCGGCGAAGGTCGGGTGCTCGCCGGCCCGCGCGTCCTCCTGGCCGTCCCGCACGCCCTGGTCGTAGTCGCCGCCCTGCTCGCTGGAGGACCATGGCTCCGGGCTGGTCGCCGCGCTGTTGAACGGCGCGTGCAGGTCATCGGTGCTCTGGTGCGGCCTGGTCATGAAGTCAGCCTGGCGGCGCACGCCCTCCTTCTGCTGCCTGCCGTGCACCGGGCAGGACTCATCGCACGGGCGGCCGGGCTCGTGAGTGCAGTCGCAGCGGGGATCGAGATGGCTGCCGAAGCCGTCCGCCTGGCGCCGCATGCCCTCGGCCTGGATGTCGGTGCCTGACCGGCCGGCCTTCACCTGGCTGTACACGCCGAGATAGTGCTTGTGCAGGTCAGGGCGCCCGGTCCAGGCCTCGTAGTCCTCGGCGCTGATCGGGTCGCGGCCGAGCACGGCGTCCATCGAGCCCCGGGTGTTGTTCCAGCCGCGCATGTACTGGCCGTGCGCCTTGGTGCTGAACGGGTAGCTGTCCTTGTGACGGGGCCGCTTGCCGTCCATGGCGTCCATCTGGCCGAACATCCGCACCGCCGCCGACGAGGGCGTCATCGAGCGGCGGGCCGCCTCCTTGCCCTGGCCGTCCTCCTGGCCCTGGCCGCCGAAGGCGGGCAGCAGCGGGAACATCACGGCCGTGTTGAGCTGGTCGCCCTGCGGGTCCGGGCTGTCGTGGGAGTCCACGAACTCCTGGACCTGCGGCAGCGAGCTGGCGGCCAGCCGCTGCAGCTCGGCGCTGGCGGCGGCCAGGTCCGAGGCGGTCAGCCGGATCCGGGCGCTCTCCTTGGACTTGCCCTTGTCCTCGACCTTGTGCTTGATGTACCCGCAGTAGGCATCGGGCGAATCTTTATCCGAATTTGCCCTTACGCAAGACGCGAAGTCTTCATAGCCGGCGAACGGGGCGCCCTTGGCCAGGGAGGAGGTCTTCTCTCCCGTCCCGTACGGCTGCCCCGGCAGGTCATAGGGCTCGTCCCTGCCCTGCCAGTGCTTGCAGTACGTACTGCCGCACTGCGGGCAGATGCGCAGCGGCACGGAATCGCCATCCGCAGCCGCCTCAGCGGCCAGGAGAAAATCCAGGCGGCTCGCGCCCTCGACGGGCAGCTGGCCCTTGCCCTTGCCCTTCTTCTTCTTGCCCCTGGCCTTCTGGCTGTCCTGCAGGCAGGCCGTGCACAGCCCGCCGTTCTTGCCGGCCTTGCCGCCGCAGCCGGGGCAGCTGCTGCCGCCGGCCAGCACCGGGCGGACCCGGGCCAGGTAGCCGTGCAGCCAGGCGATCTCGTCCTCGGTGCGGGCCTGCACCCGGAACCCGGCCATCAGCGCGCTGTGATGGGCGGCCAGCCGCGCCCTGTCCCCGGCCGTCCGGCGCAGCACGGCATCGCCCTCGGCCATGCCGCCTGACTCGAACCGGGCCCGGCGGGCGAAGTCCTCGGCGTTCATCAGGTAGCCGACCGCGACCGAGGCGGTGTGCTCCTGGCCGCGATGGCAGGGCTCCTCGGGCCAGTGCAGCGAGCCGCACTTCTCGTGGTACGGCGTGGCGAACGTGTCGACGTCCTGGTCCGGGCCGATATGCCAGCGGAATCCCTCGTAGTCCGGCCGGGTATAGGCGGCCACCGACATCGAGCCCTGGCGCTGCTGCATGCCCTCGTCGTTGTCCTCCATGCCCATCGCCGGGTTCTGGGCTGACGGGGCGGAGGGAGTCGCGCCCGGCGGCGCGGCGGGGATCTGGCCGGGCGGGCCGAGCGGCACCTCGGCATAGGAGTCGGCGGTGTCCATCGACGTGGTGTGCGTGTCGGGCCGCTCCGGGCCCGAGCCGAAGCCGGAGCCGCCGGCGTTCTGGCTCTCCAGCTCCTGGATGCCCGGCGCCTGGCCGCTGCTGATCTGGGACTGCCGGTTCGGCGACTCGACGCCGGCATTCAGCGGGTTCTGCTCGGGCGCGAAGTTGTCAAACGGCTCAGGCGGCAGCGGGGTCTGCGCTGGCTGGTTGTCGCCGTCCACCGTCTGCTGGATCTGCGGCAATCCGGACGCCCCCTGCCGGGTCAGGTAGCCGAAGTAGGTCATGAACTCGCGGCGGGCGGCTAGGGCGTGGTCGCCGTAGGCGCTGGCGGCGGTGTAGGCGCGGCCCAGGGCCTGCTCGGCGAACTCCTCCGGGTCGGCGGCCACCTCGGGCGAGACCGACCGGTACCACCGGGATGCCTCGGCGATCATCGCGGTGCGGTAGTCGCTGGGCGGCTCGTACTCGCCCAGCCAGTCGGTCGCGGCGGTGTGCCGCTCATACAGCGGCACCGGCTCCAGCGTCGCCCGGACGGCGGTCGCGGACAGGTCGGTCTCCCGGGACCGCGCGATCGCAGCGGTCCTGGCCTGGTCGTGATCGTCGAGGGCGGCGACGGCGGCGGCCAGCTCGCGGCCCGTCCGGGCGCCCTGCACCGCTCGCAGCAGCTCCTCGCGCTCAGCCATGACAGGTCCTCTCCCGGAAGCAGCATGTCCTGTTCCTTCCGGGGCCTAGCCGCCCATCAGCTGCAGGGCCCGGAGCACCCGGCAGCCCTCGCAGTCGCAGGCGATCCCCGCGTGGCAGCGCGGGCAGTAGTCATACTCGCCGACGTGCTTCGAGCGCTCGTGCCTGGTGGGCCCGCCGCAGTCAGGGCACTCGGTTATCCGGTCCCGGTGCTGGTGCTCGCCGGCGGCCACTCCAGTCCCCGGTCCCTGATCCCGTACAGGTTAGCTCCTGGCCCGTGCTCGGGATAAAACGGCCGCTGGTCCCCGATCGCGAATGCCTCACACATCTCGTGGACCTCCACCTCGCGGATGCAGTCCAGCAGCCAGCGGTGCATCGGCATATGCGAGTACTCCAGCAGGTCCACCGGCACGGCGACCTGGCGGCAGACCACGACCTCCCTGGACCAGTCCCCGCTGTCGTGCGTGCGCACCGTGATGACCAGCATCACCGGCCAGGATGGCGGCGGCCAGATCATCCCGCCCCCGGCCGTGCTGCCGGCCAGGGCAGATTCCGGCTCGATGCACGCGGCGCTGCCGGTCGGCCCGTACTTCAGCCGGAACGACCAGCCGGGCTTGTAGCGCAGCGCGGCGACCATGGCCGGGAAGCTGGTGATGCGATCATTCTCCATAAACCTAGAGTAGACCGCGAGAAGCCCCGGGGCCACCGGGGCTTCTCCTGGGTGCTATTCATCTAGCTCACCTGCTTCCCCGCTGGGAGCGCGGCGCATTGTGGATATTGCGCTTGCGTCCCGGGGTGCGCTCGGGGTTCCGCTGGGTGCGCGCCGGGTTGTTCTTCGTCCGGCGGTGCTGAGCGGCGTACCGGGCACACTTGGCACGGTTCCTGTTGTGCTTGCGGTTCTTCTTGCCCTGCTTGTGGGGCATGGGGTGTCGTCACCCCCTCTCCTGGCTAGCTCCTTAGGAGTCAGTCAGGAGATGACGCAGAACACGCAATCCTTTCCTCCTTGTATTCGATCCCTGGAACAGGCCTCAGGGCCTCTCCCGGGGGAGAGGCCCTGAGGGGGCGGGCGGGAATGGCTTCCCGGCATCTGCTGGCTCAGAGTTGCCTTTACAGCAGAACCATGCAGCGGCGCTACCCGCGACATCCCCAGGCCGGCTGCCTGGCTGTTGTCTCCGCTCGTGCCACCCCCGGAGGGCCACCGTTGGCCGCCCGTCCGGGCAAAGCACCACGAAGGCGATGTCCTGCACGTACCTTAGGGCCCGGCCTGAGCAGTAGCCCTTATTCAGTCACCGCCACGGCCGTGGGTCCACAGCCGCTTAGCTATAAACCTTAGTCTCCTGCGGCCTGTGCCGCAAACGGTTTACCGGACGCGGCCGAGATGAGCGCCCGCAGCTGCTCGTGCGAGACCGGCGGGGTCCGGCCGACGTCCAGGGCATCCAGGAACAGGCCGGCCACCTGGGCCACGGACAGGCCGGCCTCGACCCGGGCATAGCTCCAGCCGGGGATCCGGGCATACCAGCGCACGCCGCGCTGGCCCCTGTCCGGGCGGCGGACGGGCTCGGTGCCGGCGCGCTCGCAGGCGAGCAGGGCCAGGGCCCGCAGCGCCGGCTTGGCGATCGCCACCCGGCCGCCGGCGTCCAGCGCGGCCTGGGCGGCGGCCACCGGATCGGCCGGCGCGCCGTCAGAGCGGCGGGCGCACTGCGGGTGCCTGCCGTACAGGACCTGGGCGCCGACCGCGACCTCCTGCCCGCATCCGGGGCAGATCGCACCGGGCTCCCAGTTCTGGCTGAGCAAGCTGCCCTCCTCATTACTTCCGGGGGCCCGGTAAATCAGTTTCGCGCTATCAAGGTTTATTGATATTCTGGGAGCATGAACAAGGCAGACAGGATCCGCGCGGCAGCACCCGGCCTCAGCGACGAGGAGATCACCCGCCTGGCCCGGGGCACCGTAGCCGAGGTCGACGGCCTTGTCCGCGCGCTGCGGCAGGCCCGGCGCGACGCGCTGAAGCACGCGGCCGACCAGCGGCGGCAGCGCAGGCGCGATAATGCCAGGTATGGCAACTACGACGAAAACCAGCTGACGGAGCGCAACGTGCGCGTCCTTGCCAAGCAGGGCGAGCGGGCCCGGGACGGCAACCTGGACGCGCTGGCCGCGCTCGGCGCGATGACCCGGCACGTGGATGCCCTGACCGAGCTGGCCGTCGAGGGCTGCCGCGCTCGGCGCGATGACCCGGCACGTGGATGCCCTCACCGAGCTGGCCGTCGAGGGCTGCCGCGCCCGGGGCTACTCCGACCCGGTGATAGCCGACGCCCTGGGCATCACCCGGCAGGCCGTGGGCCAGCGCTTCGGCCGGAAGAAGAGCGCCCGCCCGGCGTAAAGCCCCGTTTACGGCTTCATGTCCGGGAGATGACGCCGGGCCCGGTCGGTCGGCGGCTGCTTGTCGGGCACCAGGTCCGGCCGGGCCCGGCGCACCTCGTCGCCGATGTGCTGCAGCATCGCGCTCATCCGCTCCTGCGGGGTCGGCACCGAGCCGGGCTCGGGCAGGGCGACGCCATGCCGCTCCAGCATGATCAGGGCCAGCTCGCGCCGCCTGTGCAGCAGCACCGTGTTCAGGAAGTCGGTGAACACCTGGCAGGTCATGTCGTCGGCCGCGCCGGCCATCAGCCCGATGACATGCAGGATCTTCTCGATGTCCGTGATGACGGCGCGGGCGCCCTCAGGCCACTTGACGACCGGGATCCACTCGACCTCGGGCTCCTCCTCAGCCGGCTCCGGCTCTTCGGTCACGTGCCCGTCACCAGCTTCATGCCGTCGCTGATCCGGCGCAGCACCGCCAGGTCCTCGCGCATCAGGTCCTCGATGCCCGAGCTGCGCAGGGCGGCAGCCGGGTGGAAAGTCGGCAGCCACCAGGTCTCGAAGGGCCTGGGCGGCCCGGTGAAGCCGGCCCGCTGAAGCCTGCCGTGGATGTCGCTGATCCGGCCGGCGGACGGGCTGACCGCATGCCCGGCGGTCGCGCCGCAGCTGATGACCAGTCCCGGCCTGACGGCGATGATCTCCTGGGCCAGCCGCCGGCGCGAGGCGGCGATCTCGAACTGCTCGGGGGTGCGGTTGCCCGGCGGCCGGTACGGGACCGTGTTGGTGACGTAGCACCAGCGGCGCTGCACGCCGGCCTCAGCCAGCAGCTGGAACAGCAGCTGCCCGGAACGGCCCACGAACGGCCGGCCCAGCCTGACCTCCTCGGCGCCGGGCGCCTCGCCGACCACCGCGAACGGGGCGTTCAGCGGGCCGTGGCCGGGTACCAGCGGGGACTGGGCGGCCAGCGGGGCCAGCACGGTCAGCCCGGCGTACTCCTCGTAGGCGGCGGCGATCCGCTCCTCACGGGTCATCATCATCGCTGGTGCCGGCCGCGCTGCGGCGGCGGGGCGGCCTCCTCCCAGCCCTTCTTGATGACCTCGTGGGCGGCCTCCCGGAACGCGTCCTGCTCGCCCGGGTACAGCTCGGGCCAGGGCGGCAGCCGGATGCGCCGGAACTGCCCGCCGAGAACCGCCGCCCAGGTCTCATAGAGGATCCGGCCGGCCTCCCTCGGCTTCTCCGGCGGCTGCGGCCTCTTCTGCGGCATGCTCACGTGTCAGGTCCTTGAACGGGTCGTCGAACGCGGTGACCTTCTCCCAGCCGGGGTTGGCGGCCTCCCAGGCGTTACGCTTCTTCACGCTGTCCGGGACGGACAGCGAGGCGTGCGGGCCCGGGTGCCACTCGCGGACCTCGCACGGGTAGTCCTGGTGCGGGCCCGCTACCGGCTCACGGCAGGTCCGCTGGGGATACTGCGCCTTCTTCATCTTGCTCGCTATCGTGCCAGGGACACAAACACCCATCGCCGGCGCTCTCGCCGTTGCACCTGACGTGCTCGGCGCGGCGCTGCTCCTCGGACAGCCCCGGGGACCGGTGCGGCAGGTGCATGAGGCACCGGGCGGTCAGGTACATCTCGGCCGCGTCGCGGCGGGCCTCTTCCTGCCTGTCTGCCAGGATCAGGGCGCGCAGCGCCTGGCGGTCGGTCAGCGACATGCGGGCCCGCATCTTCGGGCGCCCGGCTTGCAGGGCCATGTCAAGAAACCTTAGCAGCCTGGTCCGAACCGCTGGCGTCCCAGGCAGCCGTGCGGCCCTGGGTGCGGAAGTCCTTGACCAGCACCGGCACCGGCTTGTCGTACCCGGCCTCGTTCAGCGCAAAGACCCGGTGATGGCCGTTCCACAGCCAGGACTGGTCATCGTCATGGCACAAGGTGATCGGGAAGCTGGGCGGGTAGCTGTGCGTATCGCCGCTCATCCCGCCGTGCTCGGAAGGCCGGTAGCCGCGCTGGCGGATGCCCTCGGCCAGCTCGCTGATGTGCCTGCGCCCGCCCGGGTCCTGCATGCGCCAGGCCTCCCGCTGGGCATACTGCATCAGGTCGCGCGGGTGGATGCGCTGCACGTACTGGCGGTACCTGATGTCGGCGGCCTCGTGCTCAGTCCTGGGGGTGATCACGGCCTCCTTCGGCGGGTAGCCGGTCCACTTGTTGCCCCGCCCCTTGTAGTGCAGTTTCAGCCGCTCGGGCGGGATGTCCTCCGCAGAGAAGTGCGAGCCGCCGACATCACGGAACTCGTACTGGTTGCCCGGATCGTCCGGGTGGACGCGCATGCCCCTAGCGTCGACCTCCCAGATGTCCTGATCCGTGTTGTGCTCATCAGGACGCGGGCTCATGTAGACACCGGGCTCGGTGACGCCATAGCCCTGCTCGAACTCGACGCGCAGCCCGGTGTCCCTGATGCTGTGCCGGTGACTCGGGCTGGTGGCGTGATAGAGCCGGTCGAACTCCTGGTGCCTGTTCCTCGGCCATCCGCACGTGCCGCAGATCTTCTGCTCAGGCGGAATCGGCTTGTGGAAGTCGACGGCCGCTGTCCTCGGGCCGCGCGACCGGCGCACCGCATCCCAGGACCGGGCGAAGCCGGGATGCAGGTCGCCGTTCTTGCGCAGCTCGTCGATCTCATCGGCGGTATGCCAGCCGACACCCGCCGTCTCGTGCTGGGTCTCGCCGCGCCCGCCGGGCATGAAGTGCTCCCCGGCGTCGGCGACCACGGTGTGATAGGCCCAGTCGCCGCAGTCGGTCGACTTGACGACATGATGGGTCCTGACGTGCTTCGGGATCGAGCCCATCTCCTCGCGCGCCTCGCGCCAGGCACCCTGCTCGGGACTCTCGTCCCGGCCGATCGCGCCGCCGGGGACCGACCAGGTGTCGGGCTCGTTGACGTACGGGCTCCGCTTCTGCAGCAGGTACCGCTGCCGGCCGTCCTCGCCCCGGTGCCGGATCAGCAGGCCGGCCGCGCCGTACGCGCCCCAGTGCTCATGGCCCTGCTGGCAGGTGACGAACCGGTCGCCGCTCGATGAGGCCCGGCGCGGGTACCCGGCAGCAGCCTCATGGTGCCCGGCCCGCTCCAGGACGGTGCCCTGGTGCTCGGCGTGGCCGAAATAGCGGATCTCCGCCGGGACATGGGAGATGCCCAGCGCGACGGCCGCGTCCCGGCGGTGGTTGCCCTCAGACAGCTTCGGCTCCTCGCCGTGGTTCACGGTGATGAAGACGGGCTCCCGGATGCCGTTACGGGCGATGTCCTCCTTGAACTCCGGCCACTCGTCCGCGTCGTCCATGTTGCGGTGCTCGCCCGGCACCTCGCCCCGCACGCCGGGCATCCGGGCGATCACCGACGTCGGGATCATCCCGTACTCGTTGCGGGTGATGTGGAAATTGTTGCCGGTTGTGCCCTTGTAGTCCTCGGCTCTCAGGGCGGCGGTCCTGCGGGCCACCGTGTGCTCGTCGCGGGGGTAGGCGCCGCCGTGGAAACGGTGGTAGGCCAGCACCCGGTCGCGCATCGCGTCGTCCTCGTCGCCGTCGCTGACGTCCTCCCAGGTGCGCTCGTGCGGCTCGGGCTCGGCCCGCCACGGGGAGATGTGCTCGACATGAGTGGTCTGGATGTCCTCGGGCTGGGCGATCGCCGAGATGCTGTACGGGCTGCCGTGCGGCCAGTTCTCGCGCTTGGTGATGTACTTCATGGCCGCCTCGCCGCCGCGTCCGGCGTCGGTCTCGTACGGGCCCTCCAGGCCATTGCCGTAGGTGATGCCGCGATGGCCCTGGCCGCGCAGGTCAGCGGTGAAGCCCTTCAGGATCTCGGGCATGTGCGGGTGCCATTGCAGCAGGGACTGCGCCTGGTTGCCCAGGCGGCGCAGCTCGCGGTGGTCATCCGGGGCGCGGGAGAAGTCCCGGCGCGTGCCCTCGCTGTCGGAGTAGTTCCAGGCCATGCTGGCGTTCAGCTTGTCGTTGTGCCAGGCCGGGTAGTGCCTGGAGCCCCAGTCGGCCATGGCGATGTTGAGATGGTGCTCGCTCTCGAAGTGCGCCGGATTGCTGAAGTTCAGCCGGGCATGGACGATGGCGCCCGGCGTACTGCTGACCGATCCGGCGAACTTGTGCGCCACCTCGTGCAGCGGGCTGAAGTGCACGCCGAGCAGCTGATTGGGCTGGGCCCAGCCGCCGGCCATCTTGCGCTCATCCGGCGGCTTGGCCAGCTCATCCTGGCCGTGGCTGCGGCGCTCGCCGAACTCCGGGACACCCCTGGTGCCATGGAACCATGTGTGACGCCACTCCGGCCGCCCGCCGAACCGAGACGACCCGTGGTAGGCGTTCGGGAAACCCTCGCCCGGCGGTCCCTCGTAAGCGCCGAAGTGCTCCAGCAGCCCGGCCGTCTTCGGGGCGTCCAGGCGCTCCAGGTGCGCGGCCGAGGGGACGGCCGCCGAGATCGAGCCCTCGTCCTCGCCGACATTGCGGTAGAAGTAGCCGCGCTTCGCGTTGCCCCGGGTGATCTGGCCGCGCAGCCGCGAGTTCGCGTAGTCGTCCTCAACGGGGATTGCCGGGTGGTTGATCATGGGCCCGGTGATCCGCACCGGGAAGACGTTCGGCCGGGCGTCCAGCGGCACCAGGTGGGCGTGGCCGGAGGCGTCCGGCGTGTAGGTGGCCCGGCCGCTCGGGTAGCGGGCGTTCTCCAGGTCGCGCTCGGTGCCAGTGCGCTGGTACGGGCTCAGCAGCGTCTTGCCGTACTCGCGGGTGCCATCCCACCGGCCCTCCAGCGGGCGGCCGATCCGGGCGTTCAGCGCCTGGTGCGCAGCCTCCTCGGTGCCGACGTGGATGCCGTTGACCGCCCCGTGCTGCCAGTGCCGCTCGTCCGGCGTGCCGTGGTAGAAGGTCCAGTCCGGCGAGGGGGTGAAGTGCGCTACCAGGTCAGGCATGGGCGGGCTCCACGTCAGCGGTGGTCAACCCCTGGGCCAGGGCGTGCGGGTGACCGTCGTCCGGGCCGTAGATGACGGCCTTGAGCTTGCCGACCAGGGCGCCGCTGGCCTGGTCCAGGGCCTTCTCCAGGACGTTGCCGGTGCCCTGCCAGCCCAGCCCGCCGGGGGTGAAGGACTGCGCCCGGCCCTCGTGAATGTAGCGCCAGATCCGCTCCGCCTCCTGCCGCCGGAACGGCTCGGGCAGCCGCAGGATGGCGCGCACCTCGGCGATCAGCGCGCGGGCCTGCTGCATCAGCGCCGGGCCCTGCGGGAAGTCCTGCGCCGACCACTGCGGCAGGTCCGGCGGCCTGACCGTCCACTTGTCGTCCGACAGGTTGTAGGCGGCGTACGGATTGACCTGCCGGATGTCGGCGGCGTGGATGGCGTAGCCGGTCAGGTCGTAGCTGCCGTCCGGGTCGAACGGCGGGTGCCAGCCGTCGATGTTGAACCGCTCGCGGAGCACCGTGTTGAGCCGGTGCTCGATCTCCTCGTCGGCCAGCTGCGCCAGGGCCGGCGCGACCAGCCGGACATGGCTGTGCGACAGGCCGACCAGCACGTCCAGGTCGCCGTTGCCCTCCAGCTGCGGGCTGGTCCACTTCGAGACCTGCGAGCCGGCCAGCCAGGGGGTGACGACCGCATGCCAGTCCGGGCCGATGACGTTGCCCAGCACGGCGCCCAGGCGGGACATGATCGCGTCGCGGACGGCCGGGCGCAGCTGCTCATCCGCGCCGAACAGCCGGTGGTCCAGGCCGTAGGTGGGACCGAAAATGCGCTCACCCGGGACCCACGCGCCGTACCGCAGCTCCATCTGGCCGGGGCCGGGCACCCGGCGCTGCTGGTGCTCGCCCTCCTCGCCGGACATGCAGTCCTCGTAGGCGCCATGCTGCTGGGTGACCTGGATCCGGCCGGGGTCGAAGACGATCGCGGACTTGTCCGCCTGGCCGCCGTGCTTGCTCCGCTCGTATTCGTTGCCGTAGATGATGCCGTCATGGCCCTGGGCCTTCAGCCGCTCCCGGTACCGGTTCGCGATACCCCACTTGTCCGGGTGGCTGTTGATCCAGGCCGTCCGGGCCGGGTGCCCGCCCTCGTCATGCCCGGCCGGGATCATCCGGTTGCGGTACTGCCGGTGCAGCCGGTCGGCGGTGTTCCACATCTCCTCCATCTCAGCCCGCTCGTCCTCGTCATTGCTGCCGACCGGGATGTGCGCCGAGGGATGGTTGCCCGCCTTCCACTCGTGCTCGTAGGCCTCGTGGTCCATGTCGTGCTCGGAGCGGTAGACCTTCGGGTTACGCAGGCCGAGGCGGGCATGGATGATGCTGCGGGCCTCACCGCGCCCGCCGGCGCCCTCGCCGCGCTGGTTGGCGCTGGACTGGAAGTCACCGGCCGCGAACCCCTTGGCGATGTCGTGGTCGGCAGTGAAGTGCGTGCCCAGCAGCGCGTTCCAGTGAGTGCCCTCGGTCTCGGACTCCGGCATCTCATAGGCACCGGAGTCCATCTCCATCGGGTCGGCGAAGCCGTGCCCGCCCAGCTCCTCGGGATAAGCCTTCGTCCCGTGGTAGAACTCGTCGCCCCCGGTATGCGGGTTGCGCATGCCGGGCTCGCGTGCTGCCTGGCGCGGCTGGTGGCCCGTCTCGATGTCGGTGCCGTGCCGCTCCGGGTCGTAGACCTCCTTCTCCGGGTCCCACCAGCCGGGCGTGAAGCGGTGCCGGGTGCCCTCGAAGTTGCTCCAGATCCGGCCTGCGGGCTGGCCCTTGACGGTGACGCCCCAGTGCATGTTGCCGTACGGGCGGTCGGTGGCCATCGAGCTGGTCATGGAGACGATCGGCACCAGGCCGAAGTGGTCGGCGAACTTCTCGCCCTCGGCCATGCCGTAGCGGTCCCGGCTGTACCGCAGGTCGGACTTGTCGATCCGGCGGCCGACCAGGGCGCGGGCCTCCTCCTCGGACGGCCGCTTGTCGTAGATCTTCACCGCCGTCACCTGCCGGGTCCCCTCATGCTGGCCCCAGGACTGCTCGTGCTCGCCCCAGTCACCGTGGCAGCCCATCGGATCCGGGTCGTCCGGATCGGCGAAACCCTCGTGCTGGCGGGTCGGCACCGTCCCGACGCCTGCCCGGTGCGCGCTCAGCAGCCGCCTGTGACCGTTCATGACGCGGGGCGGATCAGACTCGTAATCGACCGGGATGGGCCGCCGCACGCCATTGCGCCGTACGTCCTCGACGAACTCGCGGTTTTCCGGGACATCCCAGTTGAAGTTGTGGTCGACCTCGGCCCAGGTGCCGAAGTCGGTCGGCTGGTAGTGCGCGAGCATGTGCGCGACGTTCTCAGTGCGCTCGGCCCGGGGGACATAAGCACCGAAGTGACCCTTGCCGGCGAAATCGGTGTCCCAGAACGAGCGGCGCCTGGGAACGCGCTCGGGGCGCTCGGTGCCCTCCGGCAGCACCCGGGCCCGGTGGCTGCACCGCTCGGAGGAGTGCGGCAGGTCCTTCAGGTCCGGGCCGGAATAACCCCACTCGGTGATGTCGCCGTCCGCGTTGCGCACGTGCCTGGCCGGGACCAGCGCCGACCAGATGTGGTAGCGGTTCGGGTGGTCAGCAGGCAGGCTGCCGCGCGGCGGGTCGTTGACCTCATAGGACTCACGGAGCGCCTTCTCCTTGCTCAGCGCTATCCAGTCACCGTGGTTGATCTCGCCGCGCTTGTTGTTGCGGGACTCGGGGTTGACCGCCGGGGCCGACCGCCAGATACGGACCCGCTTGTCCGGCTGGCCCCGGAACTTACGGATCTTGGCCATGGCATCCCAGCCGGTATTGCCCTCGCCGTAGTTGTACTGGTGCAGGTTGTCGTAGATGTCCGGGGGCATCCCCCAGTCGGTCCCGCTGGAGTCGAGCAGGTCATGCAGCGGCGGCCCGCCGGTATCCGGCTCGTGGCCTATGCCGTAGTCCTGCTCCCTGGCCTCATGCCGGAAGACGGCAGTGCGCAGCCGGCCCTGGTCGTGCTGCTGCTCATAGTGATGCACCTGCAGGGCGTCCCCGGTGCCGGTGCGCCACTCGCGCATGCCGCCCATCGGGTAGCCGTGGCCGCCGGGGGCGGGCCGGACGTGCAGCAGCGCGAAATTGCGCGGGTCCTTGGCGGCGAAGGCCTTCTCGTCGGTCATGAAGAAGTTCGGGTCCTCGCGCCCGCCGGCGTGCTCGCGGAAGGCCGAGAACTTCTTGTAGAAGTCGGCGGCGTTGCCCCGGTGCTCGTCCGGGGTCATCGGCCGCTCCCAGTCCAGGTGCACGCGCTGCGGCGGGGTGTGGCCGCTCATCCAGCCCTCGTCATCGCGGGCCGGGCGCCACCCCGGGCCGTGCTCGGCGTCCATCCGCTCCTGGGTGGATCCCATGGTGTGCTTGCGCTCGATGCCGTGGATGGCGTTGTGCAGGCCGATGGGCATCTCGTCGCCCTCGTGCCAGCCCTCCCGGTGCCAGTAGCTGGCCATGTCCTCGTGGAACGGCCGCGAGGCGCCCCTGCCCGCCCTGGCGTCCGCCCACATCTGCTGCGGGGTGTACCGGCCGTTCACCACGTCGTGGAACTCGTGCAGGGACGCCAGGATGCCGCGCCCCAGCTCATGGTCGGTGGTGACCGAGATGGTGTCGGACTCGCCGCCGCCCAGGCCGTGCCCGGACAGCTGGCCCAGCTCGTCGCGGGTCTTCAGGCCGTGTGCCCGCACTGAGGGCAGGTCGGTGGTGGCGTGGTACATCTCGCGCGGCAGCGGCTGCCAGCCGGGCTCGCCGCGAGCATCGGTCTCGTGGCCGCCGAAGTAGTAGTTCAGCCCCTTGGCCTGTTCCGCTGACAGGTGACCCAGGGACAGGCCGCGCTTGACGTGCGCGCTCCAGGCGTTGCGCTCGGCGCGGGCGCGCTCGAAGTGCGCCATCTGCTCGTCCTCGCCGGCGCCCTCGGGCGGTCCCCGGTACTCGGGCCTGGGCCCGTACTGCGGGCGACCGGCCAACACGCCCCTGCGCTGCTGGCGGATCTGCTTCTCCATGGCGCGCTTGCCGCGCTGGTACTCCGGGCTCAGCTCGGTGGCCTCGGCGTAGGGCACCTGGCGGATCACCCGGGCCGTACCGCCTTCGGGCAGGTAGTGCTCGTGATGGCGGGCGTACATCGACTTGGGGCGCACGCTGGGCTCGACCTCGTAGATGTTCGTGCCGTAGGACGAGGCCTTCCAGGGGTCGTTGGTGACCCAGGCCCGGGTCGAGTCCGAGCCACGGCCCATGTGCTGCTTGCCCACCACATCGCCAGGCTGGATGACGTCGCCCTCGGCCAGCTCCTCAGGGGTGCCGTGGTACCAGGGGCCCTCGCCATGCCAGGGATCGCGCCGGGCGCCCTCGCGCCAGTGGCGGCGCGCCGGGACGGGACGGTCGTCCTCGCGGCCGGGGCAGAACGGGTCGTCCGAGCCCTTGCGGACGAAGCCGGTACCGTCGCAGCGGGCGCAGGCGCGCGTCCCGTGCACGCCGTCACCCTCACAGCAGGCGCAGGTTTCCTGCCCGCGCGGGGGACGGGCGGCGGTGAAGTGCTCCAGGACGTCGGCCACGGCAACCTCCTCAAGGCTTCCGGGGTGGAGCGCTTCGCCAGGGGTACTACTGGTTGGACGCGGCGGGAAGGCCATCCAGGTCGGCAGCCTGGAACCGGGCCAGCGGCACCGCCGTCTTGGTCTCGGCTACGAAGCCGGCGCACGGTCCCCCGTCCGGCCCGGCGTGGCATCCGCGAGCAGCGCACGCGCTCGTGCCGTTGCGGTGCAAGGGACGCGGGTGCCTGCAGTTCTCGCAGATGACTCGGCCTGTCATGGCGTCCTCCTCTCCAGGGATAGATTGCCTGCGGACCTGACAATTCGCTATTAATCCTAGCACCAGACGATAGCCGGCTATTCCTGGCGGGATCGTAGCGTCACGAGCGCCTCAGGCGCCTCGATGATCCCCCTGGCATCATCGGTGACTGCTGGCGGGAGCCGGGGAACCTGATCCGGGTCTGGCCGGTATGCAGGCCCCGCGACAGGGCCATGCCGCCCAGGGACGCCGCGTGCGGGTTCGGGCCCGACGTCATCGGGTCGAACCGCTGCATCGGGTCGGTCTGCGCCGGGTGCATCGAGCCGGCCGGGCGCTGGCTGCCCAGGGCCTGGCCGATGAACACCGCCATCTGCTCGCCGAGCAGCTCGGCGGTGACGATCGAGATGCAGTCGGCGATGTCCTTGGTGGTGACCGGGCCCGTCTCCGGCGGCAGCACCTTCTGCTGGCCCTCCGGCTTGCGCAGGAACTTCAGCTCGTCGCTGGCCTCGGCGTGGAACGGCCCGTGCACGAAGCCCATGTTGAGCGCGGCCTTGAACGTCTCGTAGGTGGCCCAGTTCAGCGGGCCGGTGGC
>Ga0306925_10000179_pt1 | contig 39452 bp, 32 predicted proteins | sample flu12Cox44000176_FD_203755 | JGI IMG/M metagenome (GOLD analysis project Ga0306925, IMG submission 203755) | Lab enrichment of tropical soil microbial communities from Luquillo Experimental Forest, Puerto Rico - flux8day.12C.oxic.44.000.176 (v2)... | ecosystem: Environmental > Terrestrial >... | reverse complement strand
GGATGTGGATTTACTCCCCTTCATCTGAAAACGTTTCTGGCGGCTTATCTGCGTCTTTGTTTCCCCAAAGACCGCATCGAGATCAATACGGGTTTATACGGAGACCTCCTTGGCAGTCTCGAGCGATTGCGGCTCTCACGTGGACTAATGACCTGCGTATTGGTCGAGTGGGCGGATCTCGACCCACGGCTGGGAATTCGGTCGCTAGGGGGATGGGGTTCAGCGGATATCCCCGACATTGTGGAATCAGCGCGCCGGCAAAGTGAGCGGCTGGCTGATCTCATTAAACAGTTAGCGGACAAGGCGCCGATTTACATGAGCGCCCCAACGCTACCTTTGCCTCCTATGTTCACAACGAGAGCGGCGGAAGCGCATCCGTCCGAGTGCCAGGTTCGGGAAATCGTTGCGTCATTTGCGACCTCACTTTCGGCTCATGGGCGCGTGAGAATGCTAAGTTCTCAGCAACTTGATGAGCTATCTCCACTTGCACGACGCTTCGACCTGAAGGCGGAAATCACTACTGGCTTCCCGTACACTCTCGAACATGTATCAAGCCTAGCCGAATTGCTAACAACACTAATTCAGGATTCGCGACCGAAGAAGGGGCTCATTACAGATCTTGACGACACCATCTGGGCCGGAATTCTGGGTGAGATCGGCGTGGATGGGATCAGGTGGGATATGGCTGGTAACGCTCATATGCACGGCCTATACCAACAATTCCTCGGTTCCTTAGCCAGCGCAGGTGTGCTGATCGCGGTCGCGAGCAAGAATGATCCGGCCTTAGTCGAACAGGCACTGGCTCGCGGTGACATGCTTCTTTCGAAGGAGAGCCTGTTTCCTTTGGAAGTACATTGGAAAGCAAAGTCCGAGTCCGTGAGGCGCATCGTAGAGACTTGGAACATAGGGCCGGCAGATGTTATCTTTATCGACGATAGCCCCATGGAGGTGGCCGAAGTACACGCCGCCTTCCCTGAGATGGAATGTATTGTATTTCCAAAAGGCAATTATCAGGCTACCTGGGATCTTCTTAAGCGATTGCGGAACTCCTTTGGCAAAAAGAGTGTCTCTCCCGAAGACGTGATCCGATTACAAAGCATCCGCGCCGAGTCGGCGTTAAAAAGCTCCACGCCGAGAAGTGAACTTGGCGCTGATGATTTCCTTCTGCGGGCCGAGGCCGTCATCACTTTCTGCTTAGCGGCTAACGCGCGTGACAATAGGGCTTTCGAGTTGGTGAATAAAACGAATCAATTCAATCTAAATGGGAAGCGATACAGCGAGTCGGATTGGCTCAGCTTTCTCCAAGACCCCGCTGCTTTTCTCCTTACAGCTTCATATGAAGACAAATTTGGACCGCTGGGCAAGATCGCGGTAGTGATGGGCAAAATAGCTGACCATAAGGTCCATGTGAGTACCTGGGTCATGAGCTGTCGGGCGTTTTCCCGCCGCATTGAGCATCACTGCTTGAAGTACTTGTTCGAGAAGCTCGACGCTGAAGAGATTGTCTTCGAATATAAATTGACTCCTCGCAACGGCCCGATTCAAGACTTTTTTGCAGAATTGCTAGAAGGGAGGTATGGGCCAACTCCGTCTGTTCGGAAGGCTTATTTCAGCGCCAAAGCCCCTGCCTTGTTTCATCACATCGTAGAGGTTGCCAATGTCTGAGCACGACGATCGCTTGGTGCGGTGTTTTGCATCCGTATTCCCAATGATGAGCGAAGAGGAGATTCGTGCTTCGAATGTCGCCACACTGTTCGACCTTGATTCGTTAGCGGGCGTGACGCTCGTTGCTCTCATTGATCAAGAATTTGGTATCAATGTTGAGATATCAGACTTGCTGAAGCTGGGACCGTTTGAAGCGATTTCGCAATTCTTGCAAAAACGGAACTCTTTTGAGGTGTCGCAGGAATGAGAGAGTGGCGCGAAGAAACCTTTTTGCGGGGGGCAATAAACCGCCTATTTCAGTTCCTGGCGAGGATTGTTCCAGGTTCCGGCAGTATTCGGGTCATGTTACACCGCGCGCGCGGAGTAAATATCGGAAAAAATGTTTTTATTAGTGAAGACGTCATTCTTGAAACGGGTGCGCCCGATCTAATTACAATTGAGGATCGCGTGTTCATAGGCGTCCGGACAACGATCATTGCCCATTTCCGGGAATTGAACGACGGCGTCAAAATTGAGAGTGACGTATTCGTTGGACCCGGCGCAATCATACTGCCAAATGTAATCCTCGGGCGTGGATCGGTCGTCGCTGCGGGCAGTGTAGTGACGCGCTCCGTGCCCCCCATGACGCTTGTGCAAGGGAATCCCGCTGTCCCGGTAGCACAATGCGGCGTGCCGCTCGGCCAACAGGTCATGCAGGGGGAGTTTTCCCGGAAACTCAGGCCGATTGCCAATCCTACGGCAAGGCAAAAGCGACAGGACTAGGCTCGTGGAGCAAGCGTTTCGATATGAAACTAATTGTCCCCCATACTGGTGAGGTGCAGGCAGCAGACGCTCGCCTGATCCACTTGGCCGAGTTCCTTGGCGTGACCTGTGAACCACTTTATCTAGCTAAGGAAGTTTCGCAACTTGCGGAGTACATCGAAAGAGCAACGCCGGACCGAAACTCTTGTTTGGTGATAAATCCGCAAGTCATCCGGAACTGGATAGGCGGGGACACTCTTCCGGCAAACTCACTTTCATCCCTCGTTTTGCGTTTTCCATACGCATTAATGCATGCTCTCTCGCTCGACCCCTTCGTCGGGAAAATTGTCGCCTCCGTGTCAGGTGGCAAATTGCAATCGGTCTTACCGATTGCGGATGCGACCCAGTCATACGAAATAAGTTCTAGTCCGAAGGACATCTGCGGCCCTTTCTCAGGACTCTCATTTGGCCCAATCAATGCCGAAAATGACCGTGTACTCGCCCTGAGTACCGACGACTCAACCCTGCGAAGGCTAATCTGCATCGGCGGACAACCAAATATGGTAGCCGTGAGGCGGGATCAGACCGAGATTCTGTTCCTCGCGACTGAAGACCTGCTGGACGTCAACTGTGAAATCGGTCCCGATTCCCCACGCAATTATTTTTCCCGATTAATGCCCCACGCTATGGCATTGCGGCACATCTTCGGGGAAGAATCTTGGCACCCTTGCAAATCTCACGCTTCGATTATTATTGATGATCCGCTACTACGGCAGGACTATGGTTATCTGAATTTCGAGTCCTTGCTTCGTCTGACGGAACAGCACAATTTTCATACAACCATCTCGTTTATCCCTCATAACTATAGAAGAAATTCGAAGCGAATTGTTCGAATGTTTCGGGAGAATCCTATTCGCTTGTCGATTTCCTTTCACGGAAATGATCACACCGATGCAGAGTTTGCGTCGACCAACCCCGTCTTACTCAAGAGGATGCTGGGTATCGCTGAAGAGCGGATGAACGTACATGAACAAGTGACCGGGCTGCATTGCGACAGAGTGATGGTGTTTCCCCAAGACAATTATTCCATTGAAGCCATGAAAGTCCTCAAATCCCGAAACTTCCGCGCGGCCACCTCGGGACCTTATCCCGTAGGTGAAGCAGTCCCCCTTACAATTGCCGATTTCGCCCAGCCGGCAGTGCTCCGCTATGCGGGCTTCCCTCTGTTCACGCGGAGCTTTATCAAGTACACCAGTAGTGAAGATATTGCGTTTAACATCTTTTTTGGCAAGCCGATTCTAGTTGGCGAACACCATGATGCTTTCAAGCATCCCGAATCCTTGTTGGAGCTCGTCCGGAAAATCAATTCGATTGGGCCCGGAATATCCTGGTCCAATCTCGAAAACATCGCGGACAACTCTATTCTGAAAAAGCGAACGTCCGATGGAACAATACTAGTTCGGCCTTATTCGAACAAGGTGTGCATCGAAAATAATTCAAATTGCGCGAAGCAGTATTACGTTGAATGGCGTCGGTCTGTTTCAGACTCCAACGTCGAACAGGTCCTTCGGGACGGGACTGGGTTTCCGGAAGTCGAAATGGATGACGAAGGGATTCGCATATTGACAGAATTACCGCCGGGGGCTTCCCAGATATTTTCAATTGTATATCGCAATGAGCAAACTGCACATGGAGAGCTAGGCTTCATGTGGGATGCCCGGGCGTATCTCCGGAGAAGACTTTCGGAAGTGCGCGATAATTACCTCAGTAGGAACCAGCCGGCGTTGAAGGCCGCCAAGGCTCTGCAGCGCCGCTTTCTAAAACGATGGATTTGACATTGGGGCGAAAAGGGACCGTAATCAAGGGAAAAAAGCAAAGCTAACGGGCTTCTTGGCGTCCCGGCAGGAGCACTTGTCGACGCAACATCAGCTAACGATGAGCAGCCGGCGCCGCCACCCCATGCGATTCAAGAGGCCAATTTTTCGGAACATAAGGTGATTGCAGCTTTGTGTCCGGATAACCCTGGAATAATCCAGGGTTTTACAAATGATCGGCGACACTCTCAGGTCTTGCGCCTTAACGATTCCTCTCTTCAATTCCGACTTGAATACGCCAGCGCAGGGCGCTGTCCACGCATCCCGCACCGATAAGCTTCTGGAGATGCGAAATTCGTTTGTAGCGAGGCCCCTCAAATTCGTCGAGTTTTAGTCCACTGTGGCGGATTGCCGTGTACAATTCTTTAGCCCCGTCGAGCGCATTCCAACGGAGCTTGCAGCCAGGCAACGCGCGGCCGAGCTTTCCAAAGTCCACCCGATAGCAACGCGTATCCGGACCGGCATCCTTGGCGTACTCGATGCGGCATCCCGGAACCACTTCATTCACAATGTTTGCCAAGTCCCTAATCTGATAGTTCTCCTCAGCAGAGCCGACATTGAAAGCCTCGCAGTGGATCAGTTCTCGGGGCGCATTCAACATGGCGATGAATACTCGGCAGATATCTTCGACATGCACGATAGGCCGCCAAGGTGTGCCGTCGCTCTTAATGAAAATTCGCCCTGTGGTCACGGCCCAGGCGACAAGGTTGTTGAGTACGATATCAAATCGCAAGCGTGGTGATACCCCATAGGCAGTAGCGTTGCGTAAGAATATAGGACTGAAACCCGAGTCTGCCAGTCTGGCAACATCCTGTTCCACGAGCACCTTGGAGCGGCCGTAGGGAGTAACAGGCCGCAGTTCGGCATTTTCGTCCAGCAGCGCATCTCCTCCGGCCGCGCCGTAGGTGCTACATGACGAAGAGAACAAAAAACGTTTCACTCCGTTTTCTTTGGCCAACTTCGCCAAGCGTACAGAAGCAATATGATTAATTTCATAAGTCAAACCTGGATTCAAGTCACCCAGCGGATCGTTGGACAATGCGGCCAGGTGTATCACCGCGTCAAACCCGACCAGATCTGACGGTTGCACATCGCGCAGATCTTTTCTTATGCTCGGAACAACAGCGAGCGGCTCGCAGAATGCGGACTGCTCAAACCAATCACAATCAAGTCCAACCACAGCGTGCCCTTCCTGCAACAGCATCGGCGCCATCACGGCACCGATATAACCCTTGTCTCCGGTTACTAGAATTCGCATGTTTTTTGAGCTCCAACTTTCTTCCGCAGGAGTGCTCTAGAGCAATTGGGGGACGCAAACACAATCGCGCGCGAGGTTGCAAGGATACGGATCCAAGGATTAAGGCCTAACAGTCGCGCGCTCTTCCTTTTCCGGGTAGTCCTTGCTCGCACCATTGTTCGTTGGGCGCTTCCACAACTGCCAAAGAGCAACGCCTTTGCTGTACAGGTCGTCAAGTTCTTGCTTCTCCTTAAATGTATCCATGCTCTTCCAGAAGCCGTCGTATGCATATCCCAACAGGTTCCTCTCCTGGATAAGTCTGCGGAATGGTTCCTGTACGAGCTCCTCGCCATCTTGAATGTAGTCAAAGATAGAGCGTTTGAAGACAAAGTATCCGCCGTTGATGCGGATCTTAGACTGGCCCATACTCCGGATTTCCTGGACAAGTCCATCATCATCGAGCGAGACGTTATGACAGCTCAGATTGGGACGCACACAGAGAAAGGCCGCCGTTTTATTCTGTCTATGAAACTGTTCGATCAGATCAGGAAGATGGAAGTCGGTGAGATTGTCACTATAATTTGCGAGAAACACTTCCTCTTTGTCCAAATACTTTTGCACAGCCTTGAGTCTCTGGCCGATATTTGAATTTGCCCCGGTTTCGGCAAACGTTATTGTCCAATCATGAATATCGGAATTAAACACCTTTAATTCTTTGCCGCCATTTGATAGTACAAAATCATTAGACAAGAATTCGGCGTAGTTAACGAAGTAATTTTTGATGATCTCAGCACGGTGCCCCAAGCAGAGGATGAAGTCCTTGTGACCGAAGTGGGCATAGTATTTCATTACGTGCCACAAAATGGGTCTGTCGCCCACGGAAACCATGGGCTTGGGGATAGTCTCGCCTGCTTCTCTAATCCTCATTCCCAACCCACCACAGAATAGGACCACTTTCATACGGCACCAACCTTTCCGAGCTAACGCGCCATACTGGGCTCTGGTTCACGAAAAAACGGTCGCCACAGGAATAGGGACGATGAACTGGCCTCCCCACTCGCGAATCTGACTCATCTGTCGCATGATTTCGTCCTTCAGATTCCAAGGCAGAATCAACACGTAATCTGGCTTTGTTTCGCAGATCTTTTCGGGTGAAAAGATAGGAATGTGTGTCCCCGGGGTGAATCTTCCGTGTTTATAAGGGTTACGATCGACGGTGTAGTCCAGAAAATCAGGTCCAATCCCGCAATAATTCAACAAAGTGTTGCCCTTACCGGGAGCGCCATATCCAACGATGGATTTGCCTCCTTGCTTAGCTTCGATCAGATATCGCAACAGCTCCCGTTTGGTTTTCTTCACTCCTTCGGAAAAGGTCTTGTAGCTCGCAAGGCGCGTCAGCCCAGCAACTTCTTCTTTGGCCCCTAGTTCCCCTACCCTTGGGGCGACGGGCCGAGAATGGTCCTCACTATGTCGCCCGAAAACACGCAGAGAGCCCCCGTGTGTCGGTAACTCCTCTACGTCAAATAGTGTCAAGTTGTAGGAGCTAAAGATCTTTTCAGCGGTAATAAAAGAGAAGTAAGAGAAATGTTCATGATAAATCGTGTCAAACTGGTTGCCTTCCATCAGTCGCAACAGGTGCGGAAACTCCAAAGTGAAGACGCCTCCAGGTTTCAGCAGTCGCTTCATTCCTGCGATGAAGTCGCACAAATCAGGCACCTGAGCCAAGACATTATTGCCAACCAGCAGGTCTGCCTGTTTCCCATCACGAGCTAGCTCGGCCCCCAATCGTGATGAAAAAAACTGTACGAGGGTCGGGACTCCTTTTTCCACTGCAGCCTTGGCCACATTTGCCGCCGGCTCAATTCCCAATACCGGGATCTTCTTTTCTACGAAATACTGCAGAAGATAACCATCGTTGCTCGCAAGTTCCACGACGAAGCTATTCTCATTCAAGTGAAAGCGGTCGATCATCTGCTCCGTATAGCGCTTGCAATGATCCAGCCAACTATCTGAGTAGGAAGAGAAATAAGCGTATTCGGTGAAAATATTGTCTGGGCTTACGAATTCCTCCAGTTGGACCAAGAAGCATCGTTCGCACACAAACACGTGCAAGGGATAGAAAGGCTCCATCTGGTTCAGCTGCTCCGGCAGCCGATAGCTTTCACATAGCGGCGACATTCCCAGGTCCACAAAAGTGTGGTGCAGCTCTGCCTTGCAGAATCGACACAATCTGCCAACCGACTCGTGCTTCTTGAGCAAAGCGGTTCTCTCCCCCTCCATTTATCAGCTCTTGCGCGCTCCCATGCGGTCTAGGATTTTTTGGGCGGCACTCTCTCCGCTGATAAAAGCTTCGTCTGTCCAAATGTACAGCCATTCTCCATATCGGCCGCAATAGGCAATGCCCAGATCGTCTAGATATCCGTGCACGGTTGCCAAGGCATCAGCACGTTCCAGATCGAAAATTACCTGCGCGTAGTGACTCACGTGAACATTCGAATGCAGAATCTTGTCATCCTCTCGCAATATGCCGCAGCGCTTAAGGTCCGCGATGACCGGTGCGACGCAATCTGCAGGTGAGCCCGACAGTGGACGGTATTTCAGTGAAAAATAAACCTCAGCCTGAATGCTGCCGCATCCCAGCGGGACGGTGTGTGGCGAGAACATGTGAGGGAAACTGAGCCGCGTGAAGCATATATCTCGGTCGTAAAAGTAGGTCCATTGTCCATCGGACAGGTCGGCGCGATTTATTCCGAGATTGACCATGACACAACTTGTACTGGCCAGTCTCCTGGCTGCCTCCACGACGCCCGGAGGCGCGCCCGTGATCATCGGTATCAACTCCGTCAGAGGTACGGACGAGATCAGAGAGTCAAAGCCAGCAACAGTGCCATTCGCAAAGTGGAGCTCACGTGTCTTGGGATTCAGTCGCACAAGCTTATGACCCAGTTTGACCTGGGTCTGTTTCAACATTGGGCTCAAATAGGAGACGAACCCATCATAGGAGGGATAACGGACATAGTCGACGTAATGAACGTCAGGTGTTTCGGTAGAAAGTGCACCGACCAGAACTTCCTCTAGCTTGGCACGATACAACCTGGGTCCAAGCCAAGCAGTGCTCATGTTGTCAGCGGTGGTGGTATGGTACTTGAAGCCATATTCCATGGGGAAAGTCGCGGCGAACGTCTGTCCATAACTGGCAATCAACCAGTCCGCATAAGTATTGATCGGTCTGCGTGTCCCCTCGTTCTCTGGATCCCGCTGGGCTGCAATAAAGTCGGTCAGGCATTTCACCACTAGATCTGTTGGCAGCCCCGAGAGATTGCATATCGCAGGGTGCTTGATCCAATGCCCCTTCCAGTAATTGTTGGGGCGGGCACGGATCACTTCGAACTTCCCGTCTACGCTTTCGGCAAAAAGCTTTTGAAGACGCTCGTTCTTGGTGAAGGAAACATGCGGACCCTCGTCAAAGGTGAAACCAGTATCATGTTTGAACGAGGCTGTATGCCCGCCATGGTAGGCGTTCTTGTCGTAGGTGACTGTGGGTACCCCCTCCTGCTGTAATCGGTAAGCGGCACCCCAGCCTGCCATCCCTGTACCCAGAATTGAAACTGTTTCCATGTTCTACTTTTTCTCCTCGTTGCTCAGCGTTTCTGCTTTACCAACTGAAATCTAAGGTCAAATTTCGATGGCCTTCTGCATCTCTGGAGAACGCTCCAGCTGCTCGCGGTACCAGGCCACTGTGCGCTGCAAACCCTCACCTAACGGTATCTGCGGTTTCCAGCCAATTGCGGCAAACGTCTCTGCGGTCTTCGCCAGCCGTGTTGGTTCCATCGGGCGGTCGGGCAAAGCACCCAACTCGGGGATCTTTTCGCCGCCCACAATCGACGCCACCAGTTGCACAACCTCACGAATCGAGACCAGCGATCCGGAACCTAGGTCAATCGTAGAGCCATCGATTCCCGGCTGTTGCCCCAGCGCCATAAAACCGTCAACTACGTCAGACACGTAAACCCAGTCTACCAGTCGATTGCCGCTGGTTATTTTGGGACTCTCTCCCCGAAGCAGCGAAAGAGATACATAGGGAATCAGCTTGGTCAGATCGGTTTGGGCAGGTCCATAAACCATGAATACACGAGCAATGACCACTGGCAGCTGATAAAGCGCATGAAACATACGCGCGTAGCCGCTGCTCGCCCATTTAGCGGCTGCGTACGGGGCCGAGGGGAACAACTCTCCATTCGTCACCTCCGGCTCCGCGAGAGAGCCGGTCAGCACCATGCGGCGACATCTGGATTCAGCAGCCAGAACGAGTAGGTTCACTGTGCTCTGCAGGTTGCTCTGAAACGTGGGGAACACGTGCTTAAGATCGGGCGCGCCTTTCACATGGCTGGCCAAGTGAAAGATAAGTTCTGGTTGAGCTTTGCTAATTACTCCTCGCACTTCGACCAAGTTCGCAAGATCGGCCTTCCACCAATGCAGATCGTTAGAGTTAGCCGGGCACTGTGAGCGATAGACAGCATGCACCTCTGCTCCCTCCTGGCATAAGCGATGGCATAGGTGAGAGCCGATGAATCCGCTAGCTCCAGTTACGAGAACTCGTTGTCCCTCAAGAGCATTCTGCATTTTTCCTGATGCCTCTCTGATGATCTTTTTTGCTAAATCATTTTCGCGGGCGATTTTTGGCCGATTGAATTCACCGGGCTGGTGCCTAACAGAGACCACCGTTCGGCTTGCTCCTGCCAGAGGGTCTTGGCCAGCCGATCACCGGGAGACGACTCAACGTCATCAAAGGAGATCACAGCGTCCTTCGAGATATCTCGTCGCAGTGTGCAGCCATCCGAGAGGGCGATTGGCAGCGCTGCTTCAGCCCGGGCAGCAGTAGCGTTGTCAATTAGTCCATAAGCACAAAATCCCCCAACGCCGTCGAGTTGCTCACCTGCTTTCAAGTCACGCTTGGCAACGGCGACCACTTCGCAAACCGGACCGGCAATGGGCGCTACCGTCGGATCGCGGTTAATCACCGCTCGACCGATGGTTGAGGCAATTTGAACGTGAGGCAAGTGAAATGGCGTGTAAAAAACGTAGAAGGGACCTTCGCCGAGCTTGTAATACGCCAGTTGGACCTTTTTGAGCGGCGAGTCCTCATGCACAATGACGAACGCACCGCTGTAGGGCGCTGCTCCGAGGGCGTAATCAACGAGGCCCGTGCTGAGCATTTGCTCTGCGGGCAGCAAGTTGGCTATCTCCCGAACTTCTTTACACGCCGGGCCATACATGCCACGCCGGCCAGCTTGGAAGCCTGTTGCGTTGGCTAATACCGTCGCCTCCATGGATAGTTTCGTGGCATCCGCAAAAGAAGTGACCTTCTTGGCATCCAAGCCATGCTTTTCAGCAAATGTGCGCTGGGTCTCGGGAGTCCGATAGTAGTCGACCATCCCTTTGAGGTTGCCCGCGGCCACCGGGCGAAGCCCCACCGATCGGAGATAGCGCAGAAGGGTCATGGCCACTCCCGGTTCATCTCCATCCGTGTGGGTGATCACTACTCCAGCCTGTTCTGCCTTCACCTTCAAAATCGGACCGAGGCACGAATCAAGTTCGGCGTTCACTAGGACGACATGCTTCCCATGGTCAAAGGCATCGAGAACCACCCGAGCAGCAGCTTCGACAGTCCCGGTCACCTCGATAATCAGATCGATGCCTTCACAAGTGGTCAGTACAGCAGGATCCTCTGTCAACACCGGAAGCCCTTGTGCGATTGCTGTTTCGGCTTCCCGAGTGGTGGTTACTCGACTCCACGACATGACCCCGGCCTCGCGAAATGCCCTTTCGCCATGCTTGGGCGTCCGATTGGCAATCCCCGCGAGTCGAATCCCCGCTACGGGCGTGGCCAGGTGCAGAGCGATCGCGCGGCCTGATGCACCAGCCCCAACCATTCCCACACGGATCGCGCGACCGGCTGTTTCACGCTCTCGGAGTCGCATATCTACGATCACACGCACCGCCCGTAGTAATGCCACTCGAGTTTCCTTCCCTTAGGGTCGTACGCGCGAAAGTGCATTGAAGTAAAACGTCGCAGAGCAAAGCACATTGTATTCCAAACTGACGCCTATCGAATCTTCCAATCCGATCGGCTATCGTCGAACGGCTCCAACCCCCAGTATTCCAAAGGCCAGCCACGTTGCAGAGAGGGGTATTCCTCGTGAACCTCCCTCATCGATTCCGAGATTGGTCGCCAGCCCATTTCTCGCGCGACTCGTGTTCGCACGTCCAGGTCGACTCCTGACACGAAAAGCACGATCAGAGAGCCGGTCCGAAGAGCGAAGTTAGCCCTTTGCGCGGCAAGCCGCGCCAGACCACCACGGGTCGCCTTTTCCTTTAGATCCTTCATCGCGAACTTACGGCGCTGTGGAAATCCTTGATCACAGCATCAACTTGCGGCAATAAAACGCCTCGGCATATCCGCTAGGAGCGTTGCACTCGATGCCCCGCAATCGTAGGAGTGAGAAGAATGTGTCTGATTGAAACCAACGCTTCGATCGCTGCGATTCAAACGTGTCCATGAGGTACTGAACCTTTTTCTCGCACAGCTCGGAATCCAGAGGCACAAAGACACTCGGGCGGCCTAGATCGCCGTCATATTTGGGAATTTCGTATTCGAGAATCATGTGATCGCGAAACGTGTTCCACGTCAGCTCCGCCAAAAAGCGGTGGTCTTGGTGAGCGTCATTGCGATTGTGTGTGAAAATGAGGTCTGGGGAGATGATCTTTAGCTCTTCGAAGACCGTCTTCACTTCCACACCCGCGAACGGCATGAATCCGTCCTGAAAACCCTTCAGCAGTGGGCGCTTGAGTGCTCTCGCCCCGGCAAACAGGACAGCGCCACGTTGCGCCTCCTCGGCTCGCACGCCAGGGGTGCTGAACACCGCCCAATGGAACACACAGTTGGGATACTGGCGGACCAAGCGCAGGATCGTCCCGCCACAACCGATTTCGATGTCATCGGAGTGTGCGCCCAAACACAGGACTTTGACTGGGGAGGTGGCGTCCCAGGGGAAGCTCAGGGGATGCATGGAGTTTCACTCGATACCACCGCCTTGGAGAGGGTTGGCTTGGTACGGTTGGCCTTCCGTACTTCCCACGGAGCAGTGCCGCCGCCCCACAAATTCTCGAGTTGCTGTTGGTCTTTGAACGTGTCCATGGACGCCCAGAAACCGTCGTCGGGGCGGTAGCCGATATTGACCATAGGCTTGGGAATGGTTTCGGAATAATCGCGAAGACACATTCCAAGACCGGCACAGAAAAAGACAACTTTCATGAGATTCTCCTTGAGCTGAAAAAGGATCGAGAGGGCTGATTGAATGATTCACAGATCTTGGCGGGCCGAGTGGGTTTCTTTGTTTCTGACAGCAAAATCAGGGAGCCTTGGAGAAAAACGGCGCCAGAGTTTTCCCGCGGCTTGTCCCGGATTAGCCACTTCCTGGAAAATGGCACGCACGCCAGCCTTTAGCAATTGCAGCCGAGTGAGCGGGTAGCCCAATTCGGCGAGCCGGCTTTTGTGATAGTCCCAGAATTCCTGGTCTCCGGAACCGGAGAAATAGCTGATGGCGAGAAACCGGCGATAGCCCTTGAGCTGGCGGTTGAGCACATAAGCCAGTTCCTCAGAATTCAAATACGAAGGGCCATACTGAATGACGTCGTTGAGATATGCGGAAGAATAGCGGCCCATCGTTCCAGATTTGGCGGTTTGGCTGGCCTCATGGGTTCTCTCGCATGAGAGAACCTGGTAGACGAATCCGTAGGAGCAATTGCGCAGTTGTGCAAAGCAGGCGCTCGTATCCGAATGTGGCGAGGGGTTGGGATAAAAGGCGTCCGTGCCTCTGACGAGGTCAGCGCGGTATAAAATTGAAGTAGGCGATCCAAATCCGAACGTCTGATCGCCCCTTAGAAAAATCCGACGGCAAATTTCCCGTCCAGGCAGAACGGATCTGGGATATTCAAAGCCCTGCCAGAGGACTCGTTCGCCGCTCAGCTGATAAGAACCTACAATGCCGACGGAGGGATTGGCTTCTGCCAACTCCACCGTTCGAGTGAGGCACTCCGGTAAGAGAAGGTCGTCTGCGCAAATGACCTTGCAATACTTCGCGGCCGGGGAGATCAGCCGAAAGGCAATATTGTGATTTTCGATTACCCCAACAAAGCGCTCGTTATTATGCACGCGAATACGATTATCTTTCCTTGCAAAGTCGAGGGCGATTTGGAGCGACTGGTCTGTACTACAATTGTTTACGATGATGTATTCGAAATTCTTGTACGTCTGGCTTAAGACGCTCTCGATACATTCTGTCAAAAAGTGACCCATGTTATAGACTGGGGTAAGCACGGTAACGAGTGGTTCCTCATGAAGAGTCATGACCTGGCCACCTTTCCAAATAAGTCATCGAACTGCAGGGACAAACCTCGTTTGTAGAGCGCCGACTTTTCATTCATTCGACTCTGGAGCTGGTGCTTACGCTGTTTTACCGATTTGAAACCGAGAGAAATAGCGAATTTGCCAGTCCTTGCGACGCTCGTCAAATGGTTCGAGCCCCAGTAATTCAACGGCCAACCCAACCGAATCGAACTGTCGCCCGGCAGGCCGCCATAATCCATCGATAATAAGAATCTTACTGAAGATCGTTTGGCAAGAGAGCTTGCTCGAGACAGTGCCTGTGTGTCGCGGAGGCTGACTTAGTAGCAAGCAATTACCCATTTTGAGATATAGAACCACGCGGTCCTGCTGATAGAACAGCTCCCCGATTCCTACCAGACCCCAACCGAGTGACGAGAGATGAGCCACTGCCTAGCCCTCTCTTGGCGCGCTCAGCATCAGACCCGTCCTCGAGAGTCCTTGCTAACTATTTTCTTTTTCAACAGATAGGGAAGAAGCAAAAATTCCGCCAAAGACGGAAGAGGATCGTCCCAAGAGAAAACTGCCTCCATTTTCGTTCGGCGAACGGACTGGACGTAGCCGCCAACGCTCAGTCGTCCACCGAAAACGTCCCTGAGGACCGTCGGCGCGTCCGTCAGCAGACGAAGCCACCCAACACCTGCCATAGCCCTGCAAGGTTCTGTTGGATAGCCCAGCTGATCGGCAAATAGCAAATAGGGGAAATCGACTCCCGCCGCTTGTCCGAGACCGTGGAAGCCCCAGGCCCGCGCGTTCACGTCGAGGATCTTGTATTGCCCATCCCGGGGATCCTGTTTGAATTCAATTTCGGCGAGTCCATAGAAATCGATGGCGCGCAGAAAGCGCTCGGAGAGCTCCTCGATTTCTGGGAGCTCGGTTGTCTCCACGTATGTGGCCGCCCGCCCAAACTCGCGCGGGTGTTGCCGCAGACGCTTGGCAACCAGGCTGCTGTGCGCGTGGCCGTCGCGGAAAAACACACCATAGGACACTTGGCGGTCGCCCTCTCCAGGAATGATCTCCTGGATCAGGATCTCGGACACTTTGATCTTTTTCGCCGCTGCTTCGAATAGTTGCCGCAACTGCTCGGGCGTTTCCGCGCGCCAGGCCTTCGCTCCGGTGGCATAGAAGAAGTGTTCCTTAACCGCAGGTTTAATGGCCAGGGGGAGAGAGGAATACAAAGAAGGGAGCTCCCGAGCGCTCTCGACAACCCAAGTACGCGGCGCAGGAATGCCCAGTTGTTCGGCAAGTTTGTAGGTGTTGGCTTTATCCCAAGCCTGGCGAGTGGTTTCCCAAGGGGGGGTGGTTACACGGAAAAAGTCCGCCAAGCGATCCCGATAAAGAGCGAATGCCATAACGGTTTCGTCGCGCGTGGGGAACAGCACCCAATCGCGCAAGTTGAAGCGCTGTCCCGCCTCGAGCACCGCCTCCACGGTTTTATGCGGATCCCGCAGATTCTTCGCGCGAACCACGCGCGTGGTATATCTCGAGTAGGCCGATATCGGGTGCTGATCATCGATGATGTAAACGGGGATCTTGCGACGGCCCAGGCTGCGGGCAATCGCCAACCCCGGGTGGTCTCCTCCGACCACCAGCGCGCCGACATCGCGGAGGCGTTCTGATCGTGGAATGGCTTGGGTCCAAGCGGACATGTTGTCGAGACTCCGAGCTATCGATGCTGCCGTCGTGTTCTTTCGATTCGAGTGCTCAATTCCCGGGAAGCAAACTCCGTTCCGGCCACGAAATAGAGGAGGGGACCGAAAGTCCGAGCTGCGGTCGCGCCGATAAAGTGCAGCCCGGGCACGGAGCTAGAGAATCCCGCACGCAGCCGCGGGTAGCCGTCCATCACGCTGACTTGGCGCAACAAGTCGGCCGACAGGAATCGGTAGCGTCCAATATCCACCGTGTATCCGGTGCCCAATAAAACGTGATCGACGCGACGCCGGCTCCCGTCGTCTAGCTTCAATTCAAATTCGTCTCTCCCGCAATTCGCCTCGGTCACAAACCGGCCCGTCGTGAGCTGGACTCCGGTTAGCCTAGGGGGCAGCCAGCGTGAACCGGCCGGACGAACGGCACGGGTCCGAATTTTGTCTCGTAGCCCCAGAGGAATCTGTTTCACGAGATTAGGTGCGGCCACCAAACGGCTGATCCCTGCGGGTCCCACGTCATGCGATGAATACAGCATGGAAGACAGCGGTCCCAAACGATGCAGCCACGGATGCTGACCGATCCAGCGAAGCTCCTGGATTTTTGCGATTACTTCAACCCTTGCTCCTCGCTCGTGCAACAGCGCGGCCGATTCGAGCGCGCTCTGGCCGGCTCCGATCACCGCAACGCGTTTCCCTTGGTAGGCCGCGACGTCGCAGCCTTGATAGCAATGTGAAACCTGGGTCGCCGGCAAGCCGGCAAAGACGGCGGGGATTTTCTGGAAGGGTTCAATGCCTGCCGCGACCACCACGCGCTCGGCACGAAAGTTGTCTCCGTCTTCCAAAGTGATAGCGAAGCTCCCGTCGATGAGGCGTACCGATGCTATTTCGCGCTGATCGAGGTCGGGAACCACTTGACGCTGGAACCACTGGCCGTAAGCCACAAACGTCTCGAGAGGAACAGGGGCGACCGGCCGAATGCCCGCCTCCCTTTCGTAAGCATCCAATGTCAGCTGCCGCTTGGGATCCGAAATGTTCGATGCCACCCGAGGCGAACGCAATAACATTCCGGCGGGCATTTTCTTGGCCCAGAAATCCATGGGCCTGCCGAAAACCCGCATATCCATTCCTTTGGCTTTGAGGTACGCGGCGGCGGAGAGACCGTAGGGGCCGGACCCCACGACGGCAACTTCGCAGTCGGTCGTGTTTCTAGTTGCTGTTTCTTGGCCCAGCTGAGCGATCGAACCACCGGGCTCGTCATAGTTCATAGGTGCGGTCCTTCGCGAATTACCATTCGCGTTCATCTGGAATCCTGCGGATACCTTCGGCTTGATGTCTAAAAGAGCTCTAAGATCCCGTTCAAAGACCAGGAATTTCACACTTCACGGCTCGACGGGGCGGCGTGGCATGTTCTCTCGCGGCGAGACCGCGTAACGCAACTTGCCTCCATCGAGCACCGCATAAGCCAGACGCGCCCGCCGACTCTCCGGTCCCACGATTTCCCAATCATCCCCTCTGCGCACCAGCACCATTTCACGCCTCGACCGCCACCAACGGTCAATCTCACCTGGAAGAGCCGCCCATATGTTTTTGTCGGCGATCAATCGTCGCAAGTATTCGAGCAGGGACTCATAGACTTTTCGCGGGCGCGGCTCAATCAGGTAGTCCGGGTGACAGATGAAACTCATCAGTCCGTTTCTCTCGCGGATCAGCCCGAGCTGCTGTTTCCACAAATCAATCGAATAGTCGCTAACGATGTAAAAGAGCGAATAATCCTGCACAGCGGTGAGAGGTAGCTCGACAATTTTACCGATAAAATACGGAAAAACCGTGCAACAGCCGCCGCGCATCGGTTCGAGATGAGCGACGTTCGGAACCGACATGTCGTAGGAAAACTCGAACAGATCGTACCATTCCTGATTGCGGTACATGGCACCGGCACGGAATCCACTGCAACCATAGCGGCGCACATAGGCATTGATCCGGGCGGCCCTGCGGACGAACTCCTCCCGTTCCCGGTACAGACGCCCGTCGTGATTCAAATCATGAACATTAAATTCAAATCCCCGTCTGCGAATCTCGGAGACATATTCTTCCGAAACCGAGTAACGCTGCTCCGGTATGACCTGAAACGACGCTTTGATGCCATATTGTTCGTCGAGGTCGATTAACTGGCCGGTGAAATCGCGGCCTGCCGACGTTTCCACATCATGCGTCATCATAAGACAGCTGGAGGCTCCGTCGGGCCAGAACCAGATGAACGGCACCTTCTTGATTCGGCCCGCTTCCATCAGGCAGCGCAAAAATTCCTCGTGCAGCGAGTCTACGGTGAAATCTACCGGCCAGGAGGGGAATGGCAACTCCTTCCAGTCACGGAAATAAGCCTTCTGTAAGTGGCGGCGAACGGACACGGGAAGCCAGCGCCGCAGAAAATAGTATGTCTGGCGAACGGCTTCGTTGACCGCGAAGAATTCTGATCGGGGAGCGATGATTTTGCGGTAACGCTCCAAACGAAGGTTGTCCACCACTTCGGAAAAGTCGAAAGGCAGCCGGACTTTTCCATTCTCGCATTGGGCGTACTGATAGGCGTCGTATTGTCCGACATCGGCGATCCGTGAGGTCACCCCGGACTGGCATCGGCCGTAACAGACGTTTTCCCTGCCGAACCCGAAGAAGCCGGTGTTATCCGCAGAGCCACCCTCGGTCAAGCGAACACACGGGAGTAGGTTCGCGGGAAGGCGATAATATTCAGCTAGAGTTCGGTTCACGGGCGGTTGCGTTTCTTTCCCTCTCTGCGGTGATCTATTATCTTATAATTTCTTTCCTACCCCGGACTGGCCTATCAACCGACATGGCGATAGAGTAATCGTCCCGTCAGCTGGAGCAATGACTTTGGCATGAAGGAAAAGGCTCGCTTGGCCATTCTTAGTTTCCGTCCTGTGGCGGCGTCGAAAGAGTGGAACTCGGGAAACTTCCAATAGGTCAGCTCCTGAGGTTGGGGAACCCAGTGATTTTTGAACTCCAGCAGCCCTCTGTTATCCTCCTCCGTCCGGCCTAAATCGAAACTGACCGCCCCATTCGATTTCGCTGCTGCAATCGTTCTCCACAACAACCATGGCGTGGCCCCAAATCTGTTGAAGCGAATGTCTGAGCAACCGTATTTATAGAGGACGGTTTCTTTGAATCGTAGGATCAGAACAGCCGCGATCGGAGTCTGCTCATGGTACGCAATGCGTATTTCGGAAGATTCGCCGAGATAGCGGCTGAGGTTCCGAAACCAAGCATAAGGCGTCGGTGGCAGGCAATGTCGACTCCGAGTGGCGGTGAACAAGGAGTAGAAATCCCGTAGCAGGCCCGGCGACGTTCCGCATTTCTCAACAAGGCCAGCACGCTCCGCCCTACGAACACGGCGCTGAACCGAACTCTCGTGCAAATTCCCGAACAGCTGGTTCAGGCCCGGACGCAGATCCAGGAGGTGCCGAAAATACCGGGCCGTCGGCACAAACCCTTTTGCACTGCTCATGTCGCAAAAGCGCCTGTTGGTAGGGCGCAGTTCGATATACTTCCAGTGTTGATGTTCAAGCGCGGTTCGCAAATAGTGAATCAGGAAAGAGAAGTCGTCCGTTGAATCGCAGAGTGGTTCACAATGATCCGAAAACGGCAGCGAAACGATGCGGCTCCCCGTAAGCCAACTGTTCACACGACAGAAAAGCAGCCCGTTGACAAGATCGGTGGTAGGTGGCGAGGTGGTGAAAACAACGGGTTCGTAATCATAGGTCTCGCGAAGCGCCTTCAACCAGCCCGTGGTGTGGAACACGGAAGCCCGGGCGTGCCGTTTCGCAAACTCCGACCAGCGCTGGTCTTTTACGGGATCGATCTGATAGATCACTGCGGGCCTATAAGGGCAAATCTCACGATCGGCTTCCTGTGAGAACCATATCGTCGCGGGGCACCGGTTCGTCGATCCTAAATTGGGCGAAAGGCTCCGAGCAGGTCCTTGTAGGACGCGACTTCTCTTCGAACGGCGGGTAGCAGCGCGGAAAGCAAACCGGCAACGGCGAAACCCGCGGCAGCGCCTAGAATTTGCAGCAATAGTGCCTGGCCGTTCAGCCGTCGTAGAGCAAGGCTCGCAAGACAGACACCGAGGAGGCTCAGCGACATGGGGTAAAGAAGAGCGCGCCCCACACCCGACAATGTTAAATGCGTACCTCGGAAAGTGAATCTTAAGATCCACGGGAGCATGGCGACGAGAAACAGCGATTCGGACAGTGCTACGCCCTTGATCCCGAAGGGCAATCCGATCGCGGTGCTACAAAGGATGATCGGGGAAATGACCAGCAAGAGTTTGAGAAGCCTTGACGACTGGCCCCGGCTGATAAATAGCCAGCCCGTGGAATCCATCAGCAGCTGTCCCAGGGCGGAGATGACCAGGATCTGGAAAACCGGTACCGCCTCGGCCCATTTGGCTCCCAAAACCAGGACGATTACCGGTCGGGCCGCAACGAAGAGAAAGCCAAAGGTGGGAGCGATGACCCAGACCATCAGGCTAAGCGCGCGCAGATAATATCTTGCAAACCGCTCGGGATCATCCTGCAATCTACTAAACGCGGGGATGGCTACATTTCCGGCGGGTGTAGTGAGCTGGCGCACCGGTAACATCAGAAGATTGTACGCACGTGAAAATAAACCGAGCGGAGCCGCTCCCCAATATCGGCCGATCAGCACGCTGTCAAAACTCCGATTCACATTGAGGATCAGATAGGAAAGAGAAACGCTGCCTCCGAAGACCAGCATGGAAGTAACTTGGCTGTCCCGCCGAGGCAGACCGGGTTTCCAGCGGACCAGCATCCAACTAACCACCATTAGCGTGAGATTCACGGCTAGAGGCTGCGCAACGATCGCCCAGTAGCCCGCGCCCCGCCAAGCCATAAGGATGGCCGCCGGAACCCCGATGACCGGCGCCAGAAAGTCTCGAAACGCCAAAGCCGAAAATCTCATCTGCCGTTTTAGCAGTGCGGTCGGCTGCACTCTTAATCCGCCGACGAGGAAATTGAGTGACGAAACGAGTGCGATCGCAACCAGCCGCGGCTCTCCATAAAACTTCGCCAATACCGGCCCGAGGCCCGCGGTGATAAGCGTCAGCGCCAGACCAATTCCCACATTTATCCAAAAGAGAGTGCTCACCTGTTCGTGAGTAATCTCTTTGCGCTGGATGGTCGCTTCGGAAAGCCCAAAATCAGCAAACGCGAAAGCCAGTCCTGTAACAGCGGTGACCATGGCTACGACTCCGAAGTCTGCGGGAGACAGCAGGCGCGCGAGAACTACCGTGGAAACCGCTTGCGTTACAAACTGCATACCCTGCGAGACGAGCGTGAGCAACCCGCCGCGCAGCGACCTGCCCTTCAGGTCGGCATGCAAGTGGTCGGTGCTGAGCGCGTCGGAGATTTGTTGTCGGACAGCCATTACCCATTCCTCGATGGCAGGCGCGAATCAAAGTAACTTACACTGATGAAGCGGAAAGCAACGCGGAACCGCCTAGGTTTGCCGTGGGTTGTTTGTATGCTGCAGTGCATCCGAGGACTCAAAATTTTGTGTCTGGTTCCGCTTCGCGAATCCCAGCAATTCCCCGTATACTTCCATCGTCATCCTGCCCACTATTTCCCAGGAATGTTGCTGTGCTGCGCATCTCCGTATTTCGTCTCGCTGTTGCTCCAGGTGCGTGTACAAATTACTTGAAAAATACCTCTCGACGGTACCGGCCAAGTCGACCGAATTTCGAGCCTTGAATACGAATCCGTTCTTACCCTCTACGATTTCATCTCCTAAGCAACCTACATCCGCCGCAAGCACCGGAAGCCCGAAACTGTGCGCCAAGAAGAGGACACCGCTCTGATAGACATGGGTATAAGGCAGGACAAGAACATCCGATCCCTTGAAATAGACCTCGGTCTCAGCATCTGGGATGTATTCGGCTTTCAAAAGTATTTTTCCCTTCTGCAAATCACTCTGAATTGATGCCTGAATTCCGTCCCAATACCTCTCACAGTCTTTCGGTCGGCCCGCGATGATCAAGCGGTAGCCCTTGTCGCGGCGTAAAAGCTTGCGAAACGCATCCACCAGGTGCTCAAGGCCCTTATAGGGCGCGATGTTCCCAAAAAAGAGGAGCGTCTTTTCGTGTCCCTGTATACGCAACCTCTGCTTTGCTTCGGCCGGGGTGAGGCTGGTGTTCGGAACAGCATTATTAATTCCGAAGGGAACCACGGTCACGTGCGACTTCTGAACACCGAACTCCTCAGAGAGTTCGAGCCTCATCTTCTCCGTATGTACGAACAAGTGATCGGCCAAGTGATATTGAATTCGTAAGGTGAGTCGGTTCCATGCGCTATCTTTCGAATCCCGCCGGCCGGCATTCACATTGTGAACCGTAAGAACTATCCGCTTCCGCAACGCTCTGTAATAAAGCATGAGCACGGTCCGGTCAAAGGACTGGAATTTATTATTCCAAAGGATGTGAAATATCCGCGGCTGCGACGTTAAGGCATAGCGAATCAACTTCCAGTAATACGCCAGCACTCTGAGAACCTTACTTGCGGTGCCAACTCCCGGCCGCTGATCACCTCTGAGGTTCAGGAACCGCACTTGAGGTTTCCCATGGAATTCCGGGCTGTCGAGCTCATCGCTACCAATCAGGTCCAGGACTGCCCCAGACCGGATCAGTTCGGTGGCTAGTCCAAACGCATAAGGTCTGTCACCCCCGCCGGTCAGCAACGTCACCGCGATCTTGTGCCCGTCCGGCACGATCCGTTCAAACGGTTCGCCAGAAACACCTTCCTTATTTAATTCTTCGATTGTCTCTGTCATGGCTCGTAGGCTTAGCCGCCGGGGAATCTCTTTCGAATCAGTTTCTCTAATAGTCTGGTTGAAACACCCCAAAATCCCTTGCTCCCGTCGCGAGTTCCTGTTCTGGCCTTATCGTCCCAGCTCGCGGGTTTCCAGTTTAAACATAGCTTTATCCCAACTCCTTAACACCGAAGCTTTTGCTTCTGGAAGAACCGATTCTGCCCATTTTGCCGCTTTCCATCCAAGAACCGGCTTGATCCAGGCGTATTTCCACCCGAGTTTAGGTACCTCTAGCCTGCCACCGAGCTCCGCTGCCAACCTCTGCAAATCCGCAATGATGTCCATCTGGGCTGGATAGAAATATTCGGACCACGTCTGCATGTACCTCAGACACGCCTTTCGAACGCGTTCGCTGTCTTCAAGGGAACGAAGATATTCCATGTGCAATATCATCGAGCGATACAACGAGTTTTTCTTCACGTCCGAGTTCCCGATATAGCTAACGCGGCTTGTATTCGAAGCTCGGTAGAAGATTCGGGCTTCGCACACAAATCGGGTGCCGTTAGAAGCAAGCAGCACTCGGCAGTAATATTCCCCGTCCGAATCATACTTTAGCCGCGTGTCCCAGGGCCCAGCCGCTTCGGCCAGCTCTCTGCTCACCAGCCAGGTAGCATTCTGCATGTGCAAGTTTCCGCCCATCTTCCTCAGCAACCATTCAACTGGAGTCAGATCTTCCCAGAGCGCGTTCCGCACGAATCGGGCTCGCCTGGTTCGGTAGTGGAAAGCGGCCCAGGGTCCGGAGAGCAGCGTCCGTGCGGTATCACTTTCCCGGAGTGCTGCCAGCTGCCTCTCGATTTTGTCTGGCGCAAGGATGTCGTCGGAATCTAGTTCTTGAATGTAGTCGCCCTGGCAGTGCTTGTAGGCAGTGTTAACGGCAGCCGCCGGGCCCTGATTGTCAGTGGACACGAGTTTGAGGTTCTTCGCTGCAAAGCGTCGCACCACATCGGCCGTATGGTCCCGCGAACCATCGTCAACGACTATGATTTCCTTGCGCGTCCAGGTCTGCTGGAGCGCCGATTCGATCGTATACGGGATGCAGTCCTCGGCGTTAAATGCCGGGATAAGTATGGAAACAAGGGGTTTCATGACTCGGAAAAGAACGCAGGAGTCGCGGAAGTGGCCGTGATGATGGTTCTCCCTCCATGCCCGTATCGTCTAACTCGCGTTGGCCAGTGAAGTAACCTCATGGTCTTCCCTCCCTTTTATCATCTCCTCGATTCGCTCCACCAAATCCAATCTATCGTCAGAGAGTTTTCGCGCGAACAGCATTTCTCCCGCGCCCCATTCATCCTCGACCCACACCTTTTCGTGCGCTTCAAAGAACCTCAGATGCTCGTCATTGAGCACGGCTGGGTGGTCGCCCTTCGATGCTGACCAGTCTGCGTACACGAGGTTCTTCCGAAGATTGGCCCGAAAAGGAGAATTTCCGATAATCGTGTGAAAAAACGATTCATCCGGCGCAAAGGTGTTTCGAAAGTATTCTACAAAATGCGTATTGGCCGTTGTGAACCTACGGATATAAGTGCATGCATCCCGAGTTAGCGCCCAGCAGGCGTGGCCAGCGTAGGCCTCGATTCCCGGAAGGTACTTCCGATAGTCCCTGTGCGCCAAGCCCAGCTTTCCCAAGACCCGCTGAGCAAAGTGGTGGAGCGGCTTATCCGACGGATATCGCAGCGTGTTGATTTTGGAGAGCGAGTAGCCTGGCGCCGGCATTTTCACGGCGTTCATGAATTCCAGGCCACGATTCCGTTCTAGGAATCGCTGGATGTATACCCCAGTTCTGAGCGGATAGGTGCTGCCCTGCAAGAAGACGAAGTAATCATAGTTTGCCGAAGAGACCAACGCCTCGCCAAGCAACAGCATGGTTGCCTCAATCTGGGAAAACTCGCCCCACCAGACAGGAATCCGCTTCTCACTGAAGAATACATGATCCTCGGTGATGCTCGAGAATTTCTGAAAGTCCGATTTCTCATCGATATGAACGAAGAATCCGCAATCTGCGCTCGAGAGGGTCTTGATGGCCCGCCGCAGAAGCTGAGGATCCTTATGAAAGAGCATCAAATATGCTGTCCTCAATTCGCTTGCTCCTTTTGTTCAGGCAGGGACTAAATGGCACGCTGGGCCAAGATTGCCCAAAAGTACAGTAGATTTCGCGCCCGCTTCTGAGCAGCATAATATGGAGTAATGGTGTTTGTTTAGAGACGTGCTCGAGCAGGGATCGGCGCAATTAACAGGTCACCAAGCGCCCTTTATCCGCTTCCGCGGAGGGGCTCCCGTTGCGAAGCAGCGGAAATGGGTGCTACCAGTTATAGAATTCATTTAACCTACTCCTGAGGGGGTTTGAAGGGACTAGCCCTATGAGAAAGCTTCTTGGAACCCTAATTCTGCTGCTGTTCCCGATGTTTTTGCGAGCGCAGTGCACGGGGAGCAGCCCCACGTGGACTTCTACCCCTGATGAGAGCAGCGTAAGCACTTGCGTTTCTAACGCTTCGCCAGGAGACACCATCAACGTCACAACCGGCAGTGGTTCGGTAACTTGGAATTCTCAGCTTTCCATCGACAAGCCCCTGAAGATCATCGGGCCGGGAAGCTGCAATAGCATGGGAGCAGCCTGCAACGAGCCGCTGGTGATCGTGGACAACGCCGGGTCGAGGACGGAGCTGATTCACTGGGCAGGAATCTACGGCATGAAGGGATGCGCGTCCGCGGGTGCGATATGCTTTCGTTTTTCCGGATTTTCCATTCAGCCCGTCAGCGGGACCACGAACCTCTACAGCATTTTCGGCTTGGTTGGCGCCTGCACATCCGCAAGCTGCCCGAACATTCGCATCGACAACAACAGCTTCACTGGCTGGACGCAAAGCAACGGTACTTATGCTACGTGGCTCATTTTGACGGACAACGTGTTCGGAGTCATTGACCATAACTTTGTTTCGAATACCGGCAGGACTCTGGCCAACCCAAATCACAGCGCTTATCTCGGCGTTGGAACCCACGGAGACTACTCTTGGGCCGCACCCGATTCATTCGGCACGGCACGTGCGCTCTATTTCGAGAACAATACCTACGACAGCAACCAAGTGGCGAACAACGACTGCGACGCTCCGCCAACTGGGGGGACTGTCGGCGGATGCCGCATCGTCGTACGCTTCAACAATTTCAGTGGAACGGCCGGTGCTGCCGTCACGAATCATGGCACGGAAAGCGCCGGAAGGAATCGTGGCGGCAGGCAAATTGAGACCTATGCCAACAGCATCTACTGCAACAGCAGCAAGGGCTGCGCGAGCGTAACAGGCTTCCGAAGCGGAACACTGCTGCAATGGGGCAACCACCTAACCACGTTCGGAACTTCGACTTGTTCGCCAAACTGCTCCTGGTTCAACAATGCCGTGAGTTTCTCGGACTATCGTACCTACGCGAACTTCCCTCCGTGGGGAGTCGGTGGCGGCTCCAGCCCTTACGATACGAACGAAGGAGCCGTTTACGATTCGGGGACCTACACGGGAACAACGGGAAGCCAGAACTTCACGGACACCAGCAAGAGTTGGACTACAAATCAATGGGCGGGCAGCGCGTTGACGAACGGGACGCCCTATTCCATCTACAACGTCACTCGGGGATGGAGCGAGCAAATCGCCTCCAACACATCGAACACCATCACTCCTGCAAGCCAAGCAATTTGCCACTGGGGCACCTCCACTCCCTGTACATGGACAAATGGAGATAGCTACCAGATTCTTAGAACCACCGTGACGATAGACCAGCCAGCACGGGGAAGCGGCATTTACTATTCTGGTGGTACTGCGAATTGCGCTGGGTACAGTACATCGGCATCTCCTTGCAGCGCCGCCAACGAAGCGCTCGACCCAATTTATGAATGGGCTGATTCTACAGGGCCATGCACAGCGGGATGGCCCAATTGCGTGTCGGGGTCGACTTTCCACGGGTACAACTTCGGCGTTGTCAGTGGTGTTGGTGAGCAGATCATAGTGAATCGTGACTATTACGCTGAAACACAAGACCAGTCAGCGCAAACTAATGCTATAAGTCCCTTCAATGGCTCTAGCAACGCAGGCCACGGGACACTTGCCAATCGCCCGACGACCTGCACTACAGGAGTAGCCTATTGGGCCGTTGACCAAGGAAGTTGGAACACCAACAACACTCCGATTCCTGGGACTCCTGGCGACACGCAGGGCCAGCTTTACATCTGTAGTTCCACGAACAATTGGTCGCTTTATTATACGCCATACACCTATCCGCACCCTCTGATTACAGGCGGCGCTGCTGGAACCGCTGGGGAGCCTCCTCCAAATCCCCCAACGGGCCTGACGGCCACCGTTCAATGAAACCGGTCTACCCGGACACTGGGTTGTGGTCCACGGCGCGGCTCTTTACCGGCGAACCACTTCCGGTAGTGACGGGCTTTGGCGGCGGAAGATCCGGCTTCGGACCTCGCCCGACAGCCCAGTCCAGGATCCGAGTGATTAGCTGAGCCTTTGCGTCCCAGCTGAAACTTTCCCGTGCATACGACATGCCTCGCCGTCGCAGACATTCGAGAGTGTCCCGATCGTGCGCGAGCCGTGTCAGGATACCTTCAATCTGAGATACCACGTCGTCTTCGGTGCGGAGAGGCACTTTGAACCCCACGTCTGGATGAACGTTGTCGCCTGGCCCTCCGAAGTCTGCTACCACGGGTACGGCACCCGCAGCGAGCGCCTCAACGACTACCGCCCCACCGAACTCCCGCACTGACGGAAACACGAACACATCCGTCAAGCCTAACAACTTCAGGACCTCCGCATGGCTGACAGATCCTAGAAACGACACCACCTTGTCGATCCCGAGAGATCTCGTGAGCTGCTCAAGGCGGCCCCGCTCCGGGCCATCGCCGAGGACCGTGAAGCGGGCCAAATCACTTCGCAACAGGGGCGCCGCCGCGCGCAAGGCGAGGTCGCAAGCCTTATAGGGAACAAGTGAACCGACAAAGATTAGCTGCAGCTTATCGTTGTGACCCCGGCCGCGCAGATCTGCGGAAAGTATCGAACGGCTGAGCCCGTTCGTCGGGACATAGAAGAGTTTGTTCTGGTGCGCGCCAAGCTCGGAATAGGTATGGGACGAACCTGCAATAATCGCCGCTGCATAGCGATAGGTAGATCGAGCGAAGGGGAGGAGCCGATACAAGGCCCTCAGTGGGGAGATCCATTGCTTTTGATTCTTGGCCTGGCTAAAGCCTTGCGGCCAGGGCAGGCCACCGTTAAGCGGCCCGAGCACGAAAGGTATCGGGCCTTTCCGCAGAAAGAAAGCCAGCGGACTTGGGCATACGGTGTTTAGAGGCAACAAGCGCAGGACGACATCGAACTCTCCGGCGGAGATGCGGCGCCTCATGTGGCGCCAAACGCGCCATTCAAACGCCATGGAAAGTGGAACAGTGAAGGCCGTCAAAACCTGGCTTCGGTAGTTGAACTTAAAGATGCGGCGCAGGGCCCAGGCGTGAAGGTGTTCAAGCCACGGCATGCGAATCAGCTCGATCGCGCGAAAAGGTGCTTGAGCGCGGCGCAACGCATCCTCGCTCGCAGGACGAGCAACCAGTGTCACATCATGCCGTTGGGCAAGTGCCTCAGCCTGACAATAGCCCTCCAGGGGAATGGTTATACCTTCCGGGTTACAATCCGGCGCTAGCAACAAAATACTTAAGCGGCTCACGATGCTCACCTCAAATACAGAGTCCGGAAAAAGGAGTTCCGATTCCAGCGACCCAAGCGTTGGCGGCTTCTAATTTAGGGTTCCTGATTTCGCTTGTGCAGCCAAGGGACGGTCTGTAAAAACGTGGCTTTGCACCAAGGAACACCTAATTGGCGTGTGTGGAACTTTTCCAGAAGACCTCGATAGAACTTTCATCGCAATCTTTCAGCACCTGCAAAAATTCGTTTGAGTTTAGCCACCGTTCGAGCCCCAACCCCCGTGCGCAATCAACTGCATAGTTGAACTTGCGGTTTGGGGCGAGAATTTCAAGCAACGCGACGCACTCTAAACCCTCGGGGCGGAATTCGGGTAGATTCACTTCAAACGAGAGGTAAGGAACCGGTTGACGAAGGCCCCGTATTACGTTCAGTTCATAGCCTTCTACATCTATCTTAACGAAGAGCGGGCGGCCATATGAGGTGATTAACTCTTCAAGGGTTGTCGTTTCCACTGTTCTGCCTTGCACAAAGTCTAACCCGCAATGCCCGCAGGTGTGCCGCGCTTTGTTCCCCTTGAGAGTGGTTGCCCATTTCTGGCTGAGCGTATTGACAGCTGATCCGGGGCCGTCAACCCACATCAATTCCGTCGCCTTTTTGTCGCTCACGGCCTTTCCGACAATCTCGACGCACCTCGGCGCGAGGCGAAACTTTACGAACCTCTCTCGCAAAATAGCTTGATTCGTTTCATCTGGATCGATCGCGACTACGCGGGCGCCCAGTCGCAAGAACAGATCTGTTTCCAAGCCATCGTTTGCTCCGACGTCGAAAATCAGGTCCCCTCGGCGAAGCTCAGGGAGAAGACGGCGATAGAACTCCAAGTGCTTATTTCTGGCTAGAATCCAGTTTTTGTCGGCGCACCTCCGATAGAAATCGTGGATACTTGATGTCCTCAGCCGGTTGTACAGCCCGATGTTTCTTAATATTGTCCGAGCCTGCCGTTTGAGAAATTCCATGGTCGCTCCCGTTTGGCCCTCAAACCAAGCAGATTAGACGCATTCGCTTATCTCCACTGAACAACGCCAGGCGAAAGCCGCCCGCGGTGACGCAATACAGTTATCTTTCGGGCCACCAAGGCCGTACACCCGAGTGAAGTCAGATTGCTCGCCACCGCACAACGTTCCCGCCATAATTCTCGTTGTGACTTTTGCTAGCAAGCGCATTTCTGGTCGGCGAATTAGGAACCCTAACAGCTGGTGAACCTCCGGCACCGATACCGGCAGTGAAGTTGCCGGCTTCCATGACGGCAAGGAGGAAGAAGATCCAGCACGACTCCATCAACCGGAAGCCGGCCTCAGTGACGTTATAGGTCATCGCAGCCAAAACATAGGCCAGGAGCAGGGCGCCAAGTGCCGGTTCGCGGCGAAAGGCCTTGACAGCACGGTTGTAACCGTCGATCAAGATGAGCACAATTAAACCGACTCCCACCCAACCCAGATTAAGGTACACCTCCAGGTACCCGTCGTGAGCCTCGTTGAGAGGAAGGCCCGGGATCAATTCCCACAGTTTCTGGTGTACTCTAGGGCTGATCCAGAAACTTTCAAACCCTGCCCCAACGAGGGGGTTGCGCGCCAAGGGGATGACAGCCGCCCAGATGTCCGTACGCCCGGTGAGGGTCGGGTCCCGACCCAACGCTTGAGCCGCACTCGCTCCACCCCCGAGTAGCAGCACCGAGGCAGCCGTCACGGCCACCGACAGGACGAACGCGTGGATGGCTGCGGGGTGCCGCCTCATGAACCGCAGTTTCGTGGCCAACATCAATCCGGCTCCCAAGGCGAAGCAAACAAGAGAGGTGGCTGAATTGGCGAGAATCAATAACCACACTCCCAAGACAAGCAACGTCCCTTGTGCCAGCAGATGCCGGCGCCGGTCGGGAGTTGTTTCATCTCGCGAGAGAAGGGGAAGAACGCGCCAAAACGCTCCCAGTGAAAGAACAAACGTAATTAGTCCGAGCATATTCTTGTCAAGTGTCATGCCGACGTTCATCTGGGCGCCGTCCCAAGCCCCATAGAGCCGGCCAAGACTCGGATAGTATTTGATAAGCAGCAGGGCAAGGGGCAGCAACAAGAAACCAACGCGAGAGAACAGGCGGCGAAGAGCGGCAACAGGTTGCTCATCTGTCACAACAATGAGAATCATCGCTACATCCAAAGTAGACTTAGTCCATTTTTTTAGCGCCGGGCCTGGGTAATCCGACCACGTGATGCTTACCAGGCAAAAAACGAAATAGAGCAGAAGCAGTTTCGGAAAGCTCCTGCTGAGGAAAGCGATCAGGCGGGGTCCCCGATAGAGGAGGACAGCAAAAGCCGCGATCAACAATACCGCGAAGACCGTCGCGTCGACCGGACTCCCCTCGATCTGCGTATCAGTTCCGCTAGGCGGCGCCATGCCGAGCCATACTGATGTCGGCCTTGATCCAATGATCCATAGATAAACAACTGGGAGCCACAGTGCCTTCGAAGTCCGGATGGACTTGTCTCGATCAAGGTAGAAAAGTCCCGCGATTCCGCAGGCGTACACCAAGCTTGCAAGTGTGGGGTTCATTTATTTCCGCTCCACAAAAGCGCGTGCGCCAACTCTGCGCCAAAAGCACTCTGTAAACAACGTAGGTTGCTACTCATCGAAACCAGATCACGCCCCTAAACTCGTCAATCAGACCTATGGAGTGCTTTCTGGTACGCAGCGAGCAGGTTCGGGACGGAATACTCCCACGCCAGATGCTGTTCGATTCTCATTCTTCCAAATTCCCCCATTTTCTTTCTTTCCTCTGGCCTTTCGAGCAACCAGATGATTTTGGAGGCGAAGTCCGAGACCCCGTCGTTTTTCCCCGCGTAGAGGGATGCTTCCTCGGCACTGAACCTGCCTTCTTTCGAATCAAATTGCACGATGGGCTTACCCAGCGCCATATATTCCATGATTTTGATCATGGTAGAGATATCATTCATTTCACTCGGCCGATCCGGATTCACGCATACGTCGGCGGTCGAGAGTATCTCCAACAATTCCCCGTCTGAGACTCTTCCGGTGAAATGGACGGTATCGCGCAAATCTTTGTCCGCTACCAGCTCCTTGAGCTTATTAAGCTCTGTTCCGCCGCCGACGCAAGTGAAAAAAACATCGCACCTGCCTGAGTTCTTCATGTGCTCAGCGACGTCCAGTAGGATATCGAGGCCATCTTGATAACTCATGTTACCTACGTAGCCGACCAGATATCTCTTCCCTCTTTTCCGCTGGGGATTAGGGGGAACCGGCTTGAATGTTTCCTTCTTCGGTCCGTTTCGGACTATGAACACATTCTCCGGGAGCAGACCGCCTCGGTCGACCGCTAGGTCCTTGTAGCTCCCGTTGGTGGCAAGTACGACGTCGCTGAAGCGATAGGTCAGCTTTTCGAGCCAAACCAGGATCCTGTGCAGCAGGCCCTTCTTGCCGTATTTCGAAACGTACAGCTCGGGGTTAGCATCGTGATGGTCAAAGATGTATTTCACCCCCAGAATCTTAAAAGGCAGGGCCACCAGGAAAATGTCGTCGGGCGGATTACAGCCTTGAATCACGTCGAATCCGTGCCGGAGGTAGATCCACAGCGTATAGCAGAACTCCCAGAACAAGGCGCAAGCGTACTCCCACAAATACCCGAGTGGCGTGCTTCCCTCTGCCGTCGCGGGATGCCGATACACCCGGACACCCTCGAGGACTTCGTATCCTTTCGGACACCCTTTGCGGCGGGGGCACAATACGGTCACTTCGTACCCGTACTCCCGGAGCGAACAGGCCTCCCGCCAGACCCGCGGATCGAAGGGAACCGCTTGGTTCTCCACAATGATCAAGACTTTCCGCTTCATAACGAACCGTCGCTTGCTCACCTGGCCACCTCGCCCGAGGACCCCAATCGGGCGATCCATTCGCTTGCCACAGGCCTTTTTCCGGACACGGCCGCCTCTACCAGCAGATCCCTTCGTATCCGTTTTTACTCCCCTCCTTCACGATGCGCGCGAAATCCACCAGGTACTGGCCTGCACGCATCCGTTGCGGAACACCCTGAAACTCAGCCGCCTTGTTGCCGATCACAAGTATTTCCGCGTGGTCGAGAACCGCGTCGATGTTGTCGACCATCAACCTTGAAATATGCGGTATACGATTCAGAATGAAATCCCGGTTTGCGCCAACCAACTTGGCTACATTTACGTTCTTGTCGTAGATCCGAACATCGTAGCCTTTCCCGGTGAGCCGTTCGATGACTTCGATCATGGGGCTTTCTCGTAGATCGTCGGTTCCGGCCTTGAAGCTAAAACCGAGGATCCCCACGCGTTTGCGGCCCTTATCCATGATTAGCTGCAGCCCCCTGGCGATTTGCAACTCGTTACTCGGCAGAATCGAGTTTAGGATCGGCAACTGCAAATCGTGCAACTTTGCCGAATAAGCCAGTGCCCGCAGGTCCTTTGGCAGACAGGAACCTCCAAAAGCAAAACCGGGCATCAGGTACGCCGGTGAAATATTGAGCTTTTTGTCCAGGCAGAAGATCTCCATCGCCGTGTGCGCGTCGACGCCGAAGGATTTGCAGAGATTCCCGATTTCGTTTGCAAAGCCGATTTTCAGAGCGTGCCAGCTGTTATCGATGTATTTGATCATTTCGGCCGTTTCAATCTCTGTCCGGATCAAAGGGGCATCGAGTTTTGCATACAAGGCAGCGACTTTGTCCCCACTGGCGCGGTCTACTTCGCCGATCACTGTTTTGGACGGAAAGCTGAAGTCGGTAACGGCCGAACCCTCCCGCAGAAACTCGGGATTATTGCAAACCCCGAAATCGACGCCGGCCTTCTTTCCGGAGTGTTCTTCGAGAACCGGGATGACCACCCGCCGCATGCTGCCAGGCAGGATCGTGCTGCGGACCACCACCGTATGTCGTGTTGGCTTATCCCTCAGCGCATGACCCACCTGTTCGCACACGTGTCGCACGTGCGTCAGGTCAAGATTGCCGTTGATTTGGCTCGGCGTGCCCACGCAGACAAAGGATAGTTCCGTATCTCGGATGGCCTCGCGGGAGTCGTCGGTCGCACGAAGCCTGCCGGTTTTGACGGCCTCGGCAATGATTTCATCGATATCCGCTTCGATGATCGGAGACTTCCCGAAATTGATCAAATCCACCTTGGTCCGAACCGGATCTACCCCGACGATTTCGTGACCTTCTTTCGCCAGACATCCAGCACACACGGTCCCGACATAACCTAAACCGAAAATGCTGACTTTCAAGATAGACTCCTTGTTTTGATGCCAATCGCTTGTGTACTTATCGACGGGAATCTAGGATCACGCGATCGAATGCTTCCGGTTCGCTGACTCTGCCGCGAACTCTTCGACCCCGCTCGCCGTACGAAAGATCGGCTAGGCCTGCGTTCCGCTCTCAGTCCCGGCATCCTCGCCACGGTGACACAGCAAAAAGCAAAGACTTCTGAACAGCTGCGCTTGCGCCCAGCGATGCATGGGCGTGTTGTCCCAGCCCAACAGAAGGCGGCGGCTGCGAAAGGACCCGTCTGGCCTCTGCCACACCGTCAAGATTTCATTCGCGACGGAGGTCAACCGCTGATCCAATTCCGGATAACGTCCCCCGAGAAGCACCGCCAAGTTAATGCACTCGGCGTAGTCGTACAGCTCGCGCCGGTATACGGTCAATCGGGGGCGACACGAAAACGGCTTCGGGGAACCGCTTTCGTCGAACAGATTCTTCACGTAATAGGCGATCCCGCGATCAATAGCCCGGTTACAACCGGAATGGCCCGTGAGCGCTTCGATCTTGGCCAGCGCTTTCAGAACAAAGCAGGTGTGAAAGTGATCGATGAAGTTTCGCTTTCCGTCCTTGGCGTAATACCAGGATCCGTCTTCATTCTGCGACTCCAGCACGAAATTCAGATTCCTTTCCGCCACCTTCCGGTATTTCTCTTCGGCGAAGTCTTCTGAGGCGCTCATCAGCAAAAAGGCACGATAAGCATTGGCGTTGACAACCCCCAAGGATTGCTCGGGGTCCGGCGTGTAGGAACAAGTGGATGCGCTCGAGGACGTCGGAAAATCCTTATAATCGAGCCAAGCATGCTCGGCGATCGACCTCATGATCTGAAGCCATTCGTCGGCCCTATCCATTTTCCAAACCTGTTTAAAGGCCTCGTACACGTACGGCACCGTGGTGATAAGCGGTGTTCCTTCCCGGATCGTGCCGCGCAGGGTTTCCCAGTTGAACGGATACCCCCAGCAGTAGTGACGATAGCCGGCGCAGCGGGTCCCCTTCAGCACCTCGAGGAAATGAATGGCCTTCGCGTGGTAGCGCTCCTCTTTCAAGCGCTTCGCGAGGAACGCAAATCCCATCGCAAAGTGGGCATCGGCGATCGGAAATCGCTGGCGTTTCCAGAATACCCTCCTGGCGGACGGCACAAACGCCTCCGAAAATACCATTGGCGACACCGCCAAGATTCCCAGTGCCGGGCGCCGGTAGTACAGGGCCTTGGCGTTTCTCGCCCAGTCACTCGCGTAAAAGCTCTGAAAATCGTAGGAAATCTCTCCGTATTGATCGAGCCATTGGATGAAACGGAGAACCGCTTGGCGGACATTCTCCGTCTCCGGCAGAACATCCCCCGACGCCGCTACCGAAGAGTGCGTTCCGGTCTTGGTCAGCAAACTCATGGAATTTTGGCCTCTTCCCTCCGAGCACCCTCGGCTCTGGGCAGACTCATGTCAAATGAATCTTCTGCCACACAGCCCGCCTTATCGCGAATCCACAAAAAGCCGATGCATCAGCTCCAGGGTGAGGAGCCGATGGATCTCCGTCGTGTAATTGTGGTTGCCCCTCAGATGCCCCTTCACAATTCTTCTCACGCCTTCCCGGTTCACGTAGGGGCGCGCGAGCGAACGCGGATCGAGCAGGATCTCCCGGACATAATTCGCCAGATAATCGCGGTACCAGACCCGGAAGTGAAAGACCTTGTGACGACCGAGCCAGATCCGTTCGAGGTGCAGCGGAGCAAACAGATGATCCACCTTGGCGACCCACTGCGGCATGCCGTAGTCGTACGCGTATTCAGCCTTGAAGGTGAAATTGAGCAGTCCCCGGGTAAAGATGCTGTCAAGCCCCCGGAGGCCGCGATCGGTGCGTAAGTTCGCAAGGGCCGGATTGCCGTCTTGGACGAGCTTCGAGCGGGCTTCCTGGTTGATTGCGACGGACACGGAGGCCGGTGCTCTGTACACGGTCTTCACGAGTTCGTTATCAAGGTACGGCGAGCGCACGGCGACCTGCGTTTGCTCCAAGCTTAGCACCCCATAGTGATGCCAAGGCGACTGGCGAAACGCCGCAAAGGTCACCGGATGGATCTTGAGACTCGAATCGTAGGTGGCTTTGGCCGTCTGAATTTGTGGCTCGAGCCCGCCGTCGTACACGCTTGCTGTCGGATACTCTGCCTTGAACATCACCGCATGCAAAAGCATTTCGCTGCCATAGGTCCCGACCATCCGCACCGGAGCTATCTCTCGCGCTTTCTCATTCACGTACAGATCTGGAGAACGACTCAGGTCCACGCAGGCATCGGTCAAGTAGATGGACCGCTCGGCGTAATGAGAAAACCGGGAAAGAAACTCCTCGCCGACGGTGATGACTTGATGCTGCTGACCGCAGATCTTGGCGACGCGCCGCGCTAGGCTTACGTCTTCGTTGTCACGGTACATGCTACCAAACGTATAGCAGGGCAGTGAACCGGGCTGTGCTTTGTGCCACGCCATGATGATGCGGGTGTCCAAGCCACCCGTGAGCGAGATGCCAATGCGCTCACGCCCGTTGAAGTAGCGCGGAAGGTTGCGCCCAAAAACATCGCGCAGTTCGGCGTAGTACGCCGTTGGCTCAAGGGCTTCTTGCGCCTCCCATTCCCGCGGCTCAAAGTAGGCGGCTTTCTTCTCGAGGGTCGCATTGCGGAAGCGCCACGCCGATCCTGGTGGCAGCACATGAATGCCCGAAAAGAGACTGCGGTTCTCGAGCACACAGCCGCAAGCAATGAACTCTCCCAAGCCGCGCGGGTCGGCCCGGCGGAGCTCCGGTTGCACCTTTAGAATCGCTTTCGCCTCGGCTGCGAAGTAAAAGGCCTCTTTTCCTTGGTGATAATAGAGGCGCTGCAAACCGAATCGGTCGTTGAAAAGCATCGTCATCCCGCGCGACCGGTCGCGAAGCAACCCATGAAAACGGCCATTCAGCTGACCGGGAAAATCGGCTTCTCGGTCATAGCGATCCAGCAGATACGATTCGCCCGGCACTTTGACCGTGCCGGCGTCGGGGAACTCTTCGCCCGAAAAGACCAGGGTAACGTCACGCCGCTCGTTCTCGAGGGGCATATGCGCAGAAAAGGAGTTCTGTCTCGCCACCCATCCGACGTAAATGCCTGCGGCTGCGTCAATCCACGTGCCGGTCGTGTAGAACGGCTCGTGACGGATCGACTCGAGCATGGCGCGCAATTCGCCTTCGGCTTCTGCCTGCTGGCGCTTGGTGATAAGACCGACGATTCCGGGCAAGGTTAGGATCCCTGGAATGCTTCGGGTTTTAACTGAAATTTGTGCTGGTACCAGGCGCTGCGCCATTCGCGCAGCTTCGCGGCGATAGGCTCCGGTACCCGCTCTGCCAGCCGAAGGTGAAGTCCCGCGCGGTAGGCCAGCGAACCCCAGCCAGACAGAGGCACGTAATAGCGGGGTAGGTTGACCGGCTGGAAGCCGTTGCGCTCCTTAAAATCGCTCAAACTGCTCTGCGTCTTTTTTCCGTACCCAAAATTGGAGTAAACCAGGTAGGGAATGTGACGATCCGCGCAGGAGCGAACAGCCTGAGCCACGAGGGCATTGGTGGGCGCCTTATCCCGGTGCTGGAGCATGGAAAGGATGTGCATCAGGCCAGCCTGCGTCCAGGTGTCATCGGCCGTCAACTTGACAAAACCAATGAGCTTGTCGGCGGCAAAAGCCCCGATGAAGATGCTGGTATCGAGGAACGTGGCACTCAGCTTGCGCACCTGGTCGACGCTTTTGCCATAATGAGGGAACAGCCTCCCTTGGCGAACCGGGCATTCGTTATAGATCTCCGAGATGCCGCGAACCAGCTCATCGTCAAATGGCACCTCCCGGATGGTTAGGCCCTTCTTTTCAGCCTGTTTGGCCTTGTTGCGAGCCTTGAAACCGATTTGCTTTGTCCACCAATGTTCAAACGTGGACACCGGGAGAATCGCTTGATTTTCCCATTCCACGGTGTACCGGTATTTCGCAGCCGTGTCGGGCATTCTCTGCATGAAGGTAAAGAGATCGACACGATCCTTGGACTCCCGCAGGTCGGCCAGTACCGGTTCTGGATCGTCGAGAAACTTGTAGGCGTCACCGTCGAGACGCGCAACCCGGCACAGTCGTCCGTCGACCACGAGTTCTCTGCCGCCAGCCCTCAAACCAGACATCCTTATTCTTCCTCCGTTGTGCACTCTTTTAGCCGCGCCAATTCGATTGTCCCGGAACGACAGCCAAAACGCCTCGTCTGACCGCAACACCCGAGAGCGCAAACCTTAAGACGTCACTTGCTGAGGCTGGGCCTGACCGTCCATCGGAGCCGGGGATGCGCTGCTCCCGAGCCTTCTGAAAATGCAGTCCATGATCCTGGCGGTAAGCAGAATCTCCCGGTAAGGAATCGGGACCGGGGTATTTTCGAGAATCGAGCCGTAGAACGACCGAATCAGGTATTGCATGCCGGAATCCATGTGGAAATCCTTTTTAAGAAACAAGCGGGCGTTGATGGCCAGATTCTCCACGCACTGTTTCGCGAGCACGAAGGGCGGGATGAACTTATCGGCGTAACTCTTGTATTTCTCACCTCGAATCTTGATCAAGAGTTCATGATCTTGATCGAGAATCAGGCCATTCTTGGGCCCATAAATTCGGAATTCATGGATGGAAGGTTTCATCTGCGTCGAAAACGTAAAATAGGCGGTAGTTCGCTCCTCTTCGCTGATAATGACTCTCAGTTCATCCACAATTTCGTACTCGTTGATTTGTTTGAGAAGCGGACTTGTAAACCCATGCGCGATAACCTGGGGGGCAGTGGTGGTCAGGAATTCCGCAACCCTGGCGATTCCGTGACTGATGATATTTTGCAACAACTTCCCGGGTAACCGGCGCACCCAATGCTGTCGGTCCCCAAGCAAAGCGCGAGCATAGCTTGGGTCCGAAAGACTGTAGCAGTGATAACTCTCCATGTGGAGTGGAGCCCCGCCGAGATAGCCTTCTCGCACCAGGGTTCTCATGCGCCGGGCGGCGTGGCTGAACTGTTCGTTGTGTCCGACCGTCAGTTTGAGGCCCTTTTTTTCGGCCAGCTCGACCAGTTCTTGCGCTTGTTCCGCGCAAACGGTGAAGGGCTTCTCCACATAGACGTGGGCGCCTTTCTCCAGGCATAGCTTGGCCACATCAAAATGACTCTCCGGGGGTGTCGTGATGTGGACAACGTCGGGTCTGGCTTGACTGAGGAGTTCCAGCACGTCGCTGAAGTGATGACCGACCGGGAATCGTTCAGCGAACTGTTTGGCCATCAGCGGCTCACGATCGCATACGGCCGCGATCTCACAATCCTTAATGCGCCGGATCTGCATGGCGTGCTGATCCGCGATCTTGCCGCATCCGACGATGGCGATCCTAAGCATTCCTTCCATCCTCGCGGCAGCTCGCAAAAAAGCGCTGCAATCCCTCGGCGGTCGATATCCGCGGCGCCCAGCCTAAGCGGGTCTTCAGTTTCTCGTTGCTATAACTGGTCTTCTTCCAATAAGCGTGCCATCGCCTGCGATTGAAGGCTGGTGGCACTTGCCCTTCGGACCACCGAGAGTACTTCTCCCACAGATAGCACAGGGCGTAGCTGGCCACGTGGGGCACATAAACTGACCTAAAGCCTCTCACATTCTGCTTGTACCAACGCAGGAACTGCCGGCTCGAGGGGAGGTCATCATCGACGACGTTAAAGATCTCGCCGTCCACGCCGCGGACCAGCCCAGCCAACACGATGGCGTCGGCGCAGTTGTCAACGTAGGTGAAGGGGATCGTGTTCGCTCCGCCCATGTGCAAAAAGAAGCCGAAAGTGTCGATGCCCACGCGGCCCACGATCGCCTGCCTTTTGGGGCCGTAGACGCTCCCAGGTCTGACCACGACATAAGGAATCCCGAAGCT
>Ga0306925_10000178_pt1 | contig 39476 bp, 39 predicted proteins | sample flu12Cox44000176_FD_203755 | JGI IMG/M metagenome (GOLD analysis project Ga0306925, IMG submission 203755) | Lab enrichment of tropical soil microbial communities from Luquillo Experimental Forest, Puerto Rico - flux8day.12C.oxic.44.000.176 (v2)... | ecosystem: Environmental > Terrestrial >... | reverse complement strand
AATTTTTTCAGCCGGGGCGGCCGGTGAGTTACACGCGCGACGCGGAGCGCACCGCGCGAGACTCGCAGGCTCAATCGTCCAAAAACCTGCGAATTCGTGGTCATGCCGCCCTACTGGCGGCAGGAAAAACGATAGTATCGACATCGACCGACTGCGGCTGCGGCCGCTTCACGACTTCGTAGGTTGCCACTGCAGGCTTCGGCGGGTGCGCCAGTCGATCAAGCTGCTCTAGGTCGAGGTTGCGAGCCTCGACAACCCACTGAAGGTTTGCCACGTGGTCTTTCGCACGTCGCAGCGCAGCGCCAGATGCATCATATTTTGCTCGCTCGGCCTGCAGCACATCGGCGAGAGCGACTGATAGCGTGCCAGTCTCACCGACGCCGCGGTCAACGAGAACAACAACCCGGTTCCACCGGTGTTGCGCATCTTCGAGTCCGCGGAACGCGGCGGTATAAGCCAGACGAGCGGCCGGCAGCGCGGCAAATGCTGAGTCGCGCTCGGCTTCGAGCTCGGCGCGGCGAGCGGCGAGGCTTTCTGCGATCTCGTCCATCATTTCAGCCACCCTTGTTGCGCCAAGGCGCGGCGCATGCGCGCGAGCTCTGACCCGAAATCAGCAGGATCGCCCAGACCCCACGCAGTAGGCGGAACAAGATCCGGGACGTACGCGCTGGAAACGTGGTAGCCCAACCGCAACGCATCCGCCGTCCGGGCGCGGATTCGCGCCATCACGGTCGCGCCGCGAGCCAGATGCTCGTACAGCTCAATGGTATCATCCCGCAGCCGCGGCTCGAGGTAATCAACAGCGAACTCATGCGAGACATCGGCGACGATCTCTCGCAATTCGGCGGCCAGCGCAATCTGCCCTTCACGAAGCGTCTGCTGTTCGCGGAGAGCTGCCTGCAGCTCGTCCGCCGGATCTATGCCGGACTCGACACCACCGGAGAGGAGCTTTTGCAGTTTACGTGCCTTCGCCGCTTTCTTTTTCTCGGGCGCTACATCATCGCTGCGGATCACGGCCACCCGATCGCGCAGCCGCGCACGCGCAGCCTGTTCACGTTCGATCGCCAGCTTTAGGCGGTCCTCGACGACTCTGATCTCGGCCTGCTTGGCGACGACACGGGGATGCTCGTGAACGGATTTTTGCGTCTGTGTTTTCATATTGCGGAAGATAGCGCTACAGGCTGGCCATCAACAGAGAGCGGATGGCCAAAAACTGGGTTCAGGAAAAACGGACGCAATCCGCAAATTCCGCAGGTGCGGAATTTGTGGAGCCACCAGAAAGCCGCCAACACTTCGACGTCTGAGTGAAATGCTGCCGGGATTCGGGTGCTTCATTTTCCAATTCATTGGATTTTGAAGCAACCGTGGCGGCTCTCGGGGGCCGCCTGAAAATCCAATTCATTGGAAATCCGGGCAGTAAGCCAATCGTGCTGGCGGCTCTCGGGGCGGGCTACCCAAATCCGGATCAGTCCGATTTTGGGTAACCGAACGGCCGGCCTCGATCACGCGCCGGATCGTCCTCGCAGACGGCGGCTTGCCGGCCCTGACGACGTAGAACATCAACTCTTCAACCGACCCCGGCGACCACCGCTGCGAACCGCAGGCGAAACGATCAATCTTCCTGGCGACCTCACTAGAAGACAACGGGCCGAACCGATCCACCAGCTCGCGGATCAGCACTTCCTGCTGCCGCATCCGGTGTGCCGTGCGCCACCCTGGATAGAGCCCGAGCGCCTCTTCGAGCGGCGCTCCCGCAACAGCCGCGTCGACCGCGCTAGAGATCCACGCCGCGTCTTCTGCGTGATGCTCGCGCAGGAAGGCGGCGATGCGGCGCAGACGCGTTATCGGGTCATCGGCCGGGGTTGCCATCGCCCGCACCCTCAGGCGGCATGACAATCCAGTCGCCAATATCATCGCCAGGGATCGCCGTCCCACCACGCGGCGCCGGCGGCATGATTTCGGCCGGCGGCAGGTAAGGATCGTGCTCGTCGTCATCATCAAGCGAGATGATCATCGAGCCTCGTTGCCGCTGGGCGCGACGTTCCGCCTTGAATTGCTCGTTTCTGACAGCACGAGGATCGCGTACCCAGACGGGTCGCAATCTCTTTTGGTCGGCTTCGTCCATCTCGTAAATTCGCCCATTAAACCACGCGCGCAATATCCCAAACGTGGTTGTCGGCGCCGCGAAATCGGCATCGATCTGCAGGCCAGTGGCGGATTGAACTGCGGGCGCCCACTCGGATTTGCGAAATAACCTCTTCCAAAGCATAACAACCGTCCTTTTAAATCAAATAACAACCAGATGTCTTCCATCAGAGTAGGTGATTCAGGATTTCTTGACATAACCTCTACTGCGCAGAATGTCGCCATTAGTGGATCGATCTTCGCAGTGCCGCTCGCAGCTTTAGTCACATAAATAGCATTGCCTCTTAATTCGATCTTGGCATTACCGACACACCACGACATCATCCGCTGACCAGGATGTGAAAGCGTGCCGTCCGCCAATTTTCTCTCACACGTTTTGATCGCGCCCATCAGCCTGTAGCCCTGACTGATACCAACAACACGATCTGGCCGCCCCGGCTCATTAGCAATGCCGCGCGCAGCCAGTGCGTCCACAATCGCGCCCACGCCGGCCGGATCGAGCCCGACGGCGTGCAACAAACCGCTCTCGTCGATTTCGGCGATCATATCCGACACTTCGTCTAGGTCGCCTGGTAGGCTGTCGACAATCCGCAAGTCGCCGTCGCGCTCGAAATCTCTGAAGCGCGAAGCCTCGCCCTTTCTTCTCTCAAGGACACCCACATGGGCCCAAGCGCGGGTCCATAACATCCAATGCCTGGTGTCCCGATCGCGGCCGACGACTGCCAGGCCGAGCCAGTCATCGGCTCCGCCCCCGTCCACCCCCACGGTTATTACGTCGGAACGCTCAAGGATCTTTTGCGGCGTAAGCTCGGGGTCGGCTCGCCCTTCCCGCGCGCCGGCGGGTCTTTGCGCGCCGATTTTGGACTACCATTGCGCTTGCGTCCTGACGTTCGCTAGACCGTAACCTGGAAGTCTGTAGTACCCATCAATGGCTTAGATGGTAGATCGGCCACCAGAATAGGTTTACGGGTTTGCCCTTTAGCCGCGCCCTGTTTTTCGCAGTGACATTCACGGCGGTGGATGCCAAATACGAGGAGCAGTCGATTAGCCGAAGTCGTTCGCTGGCTCGCCTGACTCAAGATTGACGTTGTGTAAATCGAGCCGCCCCTTTAAGGCGGCGCAAGACGCGCGTTTGCGCAGAGAGAGTTGCGATTCAACCCATACGATGCCAATTACCGCTTATCTGTATGTAACCGATTGAAAGAAATATACAACTGTCAGATCAGTTATCTGGAGATCCACCCACTTAGACCGCAATCCGCCGCCGATCTAGGGCATTCGGGTTGAGGCTGAGTGGAGGCTGAGTGGGGTTGAGGCTGAGTGCGAGCTGGTGCGCATGGGTGAGGACTGGGCCATGGGGGTCCTCATCATCTGCGCCTCTCGGCGAACTCCTTCCAAGCGCCGAAGATGAGCAAGGTGAGGATCAGCATTTCAACTACGGATGAGGTCACGTCATCAACCTGACCGTGCGCAACCTGGTTGCGCAAGTTAAATCCACGCGGGTCCGCAAACAGAGCAAGGAAGTGCAATGTCAGATCCGGGCCAAGAGCCTCAGTGATCTCCGCGCGATAGAGAATATCGCCCATTGTTATAGCGACCCCGACATCCGCAATAGTCGGGTGCGGCTTGGTTACTGGAAGGCCGATCTGAGCGACGATGTTGCGTAGCCCGCGCTCAATTTGTGGGACAAGAACGTGTAATGCCTTTGTTAGGTCGCCTTCATACCAAGCCCGAACGCCCTCCAGAAGAAACGTCACATCGTCGAAGAGGCCGACCGATTTGCCCAAGCAACAAAGTGCTCCGGCATCGCCTGATGACGTTCGATCGTCCTCTCCAACGCGGATTGCAGCCAAATCGCCGAGAGGCCGAAATCCATCGTAGTTTGTTGCAGTAGCCGACCTTGAGGGTCATCCAGCACCGACCCGACCTTTCCCGCGACATGGTCATCGGCCATAATATGTTGCGGCATCAGCGCCATTAGTGGGGCCTGTTCGACGGTCTTCTGGACCGCCGCTTCAACCCGGCGGCGAGTGGGGAGGAAATTTGCCGCGATCCTGACAAATGTGGTGCCAAGTTCGTCCGCTAAGACCTCGCCAAGAAACTTCTCCATATCCTCGGTGGAGATCCTGATCTCGGTCTGAATTGCCCCCATTTCGCCGCGAGCCCGCCCGATCTTTTCTTCCATGAGCACACGGACGCGCTTGCTCTCATCCGGCATCCCAGCATCACGATACGCATTAACCGCTGTCTGGAGGACGGCGGATGCAAGCATTGCGTTTCCGAGGCCCGCGAAGTGCTCGAAGGCGCGTGCAATCGCCTCGTTCAGTCTTTTGACGTCATCGGGCCGGCGTAGCCGTGTATAGAGCTTGATGAGGCGCTTCGCCGCATCTTGCGCAACGTGTGGGTCAAATCGCTCAGGCTTCGAGGTATCGCCACGCGCAGCAACAATCTGCTCTAGATCGTCAACGAGCTGTTGACGCTCCTCTTCGGTCAAACCGGCGTTTTTCTCGGTCATAAGTCGGTCAAAGGCGAACCACCAAGGACCCTGCCCGACATCCATGACTTCGCGGTGAAGTCGCAGTAGATCGGCTCGGGCGACCTCGACCCTCTCCGCGTCTCCGATGAGCAAAGCTAGATCGAGCGCGCGGAGAGCAGCGGTAAACCGATCATGAAAGTCATTCAGCACTTTAGCAGGAAGGGAGCCGTGATACGCGTCAATGGCAAGGCGGGCCATTTCTGGGTTGCGACGCGCGCCGCTGACCAAGGGAGACAAGTCCCACACAAGGTCGGCATATCGCGCCTTAAGTACCGGGTGAGTGATGGTGCGGGCCCGTCTACTCCAGTGGTCGATCACATCCGCATTGGCGCCTGAAATGTCAGGGAAATAACGTGTTTTACCTTCCTTGTCTTCGGTCGAAGCCAATGGACAAAAGAATGTTCCCCACGGGCTCGGGCCGGCATAGCTGGTCGCGTCCGTAAGGGCAAAGGCCAGGATCTCCGTCCACGCCCCGAAGTCTGCCTCAGAAGGTTGCTCCAAATCGCGCCGGGCTTTGCCCAAAGCCTGTTGTACGTCGAGAACCGTGAACGGGTCAGACGCGTGTTCAAACTCCTGTATGACCGCTTCGATCTCAGCTGAGATAACGATCGGCATGACTGTTATCGTCTCCTTCCTCGTTGGTGAATATCGCGGTGGTCGTAGTGCCGCCCGCCTCTCCCCGCGGGGCCTTGCGGCGGGTGTCGACAGGTTGCGCGGTCGGTGCGCGGTTGAAATCAGAATGGTATATCGTCATCGGGGTCCGGTGGCGTCCAAGTTTTGCGCCATCGTCGATAGGCTTTCTGGGGATGGCGCAGCGGTCCAGCGGTCGGGGATCGGCTATCGAGCCACGCCTTGACGTCCGGCTTCCTGCAATCGTGGAAGGCTTTGGTTTCTGGCCAACCGATCTCCACCAGCTTTTCGAATATGGGTCTGTCGGTAGGCCACAGCAGACCGAGAAGCTTGGGATCGGGAGCGTGTCCCCCCTGGGGGGGACCTATAGGGGGGAATCCTTGTTCTTTTCTATTGCTCTCTTCAGTTGACCAGATCTAGTCAGTGGCTGCGACCGGATCTGGTCAGTGGATCTCCCATTATTTTCCCTGTAGTTTCCCTGGCGTTTCCCTGTCGTTTCCCCGGTCCACTGACCAGGTTTGGTAACTCGGTCTACCGCTAGGGATTCTGCCGGGTTTGCTGACTCCGCCGGCTCGCCCACCGACTGAGGTTCATGATTGGACCACTGACCTGATTGGGTCAGTGGTTCCGACACCAGATGGCGAGCGTATAGGACGCCGAGTCCCATTGACCCTTTGCGTTGCGGGTGCGACGCCGGGTCACGAGCCCCGCGGTCACGAGCCGCCCGATCGATCGGACGACATGAGTCTCGTGCGGGATGCCGGTGATTTCGGCGAGGCGCTCGACTGAAGGGAACACGTGGCGCGAGTGTCGGATATGCGAGGCGAGCGCGATATAGACCATGATATCGGTGGCGTTCAGCTTGTGCTTCCGAGCGACAGCGCAGAACGGGGCAGCCGGCACGATGGCGAAGCCGGGCGGCGTCATGCCGCACCACCCGGGTTCTTGATATCGAAAAATTCGGGGTACCGCGCCTTGACGACTACGACCAGCTTACGGATATCCTCGACCTTGGTCGATCGCCACGCAGTCAGGTATTCGGCTAGAAGTTCGCCAGTAGACGGAAGATCTGCTTGCTTTCCGAGGTCCGATCCACTATGTGATGGTTGTCTACTAAGATAATTATCACCAGCCCGCCTTGGAAATTCGGCCTCCCGAGGCGGGTTCTCAATTTCCACAGCCTACTCTGCGGCTTGTGCGGCGAGGGGCGCTGAGCTATTCGAGCCGCCGTGTTGCTGGATTAAGCTAGGGCCGCGACCACGGATCCGATCTTTGACCCAAAGATCCACCTCGTCCTCGAACCACCCGACCGCCCGTGGGCCCAGGATGACACGTTGCGGGAATTTTCCGACTTTCTCCAGCCTGTTAAACGTGGAGTAGCTATAACCAGTCTTGGCTTCGACTTTGTGCTTGCGAATGATGCTTCGGGAACTAGACACGTCAATTTGCCCTATGTGTGTTCACAAGAGGGCATCTATTTATATCCGACTCCGCGCTACGTCATTTCATTTGATTTCTAAAATTCTGGAACGACGCTCGTCACGCGTAACTCGGCGAGCATCTGGTCTAGGGCAGAAATCAATTCCTCGGTTGAGATCGAGACCGTGTGATCGGGCGACACCTTACGGGTGAATTCCGGCGCATCTGACGCGATAGAGGTTTCGTCGCCGAGCAGATGATACGTGAGATCAACGAGGATTTTATCCCTCATCAGATCCGCAATGTCGGGACGATCGCACAGCCGGGAGAAGAAACGCTTCACCGGCGCGGACCCGAGCACGCGCCCAGGCGAGGCGTCTTTGTCCGTCACAAGCAGCGCCGCGATCTCGGCGAGCCGCGCGTGATAGTGATATCGCTGCGGGTCCTCTTTCAGCTTCTTGTCGACGTCTTTGGCGATGGACGCCTTCCCGGACACCCTCTGTGCTGCGCCCCAGCGCGAGAGATGGTCACGCTCCATCAGCCGCGCGGCCTCGACGATCAGGTTCCAGCGCACGATGCGCTCGGGGCGTCTTTGTACGCTCTGGTCCCGAACCTCGTTGTACACGGCTGCGCCACCGGCCCGGAGCCGGGATATCGAAATGGCCCGCCGGAGCTCGCGTCGCAGTTTGTCGGGTAATCTGTCGACCATGGCCTAGGCGCGCACGGTGGCCAGTTCGACCACGTTCGACGGCATCGGGTCATCCGACTCGACCGGCTCCCTTGGCCGGACTAAGCCGATCAGGTTTTCGATATGGTCGGCCCATAGACCGAGAGCCGCCTTCCGCTCATCGCGATACTGAAAACGATTATAGATCCGAGCCACACCCGTGATCGTCGTGCCGCCGCTGTGGTTTAGAATCTTGTCGACGATGTGTGGCGCGACACCAAGGGCCGCCATTCCGGTCGCCAAGCTTCGCCGCAAATCGTGCCGGGTGAAGTGCTCAATTTCAGGTAGACCCTCTTCGGCGGCCATTTTGCGCATAATCTTCTCCACCCGCTCGGCGGCGTGACCAAAACCGCTGATGGGGCGCTCGCCGGTGGTGGTGAATAAATACCCCTCAGAGCTCTTGATAGGCGGTAGCTTTTCGATGATCTCGACCGCCAATCGGGGGAGATGCGTGATCAGCGCGTCGTCATTCTTCGCATCGCGGCCGCGCAGGATCCAGGTCTGTTTCGGCAGGTCGAATTGCAGCCGAGTAGAGCGAGCGAGCTCATCGCGACGCGGACCGAGCAGTAGCAAGAGCTGGAACAAGGGGCCGAACGGCCAGCCAATTTGATCGCACGCCTTCCAAAAGAGCCGGATCTCGGCATCCTCTAGGGCCCGGTCGCGTTCCACCTTCGGCGCCGGCGCCTTGATGCCGGCGAGCGGATTCGCGTCGATGATGTCCTCCTCGACGGCCCAAGCGAAGAATGTCGACAAGTAGGCGTGCACGTGCCGGGCATGGCCCGGTCGTGTCTTGGCGATGTCGCGGAGCAGCGCCTTGAGGTCCTTCGTTGTGACGTCCTTGATCGGGCGGGGGCCGTGCTTTGATTTCGCCACGTCTTTGTCGAGGCAGCGCACGATCTCGGCGAGATATTCCGGCGCGAGCGGTTTGCCCTTTTGGTTCACCTTCGGGCGTTCCACGCCATAGCGTTTGATGACTACCGCTAGGGTGTTCTGCTTGCGCTCTTCCTCGGCCTCGGCCAGGCGCTTCTGCTCGGCCTCGGCAGCCCGCTTCTCCTCGACGGGGTTGGCGCCGGCGCTCGCCTTCGTCATGCTCTGGCGCGCCAACTCGCGCGCATCGCCGACATTGGGGACCTTCGCGATGGTGCCGAACGACGCGCGGATCATCTTGCCGTTGAGCCGGTAAAGCGCCTGCCACGTCTTTCGGCCGCGGTCGGAGATACGCAACCCAAAACCCGGCAGCACGCTATCCCATATTTCGACCCGGCGACTCTTGGGTGTCTTGCCGTTGCGGTGAGTCGGATCATCCTCGCGCCACCTCGCGAGCCCGCTCGACCAAGTCAGCGCATCGGCAGCGGCTTGCGTGATTTTCAGAGACGGCATCTGGCGGCTTCCTGGGTAGCAATTGGTAGCACAGAGGCAGTGTTATAGGGTGCTCGATGCAGGTCGTTTCATATCATATCATCATGGGAAAAAGCAAAGGATTCCTCGGGTTAGATGCCCCGTAGCGCAACGATGTGGAATGGGTTTGGACTAGATTGTGGATCTGGATGCCGTGGGTTCGAATCCCATCACTCGCCCCAGTTTCTTGGTCGGCCTCGCGGAAACCAAGAAGCCAGTTGCCGAGCTTTGCTTCACGCACCCGGCCCCGCGACGTCGCAGATCCGAGACAATCCGTTAGTGTGGTGATCTCTCGGTGATTGTGAAGGCAAAGCTTTGGCCGTGCCCACGCTTCAGGGCCTGGTCGATCCAGAGCATTCCATAGGGCTCGAGTAGCCGCGAAATCCGCAGCGGACCGGCGTCGACCGCTTCAAAGCCGAGGCTCGCGACGAGCCGCAGCACAGGGGGCTTTTTGGATTCATCATCGCCCGCGACGAACATGACCGGACGGACCGGAAACAGCGCCGCCGTATCCATGTTGTCGGCGCCGATTTGGTTTAGTGTTTTGAATACTGCCGCCGCCGGCGCCCAGGCCGCTACCTGTTCCCCGCCGGACGTATTGTGGCCTAGCACGAGCTCTAAGCCATCTGCCCCCATACCGAGGGGATTGGTGCAATCAATGATGGTCTTGCCGGAAAGATCGCCGAGGCTCTTCACTGCGGCTTCCGTTGCCGGCCAGGGTGTCGCTAGGACCACGATGTCCGCAGATCGGGCTGCCTCGAGGGGTAGGTGGAGCCGCTCTTTCGGCAGCGAATTATATTTGGGATCGGCAGGGTGCGGGACGCCGAACACCACGTCCTCGCCAGCACGCAACCAGCCGCGGCCGAGCGCCGACCCGACATTGCCGGCACCGATTATGGCGATGCGCATCACTATTCTCCGTCGAGGCACTTCCCGGCATTTGACTAGCAGATCGCCAGTCCCGCCGGCACCCGGTCAATCAGCGGGCTCGTTCCCGTTCCGGTCGACCAGCTGAGGCGCCCGCCAGCCAAACCGTGACATTCGGCGCGGCGAAACGGATCACTGAGCAGCAAAGGCATCGGCGATCGTCAGGGCGACGCCGCTCGGATTGCATGCGCCGGTAATCGCCGTCACGATTAGGTTGATCGGCGATACCGAGAGGACGGCTCTGCATGCCCGCTTCGATCCAGCACGGACGTTCGGCGAACCATACGCTGCGGATTGTTTGCCCGAATGGGCATCTCGGTTTCGCGCCGATCAAGACCGGCAGCTTTCAAATCGGCTGCCAATGCGAGCCGGATCTGATTTGCGCCGATTCCGGGTCGTGCGATGTCGGGCCGGTGCCGCTTGGCTCGGACACTTCGTCGAGCCCGCGACAATGGCAGGTGGACGATCTCGAAACGATGCTGCTCGCGTCGCGGCGTCTCGGCGTGCCGATGATCGTCGGCTCGGCGGGGGACACCGGCACAAACAGCCGGGTCGATCTGTTCGTCGGCATCATCCGGGACCTCGCCCGCAAGCACGGGCTCGCAAGGTTTCGCGTCGGCTATTTTTATTCCGAGGTCAGCAAGGAGGAGCTGCGCCGGCGCATTCTCGACGGCGACACGGTCGCGGGGCTCGACGCGCGGCCGCCGCTCGATCTCGCTACGTTGGACGCGACCGAGCGCGTCGTCGCCGTGGCCGGCATCCACCCTTACACCAAGCTCCTCGACCAGGGCGCCGATGTGATCATCGGCGGCCGCAGCAGCGATTGCGCGATCTTTGCCGCGCCGGCCATCTGCCAAGGTTTTCCGGAGGCGCTCGCCTATTTCTACGGCAAGGTGCTCGAATGCGCCTCGTTCTGCGCCGAACCTTATGGAGCCAAAGAATCGGTGCTCGGCGAGATCACGATGGACGATGTCAAGGTCACCGCGATGCTGCCCGAGCAGCGCTGCACAATCGCGTCGGTCGCCGGCCATGCGATGTACGAGCGGGCCAACCCGTTCTTCGAACATTTCCTCGGCGGCCACATCGATATGAGCCAATGCCGGTACGAGCAATATGACGAGCGCACGGTCCGCGTCACCGGACCCAGCTACGTCCCGGCGGCCGAATTGCGGGTGAAGATCGAAGGCGCCGGCAAGATCGGCGAACGCTATGTCGGCATCGTCGGCGTGCGCGACCCTTATACGATCGCAAATATCGATCTCGTCACGGCCTGGGCCCGGCAGCAGGTCGTCGAACGATTTGGTAAGAGCGGCTACGAATTGCATTTCTCCGTCTACGGCCGCAACGCCATTCTCGCCGACCGCGAGCCACTGAAAGCGATGCCCGCCCATGAGCTCGGCGTCGTCGTGCAGGGGGTCGCACCTGAGAAGGCAATGGCCGAAGAGGTATGCATGATCGCGACGCGGCAGATGTTCTATGCCCGTCTGCCGCAGGTAAAGGGAACCGCCGGCGGTGTGGCCTTTCTCCTGGACGAGGTGATGCCGGCGAGCCCCGCCTATCGCTGGACGCTCAATCACACAATGCGGCTCGAAGATCCGCTCGAACTATTCCCGATCTCCATCTGTGAGACCGGCGTATGATGGCGAGCCGCAAATTGTCCGAGATCGCCAAGACGATCCGCAGCAAGAACGCCGGCGTCGACAAAATTACGTTCGACGTAATCTTCCCCGACCGCGCCACCTATGATCGGGTGCGCGAGAGTGGTGTGCTGTCGCGCGCGGCGGTCTGCCGGATCTTCGGCGTCGACGCGGCACAAATCTCCGACCACGTCGCGTTCGACCCGGCGTTGGCGATCAAGTTCACGATATACCGCCAGATGCCAAGCGGCAGCCCGGGCGACGCCGACATCTTCGGCAGCCAGCAATATGGCCCGCTACTCGATATCGACGTGCCGCGAGGTTGAGGCGAAATACGTTACGCACCTGATTTACTTAGCCTAGTACTTTGTCTGAAAAGTGTAATTGCAACTTGGAGATACGATACGGGCAGTGAGATTATTTCCCTGGATGCGTCCAGTCATCTGTACATATCCCCTTCGGACGCGGGCAGAGGCTGTGAAAATCCCATTTTCACCGACCTTTCCCCTCAGCGTGGTGTCGAATCGCGGGACATATGCAAACCGAACTTCACCCCTGGAAATTGAGAGAGGATAAAGCGCGCCCTGAGGGGGTTGAGTGCAGTCATTGATAACTTTCGTGAGGGTAAGTTCTCCCATGTACTGGCCATCGAACTTAGCCGAGCCCTGCGCCCACACGGCACTCGGAAACCCCATGCCGAGCAGGAAGCCCAGTCCCAGCCATCTCAGCATTCCATTCCTCCCATCCAGGTCTACGAATTGTCGTCGCAGCGTGGCTATGGCAATCCGGCTTAGCGGTCGAGCCAGACGTCTTCCATGCGCCAGCCGTTGAAACTGCTGTTGACCATGATGGTCAGCCCTTTGAGCTGCGGCTGCATGCAGGTCACCAAGCGCGCGTGGTAGAGGATCGGGCGCGCCCCATCCTCCTGCAATTTCTTATCGATCTCCCAGACGAGCCGGCGGCGCTTGTCCCGATCGGCCATCATCGACTGTTCGACGAACCCCTTTTCGAGCTCGGCATTGCAATAGCCGGTATAGTTGCGCTCCGAACCGCAGGCGTAGTTCTCGAAGAATTGCTGGTCGGGATCGTCGACGCCGCTGCCGGTATTGTTGAGGCCGATCTGGTAGTCCTTGCGGGCGACCTTGGGGAACCAGTTTGCGGTCTCGATCGGGTCGAGCTCGCCGTCGATCCAGATGTCCTTGAGCTGGTCGATCAAGATTATTGCCGGGTCGCGATAGTTTGGGATGTTGCGCGCCGCGACCTTGATCGAGAGCCGTTTGTCCGGTCCATAGCCGAGCTTGCTCATGATCTCGCGCGCTGCGCCGCGGTTCTTCGCCACATCGGGGGCATAGCCGGGCACGGTTGCGAGAAGATCGGGCGGCATGCCCCACACCCCGGCCGGCGGCGGAAGCATCGCCCCGCCGATGTCGCCCTGCCCCTCGGCGAGGATGTCGATGAAGCTCTTGCGGTCGAGCGCCAATGCCAGTGCGCGCCGCAGCTCCGGATTGTCGAAGGGCGGTGCCTCGCGGTTGACCAGCAAATTGACGCTGCCATTGGTCGATGTGATTTCGCAAACCGCCTGCGGCGCTTGGCTCTTGACGTCCTTCATCAGGGGGACCGTGAGCTCGTAGGGAAAAGTCAGGTCGAATTTGCCGGCGACGAAGGCGAGGATTGCGGTCGAGCGGTTGGGGATGATCGTGTATTCGATGCCGTCGAGATAGGGCCGTCCCGGCTTCCAGTAATCGGGATTGCGGACGAGCTTGATCCTCTCGTTCGGCTTGAACTCGACGAATTTGAACGGGCCGGTGCCGATCGGATGCTGCCGCATGTCGCGCGGCGAGACATGGCATGGATAGATCGGCGTGTAGCCCGACGCGATCAGGGCGAGGATTGCCGGCTGAGGCCGCTTCAGCACAAAGGTGGCCTCGGCCGGGCTATCGGCGGCGATCTCCACGACGTTGTTCCACCATGATTTGCGCGGATTGAGGCGCAACCGCTCGGCGGCGCGGCCGGTCAGTAAATCCCAGGTGCATTTGACGTCGCCGGAGGTGAATGGCTTGCCGTCGTGCCATTTGACGCCTTGGCGCAATTTGAAGGTCAGCCGGGTTCCTTCCTCGTTCCACGACCAGCTCTCGGCCAGATCGGGGACGATCGTATCGAGGCTGTTCTGCGCCACGTGCTGGTCGTAGAACACGAGGTTGTTGAACACCGCCATCATCGGGATCACGACCGAGTTGGTCGCCTCTTCGTGGATCGACATGCTGGCCGGGGTGTCGCGGTGATAGATCCGCAAAACACCGCCGGGCTTTTGCGCCTGTGCGCCACCGCCTGACATCGCCGCCAACAGCAGCCCCGCTGCGGCGATACGCCTTAGGTATTGTCCGCCCATGCTCCGTCTCGGGCGCAGCCACCTGCAGGCTATTCCTTCAAAATCCTCATACCGGTCCGAGCGCGCCGAATACGTCGGCGTCAGTGAGTTCCGCTTCATTGTCCCTATTTCGCGCACAGACTATGCTCTTCCATCATCTAAAGGTTAAGACCCGGGAGGAGATCGATGAAGTTCATGTTGTTCGTGCTGCCCACGGTGCCCGGTAGCCTGGAAGACCGCAAGCGCTTACGGCCGATTGGACGAAACAATGAGCGCTATCAGCAGATGCTCGACGAGCTGCGGCAGCTGGCGGTGTTCGCCGATGAGGCAGGCTTCGACGTCTTCGCGACGACCGAGCACCACTTCCATTCGGAGGGTTACGAAACTTCGGTCGCACCGCTTCTTCTTTATGCGGATCTCGCTGCCCGGACCAAACGTATCAAGTTCTCGCCGCTGGGACTGGTGCTACCGTCATGGGATCCGGTCCGGGCCGCAGAGGAACTCGCCGTACTGGACCACCTGACCAAGGGCCGTATCTACGCCGGGTTCGCCCGTGGCTACCAGGACCGGTGGGTAAATGTACTCGGTCAGCAATACCACGTTACCGGCGCCCCTATGGACGGCTCGGCAATCGACAACCATAACCGCAAGGTTTACGAGGAGACCCTCAAGGTCATCAAAAAAGCCTGGACTGAGGAAGCTTGGGACTACAATGGCGAATACTACAAGGTCCCGTTCCCCTACGAGGACGGCATCCAGCGCTGGCCGGTCGCCGAATGGACCAGGACTTACGGCGCTCCCGGCGAAGTCGATGATAAGGGCGTGGTGCGCAAGATCTGTGTCGTGCCGAGGCCCTACCAAGACCCCCATCCGCCGCTGTTTCAGCCGTTCTCGGTCAGCGAGAATACGATCCGCTATACCGCGCAATCGGGTATTGTCCCGTGGATCCTCGTTTCCTATCCGCCCGATTTTTTGCGCCTGTGTCGGCTTTATCGCGAGGTAGCGGCGGAGAATGGCCGCAATCTCCGGCTCGGCGAGAGCGTCGGCGCTTTCCGCGCGGTGCATTTCGGCCGCACCGAGGAGGAGGCAGTGGCGCTGTTCCGCGACACCAATTATGCCGGCTTTTACCATTATTTCGGCGGCTTTGGTTTCGCCGAGGCGTTTCGGCTGCCCGGGGACGCCGAAAGATATCCGCCGCCAACGATGCTGCCGCAGTCCGAGTGGACCGTTGAGCGGTTCCGCAAAGCCAAATATGCGCTCGCTGGCACCGTCGACCAGATAAAACGGGAGATCGAGCAGCTGAAGGCCCTCGGCGGCGAAGGCGAACTCGAATGGTTCGGCTGGTTCTTCGATCAGGGCTTCATGACGCGGGAGGAGGAGATGCGCCAAATCGAGCTGTTCGCAGAGCACATCATTCCGGCTTTTCGCTGAGGCATTGATACTGGTTCGGCTCCGGCTGAAAGCACGGTTCGAGCAAGGAGTTGAACGGCGAGCGTCTCCTTCGCTCTTGAACCCATGAGATCGGCAGGTGGATTTGACATTCGTGTAGCGCCCTTGCTGAATGGCGCTGCCTTGGATGCTTCTCGGGTGAGCCGCTATGGATACCACGAGCTTGGATTTCGTAAGCGCGGGCAGCCTCGAAGAGTTGAAAGCCAGAGGGCGGCTGGTGGTACACGGTCGCCACCGTCCAATACTCCTCATATACGAGGGCGGACGCGTTTTCGCGCTGGACAATCGCTGCCCGCATATGGGTTTCCCGCTCGAGCGCGGGAGCATCGAAGACGGCATCCTGACCTGCCACTGGCACCATGCTCGCTTCGAATTGTCAAGCGGCTGCACATTCGATCTGTGGGCAGACGACGTGCCGACCTGTCCCGTCGAGATCGGTGCGGGTGGCGAGATTTGGGTGAAGCCGGTGTTTGGCTACGCCGATCCAGTTGGCCATTGGCGCAAGCGGCTCGAGGACGGGCTCGCCCATAATCTCAATCTTGTCATCGCCAAGGCGATACACAGTCAGCTGGCGGCGGACCAACTACCGTCGGACGTGATGCGGCAAGCCGCGCTGTTCGGTACACGCAACCGCGATGGATGGGACACCGGGCTGACCATCCTGACCGCGCTCGGCCAGCTTCTGCGCTTTCTGTCGGAGGAGGAAACACACCTTGCTCTGTTTCAAGGCGCGCGTCGCGTCGCTGCGGATTGCGACGGTGCAGCTCCACGCCGGGAGCGCACCCCGTTGGCAAGTCGACCCGATCTCGCGACCCTCAAACGTTGGCTGCGGCGTTGGGTGGCCGTGCGGCATCGCGATGCCGCCGAACGCACCGTGCTGACCGCCATTGCGGGCGGCGCCTCACCGGCCGCACTCGCGGATCTCCTCTTTGCCGTCGAGACGGACCGAGCCTACGCCGATGGCGGACACTCGCTCGATTTCATCAACAAGGCGTTCGAGTGTCTCGACCTCATCGGCTGGGAACATGCGGCCGATGTATTGCCCAGCGTCGTCGGCCAGATGGCAGCAGCCCGAGGTGCCGAGGAAAGAACGGCGTGGCGCCAGCCGGTCGATCTCATTGCGTTGTGCCAGCCGGCCGCGCTGGAATTGCCGCAATTCTTCGCCGCCGCCGGCTGCAGCGCGCACAACTGGTCGGATCACGCGATGCTGTCCGAGAGCCTTCTCGGCGACGATCCGGTTGCGATTATCGATGCGCTCAAAGCCGCGGCGTGGGACGGGGCCTCCCCCACCGACCTCGGGCGAGCGCTCGCGTACGCGGCGGCGCTCAGGGTCGCGCGCTTCGGCACGGCTAACGAGCATTCCGACTGGGAAACCGCCCACCACGTCTTCACCTATGCGAACGCCGTTCACCAGGCGCTCAAGCGCATTGGCAGCGAGGCGGTCACCTCCGGCCAGCCTGTCGATGCGGTGCGCGGTCTCCTCCACGGGGCAATGGCGCTCTATCTCGCGCGATACCTCAACGTGCCGCCAGCCTCTCTGCCGGGCGAGCGAGGCGATGGGCTCGATGACCTGCCAGTTGCAGCGGCGGATATCCGGGCTGGTCTGCTCGACACCTTGGATCGCCAGCAGCAGATCGATGCGGCGGCGCGACTTGTCGCTCGCTATTTCATTTTAGGTCACCCGCCCGAAGCGTTGATCACGACCCTCGCGCATGCGCTGCTACGCGAGGATGCAGGCTTTCACGCGTATCAGATGCTTGAAGCGGGTGTGCGGCAGTTTCGCGAGTGGGGTACCGGCGACCAAGGTCGGCACATCCTTATCGCCGTCGCACGCTATTTAGCCGCCCACTCCCCGACCGAGCGTTCGCTCCTGCAAACGGCCGATATCGCTCGTCGGCTGATGCGCGGTGGCGAGCTTCATCGCGAGCCGCAGGTGGCGGCATAGTAGAGGAGCCGGCGAGCTCGCTTGGCTAATTTGATGAGCCGACCGCAAACAGCCCGAAAAACACTAGAGCTGTCCCAGCGCACATCAGCCCAATGCTCAAGGGCGCACCCGCATTTCCTGTGCGGCGCAAAGTAAGGGCGATCCCCATCACAATAAAGCCAACCAAGGTCAAAAGGTTCATACCGAAGAGAATATCTTTGGTGAGCATCGAACTTCCCCGATTAGCTGGGTCTATCTCCTTAAAGTAACGTGATCATTCACGAGCGTCAGCGTGCTGCTGCGGTTGCCTCATACACCAGGAATCGAGCGCCGCGCGCGTGATCTGGTAATCCACGTTTCGCCGATGCACCCTAAAGCCCACGCGCGCGTTGATCGAGAGGATCGGCGCATTGACCTCGGCGTTGCTCGTGCTGACCAACTTGGCTTCCGGATGATGAGTGCGGACCTGCCGCAGCATCGCGGCTTTGAGGGCCCGAGCAAGACCGCGCCCTCGCCACGGCCGCGCCACCGCCGTGAGTTGCTGGTAGACGATGTCAGGGGTCCGGGCGTCCCACGCCGCCTCGCTGAGCCCGGCGACCGTCCCGTCGGCGGCGCGCAGCACTATCAGGTGATGCGCACCTCCTACCCGCTCCAGCGTCTGATACCACTGGTCGTAGCCGTTGATCTCCCAGCGGACCGGTGCCATTTCCAGCCCGCCCAGCGGCACGTCGACGAATAGGACGGTAAACACCGGCAGCAACGCCAGCAACACCTCGCGCGGTACCCGACCGGCATGCCGTTCCCAGACCAAGCCGAGCTCCTCGGCCGCCTCTTCCCACTGGCGCAGGCGAAGCCAGTCGAGCTGCGACAGGACCGCGCGGTTCTCCACCATGGAATGCTTGGCAACGGCGCCGACATGCATCAGGAACGCGTGACCCGGCGCGGTATGAGTGGACAGCGTGAGCACGGTTTTGTCCAGGGTATGCATAAGAGCGTGGATCTCGCGCAGCAGCAGTGTGCCGACCCCGCGCCGGCGCGCCTCGGCCCGCACCGCGCCGCCACCACCCAGGAACGGGGCGTGCTCGGCAGCATTCGGTGTTCCCGGCCGACGGAAGCCGACACGGACGGAACCGATCACCCGAGGTCCCATGAGCGCCACCCAACGTCGAAACTCCCAGAGGGGATCCGCCCGCTGCATCTCGGATTGGGTTTCGGCATCATTCAGTACCGGATCGCCCGGCAAAAGCTCGGCTGCGACAGCGCGCCGGGATGCATGAAACGCCGCCCAGCGTTCCGGGCTGGCCGTGTGAGGGTCGAAGGGGACAATCTGGATTGATGGCATCATCTGCTTCCTGGCTCAGCGCCCCGCGGCGCGCTTACGCGCAAGCAAGACCGAAACGTCGAATGTGACCGCAAAGGAACCGGTCTCGATGTCGATTGCCGACGGGGCGATATGGCGTGCATTGGGTCCCATCAGGACGACGTCGCGGACGTTGGCGTATCAGCCCGAAGCGGGGGTAAAGCTCAATCAGATGATTTGGTCCCGGATAGGCTACCACCAGCCTGCCCCCTGGCCGGAGCACCCGCGACGCCTCGGCGAAATTCTTTGGCGCGAAAATGTTGATGACGAGGTCGACCACGGCGTCTTGCACCGGCCATACACCCCATAAATCGGCGACGGCGAAAGCAAGCTCCGGCCGGCGGCGTGCGGCGTGGTGCGCCGCATATTTGGAAATGTCGAGCCCCAGACCGGCCACCGGCGCTTCGAGTGTGTATGCGACACGGGCGAGGTGATATCCGGTGCCACAACCTGCATCGAGTACGCGCCAGCACTTATCGGCTGGCTTGGCATCCGCGTTTCGTACCTGCGAAGCGATTAGCGATGCGACGGCGTCGAAATGGCCCGCCTCGAGGAATGCCGCACGGCGTCGCAATTGCTCGCGGCTGTCGCCACCCTTAGCCGGACGATACCGCCCGTTGCGCAGTAGATTTAGATAGCCGTCGCGAGTGAGGTCGAAGCTATGACGGTTACTACAGGCGAGCGCACCCGCTGCGGCGGTCAGATGAAGCCGGCAGACCGGGCAGCGGAGCAGCCCATGGCCGGGACGAGGTGGGGGCGCCGCCACCGTCCCGCTCCACCGTCAAAAAGAACATGGTGCGATTTCCAATTCTTAATGGCCCTGTGATGATAGCCGGACGGCATTTCGCCGTAAACGATCTCGATGGACGCGTCTTCAGCTTCGGGGCTGAAGAAGGCTTGCGGACCGGCAAGTGAGCGGGCAACGTGAGCTTCGGCCATACGGGTGGAGGCTCACGATGCGCCTTGAGGGAAAAGTCGCGGTGATCGTCGGTGCCGGTCAAAGCCCCGGCGAGGGGATCGGCAACGGGCGGGCGACAACCCTCCGATTTGCGCGCGAAGGCGCCAGGATCCTCGCCGTCGACTGCGTCATCGGCTCGGCGGAGGAAACCGCAGCGATGGCGGCAAAAGAGGGAGGCGAATGCGTGGCCTTCTCCGCCGACGTCACCAGGGAGGCGACGCTCGCTGCGGCGATGGAAGCCGCTTGCACCCGTTGGGGACGCATCGACATCCTGCACAACAATGTCGGCGTCAGCATCGGCGGCGGGGACAAGCCGCTCGGCGAGCTGACCGAGGAGGCGTTCGACCGCGTCTGCGCGATCAACCTGCGCGGCGCGATCATGGCCTGCAAGCACGTGCTGCCGATTATGCGTCGGCAGCGCTCCGGCGCCATTATCAACATCTCTTCGGTGGCGGCGCGCGAGAATACCTATCCGCTCGTCGCCTACAAGGCGACGAAGGCGGCAATGATCGCCTTCACCGAGCAACTCGCATTGCAAAACGCCCCCTATGGCATTCGCGCTAACTGCATCTTGCCGGGGCTGATGGACACGCCGATGGCGGTCGACACGCGCGCCCGCGCCAGCAACAGGAGCCGGGCCGAGGTCGCCGCGGAGCGCGACGCCAAGGTACCGCTGCGCGGCCGCATGGGGACGGGGTGGGACGTCGCGAACGCTGCTCTGTTTCTCGCCTCCGACGAGGCCAATTTCATCACCGGCGTTGCACTCCCGGTCGATGGTGGTGCGCTGGTGCGGGTCGGATGACCTTATGCTTCTGCTCAGCGCGGGACGGGGGCGAGCGGATCGAAGGGGTCGTCGGGTGCCCTGAATTCCGCTCCGTTGAAGCCCATCGCCGCGAGGAAGGCCGCACGCACGTCCGGCGGCTGGCCGGTCTGGAAGATGTAGCCTTCGAGCCCGCGTCGACTGAGCGGGTCGCGCAGCATCTCGGCGCGCGTCAGGCCATTGGCCAGCGGCCGGCGGTCGGCGACCGGCAGGCGAATAGAGTGATTGAGCGCCGGGTCGCGGAGCACCGCCTTGGGGTCTTCGCCCCGCGCGACGGCTTCGAGGTCGCGCAGAAAGCGCCGGCGGATCATGACGATGCCGCCGTCGCTCGGGCCGAGATATTCCCGGCTGCGGTCGGCGACCCGCCCTTGGCCTACCCAAGTCACGAAGTCCTGGTTCATGACGTGGCTGGTGATCCAGCGCCCGGTGTTCGCGTCGGCGATCGGCCCTTGCCAGGTCGGGATCCTCTCCTGGACATAGGGCTCGCGCTCTTTTGGCACGCGGCTGAAGGCCCAGTTGATGCTGAGCGTGTTTTCGTCGTCGATAGGCACGCGGTATTCGATGTGATTGCCGGTGAAGAGGGCATTCGGCCACAGGCAGACGCGGCCGATCGTCCACAGCTCGTCATGCTCGCTGGTGTCGGTGCGAATGCGCTTGTACTGGAAGCCGTACTCGAACTCGCTGAAATCGACCCTGACGTGATGCGGTGCGTATGGGCCGGTCATGCCCTTCAGCCGCAGGCTCCAGTTCGAATGGGTCCATTCGAAATGCACCGGGTCGATCGAATTTTCCTGGCACTGAAACCAGTTGCACGGGATCTCGGCCTTGACGATCTGCCGGAAGCCGTTCGGCCACGAGAAGAATTCCCACTCCGGCACCAGCGGCCGCGGCTCCGGCCCAAGATAGGCCCATAACAGCCCGCCCAATTCGGCGACCGGGTAGGCCTTGATATGGATCTCATCCTTGAGCCGCGCGTCCGGATGCGCCACGTCCTCATAGGGTTGCGCGAGGCAGCGGCCCGCCTCGTCATAGAGCCAGCCGTGATAGTTGCAGCGCAATCCGCACGCCTCGACATAGCCATAGCTCAGATCAGCGCGGCGATGCCGGCAATGCCGGTCGAGGAGGCCCCAGCGCCCGCCGAGATCCTTGTAAAGCACGAGGTCTTCCCCCAAGAGCCGCAGCGGCTTCGTGCCCGGCCGATCGAGCTCGCTGGCGCCGGCGATCGGCCACCAGTAGCGGCGCAACAGATCGCCCATCGGCGTCCCGGCACCGGTCTGTGTCAGCAGCTCCCAGCGGCTGCGCGGCTCGTGCGTCTGGTCTTGCGTCACCGACGATCTCCACTTCTGATGGCAATAGAACGGTACCGAGGAGACACTCCATGGGCAACACTGTCGGCGGCATGTGCAAGACGGGCGCCGAGCACCTCGACGCATTGCGCGATGGCCGCGCTGTTTATATCGACGGCGAGCGGGTTGCCGACGTTACAGTGCATCCGGCGTTCCGCAACGCCGTCCATTCGGCGGCCGCGCTCTACGACTTTCAGTGCCGCCCCGAAAACATCGAGCTGATGACATTTGTGCCTGCGGGCGGCAAGCGACGGATCAATCGGTGCTGGCAAATGCCGCACGATCACGAGGAGCTTGTGCAACGACGAAAGGCGCTTGTCGCCTGGGCCGTATTGCCTCACTGGGGGATGTTCCTGAGGCTTCAAGCGTTTGCCTCACCAGGCGTGCTCCCGTTGCCTCACTGATCCCCCGGCCGAGCCGCAGCTCCTTTTCTGATTTCTAAAATCAATGCTTGCTGCTGTTGGCCCTGTGGAGTTGTGGGCGACGCGGCAGCGTCGTCGGGAGCAAATCAGATGAGGCAACATCTCAGCTTCCGGGAACATTTCAGGCGAGGCAATGCGGGGCGGAGCAATCGGGCGGCTTTGTCGGGCGCTCGCCCGATCACGTGGCCTCGAGCCTCCTCGGCCAAGTGATCGGCATCGAGGTTCTTCGCCGGCATGGTGAGGCGCGGGCCAAGGCTTTGCTCGAATATTTCGACTATGCGAGCCGAAACGACCTGTTCGTCAGCTATGTCATCATTAACCCGCAAGCCGACCGCTCGAAGGCCTGGGGTGAACAAGAGGACGAGCTGGTGGCCCAGCTGGTCGACGAGGATTCAGGCGGGATCACCGTACGCGGCGCCAAGATGCTCGGCACTAGTACGATCATGGCGAACGAGCTTCTGGTCGCCAATCTGCAGCCCTTGAAACCGGGTGAGGAGAACCTTGCGGTGTCCTTCGCAATTCCGGTTGCGACCAGGGGGCTTAAGCTGCTGTCGCGCAAATCCTACGAAGCCGCGGCGACCTCAGTGTTCGACAGTCCGATTTCCGCGCGCTTCGATGAAAACGACGTGCTCGTCTACTTCGATGACGTCAAAGTGCCGTGGGAGCGAGTTTTCGTCTATCGCGACACCGATATGTGCCGTGCCCAGTTCCATGACACGCTCGGCCACACTTTCCAGAACTATCAGGCGCAGATCCGGCTCAGTGTGAAGATCAAGTTCCTTGCCGGGATCGCGCGCCGCCTGGCTGAGACGATCGGCATCGCGAATATGCCGCCGGTCCACGAAGAGCTCGGCTGGGTCGCCGCCCAGGCGGCGATGGTGTCGAGCATGGAGGCGGGGGGCCACATGCACAACGGCGCCTATGTCCCGAACAAGCATTTCATGTACGCGTCGCAAGTCCTGACCCAGGAGCTCTATCCCCGGATTGTGGACAAGATCCGCGGCTTCGCCGGTGGGGCCTTGATCATGCTGCCCTCTTCCGTACGCGACTGGGGCGACCCCGAACTAGCCGCGATCATCGCAAAGACCCAGCGGTCACCAATCGCGACGCCGCGCGATCGGGTCAAGTTCCTCAAGCTCGCCTGGGACGCGATCGGCTCGGAATTCGGCTCGCGCCATACCCAATACGAGATGTTCTACGCCGGGGCCCGATATGTCAGCTGTGGCCACAGCTTCCGCACCTATGACTGGGCCGCTGCCGACGCATTGGTCGACGCGCTCCTCGAAGACGCCCGACTATAAGGAAGCGCGCTCAGGCCTCGCGACGCCCGTGCTGGAGGTAGAGAGTGCGCAGGCTGTCGCGCGGCCCGAAGAGAACCGAAGCGAGATATGCGAGCCCCGCGACGAGGACAATCGCCGGCCCGGAGGGCAAGTCGAGGTGATAGGAAAGGAGCAGACCCAGAAACCCTGAGGCGACGGCCACGCCGCTGCTCGTCGCGCTTAGCGACGACAACTCGCGTACCCAGAAACGCGCGGCAGCGGCAGGCAGCATCATCAACCCGACCGCCATCAGAGTGCCGAGCACCTGGAACGCGGCGACAAGGTTGAAGACTACGAGCACGAGAAACAGTGTGTGAACCAGTCCGCCCCGGCCGCCGACGGCGCGCAGAAAGCCTGGATCGAAGCATTCGACAACCAGCGGGCGGTAGATGACCGCGAGGCCTAGCAAGGTCAAGGTCGCTATGACGCCGATCAGAACGAGGGCGGTATCGTCGATAGCGAGGATGGAGCCGAACAAGAGGTGCAGCAGATCGACATTGCTGCCATGGGTGGACACCAGGAGCACACCGAGAGCGAGTGAGATCAAGTAAAAGGCGGCGAAGCTCGCATCCTCCCGCAAGGGAGTGAGTCGGGTCACCAGCCCGGACAACAGTGCCACGGCCAAGCCGGCGGCGACCCCGCCCAAGGTCATCGCTGGCAGCCACAAGCCCGCGAAGATGAAGCCGAGCGCAGCGCCCGGCAGCACGGCGTGGGACAGCGCGTCACCCATCAGGCTCATCCGCCGGAGGACCAATATCGTACCAATCGGCCCACAGCCCAGGGCGATCGCCAAACAGCCCACCAAACCGCGGCGCATAAACCCGAACTCAACAAACGGGCTGAGCGCAAACTCGTAAGGTGTCATCGACCAAACCGGTTACCGCCTCACACATCGCCGCTATACGGATCCCTCCCTCTCCCCGTTCGCGGGGAGAGGGTCGAGGTGAGGGGTGCCCCCCAGAGCGGCCACACGCCGGTTATCCTCGGCCTCCGTGGACCACGATTCCAACATTTGGCGCGCGCGGCGGAGATTGTGCGGCACCAGGACTTCCCGCGTTGGTCCCCAAGCGACACACTCGCGGGAAAGCAGCAGCGCGTCGGGGAAGTACGCCCGGACCTGGTCGAGATCATGGAGGACCGCGGCGACGGTTCGGCCCTCCCGATGCCAACTCGCGATCAAGCGGAGAAGCTGGTCACTGGTACGCCAATCCACCGCGCTGAACGGTTCATCGAGCAGAATCAGCTTGGCATCTTGCGCCATCAATCGGGCGAAAAGGACGCGCTGGAACTGCCCGGCAGAAAGCGTCTCGACCCGCCGACGCTCGAGCCCTTCCAGACCAACTGCAGCAAGCGCCTGTTGCGCCGCTTCGCGACACTGCCTGGTTGCCGCTCTCGCCCAGCCAATCCGACGCCAAAGGCCAAGCAGCACCGTGTCGATGACCGAAATCGGGAAGCGCCTTTCGATTTCCGTCTGTTGCGGCAGGTAGGCGATCCCGCTGCGGCTGATATCCTGATGCTCGATCAGGCCTTCAACCGGCCGCAGCAGACCCAGCATCCCCTTCAAGAGAGTGCTCTTCCCCGACCCGTTGGGGCCGACGATCGCCGTCAGGGAGCCACGCGAAAACGAACCGCTCACATGTTGGACCGCGGGGTAATGGTCATACGCCAGAGTGACGTTGCGGAAAACGATGGCGTCGTCGGAGGAGGAGCTCACGACAGTGCCCACCAAATTGCGAGCCAGAGAAGGCCTGCAGGAACCAGCGCCCTCAGCAGCCGCTCGGCAGCGCTTTGCTCAATGAGACCACGCTCGAAAACGACTTGAAGACGACCGAGAATTTGCCCCGCCCTCACGCTTACTGGTGTGAGCTGCGGCAGGCGGGACACAGCCCGCGCGCCTCGATGACCTGTCGCTCCACGGCAAAACCCCGCACTTCGCCAAGCCGGCGCAGGCTCTGCACGATTGCATCGTCCCGGATCTCCTCGGTCGCGCCGCAGTCTTCGCAAATCATGAACTGGCTCTCATGAGGATGATCGATATCGCCGCAGGCAATAAACGCGCTCGACGTCTCGATCTTGTGGATCAGCTTGTGCGCCAGCAGAAATTCGAGCGCGCGGTAGACGGTAGGCGGGCCGAGTTTGCCCCGCCCCCGCTGCAGCTCCGCGAGCAGGGCATAGGCGCCGGTCGGCTGGTCGGATTGCAGGATCAGCTCCAGTACTCGCCGTCGAACCGGCGTCAGTCGCGCGCGGCGAGACGCGCAGATTCCTTGCGCGCGCGCCAGCGCAGCTTCGACTTGCCGAGGCGTCATCGCCAGCCTCCTCGGAACGCTTGGAAAACGTTATAGCGTAACGCTCAACGTCGCAACCGAAAGCGAGTCGTCGGCCGGCGGGGTTGCTGGCTAATCGGCTGCGGCGTCGCGGCGTCGCGGTTTGCCGCGCCCGTTGGTAAAGCGATCCATCAGCCGCGCCGCCACTCGCGGGCTCACGAAATGCGAGACGTCGCCGCCCAAGGCGCCGATTTCTTTGACGAAGCGCGAGGAGATGAACTGGAAACGGTCCGAGGCCATCAAGAAGACGGTCTCGATCTCGGGGTTCAGCCGGGCGTTCATACCAGCCATTTGGAACTCGTATTCGAAATCCGAGACCGCTCGCAGGCCGCGGATGATCACCTTCGCGCCGACTGACTGGGCGAAGTTCATCAACAGTTTGTCAAAGGCGCGCACTTCGATACGCTCGGCATCGCCGTTGTCGAGATGCGCGACCTCGTCGCGGACGATCTCGACACGCTCGTCGGTAGCGAAGAGCGGGCTCTTGCCGTCGTTTCGGGCGACGCCGATGACCAGCCGGTCGACGACCTGCGCCGCCCGGCGAATAATGTCCGTGTGGCCATTGGTGATCGGGTCGAAGGTGCCGGGATAGATTCCGATACGCGGCTGGGTCATGTATCCCCCTCGTCGGCTTGTTGATTATCCGGCAGATCATCGGACGGGTCGGAGGCAGGTTCGCCATTTTCCTCCGACTCCTCCGGGAGCCGCGCCACCGAGACGACCCGCTCGCCTTCGCCGACCTTGAAGATCACCACGCCCTGGCTGCGCCGGCGAGCGATGCGGATATCGTGTACTGGGCAGCGGATGACCATCCCGCCATCGGTCACCAGCATGACCTGATCGTTGTGTCCGACCGGGAAAACGGCGACAATCGCATCGCTGCGGCGGCTCAGGTCCATATTGTCGATACCCTGTCCGCCGCGCCCCGTGATCCGGTAGTCGTAGGCCGAGGTCCGGACCCCGTACCCTTTCTCGGTGACACTCAGCACGAACTCCTCGCGCTGGGCAAGATCGGTGTACATCTCTTCTGTAATGGTGCCTTCTTCGCCGCCGTTCTCACCGTTGGGTTCCTCGGGTTCGAGCAGTACCTCGGCGGCGGCTTCGCCTTCCTCGCCCACCGGCCGTCGCCGCTTCGCGGCAAGGCTCAGGTAGGCGTTGCGTACATCCGGCGCGATCTCCTCGTGCCGCAGGATCGACATCGAGATCACTTGGTCGTTGCCGAGCAGCCGGATGCCGCGGACCCCGACCGAGCTGCGGCCGGAGAAGACGCGTACGCTCTTGTCGTTGATAGGAAAGCGGATCGCCTTGCCGTTGCGAGTGGCGAGGAGAACGTCGTTAGCATCGGTGCAGATGGCGACGGCGATCAGACGGTCATCGGCATCCTCGCCTTCGAATTTCATGGCGATCTTGCCGTTGGCGCGCACATCGCCGAAATCGCTCAACGCGTTCCGCCGGACATAGCCGTTTGCGGTCGCGAACATCACGGTCAGATCTTCCCAACCGACTTCGTCCTCGGGCAGCGGCATCACCGTGGAGATCGTCTCGCCCGGCGCGAGATTGGGCAACAGATTGACCATCGGCCGGCCGCGCGCCTGCGGGGTACCGAGCGGCAGGCGATAGACCTTGAGCTTGTACACCCGGCCCGACGAGGTAAAGAACAGCACCGGGGTGTGGGTCGAGGCAACGAAGACCTCGCTCAGGAAATCCTCTTCGCGGATCGCCATGCCGGCACGGCCGCGCCCGCCGCGGCGCTGCGCGCGATAGGTCGAGAGCGGTACCCGTTTGATATAGCCGGCGTGGCTGACGGTCACGACCATCGCCTCGCGCTGGATCAGCGCCTCGATGTCGGCCTCGAACTCGACATCTTCGATCGCGGTTCGCCGCGGCGTGGCGAACCGCTCCTTGATGTCGAGAAGCTCGCTGCGCAGCACCTCGATCAGCCGCGTGCGCGAGCGCAGGATCTCCAGATAGCCTGCGATCTCGGTGATCAGCCCGCGCAATTCCTCCGCAATCTTGTCGCGCTCGAGCCCGGTCAGCCGCTGCAACCGCAGATCGAGGATCGCACGCGCCTGCTCTTCCGATAGCCGATAGGTGCCGTCCTCGGCGATCTCGCGGCCGGGCTCTCCGACCAGCGCGACCAGCGGAGCAACATCGGCAGCCGGCCAAGCGCGGCCGACGAGGCCAGCACGCGCGGTCGCCGGATCGGCCGCGTCGCGGATCAGCGCGATGACCTCGTCGAGATTGGTGACCGCGACCGAGAGGCCGAGCAGGACATGCGCCCGGTCCCGCGCTTTGCCGAGAAGATGGCTCGTTCGCCGGGTGATCACCTCCTCGCGGAAGGCGACGAACGCGGCGATGATCTCGCGCAAGGTCAACTGCTCGGGCCGGCCACCATTCAGCGCCAGCATGTTGACGCCAAAGCTCGTCTGCAATGCGGTGTGCCGGTAGAGCTGGTTGAGGACGATGTCCGGCTCGGCGTCGCGCTTCAATTCGACGACAACGCGTAGGCCGTCGCGGTCGCTCTCGTCGCGCAGATCGGAGATGCCCTCGATCAGCTTCTCGCGGACGGTTTCGGCGATGCGCTCGACCAGCTTCGCCTTGTTGACCTGATAGGGAAGCTCGGTAAAGACAATCGCCTCGCGGTCTTTGCGTATCTCCTCGACGTGGGTTTTCCCGCGGATGACGACGGCGCCGCGTCCGGTCCGGTAGGCGGCGTTCGTTCCGGCGCGCCCCATAATGATCCCGCCGGTCGGAAAATCTGGCGCCGGAACGTGCTGCATCAACTCGTCGATCGTGATCGCCGGATTGTCGAGATAGGCACAGCAGGCGTCGATGACCTCGCCCAAATTGTGCGGCGGGATGTTGGTCGCCATGCCGACCGCGATGCCGCTGCCGCCATTGACGAGCAGGTTCGGGAAGCCTGCCGGCAGGACTTTTGGTTCTTGCTCGGTATCGTCGTAATTTGGCTGGAACTCGACTGTGTTTTTGTCGAGATCATCGAGCAGGGTGTCGGCGACACGCGCGAGGCGGGCCTCAGTATACCGGTAAGCGGCGGGCGGGTCGCCGTCCATCGAGCCGAAATTGCCCTGCCCGTCGATCAGCGGTAGGCGCATCGCAAAATCTTGTGCCATGCGCACCATTGCGTCGTAGATCGCCAGTTCGCCATGCGGGTGATACTTCCCGATCACGTCGCCGACGATGCGTGCAGATTTACGGTACCCGCGGTTCCACTCGTTGCCGTTCACCTTCATCGAGTAGAGGATGCGCCGATGCACGGGTTTGAGCCCGTCGCGGACATCGGGCAGAGCGCGCGCCACGATCACGCTCATCGCGTAATCGAGGTATGAGCGTCTCATCTCCTCTTCGATTGTGACGGGGGTAATGTCGGGTGCGGAGGGGGGTGTTGAGGAGAGGGCCAAGGCGTTCTGTATAGCGGCTAAGGACGAAACGGCGGCTGCGCCTCTGGGGCACAGCCGCCGTCACATATATAGTCATCTGCTGGAGACATTACCCGATTTCGCAGGTGCGAACAAACGACCGATTGGTCGCCTCAGCGGGATTTGCGATTGTGCTGGTCGGGCTCGGTGCGTAGTTAGAGCGGCGGGCCAACGATCGCGCGATAGATCGCCAGAATCAGCACCGCTCCGACGATTGCGCCGATAAATCCGGCGCCTTGGCCGGGCCCGTACCAGCCGATCTGCTGCCCGAGCCAAGTCGCGAAAATCGCGCCGACAATTCCGAGCAGCGTAGTAACGATAATCCCGCCGGGTCCGGCGATGAAGAGCTTGGCGATTGCGCCGGCGAAAAACCCGATGATGATGACCCACAGCCAATGCATCGCCCCTCCCGATTTTTCAGCCCCGCACGAGCGATAGAGCAGCAGCTTCCGCCGTCGTGCTCAACGTTCACTCTCACTGTCGTTTGCGGCATCCGACAGGAGGACCGGTTAGCCACCCGTAGACGCGCAAGCAAGGTGGCAGCCTCGACTAATGGACCGATGCACGGCCCGATGGCCAGCATTCCCTCGAGCCCCCTCATCTCGCAGCGGCGCACCCCTTTCGACGAGGATTGTTGGCATTTGGTGTCGATATGAAGGAATATTTATTCAGTACCATTCCTGCATTCCGTCGGCCAAGAGCGAGGGGAAACGATACCGCTTGTCGCAACGGCAGCCACCCGGCCGAATAACGGCGAGGAGTTGATCGGATGCGCGTATTCACGATGTTGCCGATGAGGTATTGGCGGGACGCAGCGCCGTTTGGTGCAGCGGCCGAGGCCGCCGGGTTCGACGCGCTGATGACTGTCGAGCTCGGACACGACGTGTTCACGCCGCTTGCGTTTGCTGCTCTTGCGACCAACCGGATCGAGTTGACGCCCTCGATCGCCGTGGCATTCCCGCGCAGCCCGACGGTGATGGCAAGCCAGGCTTGGGATCTGCAGGCGAACTCGAACGGGCGGTTCGTGTTGGGACTGGGTAGTCAGGTCAAAGGCCACAACGAGCGCCGGTTCGGAATTCCGTGGAGCGCGCCGGCGCCGCGGCTGCGCGATTACGTCGGAGCGCTCCGCGCGGTCTGGCAATCCTGGGAGACGGGCGGAAAGCTCGATTACCGAGGCGAGCACTATACGCTGACATTGATGACCCCGGATTTCTCACCGGAGCCGAGTGAGCTCCCGATGGTTCCGGTTACCATCGCCGCCGTCGGCGACGCGATGCTGCGGGTGGCGGGCGAGGTTTGCGACGGGGTACGTCTCCATCCCTTGTGTTCGCGCCGTTATCTTGAAGAAGTCGCGCTGCCGCGGATCGCAGAGGGAATGCGGCGCAGCGGGCGCAACCGGGCCAATTTCGATGTCTTTGGCGGCGGGTTCGTTGTGACCGGACCCGATGCGAGCACCGTCGCCGATGGCATGGACTGGGTGCGCAAGAGGGTCGCGCTTTACGGCTCGACCCGCACCTATACGCCGATCCTTGCACTGCACGGGCTCGAAGAGCTCGGGTTGAAGCTGCACGCCATGTCGATAGCGGGCCGCTGGAACGAGATGCCGGCGGAGATCTCGGATGATGTCGTCCGCATCTTCGCCGCTTGCGGTACTTTCGCTGAGATCGCGGCGGCGATCGAAGCGCGCTATGGCGGCCTCGCGGATTCGATCGAGCTGAACTTTCCGGCCGGAACTGCCGCCGGGTTTCAGCGCGAGCTGTTAACCGACATTCACAGCATTCCTCACATCTTTCAGGGCTTCGGTACGAGCGGCTGACGGGGGCGGGTCGCAGGTTTGCGCTCGGCCCTTAGGGAATCTTGCACGGTCTCGAATTCGAGGCGCTTCGGGCGGCGCGCCACACCGCCTTGATACTCACCCCGCTCGGCGGCGAGCCTCTTCATTAGCCGCAGACGCGGGCTCTGCGTGGCATGGCCGGAGACGCCATGCTTGTGGCTGCCCATACCGCCTCGGCCCTGCTGCATTTTCTGCCCTGTGATGCGTGCTCGGCGAACCTATCACGACAAATCAGAGGCCACCATCCCCGGATCACCTGTTGTCGCACCGGGCCGGGAGGACAGGTAGAAAAGATGATACCGCCGATCAAACTTGCCGAGCGGCTGGCGTTGCTTGTCGCTCTAGACCTTTTTCTCGGGCTTGCTTTCGAGGATATCTACAAGCGCGACGAACCAGCGATCCCCGGAGGTATCCGGACATTTCCCCTGGTCGGGCTCGCGGGAGCAAGATTGCGCACCAGGACCCACCGACTGTGCCGGGCCGTGGGGTTACGCCGATCAGTGCCACCGATCGCGGCTCGAACAGCTTGTCGAGAACGGACCGACATCGGCCCCTACTGGTTGCTCTACGCTTCCACCCGTAATGCCGCTCTCTCCTCGGCTGGAATATTAAACCAACCGTCGGAGAGCTGGTTTACCCTGTCGGCGACGAGGCCGAACTTTACCTGCGTGACGCTCAAATCCCTGAAGTAGTTGACCAGATCGCCCCACGGATCATTCAGCCGCCCGACCGCCGAAATAAAGGCAACGAGGCCGCCGACTTCGAGCTGTTCGGTATGCACCATCCACCCGCCGATTAGAAGAGCCGCAACCACTTGGAGGTGGCTGCAAAAGTTCATCAGAAAGTTCATCGAGAACTTGAACTTGAAGATGCCCATATTGAGCCGCAGGACGCGATCCGTTTCCCGTCCGACTGGTCTTGCTGGGATGGCGCAGCGTGGGCGCCGACGGCGCTGACCCCGAGCTGCCTTAGGAGCCATACGCGCGCACCCGCGCGCCGGTTTATCGCTGCTTGCATCAGCGGCACAAAGAACAGCTGCGGCAGAAAGAGGCCAAAAGCCGCTGCCGCCATCCATCTGTCGAGGTGAACGATGTAAGCGAGTACCGAGAGCAATATCCCAGCCTGAAGCAGAGGTTCGAAGATACTGCTGCCGACAAAACCGCCGATCGGTTCGACCTCCCCGACAATCATGGCAGCGCCGACGCCGCGTGCCTCAGCGCCGGGCGCGATGTCTCGTGCAACCCTCAAATAAGCGAGGACGTGCCGGCGCAAATCGCGTGTTGCATTTTCTCCGACCCAACCCCGATACACATTGAGGGCGAGCTTTGTTCCCCCCTGCACGAGAACGGCGCCGGCATATGCGGCGCAAAGGGTCAGGACAAGCGCAAACGACCGTTGCTTGACGAGGTCGTTGACCCCTCGGCGCTGTATCTCCAGTGGTACGACTTCGAGCAGAAAGGTGCAGACTGTCAGAATGAGCAGCGCAATCTGATGTCGCCAACTTACGGCGAAAACATAGCGGAAAATGGTGGGCGGTAACCAGTATCTGACGTGTGGCATTAATTCCGGTCCAACAAAGCCGTCCGCATCTGGTCTATGAGGCAGTCGGCGGCAAAAGGTTTCTCGACGACACTCGTAGCGCCCAAACTCGAGGCGCGCTTGCTTGTTTTTGTATTGAGCCGGCCCGAAATCGGGATCGTCGGCCGCACAGCCGTGGATTATGCCGATGCCTGCGCTAGTGCCGACCTCGGTTCCCTGTCCTGGAAGTGCGGGATTACCTGCTCGCCAAACAGGCGAATGGTATGAAGCACCTCCTGATGCTGGGCTGGCCCAATGGCGCACAGTAAAATCACTTCCTCGATACCCATGGCTTCGTACAGTTCGAGAAACCGAATACAGTCAGCTGGTGTGCCAACGCAGAACTTTGTGCCTTGTTCACGCACCTCCTGGGGCGTCGGCTCACCGGGATGGGGCCCGCTGGCGAGGCGTTGGTCGCGCGCGTAATAACCCTGATAATCGGATGGCACGGTGGCCGGGTCGTAGTCGCGCCACACCAGGCGAGCGCGCTCGCGCTGTTGCTCGATGTACCAACCCACGAGTTCGGTACCGCGTTCGGCCACGACCCGCGGATCCTCGTGGCAGTAGCCAGCGGTCATCAGCGCGGCGCACCGCGTGGTCCCGGCACCGTTGCCTGGGGCTGTCTGCAGCGCGTCCTGATACAGCACCATAAGCTGTTGGACGCGGTCCGGGCCGCCTTCACTGCCGAATAGCCCTCCCATCCCGAGGCTGCCCGTCAGGCGCGCCGTCTCGTCGCTGCCGCACGCGGACCACAGCGGCGGGTGCGGCTGCTGCACCGGCTTTGGGAGGACTTCCCGCCGCGGAATCTGGTAATAGGTCCCGTTGTACACGATCTCTTCTTGAGTCCAGATGCGCGGCAGCACATCGGCAAATTCCTGCCACATGCCGCGTGTGTCCTGCAAATCCGTCCCGTACGGGGTGAGCTGGTAGGGATAGCCGGTCCGGCCGAGGCCCACATCGACGCGCCCATGGCTCAAGATATCGAGCGTCGCCATGCGCGCCGCCACGTGCAGCGGGTGATGAATCGGGGCCAGGACCACGCCAATACCGAGGCGGATTCGGCTGGTATGCTGACTTACCGCGGCAAGCGTGAGATCGGGGGCGCTATTGTGCGACCACACCGGACGGAAGTGGTGCTCGGAAAACCATACGCTCGAAAAACCCTGCTGTTCGGCGTAGGGGATTTGCTCGAGGGCTTCATAGATGCGTTGGGATTCACTGGATGGGGTCCAGGGTTTGGGGACTTGAATCTGGTAAAACAGGCTGATTCTCATGGGACTTTCTCCTGCGTAACGGAGGGAATTGCCTGAGCCTGCACATGGCTCCCGTACGCACCGGCATACCTCCAGATCCAAGCCTGCGGGTATCGTCCGCTGTCTGGCAAGCAAATTCGAGGCGATGCCAGGTCCAAATGGCGCGCCTTCGATCAACCAAGCCTCACGCGATTTTCCAGGTTCCATCCGGCTGCAGACAGCTGGTGAAATTTTAATGTTCGGTGTAGACGGGCGTCCCGCCTGAGCGCACCGTGTATACGATTTCTTCGCACTGCTGGTTAACGCGGTGAAGTTTCTTCAGCAGCTTGATGGACCCGCGTTTCCCGAAGCCGAGTTGCTCCATGCCGTATTGGTTCCTACCCGCTTGCCGTGGACCTGACTGGTTACGGCGCCGCGGATCACATCGAGGTCTTGCTTCCGCGAGGGTGATGTGTGTTTCCCAGGCCGGGCGCAGCTGCGCGTGGCGGATGCCGTTACCAAACCGACGACAAGTGGAATTAGCGCTTTGACCTCAGTGACCTGTTTTGCCCCTTTGAGAACTCCGCCTCAGCCGAAACCGTCCAGGACAGTCTGCGTTCGCACCGGCAAAGAAAGGCAAACTCGATCCCGCGGCTTTGACCTAGATCCACTGGAGCACTGAGTGCAGCTGGTCTATTTGTGATCTGAGTCAAGGCAACCAGCGTGACTACGCCGCCGCATATCGTGCAACAGTCGGTGGGATTAATTGCGCCGCGTGCTTTGATCCGAGGCTCAGCGCACGACGAGAAGGTCGCAGGACAGGCGCGCAAAGTGTTTGCGAAGATCGTCGGGCTGAGCCTCGTCCTTACTCGCCTCGAGCACCAATAGGCGGCAATCCAGCTCGGTAATTCGTTGTTTGAGAGCATCGAGCCCGGTGGCGATGAGCTCAGTCTGAAGGGTCAGCGAACGCCCTTTCAGCAGCCCCGAAACCCAAGCCGCGAAATCGTCCGACTCCGATGGATTGGAGTGGCCGGCCACGGTCAACGTACTGCCGCAGAAGCCGGCGATTTGCGCAGCGATATCGAGCGCTCGCGCCGATTCGGCACCGCGACCGCGAAGGACAGTGAGGACCGATCCGCCGGTTCCCCATTCGCGCTGTGCCAGCAGGAAGGGGCGCGCAATGATCTCTATTGACGACCACCAGCGCGATGCGGCCCGAAAATGGCTGCCGATTGAACGGGTTGCCGCGCCGGCGACGACAAAGTCGTGCTCGGCGCCGCCAAGCGCATTGGCGACGAGCGGCCCGGGCACCACCTCGAACGACCAATCCACACCATGCCGGACCGCCGCTGCGCCGAGCTCGCGCCGCGCCCGTTCGGCGAAAGCGCGAAAGTGATCCTCGACATGATCTTTGGTCAGCGGCTCGCGTCCGGTTGCCAGCGTAACCTGGCACGCGAAGGGCAAGCCGGCGAGACAAACAAGCTCCTCGTCTTCCACGAAAACCCCGTGCAGCGGGATTTGCCACCGCGCTGCCAGGCGCGCCGCAGTATCGATCGCCGTTCGGATTTCCGACGCGGCGTCCAGCGGAACGACGACGCGTTCGATCGCCTGTGTCATGTGCGGACCTGAGTGAGAGAGGCGTTTCGCGCCAGCTCGGCTGCTTTGGCGGCAAAAGCGTCGAGCCGCGCGGCGATTCGATGATTGAGGGTGTCGGCCGGGTAATTGCCGTCGCCGCCCGCTTCTCCCGCGGGAAGACCGGTCAGCAGGGATAACCCTTGATCCACGGTCTCGATCGGATATACGCGGAACCGATCCTCGGCTGCCGCGGTGACGACGTCCTGGCGCAGCATCAGATGCTTGACGTTGCTCGCAGGAATGATCACGCCTTGATGCCCGGTGAAGCCGGTAACTCGGCATGCGTCGAAGAAGCCTTCGATTTTTTCGTTGACGCCACCTATCGCCTGAATGCGGCCATGCTGGTCGATAGAGCCGGTGACGGCGAAGGACTGGTTGATCGGCGTCTCGGCGAGTGCAGACAACAGCGCAAAGAGTTCGGCGGCCGAGGCGCTGTCGCCATCGACCCCGCCATAGGATTGCTCAAAGACGAGACTAGCGTTAAGCGAGAGCGGGCGCGTCTTGCCGAAGCGGCCCCCGAGAAAGCCGCCCAGGATCAGCACTCCTTTCGAATGCAGCGGTCCGCCGAGCGCGACTTCTCGCTCGATGTCGACGACTTCGCCGCGCCCGAGCCTGATCTGGGCGGTGATGCGGCTCGGATTGCCGAAGGTGAGACCGCCGAGCGTGATTACCGACAGCCCGTTCACTTGGCCGATGACTTCGCCGTCGGTCTCGACGCGGATCGTCCTGCGGCCGATCTCCTCCTGCAAGCGACGATAGACCCGGTCGCCGCGGCGGAATTGGGCATCGATGGCACCTTGCACCTCGGACGCTGTGACGATGTCTTTGCCGGCCGAGGCGGCCAGCTGGTCGGCCTCTTGTAAAAGATCGACAATCTCGCGCAGCCCAGTTGAAAGCCGGTCGGCGTCGCCGACAAGTCGTGAAGCCCGCTCGATGACGCGCGCTACTGCACTGTGGTCAAAGGGGAGCAGCTTCTCGCGACGCACTATTGCCGCGATAAAGCGAGCGTACATCAAGCTGGTTTCTGGTGTGCGCTCGATGCGGTCATCGAAATCGGCCGCAATCTTGAACAGCTCTTTAAAATCGTCGTCGACCGCGCTCAGCAGATAATAGACCGAGGGTGAGCCGAGGAGCACGACCTTCACATCGAGAGGGATCGGTTCGGGCTGGAGGGAGAGGGTGCTCGCCATGCTCAGCGCCTGCTCCAATGTCTCTATGCGGATCTCTCCGGCATTGAGTGCCCGCTTCAGCGAAGCCCAGCCGAAATTCCCCGCCAGCAGCCGTTGCGCATCGAGCAAAAGATAACCGCCGTTCGCGCAATGCAGCGCGCCCGGGATCAACAGGTTGAAATCGGTAACGAGGGCGCCGAAGCGGGCGAGATGCTCGACGCGGCCGACCAAGGTCTGATGGGTCGGGTTGTCTTCATAGACGACCCGTGCGCCGCGTAGGCCGCCATTGTCGACAATGACATTGACCTGATAGCGGCGAAAGCGCGTATCGCTAATGGCCTCGTCGGCTGGGCCCGGTATCGGCAATCCTTGAGGCGGCTGCGGTTGCGGTAGAAAATCGTCGGCGTTCTCTTTGACATCGCGCTCCACAGCGTCGAGGTACTGCGCGACGTCGGGCAGGTCGTGATAGCCAGCACGCAGCTCGTTCATCATTAGCGCGATCGCGGCGCCGGTCGTCTCGCGGTTCAGCTCGCGCACCGCCTCGCGGTGCTCGCGCTCCCACTGTGGAACTTTCTGCATGACCGCCTCGAGCTCGCCTTGCACATCTTCGAGGTCGTGTTGAATCCGTGTGCGTTCCGCCTCGGGTAGCCCTTCGAACATCTCCGGGGTCAGGACTTTCCCGTCACGCCGCGGTGCCAGCGCCAGTCCCACTGGCGTCCGCAGCATTGTGATGCCTTTTTCTTCCGCATGCTGCTGCAATGCGCCAAAGGCCTGCTCATTGCGCTGCTTGAACTGCTGCTCGACGACGTCGAGGCGCGCCCGATATTCGTCCCGTTCGAAGGCGGCCGGTAGCGCGACGCGCAACTCTTCGACCAGCTGTTTCATTCCCTCGCGCAGCCCGTTGCCGCGCCCGGGCGGCAATTGCAGTCGTCGAGGTTTCTGCGGATCGGCGAAGTTGTTGACGTAACACCAATCGGGCGGCGTCGGTGCGCTCTCGGCATGGCGCTGCAGCAGATTCTGGATGACGGTATGCTTGCCGGTGCCGATCGCGCCGAGAGCATAAATGTTATAGCCTTTGCGCCGCATTGCGACGGCGAACTCCACCGCCTCCACCGCACGGTCCTGGCCGATCGGCCCCAACGGATCCGTAAGTTCGCCGACCGATTGGAACGGCAACTCAGCCGGGTCGCAGTGCCGGTATAGCAGGGTAGGGGGGAGCGGGCTGCCCGGTTCGGCAGCCGACACGCCGCCTTCTCCGCGGGGCTGCTCGCGATAATTCACCGATGGTTCCATGGCGGCCAAGGTTCGTTTCCTCCGATGTGGCGTCCCCGGCGATCGTTCTGATTATGCTCGTTTTCTCCCGAAACAGCATCTATGCGCCGCCGGAAAAATACTGGGACGAAGGGGGGCGGTACGGCGGGTCGAGCCGCCACCACCTACCGTTTGGATCAAGCTGATCTGACCTCGATTTTCTTTTGTTGCTTCTGCGCGCCCGGTGTCTTCGGCAGAGTGATCGTCAGCACCTCTTTCGAAAAATCCGCGGCAACCTTTGTCGCGATCAACGCTTGCCCGCAGCTCGAACGCGCGTTGGAACGAGGCATAGGCGCGCTCCGAAAAGCAGTAGTTCTTGTCCTCCTTCTCCTGACGCTTCTCGCCTTTGAGGATGAGCATGTTGCCGGACACCGATACGTCGGCATCCTTGGCATCGAGACCGGGCAGCTCTGCCGAGTTCTTATAGGCTTTGTCGTCTTCGCTCATGTCGATCGGCGGTACAGAAAAGCTGAATGCGCTCATCGGACGCCAGGGCTCGACGTCGAACATGCGGCGCAACGAAGGAAAGCCGAACCGATCGAACAGTCGGTCCATTTCGTTGCGAAAGGATCGCCACACATCGGCAGTCGTCGTCTCCGCAGGCGATGCCTTCTTAACCTCCACTGGTACGTCTGCCATCGCCGTCTCCATCGATTGAGAGAAAGGAAACGGGTTAATCTCACCGAATCGGCATCTTTGGCGCGAGGTTCGATCGAAACATTGACTTATCGCAATTCCTCCATCCGTCGCGTCCCCCCGCCTCGTCCGCATCGCTCGGCGCGCCCGCGCCGTGGCCAGCGACGGCTCGGCGGCGCGCAGCACTTCACCGGTGCGCCTTATTCCCCTGGCTGCTCTACGGCTTGACGCAGGCGCTTCATGCGCCCTCGGGCGAGCTTTGCTTTACGGCGGCGTTCGCGCGACACTGCTGTCGGGCGCGTTGGTATGCGCTGCTTTCCGGGCTGCAGAGCCCGGTGGAGGAGATCAATCAGTCGGTTATAGGCGTCCTGGCGGTTGCGTTCCTGCGTGCGGAAGCGCCGCGCCATGATCACGAGCACGCCCTCGGCCGTCATTCGCCGCCCGGCAATCAGGCGCAATCGCGCGAGCATGCGTTCGTCGAGGCTCGGGGAGCGCGCCGCATTGAAGCGGAGCTGGACCGCCGTTGCGACTTTATTGACATTCTGCCCGCCGGGGCCGCCGGCGCGAAGAAAGACTTCCTCGATCTCGTCCTCCTGGATTGCGATCTGCTCTGTCACGGGAAGCATGTGCTGGGATCCGGTCAACCTTAGGTCTACAACTATTCGTTGAGCGAAAGGCCATCGCCTCGTTGTATCTGCAGCGAATCAGCAGCAAAATTCCCGCAATGGCTGCGGACAATAGACGCCGGACGGGCAACCGTGCTTCCGCAGTATCGCTCGTGGACCCCTGCTTCTTCATTTAGGAATCCTATCGCGACGGCTGGAGTTCAATAATAAGATGCGAATATGGCAAACTCACCGTCAAGCGCAACGAGAGGACGTCTTCTAGTCGATCGTCGCTGATAGCAAATGCTCACTGCCGGCAGATTGATGTGG
>Ga0306925_10000176_pt1 | contig 39504 bp, 39 predicted proteins | sample flu12Cox44000176_FD_203755 | JGI IMG/M metagenome (GOLD analysis project Ga0306925, IMG submission 203755) | Lab enrichment of tropical soil microbial communities from Luquillo Experimental Forest, Puerto Rico - flux8day.12C.oxic.44.000.176 (v2)... | ecosystem: Environmental > Terrestrial >... | reverse complement strand
TGAAGACCTATCCGGTCGCCGAGCGCTATCACTGGATCTGGATCTGGATGGGCGATCCGGCGCTGGCCGATCCGGCCAAGATCACCGACTTCCACTGGCTCGACGATCCGGAGCATTGGGGCGCCAAGGCGTCGTACCTGCACGTCGAGGCGAACTGGCAACTCGTGGTCGACAACCTGCTCGACCTCACCCATCTCGCTTTCGTGCACGACACCACGATCGGCAATCTGGCGCTTGCCGAGCATGCCAAGGTGCAGGTGGCGCGCGCGCCGGACAACGTCACGGTGACGCGCTGGATCATCGACCAGGAACCGCCGCCGACCTTCAAGAAGGTCGGCAATTTTTCCGGCCGCGTCGACCGCTGGCAGATCATCGACTTCGCGCCGCCGGCGTTCCTGCGACTCGATGTCGGCGCGACGCCCACCGGCACCGGCGCGCCCGACGGCAAGCGCATCGGCGGCATCGGCATGCGCAATCTCAATGCCATTACGCCCGAGACCGAGACCACGTCGCATTATTTCTGGGGCCAGGCCCACGACTTCGACGTCAAGAACCCGGAGATGACCGAGCGCATCTTCCAGCAGATCAAGACCGCGTTCCACGAAGACGTCGCCGTGTTCTCGGCGCAGCAGAAGACCATGCAGCTTCTGCCGAATGCGCCGCAATTCGACATAGCCGCCGACGCCGGCACCATCGCCGCGCGCCGCATCCTGCAGCGGCTCCACGACGAGGAGACCGCGACGCGACCGGTGGCGGCCGAGTGATTTTTTTCTCCCCGCGCGCAAAGCGGGGTGCCCTGGCACATGACAAGGTCGGCCACCTGGACGTGCGTCCGGCCTTCTATTGCGGCGTGATGTCCCTGACCGGATTGTTCGGCTTCGCCGGAGCGCTCGGGGTAACGACGGCGGGCGGCGATGGCCCTTGGACGGGCACTGTCGTTTTCTGTGCGACGGGCGAAGTCGGTAGCGGCAAATTGTGCGGGTAATACGTCCAGAAAAAGAAACCCGTAACAAAGAGCAGCGTCGACAGCACGGCGCCCAAGATCAAGCGCTTGAAAGCGATGGCATTCCCGATCAATGCGCAGAGAAAAGCAAACAGCGTAAGCAGGACAATGTAAAGCCAGCTAACGCTCGCCCAGTCTATCGGTAGGTTCGGCATCGCTCTAGATCCAGTCCTTCCACTTGAACCAGATAAACGGAATGATCGCTGAGATTACGATCAGCGCCAAGCCCCACTGGTAGCCCCAAGCCCAGTCGTATTCGTGGATATTCTTGAAATTCATGCCGTAGATGCCGGCGATCAGCACCGGCGGAATGCCGACCACGGACGCGACCGTCAAAACCTTCATCACGTCGTTCTGGTCGATATTGATGATGCCGGTAGCGGCGTCCTGCAGAAGCTGCACGCGGCTGACCAGCCCTTCCGAAAATTGCACCAGCGAGGCGACGTCGGAGGAGACCGCCTGCAGCCGCGGCGGCACGTCTTGGGGCAGCCAGTCGCGGGCGCGCTCGGCGGCGAACTTCGCTATGCGCTCGAGGCAGACCAGCGTGTAATGAATGCGCGCCATGCGCTCGCTTGTGCGGCCGGTGCGGATCATCAGTTGCCGCAGCATCGCGGTCTCGCGCGACAGCTTCTCGTGATCGGGCCGGAAGATCGAGTGCGAAGCGTCGTCGAGGTGGCGGCTCTCGGCCTCGAGCAGATCGGCCAGATGATCGACCAAGGCCTCGAGCAGGCTTGCGAATACGGTCGCGGGTTCGAGCTTCGCCTCAGCGGCGCATTCCTTGGACGCCGCATCGAACGCGGCCGATGGCGAAAACCGCACCGTCAACAACACGCGCTGCGACAGCACGAAGCCCGTCGGCGTTGGAAACCACGGCTCGTTCTCGCCGGCAAAGATCAGCGGCGCCGTCATGTAGAGCGTGCCGTCGACGAGCTGCAGCCGGCTCGTCGCCTCGATCTCGCCGATCTCGGCCTTGCTCGGCACACGGAGCGAAAACGCCGCCTCGAAGGCTGCGCGCTCGGCGTCGGTCGGCTCGATCATATCGATCCAGACCTTGCGGGCGAGCGCCTCGCGACCGGACGGCGAGGGTGTCTGGGAGGCTTCGGGAATTGCGCGCAGCATGCCGGAGAGACCTTAACCCGCTGGAATCATTGAAAAAGCTGTTGAGCCGACGTTAAACGCTTCAGCCTAAATTAACCAGAGGGCGGCGCCGTGGCCGGACCGCGTAAGCCCTTCGCAACGGTAGCGTTTTGAGTTCCTTGCTTTGAGTTCAGTCATGGCGCGCGGTCGCACCGTCCGAGATTTCCGCCTCCGCATTACATTATATGGGTGGCGCCGTGCGGCCGCCGCCGTGCTCTGTGCCGGCGCCGCCGGTATCACGCCCGCCAGAGCCGCAACACGATGCGCCGCTGTGGCGCGCGCTCGCCTATGCCAAGCAGGGCAAGTGGGCGCAGGCCGCGACGGCTTCCGCAGGTCCGGCGCCGCGGTCGCGACGCTGCCGGTCGAGCTGCAACGCGCCGCGCTCAGGGAGGAGATGCGCTCAGACATCGCAGGAAGAAGATGGCTACTCATCCGGCGGTTCCGGCGGAATGTCGAAATCCTTGAGCTCCGCCGCGCGCAATTTCGCCGGATCCCGCATCCCGGTCTGCGCGATTGCGATGATGCGCTCGGCGACGATCTCGGTGATGGGGTCGCTCCGGTTCGCGAGTCGAAGCACCTTCAGCGCCGCTTCGTAGGCGACGGTCATGCCTTCGATATCGTCCGGCTCAAACGCCTGGTTCTGCAACAAGCGATAGATCGCCACGGCTCCCCTCTACCGTAGCCCGGTCGGCGCACCTTAATCCTCGAGCGGCGCCCGCAAAGAGGCGCAGCCGCTCCTTTCAACAGGGGCGTTAGTCTTTGGCCATAGGGGCATCGCCGAGGCGTTGTGCGCCACCGATAGCGGCCGGCGCCGGCGAGGGCGGTTCCCGCGGGCGGGGGCTCGTCACTTCGCTCCCGGGCAGCTTCCGGGCATCAGCCTCCCGGCATTACGACCGGGGTGGGAGGTGCATCCCTGGACTGGGACAGGCGACGGCGAGTAACGCCCGTGCAGACTGCGTCCCAGGAAGCCTGGCCTGAAGCTGAACCTTCGGGATGAAATAATTCCCTTAGACGAGGGCCGCGGTGGAACGCCGACAGGCGAGCGCGCCCTGCAGTGGCGCGAGCCGCTCGCAACATACGGAGGATACGGATCAGCTTTGCCGGCGTTCCGCTGTCCTTTTTCTTTTCTTCTTTTCTTCTTTCTTGCCCGAGTGCGATCGAACCGAACGCGGATCCACCGCCGGCTCAAGCATGACGCGATAGCAGCTCCGGTCGTGCCATTCGAAATTTGGCTTGCTCATAACTCGGGCGCCAAAGCGTGTCGCGAGAACGAGAGCGCTTGCATCCCCCCGCGGCAGCGGGACAGGAGAGGAGACCGCAATGACGGAATCGGCCGCGCCGGACATGCTATGGATGCGGCATGAACGATTTCGCCGCGGCTTTCCAAAAGGCATGGGAATTGATCGCCGGCTTCGACGCCGAGGTGCGCGGCATCGTGGTTTTGTCGCTTGCCGTAAGCCTGACCGCGAGCGCCTGCGCCTTTGTCATCGGCGCGCCGATCGGCACCGCGCTTGCGGTCTACCGCTTCCGCGGTCGCGGCGCGCTGATCGTCATTGCCAATGCGCTACTCGGCCTGCCGCCGGTCGTGGTCGGGCTCGCGGTTTATCTGTTGCTGTCGCGCTCGGGCCCGTTGGGCGCATTCGGCATCCTGTTCACGCCGAGCGCCATGGTCATCGCCCAATGCGCGCTGGGCACGCCGATCGTGATTGCGCTCGTGCACCGCATGACGACCGCCCTGTGGGCGACCTACGGCGATGCGCTGCTGGTCGACGGCGCCTCGCGGCTGCGGGCGATCCCGCCGCTTCTCTGCATGGGCCCGGAGGGGCTGCTCACCGCCTTCCTCGCCGCGTTCGGCCGCGCCATCGCCGAGGTCGGCGCCATCATCATCGTCGGCGGCAATATCCGCGGCTATACCCGCACCATGACCACCGCGATCGCGCTCGAAACCAGCAAAGGTGATCTCAGCCTGGCGTTGGCGCTCGGCATCATTTTGATCGTACTGTCGATGGCGGTGAGCGCCGCAAGCCTGTCGCTGCCGCGTCTACTCCGCCTCGGTGCATCCCACTAAAATCAGTGCGTTGTCTGCGGCCGCGGCGCGAAGAACAGCTGTTCGCTGTTGATGCGGTACGACGCGATCGCGGCGAGCCCGGCCGCGGAAGTGAGCCATTCGTGCCAGGTGCGCGCGTCGGCGGCTTTCACCTGCGACCATTTCGCCGGATTGACCAGAATGCTGCCGTACGGATTGAACAGCGCCGGATCGCCCTCGGCGAGGATTTGCAGTTTCTGCCGGTTCTTGAAATTGGCCCAGGTGGCGCGGTCGGTCAGCGTATAGGCGCCCATGGCGGCGGCCATGTTCAGCGTCGCGCCCATGCCCTGGCCGACGTCGCGATACCAGGCGTTGCCGGCCGGTGCGACGCCGGCGGTCTTCCACAACCGAAGCTCCATGCGGTTGGTGCCGCTGTCGTCGCCGCGGCTGGCGAACGGCGCTTTTGCCGTGGCGATGCTCGACAGCGCCTGACGCGCGTCGTGCGAACCCCGGATATGCGCGGGGTCGGTATCGGGACCGACAATAACGAAATCATTGTACATCACGTCGCGGCGGTCGATGCCAAAACCGTCGGCGACAAATTTGTCCTCGCCGATGCGGTCGTGCACGAGGAGCGCATCGGCATCGCCGCGCGCGCCGATCGCGAGCGCCTGGCCGGTGCCGACGGCGACCACATGCACGTCGAGGCCGCTCGCTGTCTTGAACATCGGCACGATGTGGCCGAACAGACCGGAATCCTGCGTCGAAGTGGTGGAACTCAGCGTGATGAAGCGGTCTTCGGCGTGCGCGCCGGTGACGATGGCGAGCAAGATCAAGAGTGTAACGATGCGAATCATTTCCAATGTCCCGAAGCGAATTGGCGCGCGAGCATAGCGTGGACGGCCAGCGCTGTCCGCACCGCACCCGCGTGCCGAAAGCGACCATCGGCCGTGCCCGCTATTTGCCAGCGTGGCCCAAGATTTCGCCGGTCGCCGGAAACACCAGATGAACCCGCGTGCACAGAATGCATTCGATCGCTTCGAAGCGTTCGCCGCTGTCGTCGGACGTTTGCTCCGACGCGAAGCCCTGCACGCGAAAGCCGGTGTTCGGACAGATGAATAAGAATGGCGGCATCGAACTTGGAACGCCGGTCTCGCCGGAAACCGATGCGTCCTCCCTGCGCGAGGCCCCAGGGCGACGATCTGTGACCGAGCCGGCGGCCAAGGTCGCGGCCAAGACCGGAGCCGGCAGGCGTCCGGTTCGGCCAAGGCCGCCGCCCGGCTTTGCGGTCACCCCCGCCGAGCCAAGCTTGTGCATCCTATCGGCCTCGCCCGACGTTGCTTTGACCCAGATCAACTGCGGACGCATGGCAGTGACCCTCCGGCATTCCCCCAAGGTCCCGGCCCAGCTAGGCTCGCCGCCCCTTGATGACGATCGGTGAAAGAAAAAGAGCATGAGTACAGCGCAAGCAACGTCCGCGTCCGACCCGCCGGTCTTGGCCAAGATCCGCACCGACGTAGTCGGCAGCCTGTTGCGGCCCGATGCGGTCAAGCAGGCGCGCGTCGCCTTCGACGAGGGCAAGATCGACGAACGCGCGCTGCACGCCATCGAAGACGACGCAGTGCGCGCCGCGGTGCGGCTGCAGGAGGCAGCCGGCCTCGATGTCGTGACCGACGGCGAAATACGGCGGCTCAATTTTCAGGACAGTTTCGGCGCCTCGGTCGAGGGTTACGACGCCAGCCGCTCGACCTTGAAAGTCTACGAGCGGCGCGTCGAGGGCGCCGCGCCCGGCCGCCGCTGGGACATCGCACAGATGCACGACGTCGGCACCGCGGTGTCGCACCGCCGCCCGGCCAAGGCGCGCCTCAAGCTCGCGCACAACATCCCGCTCGAGGAATACCGCTTCGTCGGCGCGGCTGCGCAAAAACCCGCCAAGGTGTCGCTGATCGGCCCAGACCGCATCGCGCAGCGCTTCGAGTACGAAAACTCGACCGCGGTCTATCGCGACCTCGATGCGTTCGTCGCCGAAGTGGTCGCAATCGAGCGGCAGATCGTAACGAGCCTGGTCGAGGCCGGCTGTCGCTACGTGCATATCGACGCGCCCGGCTTCACCGCCTACGTCGACGAGCCGACCATGGCGCAGATGCGCGCCCGCAACGAAGATCCGATGGTGAATTTTTCGCGCTCGCTGCAAGCGGAAGCCGCCGTGATCGCCGGCTATCCGGGCATCACCTTCGGCATTCACCTATGCCGCGGCAACCAGCGCAGCATGTGGCATCGCGAAGGCAGCTACGACGCCATCGCCGAGCGGCTGTTCAACGAATTGCCGCATCATCGCTTCCTGCTCGAATACGACACGCCGCGCGCCGGCTCGTTTGCACCGCTGCGCTTCGTGCCGAAGGGGAGGGTGGTGGTGCTCGGCCTGGTTAGCACCAAGGTGCCGGAGCTGGAAAGCGCCGACGCGCTCAAGCGCCGCATCGACGAGGCCGGCAAGTATTTGTCGCTCGATCAGCTCGCCATCTCGCCGCAATGCGGCTTTGCCTCCGACGTGGTCGGCAATCTGCTCAGCGAAGACGACCAGAGGCGCAAGCTCGAGCGTGTCGTCGAGGTGGCGCGGGCGGTTTGGGGATGACAGGCATTGGTCATCAGTGGTCAGTCTCAGCAAAATCTTCCGATTAGCGATGACTGATTACTGGTTCCTGATCTTACGTCCCGTGACTCTGAATGAGTGAACCCGGCGACCAGCGTCCAGCGTCGACCAGGACGAAGAAAATCAGCTTGAACCGCAGCGACACCACGACCGGCGGCGGCATCATCATGCCCATGGACATCAGCACCGAGGCGACCACGAGGTCGATGATTCAAAACGGCAGAAACAGCAGGAAGCCGATCTCGAAGGCGCGCTTGAGTTCCGAGATCATCAAGGCGGGCACCAAGACCCACATCGACACGTCGTCGGAACTCTTTCGGCCGAGCCTCGCCCGACATGTCCATGAACAGCTGCAAGTCCTTGTCGCGGACGTTCTTCTCCATGAAGTCGCGCAGCGGTCGCTCGCCCGGTCGAACGCCTCGTTGACGGTGATCTCGTTGGCGCCGAGCGGCTTGACGCCGGTGTCGTAGACGCGGGTGAACACCGGGCCCATGACGAAGGCGGTGAGGAACAGCGCGAACGAGATGACACCGAGTTGGGCGGCGCAGTCGCGGTGCCGAGCGCGGTGCGCAACAGCGACAGCCCCACCACGATGCGGGTGAACGACGTCATCATGACAAGGATCGACGGCGCGAGCGACAGCACCGTCAAGAGCGCGATCAGCTGGATGATGCGCTCGTTCAGGCCCGCCCTAGCCGAAGTTGATGCTAATGTCTTGCGCGGCGAGCGGCGTCGCCGTGAACAGAAGTGCCGCTACCGACCGCCACCGTGTTGAACCGGACGCGGCGGCCACAAAGTGCGATCATTCAGCTCTTGTTTGTCGGGCGACCCAACAAACTCGCCATCTCCTGTTCCAGGTTGTCGTAGAGCGTGGGGCTCTGGCCGTTCTGCTGGCTCTGAGCGTTCGGCGGGCCCGGGGCGGCCGCGGGGCGGCCCATGCGCGGTGGCGGAGGCGGCGCGGCCGGCTCGGACGCGGCGGCTTGTTCGGCCGGCGCCGGCTGACGTTGCGGCGCGGCCGGCGCACGCGCGTCGGCCGGTGCGCCGGGCTTGCGCAAGGCTGCTTCGAGGCGATGGGCCATCTCGGCGAGGCTTTGATCGGCGGCCGCGGCGTCGGCCGAAGTGGGCGCCGGCGATTGCGGTCCTGCGGGCATACGCGGCTCGCCGCGCGGCTCGATCGGCGCGCGTGCGCCAGCTGACGGGCGGCCGCGCGCGGGCGGCGGCGGTGGCGAAGGCCGCGCCGAAAGCTCATCGGCCAGCGCCGCCAAGGTATCGCGTTGCGGACGCGCTGGCGGGGTTTCGGCTTGCCGCTGCAGCGGCCAGGCCGGCGCCTCTTCGGCGGCCGGCTCGGTTTTTGGCGTCGCTCGTGCCGGCGGCGCCGACGGCGTCACCGATTCGGGTTGCAGCGGCCACGAGCCGTCGCCGTTATCCGGCAGCGGAATGGCGCGCGACGGCGTTTCCAGTGCCGCGGGACGCCCCGTCGCCACATCGCGCGAGGCCGCGGCCGCGCGCACGATATTGGCTTCGACGACCACGTCGGTCGGTCCGCCGATCATCAACAGATGCTCGACATTGTCGCGGCGGATCAGAATCAGGCGGCGGCGGGCGTCGACGCTGGCGTAATCGATCACGCCGAGCCGCGGCTGACGGCCGCGCGCACCGGCGCCGCCAAGGCGCGCCGCACCGAAACGACGCACCGCCCACGCACCCAGGCCGATGATGCCGAGGACGATGAGGAATGCGAGGCTGAAGCGCAGCGGCAGCGATTCCGGCAAAAGGTCCATCGTACCTCTCCTTACTCACTCACCGACCGACGCGCCGGCCCAGACGACACGGCGTCGAGCGGCGGCTGCGCACCGAACAAACTCGCGACCATACGCCGTTCTCCCCGTCCGACAGCGGCTGCCCCATTGGATCACCAATGGTTAATGGCGCGGATAACGTTTGCCGCCGCGATTACTAACAAACTCTTAAAAACCAATAGCCGATTTCGTCCCCGAAGCCGACCGGGCAAGCATTCGTATGGTAAACGGCGAATTAATGGCAAAAGCGCCGTGGAACCGCCCTTTAACCGACCATTAACCATACGGCCAGCAAAGTCTGCAACCATACGGCCGGCAAAGTCTGCCCAGCACAACGGGGGCCTGCGGCCATGGCGCTCACCGACTTTCCGATCCTTTCAATGCTGCGCGAACGCATGCAATGGCACCAAGAGCGCCAGCGCGTGCGCGCCAAAAACGTCGCCAATTCCGACACGCCGAATTACTACGCCCTCGATCTGGCGCCATCCCGATTTTTCGCACTAGCTGCGGGTCGCCTCGGTGGCGCTCGAGCGCACCAACGCCGGTCACATCGTCGCGGCTGACGGCGGCGGTTCCCCATTCCTCGACGACAAGGGCGGACGCTTCGAGATCCGCCCCGCGGCAATTCGGTGACCCACGAAGGCTAAATGATGAAGGTCGCCGGGAACCAGATGGACTACGAGGCGGTGACCTCGATCTACGCGCACAGCCTGCAGCTCTTTAAAATCGCCATCGGCAAGGGCTGACCTTCGTAAGCGGAACGAACTGCCATGGACTTTTTCAAATCTCTCGCCATCGCCCCCTCCGGCCTGCACGCGCAGATCGGTCGCATGGAGGTCATCGCGCAGAACATCGCCAACGCCGACTCGACGTCGCCGGCCAACGGCGGCGATCCGTACCGGCGCAAGATCGTGACGTTTCGCTCTGAGCTCGATCGCTCGCTCGACGCCCACGTGGTCAAGCTCGGCCAGGTCGAATCGCCCGGAAGATCCGCGAGGTGGCCGAAGCCAACGCTACCCCGGTGGTCGAGAATCCGCCATTGGCGCGGGCGCTGCATGCCACTGTAGAAATCGACCAGGAAATCCCGCAGGAACACTATCGCGCCGTTGCCGAAATCGTCGGCTACCTGATGCGGCTGCGCCGGCTGGTGGCGCAATGAGATGTGCGGCCTTATTTGCGACCATTGCTGTGTGGCGATGCACAAATCCTCTTGCGCGATTCAGTGGCCCTTGGCACTGAGGTTTTGGCCGGTTTTGCGAGGCGGCGCATGACGACCCAAACTGCTGCCGATGATGCGGCGAATCAGGGCGAGCCGGCGGGCGCCGCGCCGGGCCATAAAGCCATCGACCGCAGCGCCGCGACCGAGCGTGGCGGCAGCGTCATCCTCGTCCTGCTGGTCGCGGGGCTCTTGGTGGCCGCCGCAAGCGCCATCGTCATGCTCGGCCACGGCAATTCCGAGCCCTTTATCCTCGCGCTTCTCGCCGCCCTCGCCACCGTTGGTGTGTTTTCGCTGTTCGCGCTCGCGAGCGGCATCCTGCGGCTGACCGCCAAATCGGCAGTCAGCCCCTTGATCCGGGCGGTCGTCGACGGCGCCTTCGACGGCGTCGTCGTCACCGACGGCGACGGCCGCGTGGTCTACGCCAATGCCGCCTATCTCGAACTGATCGGCGCGTCGGACGGCAACGACATGCGCCCGGTCGAGCGCGTGTTCATCGGCGACGCCGACGCCTCGGAGGCGATCTACAGGCTGCTCAAGGCGGCGCGCGAAGGCAAGCGCGCCCAGGAAGTGGTTCGCGTTGTCGGCGGCATCAAGGAAAGGCCGCCGCGCTGGCTGCGCTTTAAGATCCGCCCGCTCGGGGAAAGCCGCCGCGAGGCGCGGCTCACGGTATGGTCCCTCGCCGACGTATCGCGCGAGCGTGAGCGCCAAGAAAACGTGTTTCAGGAATTACAGCACGCCATCGACTATCTCGATCACGCACCGGCCGGCTTCTTCTCCATCGATGGCAAGGGCGACATCGTCTATCTCAACGCTACCCTCGCCAATTGGCTCGATCAGGATTTGGCGCAGGTCGGCTCCGGCGGCCTGAAGCTCGCCGACCTGATCTGGGGCGACGGCGCCGCGCTCTTGACGACACTGCAAGGCGTGCCCGGCGAGGTCAAGACCGAAGTGCTCGATCTCGATCTGCGCACGCGCAGCGGCCGCACGCTGCCGGTGCGGCTCTATCACAAGCTCGCGTTCGGCGCCGACGGCACGCCGGGTTCCTCACGCACGCTCGTGCTCAATCGCGCCCGCGATGACGGCACCGATCCGCAGCGCGCCGCCGAAATCCGCTTCATGCGGTTCTTCCACCATACGCCGATGGCGATCGCCACTATCGACCGCGACGGCCGCGTTATCCGCACCAATCCGCTGTTCGCGCGGCTGTTCCACGATGCACGCGACGCCACCGGCGATAATCGGTCGATCCGCGCCAGCGTCGCCGAGCGCGATCGCCCGGCGCTCGAAGCCGCAATCCGCGACGCGGCCGCGGGCAAAGCCGGCATCGCGCCGGTCGACGCCTTGCTCTCCGGCGGCGGCGAGCGCTTCGGCCGCTTCTATGTCACTGCGGTCGAAGAGGCCGAGCGCGACCAGGAAGCGGCCATCGTCTATGCGCTCGAAACCACCGAGCAGCGCGAGCTCGAGACCAAAGTCACGCAGACCCAGAAGATGGAGCTCGTCGGCCAACTCGCCGGCGGCATCGCCCACGATTTCAACAATGTGCTGTCCGCCATCATGATGGCGACGGATTTCCTGCTCAACGCGCACAAGCCGACCGATCCGTCGTTCCAGGACATCATGCAGATCAAGCAGAACGCCAACCGGGCGGCGAGCTTGGTGCGGCATCTGCTCGCGTTCTCGCGCAAGCAGACGCTGCGCCCGCAAGTGCTCGATCTCGGCGAGGTTTTGTCCGATCTCACCATGCTGCTGCGGCGGCTGATCGGCGAAAACGTGACGCTCGACGTCGTCCACGGCCGCGACCTGTGGCCGGTGCGGGTCGACATTTCGCAGTTCGAGCAGGTCATCGTAAATCTCGCGGTCAATGCCCGCGATGCCATGCCGAGCGGCGGCAAGCTCGAACTGCGCACCGGCAATGTCAGGGCCAATGACCGCGAGCGCTTCCACGCCAAGGGCATGCCGGCCGCCGACTACGTGCTAGTCGAAGTCACCGACAACGGCACCGGCATTCCGCCGGCGATCGTAGGCAAGATTTTCGAGCCGTTCTTCTCCACCAAGGAAGTCGGCAAGGGCACCGGGCTCGGACTCTCGACGGTCTACGGCATCATCAAGCAGACCGGCGGCTTTGTTTACGTCGATTCCGTCGAGGGCAGGGGCACGACGTTCCGCATCTTCCTGCCGCGCCACGTTGCCAGCGCGCAGGAACTTGCACCGGAGCACGCCGCCGAGGCCGAACAGGCGCCGATCATCGAGGTGCTCGCCGCCGCCGATCAGGTCAAGCGCGCGGCGAAGACCGATCTCACCGGGCAGGGCACCATCCTCCTGGTCGAAGACGAGGAAGGCCTGCGGGCGCTCAATGCCCGCGGCCTCGCCTCGCGCGGCTATACGGTGCTGGAAGCTGGCAACGGCGTCGAGGCGATCGAAGTTTTGGAAAAGATCGACGGCCGCATCGATCTCGTAGTGTCCGATGTGGTCATGCCGGAAATGGACGGGCCGACCTTGCTGCGCGAACTGCGCAGCCGCGATCCCGATCTGAAGATCATCTTCGTCTCCGGCTACGCCGAGGACGCGTTCCAGAAGCATCTGCCAGCCGACGGCTCGCAGTTCGCCTTCCTGGCGAAGCCCTTCACGCTCAAGCAGCTCGTCGCCGCGGTGAAAGAAACGCTGGCGGCGTGAGCGTGGGCCGCGTGTGATGCCGCATCACTTGGCGGCAAGGATCCACCACGGCATCAGCGAATAGATGATGTAAGGGACGGTCAGGAGCGGCAGGATCCAGATCAGCGCCAGCGGAATTTTCCGGGTGATGCGCTCGGGCAGCATCACGGCGAGGAGGCCGAGGCCGGCGGCGACAAGGATCGTCGTCACCGTCCAGCCGTACCACAGCATGTTCGGGCCTTGGCCGCTCAAACCGCCCTCATAGCCCCACACCAGGCGGCCGGTCGCCGGCCAATAGGTGAAGAGCGGCCAGTTGAGGAATTGGGCCAGACAATAAACGGCCGGGCCGCACAGCGAGAAGCTGATAGCGAATGTCCCGAATTTCCGCGACGACGCCAATGACGACGCCGGCGCCGTTCGTGACGTGGCTGCGGTCGCGGTCATGATGCAAATCCGCGCGCGTTGTTGAGCACGTGGCCGACGATGAACATGAACCAGCACATGGCGGCGAGCACCAGCGTCACGCCCTTGCGAGCGTTTTCGTAGTCTGCGTTCTGCGCGTTCTTCCAGAAATACCAGTAGGCCGGCAGCAGCGTTAGCCCGATCGATGCGATGTGCTCTTTGAAATCGAAAAAGCCGCCGGTCTTGTAGAAACGCGCGGCCTCCAGCGGAATCCGGATCTGGATACGGTACTTGGTATAGATGTAGGAGCCGACGATGAAGGTGAGGACCCACAGCACGCAGACCGCCGTGGCGTAGCCGGCCGCCGGAACGGCGCGGAAGCGCGACACGATGCCGCCCGCGGTGCGGCGCACCGGTAGCGCCACGGCCATGGCCTGATGCGTGAGAGCGCCCAGAAGCCCGACCGCCAGGATCAGATGGACGAACAGCCACAGCGTCCAAAACGTGTTGGTGGAAATCAACCCGGCCACCCCGATTCTCCCCTTGCCCCTCGTTGGCGCCGCCGCGCCTTATCCGACGAAATCTAGCGCCAAGCTGGCGCTTGTCCAACGCGCAGGATGTCGCCGTGCTGCGCGCCAGACGCGCGGTTGCGCCGGCTTCTCAGCGGTCGCTTGAAGCGATAAATTGCGCCACGCGCGTCGAAGTCACGGCGCGGCGCGGGAACCCTTCGTCCGGGAACAAACGATGCTTGCTCGGGTCTGCCTGCGCGTCGGACTTATCGTGGCCTTCATTAGCGCGGTTCCAAATGCCGCGCGGGCCGGCGGTGTCGGCTTCGGCGAAGATGAAGAAAACAACGGCGACGACGGCCCGTCCTATTTCGGCTTTGTGCGCGAGGTCGACGGCCCGGGCGTCGCCGATGCCAAGGTGACCGCGGCGCTCAAGGATCGCGGCTCGCTGGTGACGCGCACCGACATCATGGGCGTGTACAAGATTCCGGGCTTCGGCAAGGACATCAATCCGGACGATGTCGCCATCACCTGCGCCAAGGACGGCTACGCGCAGGCCGAAGTGGTGCGCCGGCCGCGCGAAGCGGGCGACAAGGAACCCGTCGAGGTCGAGTGCTACCTCAAGCGCAAGTGAAATCGGCCGTCGTCGTCGCTGCGGCGCTGGTCTTTTGCTGCGGTCAGGCGCGCGTCGCGCTGGCGCAAACGCTGACCGGAACAGTGAGCTCGGCGGCCGAAGGCGCCATGGAAGGCGTCCTCGTCAGTGCGCAACGCGCGGGCTCGCCGATCACCGTGACCGTTGTCAGCGACGACCATGGCCGTTTCCGTTTTCCCGACGGCCGGCTGCCAGCCGGCGACTACGCGCTGGGTATCCGCGCCATCGGCTACGACCTCGACGGCCCGCAGGCGGTCGAACTGGGTACTGGTACGACCGACATCGCGATCACGCTGCGCCAGACCACCGACCTCGCCGCGCAACTGACCAATACCGAATGGTTCATGAGCATGCCCGGCACGGCGCAGGAGAAGCGGCCGCTGATCGAGTGCATGAGCTGCCACACCTTCGAGCGCATCGTGCGCTCGACCTATGATGCCGAAGCGCTATTTCCGGTGCTCAAGCGCATGGCCACCTACGCCAACAACACCACTCAGGCCCACGTGCAGATGCGGCTTGCCGAGCGCGTGGTTCACGACGACCTCGTGCGCAAGCTCGCCGCCTATCTCGCGACCGTGAACCTGAGCAAGGGGCCGACCTGGTCTTACGTACTGCAAACACTGCCGCGCCCGAAGGGCCGCGCCATCCGCGTGGTCATCACCGAATACGATCTGCCACGGCAGACGATCGCGCCGCACGACGTGCGTACCGACGCGGCGGGCCATGTCTGGTATTCGAATTTCGTCGAGAATTTTCTCGGCGAGCTCGATCCCAAGACTGGCGTCAACACGGATTATCCGATCCCGGTGCCGAAGCAGAAATCGCCGGTCGGCACGCTCGATCTCGAGCCCGATGCCGACGGCAATTTGTGGCTGGCGCTGATGTTCCAGGCCGGCGTCGCCAAGTTCGACATGAAGACCAGGACGTTTCAAGTGTTTCCGGTCCAGGCCGAGCTCAACAACGACGCCACCCAGCAATCCATGGTGATGCCGTGGTCCTCGCGCATCGACGGCACGGTGTGGAGCAACGAGGTCGCCAAGCAGTCGATCATGCGGCTCGATCTGAACACCGGGCGCTATGAGCTGATCGATCCGTTCAAGCTGTTGCCGAAAGGTCATCAGCACTCGCCCTACGGCATGGCCGCCGACGGCGAGAACAATCTCTACTTCATGGATTTTGCCGATGAGAATATCGGCCGCATCGACGCCAAGACCGGCGCGGCGACTATCTATCCGACGCCAACGCCAAAATCGCGGCCACGGCGCACCATGCTCGACGATCAAGGCCGGCTCTGGTTCACCGAATTCGCCGCCGACAAGCTCGGTATGTTCGACACCAAGACCGAATCGTTCAAGGAATGGGATGTGCCGACGCCTCACACTTATCCGTATGACGTTTTTATGGACAAGAACGGAGAGTTATGGAGCGGTGGCATGGCGAGCGATCGCGTGCTGCGCTTCGATCCGGGCAGCGGTCGGTCGGTGGAATATCTGCTGCCGCGGCCGACCAATATCCGCCGCGTCTTCGTCGACAACGCGACCACGCCCGTGACCTTCTGGGCCGGCAACAATCACGGCGCCGAAATCTTGCGCGTCGAGCCGTTCGACTAGCAAAATTTTTACACGATTGGGGCGGCGCGGGGCTGCACCGTGCTACGCGCATGGAAAAAGCCTCCTCGCCGCGCGCTTCGCGGTGCGACATCTGCGCGTGCGACGCTTTGCGACAGGTTTCCCGCGCGCGTTGCGGCGTACCCAAGGAGACCGGTGTGCGGCCAATCGGTGCGGCTTAAAGTTCCAGAGCGCCAGCTGCCGCCAAGGGGCCAAAGATTTGCTGATGCAGTGGGTGCGATCGCTAGCAGCATTGTTCGCGTTTGCCTTGGCGCTCCTGGCCTGGGTGGACGAGGCTGACGCAAGTCTGCAGGGCGTGTCCGGTGATGGCGCGGCCGCGATTGCGGCTTCGCCGCCAGCCGCGGCGACGCGGCTTTTCCGGATCGCTGCGGTCGATCATCCGATGGCCGGGCAGCCGCCGAACCCGGGCTCGCTCGGCGGCCTGTTCAGCCGCCGCGGATTGATGGGCGGATTTGCCGCGGGCTTCCTAGGCTCCGGCCCGCTGGGTTTCTTGTTCGGCCACGGCTTGACCGGCGAGCTTGGCAGCGCCGCGTCCTACATCGGTCTTGCGGTTCAACTGGCGTTGATCGCCATGCTCGCGTGGCTGATCTGGTCGTGGTGCACCGGACGCAATCAACCGGCTTTCAGCGGACTTTCGCCGCGACAGCTCGCCGATCCCTATCTGCGCACGCGCCACGAAACGTCGCTCGAGGTTCATCCTTCGGCGGATGATGATGGCACCGACCCGCACGACGAGCATCCGCAAGCGGCCAACCCCGCGATCGGCGGTAACCTCAAGGGATAATTTTCGATTCTGGTGACGCCTACTGCGCCGGCCGCTCGTCGTGGCAGGCCGCGGGCGCGCCGTCCAAGCTCGAGCGCTGCCAGGTCGGCACGTCGCATTTGGAGCAGGCGCCGAGCACGAGGGCGATACCGAGCACGGCGGCGAGACGCGGCAGCCATGTGCGCGCGGCAGGCGCCGGCGCGATCCACGATGCGTCCCTGACTTCGCCGATCATGATCCGTCCCACCGTGCGGCGATGATAGCGCATTGCGCCCGCGGTCGCGAGGGCAAGAGTCACGGCAACCCAAGACCGCGGCGATAGCCAGGGTATCGCAGCCGGATTTGCATTATCTTACTGCCTTCAAGACCGCGGGCCGCCGGGTGAGGGCGGGGCGGCCGCTATTTGAGGGAGCAGAACATGGACTTTTATCCCTGCGGTTCGCGGCCGTCGCGCCGGGGCCCTGCGGAGTCGTTCACCGGCGTGGTCTGGCAGGATCCGATTATCGAGGCACCGGCGCCAGCGCGCGTGCGCTCCGGCTTGGTCCGCTTCGAGCCCGGCGCGCGTACCCATTGGCACACTCATCCGCTCGGGCAGACGCTCGCCGTGATGTCCGGATCGGGCTTCGTTCAAACTTTCGGCGGCAAGGCCCGGCAAATCCGCGCCGGCGACGTGGTCTTCATTCCGCCCGGCGAGAAGCATTGGCACGGCGCCGGGCCCAACACCGTGATGATGCACGCGGCCATGCAGGAAGCGCTCGACGGCAAGCACGTCGAATGGCTGGAGCCGGTCAGCGACGCTCAGTACAAAGAGGCGGTCGGCGGCTAGCGGCGGAGTTTTGCCATGCGCTACGAGCTTTATTACTGGCCGAGCATCCAGGGCCGCGGCGAATTCGTCCGGCTCGCGCTCGAAGAGGCCGGCGCCGACTATGTCGACATCGCACGCCGCCCCGGCAAGCGCGGCGTGCCGGCGATGATGAAGATCCTCGAAGACAAGCGCATGGCGCGGCCGCCTTATGCGCCGCCGTTTCTGAAGGCGGGACCGCTCGTCATCGCGCAGACTGCAAATATCCTGATGTATCTCGGTCAGCGTCTCAATCTTGCGCCGCGCGACGAGGCCGGCAAAATTTGGGCGCATCAGCTGCAGCTCACCGTCACCGATCTGGTCGTACATATCCACGACACCCATCATCCGGTCTCCGGCTGGCTCTACTACGAGGAGCAGAAACCGGCGGCGAAGCGGCGCACGGAGGATTTCTGGCGCTACCGCGTGCCGAAATTCCTCGGCTACTTCGAGCGCGTGCTGCAAAACAACGGCGGCACCCATATGGTCGGCCGGCGCATCAGCTATGTCGACCTGTCGATGTTCGAGATCGTCGAGGGCCTGCGCTATGCCTTCCCGAAACGCATGAAGCGCTTCGAGAAGAAGGTGCCTGGGCTCGTCGCGCTACGCGACCGCGTCGCCAAGCGGCCGCGGCTTGCGGCTTATCTTGCCTCGAAGCGCCGCATCCCGTTTAGCCAATGGGGCATCTATCGCTACTTCAAGGAGCTGGACGCGTGAGCGAAGGCCGGCCGTTTTCGCCGAAGATCGACCGCACCTATCCCAAGCCGAAGCTGAAATTGCCGCCGGGGGCGTGCGACACCCATTTCCATTTCATCGGGCCGCAGCGGCAGTTTCCGCTCAAGCCCAATCACGTCTTCAGCCACCTCGAATTCGAGGACACGCCGATCGAGGATTGGCTGAAGATGCAGGCCGCGCTCGGGCTCACCCGCGGCCTGCACGTGCAGTCGATGATGTACGAGAACAATTACGAGCTCGCGCTGCACGGCCAATGCCGCTTCCCCGACCGCTTGCGCGCGGTGGTGATCCCGTGGCCGGGCATCGCAGACGGCGAGCTCAATATCCTGACCAGAGCCGGCGTCGTCGGCTACCGCATCATCAATCGTCTTACCAAGACCATCGACCGGCGCATGGTGGCGCGCACCCACGAGCACGGCTGGTCCATGCATTACCTCGTCAAGATGGACGAACAGCCGGACTGGAATGAGCAGATCCTGCGGTCGCCCGGAAAGTTCGTGATCGAGCACATGGGCGGCGTCCGGCCGGGAAACGGCATCGACGGCGAAGGCTTCAAGTTCCTGCTGCGCTGCCTCGACACCGGCCGCTGCTGGGTGAAGCTGTCGCCGCGCATCTCCAATCAGGAGACGTTTCCGTTCACCGACACCGATCCGCTGGTGCGAAAGCTCGTGCAGCACGCGCCGACGCGGCTTCTTTGGGGCTCCGACTGGCCGCATCCGCAATATTTCAAGCCGATGCCGAATGACGTCGCGCTGCTCGACATGATGCTCGCCTGGGTGCCGGACGAGACGACGCGCCGACTGATCTTCGTCGATAATCCCGCCGCGGCGTTCGGCTTCCCGCCGCCGTGAGCCGCGCCCCGCGTCACAACGCGCTTGCGCAAAAATCCCGCGCTGCTGCTATGGTACGACAGACGGCCTTGGTGGGAGGACACCGATGAGACGGCTGACGGCGCGCGCGGGCATTGCCTTCGCAGTCTGCCTTCACCTCGCCGGCGGCGCGGCAGCGGAGCAGGCCTATCCGACGCGTACCGTCAAATTCATCATGCCGTATGGCGCGGCGAGCGCGAGCGACATCACCGCGCGGCTGTTCGCCGATCGGCTGTCGGCGCGCTGGGGCAAGCCGGTGATCGTCGAGAACCGCCCGGGCGGCGACGGCATCGTGTCGATCCAGGCCTTCGTCGGCGCCGCCGACGACCATACGCTGTGGTTCGGGCCGGCCGGCATTTCCACCGTGGCGCCCTATGAGCACGACACGCTGCCCTACGACCCCAAGCACGATCTCGTGCCGATCGTCAGCGTCTCCACCGTCGTGCTGGCGATCTCGGTGCCGGCGTCGATGAACGTCAACACGGTGGCGGACCTGGTGGCGCTGGCAAAGGCCCAGCCGGGCAAGCTCAACGCCGCCGCCGCGACCGGCGTCTCGGACTTCCTGCTGTTCGGCTGGGCCAAGAACATGGGCCTCGACATCGTCAAGGTGCCGTATCGCGACATCATGCAGGCACCGAACGACCTCGCCGAGCAGCGCATTCAGGTGCTGTCGACGTCGCTTGCCGTGGTGCAGCCGCTGATGCATGCCGGCAAGATCAAGGTTTTGGCGGTGACCAGCGCGCAGCGGGCCTCGACCGAGCCCGACATCCCGACCGCGAAGGAAGCGGGCTTCCCGGCGCTCACCTTCGAGAGCATCGGCGGCATTTTCGGCCCGCATGGCATGGCCGACAGGTTGCGCGAGAGCATCGCCGCCGACGTCCGCGCCGTCTCCGACGATCCCATCATCGTCAAGCGGCTGGGCGACATCGGCACCATCAAGGACGTCCGCGGCCCGGCCGATTTCGCCAAAGCCGTCGAGGCTCAGCGCGATCGGCTTGCCGACACTGCCAAGGTGCTGGGACTCAAGGCGGCCGGGCAATGAGCAGCACGTTGCCGCTGACGCCGCCGGCCGCAACGGCCGATCTCCTCAAGGTGACCGACTTCGATTTTCTCGGCCGCAAGATCGCCGGCAAGGTGCGCGATATCTATGATCTCCGCGACCGGCTCGTCTTGATCGCGACCGACCGGCATTCGTCGTTCGACCGCATCATCGCGCACATTCCGTGGAAAGGGCAGGTGCTCAACCAGGTCAGCGCCTATTGGTTCGATAAGACGAAGGACATCGTGCCGAACCACGTGCTGGCGATGCCGGACCCCAACGTCACGGTAGCGAAGAAATGCACGCTGGTGCCGGTCGAGGCGGTGGTGCGCGGTTATCTGACCGGCGTGACCGATACCGCGATCTGGACGCGCTATGGCAAGGGCGAGCGAAGCTTCGGCGGCGTCACGCTGCCCGACGGCATGCGCAAGAACGCGAAGCTGCCGCAGCCGATCTTCGATCCGACCACGAAGGAAGCGGCGCACGACCGGACGCTGACACCGGAGCAGATGATCGCCGAAGGCTACGTCACCGCGGACATGTTCGCGCGCATCGAGCGCACCGCGCTTGCTCTGTTCGCGCGCGGCCAGGAGCTTGCGGCGAAGAACGGCCTCATCCTGGTCGACACCAAATACGAATTCGGCACCGACACGGACGGCAGCCTGGTGCTGATCGACGAAATCCACACCCCGGATTCGTCGCGCTACTGGCAGCGCGCCTCGTACGAACGGCGCCTGGCGGCGGGCGAGGAGCCGGAATATTTCGACAAGGAATTCTTGCGGCTGTGGTTCCGCGACCACTGCGACCCTTACGCCGACAAAGCGCTGCCTGACGCGCCGGCCGACCTCGTGCAGGAACTGTCGCGCCGCTATATCCAGATGTACGAGCAGATCACCGGCGCGAAATTCATCTACGGCGCGACGCCGGTGCTGCCGCGCATCGCGCGCAATCTGCAAGCCTACCGCGTCTGAAAGTTACTGCGGCCAGGCCGGCGCGTCGCTGCCGAGCGGTACGCTCGGCCGTGCCCAACGGGTCGGCGTTTCGGTCAGCACGCCGGAATGCCGTACGGCGGTGAGCCGGCCGAAACCGGAATCGCTTTCCTCCAGACAATCGCGCACGTCGTCGAATTTGGGATTGGGACAGGCCGTACCGGCGATGCGGCCGAGGTTTCGGAACCAGTGGCCGGTCTGCGCCAATGAGCAGCGCACGTGCCACGAGCCGCCCTCGGTGGCACGGCGCGCCAGCGCCGCCATGGCGGCGAAGGCAAGCAGATAGCCGGTGGCGTGGTCGAGCTCCTGACACGGCAATTCCTTCGGCTTGTCGCGCCCGAAGGCTTTGGCTTCCGCGTCGTTGAAGCCGCTTGCGGTCTGCACCAGCGAGTCGAAGCCGCGGCGGCGCGCCCACGGGCCTTCGTGGCCGTAGGCGCACAGTGAAACGTAGACGATGCCGGGCCGCAGCCGCGCCAGCTCCTGCGTGCTGAAACCGTGGCCGGCAACGGCGCCGGGCCGGTAGCCCTGCACGAAAATATCGGCGTCCCGCGCCAAGGATGCCAGCGTTTCACAAGCGCTCGGTTCTCGCAGATCGAGCGAAGTCGACGCCTTGCCGCGGCCCGTATCGACCACGAGCGGGTAGAGCGAAGGCAAGTGCGCGGCGGTGACCAGGAGCACGTCGGCGCCGTGGGCGGCGAGCGTGCGCCCACACACCGGGCCGGCGATGATGCGCGTGAGATCGAGCACCTTGATGCCGCTGAGCGGCCGCTCGGCGGCCGGCAGCGGCTGCCGCGCCGCGTCGCCGATGCGCTCGATGGTGAACGGCGGCAGGCTCGCCACCGCGCGGCCTTGCGGATGGGCGTCCCATTCCTCGAACGAGCGGCAGGCGGTGACCACGAGGCCCGCTTCGGCGGCAGCGGTCTCGAGTGCCTCGGCCTGCCAGCCGTCGAGGGTGCGCTGCACGGCGTCGCGGTCGTGCGCGCATTTCAGCAACGCGAGCAAGCCGCTACAATGATGCGGCAGGTTGGTGTGCAGCCGCACCCAGCGGCCGTCGCCGCAGCGGTAAAGGCCGGCGATCGGGTCGTGATATTCCTCGTACGGCTTGCCGTCGATGCGCAGATAGCGCTCGCTGCGAAATTCGATCGCCGCATGGCGCATATCCACGCTGGCGCGCTGGCGCCGGCCGGTGCGCAGCCGCCAGATCTCGGCGGCGGCAAGCGCCGAAGCCGCAATCGTCGCCTGCGCCGCGGTGCCGACCGCGAACGAAGAAGGCAGCACCGGCTCGCCGCCGGTCAGCGTCACGTCGTCGAGCGCCGCAGCGCCGAGGCTCGCCGTGCGCAGCAGTCCGGCGAGCGCGGGCTTCGCATCAGGAGTGGTCATTCCGCAAGGTCATTCCATTTTGAAGTTCGCATCGTGAACGATGCGGCCGTAATCGTCGTAGTCCTTGCGGATGATAGCAGAAAACGCAGGGCCGCATTCGCCGCCGGCAAAGAAGCCAAGCGCTGCGAATTTCTCCTGGATGCGCGGCGCCGCGATCGCCGCCGTGAACAGGTCGGTCAATTTGGCGATCATCTCCTTCGGCGTTTTCGCCGGCGCGACGACGCCGCCGAAGAACTCGGCTTCGGCGTCGCGGTAGCCGGCCTCGGCAATGGTCGGCACGTCGGGCAGCGAGGCGACCCGCTTGCGCGCCATCGTCACCAGCGCCCGCAGCTTGCCGGTCTGGATCTGGCCCTGCAGGGTCGAGAGGTCGGCCTGCGCCACGGTGACCTGATGGCTGAGCAGGGACTGCACCGCGGGCGTGTAGCCGGAAAACGGCACGAAGGTCATCTCGATTTTGGCGGCGCGCTTGAGCTTTTCGAACGCCATCTGCGACGCTGTGGCCGGCCCGAGCGTGGCGTAGTTCAGCGTGCCCGGCTTCTTCCGTGCATCGTCGAGCAGATCGGCGAAGGTGCGGTAGGGCGAGTCGTTGTTGACCACGATCAGCGGCGGAAAGCTCGCCAGCTCGCAGATCGGCATGAAATCGGTCAGCGGATCATAGTTGAGCTTGCGGATATGCGGCAGCACCACGAACGAATTCGAGATGATGCCGAGCGTGTAGCCGTCGGGATCGCTGCGCGAGACGTATTCGGTGCCGATCTCGGTGCCGGCGCCGGGATGGCTCTCCACCACCATGGTCGGCCCGCCGGAGCTTCCAATTTGGTCGACGAGCGCGCGGGCCATTACGTCGGCCGGACCGCCCGGCGGAAACGGCAAGATCAAGCGCACGTTGCGGCCGCCCTGCGGCCATGCCGTACTGCCGATAAGCGCAACGATGAAAGCCAAAACTGCGACGGCCGACAGTTGCCGGAAATGCCGTTGCATCTGGTTCCTCCCCACTGGTCCCAAAAATGCAGTCGCAGCCCAATGCTATACCCTGGACTGCCGGTGGGGAATTGCCCGAAGTTGTCGGCGCGTGGCACATCGCCGCGCCCGGCGCGCGCCTCCCCGCCTGGGCGTTTCCTCGACGGCGCAAACGCGTAGTATGGCCGTCAGCGCTTCAAGCGTTCGGCGCAGGGGAGAACGGCCATGGCAATGCTTCGGAATTTTCTGGTGTCGACCGCCGTCGTGGCATTGACGCTTCCGCTCACGGCCGGCGCGAAGGCGCAGGAGACCAAGGTCACCATCGGCAAGGTGATCGGCGGCGATGGCTTCCACGTGCCCACCTATGTGGCGCTCGATCAGGGCTTCTTCAAAGCCGAAGGCCTCGACGCGAGCCTGGTCGAGCTCGATCCGCGCTCCCAGGTCACTGGCGTCATCTCCGGAAATCTCACCTGCGCGCCGATCCCATCTGGCGGCGCACAAGCGGCGCTGAGCGGCGCCAAGATCAAGTACATCGTCGGCGAGTCGCTGAAATCGCAGTGGACCATCACCGCGCGGCAGGACATCACCAAGCCGGAGGACCTGAAGGGCAAGGTGCTCGGTTACGGCCGCCAGGGCGGCGCCGACTACGACGAAGCGCAGGCGGTGCTACACCGCTTCTTCAAAATGGATGTCGGCAAGGACTACAAGGTCATCTCGTTTCAGGGCGAGCCCGAGCGCATCGCCGCCATGACCAACAATGATATCCAGGGCGCCTCGCTGTCGATCCCGCACGCCGCGGTGGCCGAGCAGGCGGGCCTGAAAATTCTCTTGCGCACCGGCGACTATATCCCGCGTGCTGGCGGCACCATCTGGTGCTCGGCGGAATTCGTGGACAAGAACCCGGAGACCGTGAAGAAGATCGACCGCGCCATCGCCAAGGCCGTCATGTATTTCCGCAGCAACAAGCAAGGCTCGGTCGCGGCGTTGCGTCACCACATCGGCAGCATCAAGACCGACGAAGAGGCGAGCCTAATCTGGGATCAGCTGCACAACGCGTTCGGCGCCGAAGTGCCGGCCGATCTTTTTCGCGAAATTTTCGAGTCGCGGCGGCTGACCATGATTGCGGCGCGGCAGTGGCCGGAGGACAAGCCGCTGCCCGATCCGGAAGGCTTTTTGGCCCGCGACCTGCTCGACCCGACCCTGAAAGCGATGGGCTATGTGCCGACCAATGTCGAGGCGCCGACCAAATCGAACTAACGCGGATTGGGCGGGCAGGGGCATCATGCGCAAGGTCTGGCACCTTCGCGTCATTGCCGCGGCAGTCGCATTGCAGGCGCCGCTCGCGGCCGCTGCGGTGGCCGACGCGCAGCCGGCCAAGGTCACCATCGGCAAGGTGATCGGCGGCGACGGCTTTCATCTGCCGAGCTATGTGGCGCTCGACCAAGGTTTCTTCAAAGCCGAGGATCTCGATGCGAGCCTGGTCGAGCTCGACCCGAAGACCCAGGTGACCGCGGTGCTCTCCGGCAATCTCGATTGCGCGCCGATCCCTTCGGGTGGCGCGCAGGCGGCGCTGAGCGGCGCCAAGATCACCTACATCGTCGGCCAGTCGCTGAAATCGCAATGGACCATCGTCACCAAATCGGGTGTCGACAAGGCGCAGGACCTCAAAGGCAAGATCCTCGGCTACGGCCAGCCGGGCAGCTCGGACTACGACGAGATTCAGGCGGTGCTGCACCGTTTCTTTCAGATGGACGCCGGCAAGGACTATAAGGTCATCGCGTTCCAGGGTCAGCCGGAGCGCATCGCCGCCCTCGTCAACGACAATATCCAGGCCGCGGGGCTGACCGTCCCGCACGCCGCCGTGGCCGAGCAGGCTGGCCTCAAGGTCTTGTTGCTGACCGGCGATTACATCCCGCGCGCCGGCGGCACGATCTGGTGCTCGGCGGAGTTCGTGCAGAAGAATCCCGAGACCGTGAAGAGGATCGTCCGCGCCATGGCGCGGGCCGTGATGTATTTCCGCGACAACAAGCAAGGCTCGATCGCGGTGCTGCGGCACCATATCGGCAGCATCAAGAACGACGAAGAGGCCGGCCTGATCTGGGACCGGGTGCACAATACCTTCGGCGCCGAAGTGCCGAAGGATCTGTTTCATGAAATCTTCGAATCGCGCCGGCTGACCATGATCGCGGCGCGGCAGTGGCCCGAGAACAAGCCGTTGCCGGATCCGGAGCAGTTTTTGGCGCGCGACCTGCTCGATCCGACGCTGAAGGAAATGAGCTACGTGCCGACCAACATCGCGGCGCCGGCGAAAGCGAACTAATCACTCCGCGTTGCTGTGCTGCGGCCGCCAGCGGCTGAGGCGGTCTTCGATGAGCTTGACCAGCCCGGTCATGATCAGCGACAGCGCGGCGAACACGATCAAGCCGGCAAACACGACGTCGACCTTGAAGCTCGAGGCGGCGCGCACCATCACCACGCCGAGGCCCTCCTGGGAGCCGAAGAATTCCGCCACCACGACGCCGAGCACGGCGCGGCCGATGGCGAGCCGCAAACCGACGATGATGAACGGCAGCGCATTCGGCATCACGACGAGCCGTGCGATGTCCCATTCGCTGGCGCCGAACGAGCGCACCACGTTGATCAACAGCTTGTCGGCGTTGCGCACGCCCTCCTGCGTGTTGATCAGCAGCGGGAACAGAGCACCGATGAATACCACGGCGACCTTCGACCAGATGCCGATGCCGAACCACAGCATGAGGAGCGGCAGGAAGACGAGCCGCGGCGTGGCGTTGAACGCGGTGATGAAGGGATCGATCATGGCGTTGAGCGTCGCCGAGCGGCCGATCAGCACGCCGAGCGGCAAGCCGGCGGCGATGGCGAGCGCGAGCCCCAAGGCGAAGGCCGAGGCGCTGACGCGCAGCGGCGTCCAGATGCTGCCGGTCGCGAACATGTTCCACAACGTGCCGGCGATCTGGCTCGGCACGGCGAAGAACAGCTTGGTGCCTGGCTTCAGCGGAAAGATGTCGGGCCAGACTTGCCAGACCACGAGCAGCAGCACGATGGTGCCGGCGCCGAGAGCGGTCGGCTCGATCCGCTGCCACAGATTCTTGCGTAGCGCGGCGGCGGTGTCGGCCACGGCCGCGATCCTCACATCGGTGGCGTGAATTTCGGCCATGGCTACCGTCCGACCCGCCACGGGAAGGCGGCCCGCTCGGCCCAGCGGATGCCTTCGGTCAGCACCAGCGCGATCACCATCACGGTGAGGATGCAGGCGAACATGCGGTCGAGCGCAAAGATGTCGCCGAACCGCGAGATGGCGTAGCCGATGCCTTCGGAGGCGGCGAAGAATTCGCCGACCAGCACGCCGATCAGCGCGCGGCCGACCGCGATGCGGCTCGCAGCGACAATATAGGGCAGCACGCTCGGGAAGATCACCTTGCGATAGAGGTCCCACTCACCGCCGCCAAGCGAGCGCACCACGTTGATCAGGAGGCGATCGACCGAACGCACGCCGGCACAGGCGTTGAAGATGAAGGGAAATACCGAGAGGAAGAAGATGATGACGGCTTTGCCGGGCACGCCGACGCCGAAGAAGATCACGACTAGCGGCGACAGCGCAACCAGCGGGCTCGCATAGAACACCGTCATCAGCGGATCGAGCGCGTAGCCGACGCGCGGCCGCCAGCCCATGACGATGCCGAGCGGCACGCCGACCAAAATCGCGGCGACGAAGCCATAGGCAAACGGCACGGCGCTGACGGCGAGGTCGCTGGCGAGATCGCCGCTGTCGATCAGGTCGACGAAGCCTTCGAAGATCAGGCTCGGTTTTGAGATGAACAGCGGATTGAAGGGCACGATGAGGAAAATCGCCTGCCAGGCGGCGAAGAAGATCGCCACCGCGAGCGCGCCGAGGAGCAGATTGCGATACCGCCCGATGAAGCTTTGCTGGGGCAGGGCGTCGTCAGCCATCGTCTAGACCGTGATCTCGTCCTTGAGCGTATTCCAGATTTCGAGTTTGAGCTCGTTGAACAGCGGCGTCACCCGCATTTCGTAGTCGCGCGGCCGCGGCAGCGGGATGGCGAAGATCTTCTTGGCGCGGCCCGGCCGCTTGCTCATAACCATGACGCGGTCGGAGAGATAAATCGCCTCGTCGATCTGGTGGGTGACGAACAGCACAGTCTTGCGCGCCTCGCGCCACACCCGCAGCAGCTCGGCCTGCATCAGGTCGCGGGTCTGCGCATCGAGCGCCGCGAACGGCTCATCCATCAGTAGCACTTCGGGATCGGTGGCGAGTGCGCGGGCGAGCCCGACGCGCTGCTTCATGCCGCCGGACAGCTCATGGGGATAGTGGCTCTCGAAGCCGGCGAGCCCGACCAGATTGATCAACCGGTCGGCGACGGCGCGGCGCTTGTCCGCCGGCACCTTTTTCAGCTCGAGCCCAAGCTCGATATTGTGTTGCGCGGTGCGCCACGGCAGCAGCCCAAACTCCTGGAACACCATGGCGCGATCGGTGCCGGGCCCGGCGATCGGCTTGCCGTGGATCATGACGTCGCCGGAATCCGGCCTGATCAGGCCGAGCAGGACGTTGAGGAACGTACTCTTGCCGCAGCCAGACGGTCCGACGATGGAGAGGAATTCGCCTTCCTCGACCTCGATGTCGAAATTTTGCAGTGCCCGCACCGGGCCGCGGTTCGGCGGCCGGAAGGTCAGGTTGACGTTGCGCCCCTGGATGTAGGTGGTCATGACCTATGATCGTTCAGACTCTGCACACCTGCACCGAGGTCGATTGCCGCACGACCGCATGAACGGTCGCGCGGCCGGTCGCGGCGTTCGTTACAGCCGATCCGGGTAGGGCATGATGAAGTTGTCGCGGTTCGGCATCTTCACGTTTGGCAACGTCGTCGCATCCATGGTTTCGTTCTCGCCAATGAGGCTGTTCAACGACAGGATATAGGCCGTCAACGCATAGACCTCGTTGTCGGTCAGCGAGCGCGGCATGTTGTACGGCATGGCGCGGCGCGTGTAGTCGAAGATGGTAGTCGGATAGGCGTAGTAGTTGGCGATGGTCTTCACCGTGTCGATGCCGCTGGTGAGCGGCTGGCCGCCGACCAGCGCCGGATAGAACGGCGCGACGCCGCCCTTGGCGGCATTGCCGTGACAGGCCGAGCATTTTTCGGCGAAGATTTTCGCGCCCTGCGCCGGCGTGCCGTTGCCGGGCGGCAGGTTGGTGCCGTCGGGCAGGATGGCGATGTCCCATTGCTTGATGTCGGCATCGGTGAGCGGCTTGCCCAGCCCCGGCGATTGCGCGAGTGCCGCGCCGGCGCTGCAGGCCAGTGCAAGGGTCGCGGCCGCGATGGTCTTACGCGTACACATGCTTGACCTCCCCTTTGCCGTCGACCGCCCAGCTTGTGGTGCTGTTGTAGTGCTGATTGGGGAAGGCGAGCGGCGTCGTCACCGGTTTCTCCGCTTCGCCGCGCTGGGCGACGAATTCGGCACGCAGCGGCTGCACGTTGCCGCCGTCGTCGATGGCGCGGCTCAACAGCGTCGCCGGCTGGCCATCCCAGCGCCACGGCATGACAAAGCGCGTGAACGCCTTCTCGTGGATCGGGCCTTGCAGCGCGGCCTCGCCCCAGCTCTTGCCGCCGTCGGCTGAGACCAGCACCTTGGCGATGCGGCCGGTGCCGGAATAGGCGACGCCGGAGATGGCATAAAGGCCGGGCTCCTTCAGGCTCAGGCCGAACGACGGATGGGTGATGAAGCTCTTGACCTCCATCACGAAGTGGAAGCGCCAGGTTTTGCCGCCGGGCAGGATCTGCGAATAATTCTTGGTCTCGAAGTAGCTGTAGGCCGGCTGATCGACCACCTTGATGCGGCGGATGAACTTCACGTTCATGTTGCCCTGGTAGCCGGGCAGCAACAGGCGCATCGGATAACCGTTGCCCGGCATCAAACGCTCACCGTTCTGATAGATCGCGATCAGCGCGTCGTCATAAGCCTTCTTCACCGGCACGCTGCGATCGAGCATCTGTGCGTCGGCGCCTTCGGCGATCAGCCACTTCCCCTTGGGGTCGATGCCGGCCTCGTCGAGCAGCATTGACAGCGGCACGCCGGTCCATTCCGAGTTGGAGACCAGCCCGTGCAGCATCTGCACGGTGGTCTGCAGTGGCACCTTGGAGAACATCGGCGCCGAGTTGCCGGCGCATTCGACGAACGCCATGCGGCTGACAAGCGGATAGCGCGACAACGACTCCAGCGTGAACTCCAGCGGCTGCCGCACCATGCCGTGGATGACCAGCTTGTGCTGCGCCGGGTCGATATTCGGAATGCCGCAGTGATTGATCGAGAAGTGCAGCGCGTTCGGCGTCACCGTGCCGCCAAGCAGCTGGTGCGGCGTGCGCGCGTGGGAGTTGCGGAATTCGCCATTGGGATTGCTGAGCGCCCGCGTGACGTCCTTCTCGAACGGCGAGGGCGTTTGGAGCGCGGGCGTGATCTGCCCGAATTCGAGGCTCCACGGCGCGTCGGCGAGCGGCTCGGCTGCGGCGCCGTTCATGGTGCCGGTGGCGCCAAGCGCGCCCGCGAACGATATTCCGCTTCCCAACAATGCGCGGCGATTGATCAAGCCATTACCGGCGACGTCATCGAGCGATGGCGCGCCCCGTCGGCGTCTTACCTTGCTCATGATTTTCCTCCCTGGCGGCGCCATATGCGCCGTGTCCCAGGCGGATATCCTGCGGCACGGTTTTGGCGCTGTCCATACGGTCGAGCCGGCGCCTGACTTCCGCTATGCTCGGCGACAGTCCGTTGCAGGAGAAGTTCGGCGATGCGAGACGTGCTCGGCTGGCGGCGCAAGTTCGGCGTGATCGGACCCTCGACCAATACGATCGTGCAGCCGGATTTCGAGATGATGCGGCCGCCCGGCGTCACCAACCACTACAGTCGCATCTTCACGCCGAACGCCAAGGCGGTCAGCAACGAAAGCTTCATGGCCGGCATCGCCGTGATCGGCGGCAACGTGCTCGACGCGGTGCGCAGCGTCATGACCTGCGAGCCCGATTATCTGGTCATGGGCATGTCGTCGATCACGTTCAACGGCGGCGCCAAGGGGGCGGATGCGTTTCTCGAGAAGATCGAGCGCGAGTCGGGCGTGCGCGCCTCGATCGGCTCGCATTCCTCGACCGCGGCGCTGAAAGCCTACGGCGGCGTCAAGCGCATCGCCTTCATCTCGCCGTACTATCCGGTCGCTAACGCCGAAGTGCGGCAGTATTTCACCGAGTCCGGTTTCGAGGTTGTGCGCGACATGTGCCTGCAGTGCAAGAGTTGGACCGGCATCGCCGAAGTGCCGCCGGAGGTCTTGCACGAGAAGTTGAAGGAGCTCAACGGCGATGGCCGCGACACCGATGCGCTCATTCAGGTCGGCACCAATCTCTCCATGGTCAAGCTCGCGGCCGAAGCCGAGGTGTGGCTCGGCAAGCCGGTGATCGCCATCAACACCGCGACCTACTGGCACGCGCTGCGGGCCAACGGCATCGCCGACAAGATTTCAGGGCTCGGGCGATTGCTCGAAGAATATTGAGAATCAGTATTGCCCCTTGGGCTCCAGGCCCAGCATGTATTGGCCGTACATGCTGCCGGCGGCATCCCAGTTCAGGCTGATATGGGAGCCCGCGGCGTGAGCGTCGCGCCAGAAGCGCTGCAGCGGATGATCGAGGAACAGGCCTTGGCCGCCGGCGGCGAGAAAGAGCGCGTCGATCGCTTGCGTCAGAAGCCGCACGCAGAACGCCTGGTCGCGCCGGTTGCGTAAGCGCACGTCGAGGCTGACCGCTTCGCCGCGCGCCGCCAGGGCGAAAGCTTCAGCAAGGTCGCGGAACATCAGAAGCCGCGCGGCATCGATGCAGGCGGTCGCTTCGGCGGCGCGCAACTGGATCGTCGAAAGCTCCGCCATCTTGCGGTTGCCGCCGGCGACCGCGCCGCGCGTGGTGCGGACTTTTGCCATGTCGAGAAAGGCCGACAGCGCACCTTCGGCCATGCCGAGCACTGGCGCGACGATGGCGATCGGCAGCACCGCGAGGAACGATTGCTTGTAGAGCGGATTGGCGGACGCGCGCATGCCGGGCGCGGTGGCATTGGTGAGGTCGGCGAAGGGGAGCGCCCGGTGGCTCGGCACAAAAGCCTCATTGGCGACGATAGTTTTGCTGCCGGTGCCGGCAAGGCCCATCGTCCGCCAATTGTCGTCGATAGCGATGTCGGCGGTGCGCAACAGGAAAAATCCCGGCTGCGGCGGGTCGCTTGCTTGGGGAATCATGCCGCCGAGAAATTGCCACTGCGCATTGTCGCAGCCGCTGCAGAAGCTGCCCGAGCCTGAGACGCAGTAGCCACCGTCGACCGCCACCGCGCGCGCCACCGGCGCATAGGTGCCGGCGGCGACCGCGCCGCGGTCGCTCCAGACTTCATCCTGGGCTTCTTTCGCAAAGCAGGCGATCAGCCATTGCTGGGAGGCGAGCAGGCCATACACCCAACCGGTCGAACCGCAGCCGCTCGCGATCGTCGCTTCGATTTCAACGAACACATCGAAGCCGTATTCGAGGCCGCCATAGGCCTTGGGCTGCATGACGCGAAGCAGATCGGCCTGCCGCATGCGCGCGACCATGTCGTCGCCGACGCGGCGTGCCGCTTCGGTCGCTTGCGCGCGCTCGCGCGCAACGGCGGCGATGCTCCGCGCACGCGCCAAGAGCTCGGAAACCTCCGGCTTCGTGCCACCCGAGACGCCGGTGAGCATCGGCCCTGCTAACGCTTCGTCCGCACGCCAGCGCGCCCGAGCCGCGGCAGCACCTCGTCGACGAAATACGGAACCTCGTTGAGATAATTGACGAACGACAGGCCGATGCCGCGCACGCCGGCTTGGCTGATGACGGCCAGTTCGTCGGCAACCTTGTCGGGCGGGCCGACGAACGGGTAGCCGCCGACCGCATTGGAGGCGAAGTAGCGGCGCTTGGCGTAATACTCGACTGGTGGAATGGTTTCCGGCGTGATGCTTTTGTTGGCTAGCATGCCGTCGATGGCGCCCCAGTCGGCATTCTCGATGATGGCGTGCTGATAGTAGTCGTCGGCCTCCTTCTGGGTCGGGCGGCAGATCACCTGGCCGACCGTGAACACCTCGATGTTGCGGCCGTGCTGCGCGGCCGCCGCTTTCACCTCCGTCACTTTGGCGGCGTTACCGGCGAGCGATTTGCGCGAGCCTTGAGTGGCGACAAAGAACGCATCGCAGTTGCGCACCGCGAAGGCCTGACCGACCCCCGACGAGCCGGCATTCATCATCAGCGGCCGCGTGCCGCCGAACGGCTTTGGAAACGCGCGCGCCGCTTTTAGGTGCAGGAACGCGCCGTCGAAATCGAACGTGTCGTCGCGGGTCCAGGCCTGCTTGACCACGTCGATCCATTCCTGGGCATAGGCGTAGCGCTCGTCGTGCTCGCGCTGCCGGACGCCGAACATGTCGAACTCACCTTCGTTCCAGCCGCAGACGATGTTCATGCCGATGCGGCCTTGGCCGATGTGATCGGCGGTGACGAATTCCTTGGCGGCGATCAGCGGATGAAACAGCGGAGCGTGGATGGTGCCGAACACCGTCAGGCGCTTGGTGGCGCAGAGCAGGCCCACCGCCCAGGTCATGGTCTCGAGCGTTACGCCGTGAAAGTCGGTCTCGCCGCCGTAGCCCTTCCAGCGCGCGATCGGTAGCATGAAGTCGAGCCCGGCCTCGTCGGCGAGCTTGGCCAGCTCGAGACAATCCTCCCAGCTCGCCGACCAGCGCTCTGGCACCTTGGTGGCGGAACGCCCGGACGAGCAATTGGCGCCGAACAGGCCGATCTTGAGCGCATTGTCATTGTACATGGCAATGCGGGCCTGCATTGATCCCGGGCGTGCCAACACGACGTCTTCCTCCGCGCAGTATTGCTTGGCGCCATTACAGCACGTTTCGCAGGCTATCGCGATTGCCGCCGAGCTCGACCCAGCGTTGCCGCCGGCGCGGCCCATTGCGCGCGGCTGTCGTGCGGTTATGCTTCACGCCAACGGCCGACAAGGCCGCGCAGCACCTGGGGAGTGAAAATCATGGCCGATACGGTCGACAAATCGACGGCGCGCAAGGTCTATTGGCGCTTGCTGCCGCTCGCGATCCTGACCTACTTCCTCTGCTACCTCGATCGCATCAATGTCGGCTTCGCAGCGCTGACCATGAACAAGGAACTCGGCCTCGATGCCGCGACCTACGGCATGGCGGCCGGCGCCTTTTTCTGGGGCTATTTCCTTTTCGAAGTGCCGAGCAATCTCATTCTGGAGAAGGTCGGCGCGCGGCTATGGATCGCGCGTATCATGGTGAGCTGGGGCATCCTGTCCGGCGCGACTGCCTTCGCGGTCGGACCGTGGAGCTTCCTCACCATGCGCTTCCTGCTCGGGCTTGCCGAAGCCGGGTTGTTCCCGGGCATGATCCTGTTCTTCACCTATTGGTTCCCGGATTGGCACCGCGCCCGTATCATGGCGGGCTTCACGGTGGCGTTGCCGCTCGCGGTCGCCGCCGGCGCGCCGCTGTCGACCTCGATCATCGTCGGGATGGACAAGATTTGGGGTTTCGCCGGCTGGCAGTGGATGTTCATCGCCGAGGCCATTCCGACGGTGATCGTCGGCTTCGTCTTCTTCTTCTTCGTCACCGACCGGCCGCATCAGGCGCACTGGCTCAACGACGACGAACGCAGTTGGCTTGCCACCACGCTCGATGAGGAGCGCAAGCTGATCGAAGGCAAGCGCAAGGTCAGTCTCTGGCAGTCGTTCTACGAGCCGAAGGTTCTGATCCTGACCTTAAATTATTTTGGCATCGTCACCGCGAGCCTGGGCCTGCTCTTGTTCCTGCCGCAAATGGTGAAGCAGCTCGGCCTGACCACCATGGAAGTCGGCTGGGTCAGCATGATCCCGTACCTGTTCGGCGCGCTGAGCATGGTGACGTGGGGCTGGATTTCCGACCGCATAGGTGAGCGGCGCTGGAATCTATTCGCCGCATGCATCGTTGCCGCGGTAGGTCTCGCCTTCGCCGGCATGACCATCGGCACGCCATGGGCGGTGGTGGGCATGACCCTTGCCACGATCGGTCTTTACGGCACGAAGGGCCCGTTCTGGACGCTGCCGTCGATGATCCTCACCGGCTCGGCCGCGGCGTCGGGCATCGCCTGGATCAACGGCCTCGGCAACCTTGGCGGCTTTTTCGGGCCGACCGCGGTCGGTTGGATCAAGACTCTGACCGGTAGCTACGAGAGCGGCCTTTATCTGCTCGCCGGCCTCGCCGTGATGTCGGCGGTGACCACACTCTGGCTCAACTTCGAGCGCCCGGTCACGCAGCCTGGCCAAGAACTCGCTGGCGTGCCGGCGGAGTAGCGACCGCCCTTCGAGGCTCGGCGCTTTCGCGCCGAGCGCTTCTGTGCGCACGACTGTTTATCCCAGCGCCGCCGCGCCGGCCTGAGCGATCTGCTCGTCCTCGTGGGATTGCACGCCGGAGACGCCGATGGCGCCGACGCACTGGTTGTCGTACAGAACCGGCACGCCGCCCTGGATCAAAACGCCGACGGGGAAGCTGACGAAGGCCGGGCGCTCCTTGACGCGATCCTCGAAGAATTTGCTCGGCCGCTTGGTCATGGCCGAGGTGCGCGCCTTGCCGGTGGCGACTTCGGCGGTGATCGCGGCGGCGCCGTCCATGCGCGACAGCCCCAGAAGGAATCCGCTGTCGTCGACAATCGCGATCGCCACCGCCCATTTGTTCTTGACGGCTTCGGCTTCGCAGGCGGCGAGCATGGTCCTGACGTCGGCATGGGACAGGCAGGGTTTTGTACGCATGGTTCCTCCGTGGCTGCGCCGCAATACTAGTGCGCCGCGCTGCGGACTTATAGAGTAGGGCAGGGCGACCGAAGCGGAGCAACGTTGATGCACGACACACCCGACGGCGTCCATTGGCACGAACCCAAGGCGGGCGAGAATGCCGGCTTCGGCAAGTTCAAGCGCCAGCCGCTGCCCTACGACCGTTTCATGGTGGCCGAGGGCGTGCCGTGCTACCGCGGCATTGGCGTGCGCCGCGTGCAGGATCTGCCGCTGGTGCCATGGCCGCGGCTCGGCGGTCGCGGCTCTTTCATCCAGCTGTTCGGCACCGAGGGTCTATGGGGGCTCTACGTCGTCGAAGTGCCGGGCGCCGGCGCGCTCAACATCGAGCGGCATCTCTACGAGAAGGTCGTGCTGGTGGTCGAAGGCCGCGGCACCACCGAAGTATGGCAGGAGGGCCAGAACAAGCGCCATGCCTTCGAATGGCAAAAGGGCTCGCTGTTCGCCATTCCGCTCAACGCCTATCACCGCATCGTCAACGCTTCGAGCGCGCCGGCGCTGCTGCTTTGCGGCACTACGGCGCCGAACGTGATGAACGTGCTCGACAATTACGATTTCATCTTCAACTGCCCATACACGTTCGGCGAACGCTTTTCCGGTGCCGAGGATTTCTTCAAGCCTAAGGACGATCTCGAGCCGGATCCGATCCGTGGCCTCGCCATGCGTCGTACCAATCTCATTCCCGATATCGTCAATTGCGACCTGCCGCTCGATAACCGCCGCTCGCCGGGCTACCGGCGCGTCGAGCCGGCCATGGCGAAAAACCGCTTCTATCTGTGGATCGGCCAGCACGAGACCGGCCGTTACTCGAAAGCGCACAAGCACGCCTCCGCCGCCGTGCTCGTCTGCATCAAGGGCAAGGGCTACACCTACACTTGGCCGGAAGCGCTCGGCACTACGCCGTGGCAGAACGGCAAGGCGGATAAGGTGCTGCGCCAGGATTACGAGCCGGTCGGACTCGTCTCTGCCGCGCCCATGAGCGGCGACTGGTATCACCAGCACTTCGGCATCGGCAAAGAGGGCTTGCGCATCACCGCCTGGCACGGGCCGAACAATCAGCGCGCCCGCAAGCCCGGCGTGCCCGGCGAGCAGCTGATGGATTACGGGGCCATCGAGCTTTCCAAAGGCGGCAGCGCCATCGGCTATCACCAGGAAGACGCCGCGATCCGCAAGGAGTTCGAGGCCACGCTCGCGCGTGAAGGCCTGGCGAGCCGGATGAAGCCGGAGTTTTACGAGCGACCGCCCAACGAGGGCGAAGTGGTGATGGGCGACGTGATGTAGCTCGGAAGAGCGAAGCGTCATCCGCGAACGATCGTTCAGCGGCAGCGCCGCCCCCGAATAGCGGTAGGTTTTTTGCGGGCCATCCGGTGACTGGATTTCATCACGCTAATCGGCATTGGCGCCAAGGTATGGCCATTTGCCGCGCGGGCGAAGCGGAGCCGGCTACGCCGTGGTATTTGGCTCTCCCTGTACCTCCGTTAGCTTCTGGCGCGAAAGATAGGGTTGGACTTGTTCAAACACACATGTCGGTACTATTCGCTGCATCCCGTCGGGGCTCGGTCCACCCGGGGGGGTGAGCGGATGGATGAACTTTGAATAGAGAACAACTGGATTTACGCCAAACAATACAAATGCGGGTGTGCCAACCCCGGCGGAGAGATTCATCGGGGCAGAATCAGTCCCCACAAATAGATCAGCGTGGTGAAGCAGCGCAATTGCTTGACCCAAGCTTAGACTACATGCGTTGACCGCCTCTCTGAGATTGCTCTGCGCGATTACATTTTGCGCGCGCGCCGTGTAGTCATCGCCGCCAATAAAGAAAAATGTGCCGGGACTGTGTAGGCCCATTTTAGCAAGGAGTTCAACCCAATATTCGTGAGGCCACTCTCGCTTTCTGTCAAAAGCACCGATGCCAATGACGATCCATGGTCGCGGTCGACTATGAAAGCGCGCGCCAATTGCAGTAAGTATCGCGTTCGGAGTTTTCAGTGCCGGTTCGGTAGATGGAAGCGGAACTCTCATCTCGGTCATAAGCGCGCGTAAACAATCGATGGGATGATCATGGAAATGGCTCTGATCGATTCCGGAATTGGTAATGAACAGCGATTGTCGTCCTAAGCCTAGGCCGATACGTTCGGGGATGCCCGCAAGCATTGCGGCGATCGCGGGCCGGGTCGTCCGGTCAAAAATCCATACCGTGCGATAGCCCTTGTGCCGTAGCAGTCTCGCCAAGAGGATTAAATTGATGCCACGCCTGAGCTCCGACCCAGCATGCTCGAAATATATCGTTTGAAGGACAGTCGGCTCTGCCGCAAGGATATCCTTTGCGTTGCTCGTCGGTGGAGCAAGAAATGTGACTTGGCCTTCCGCTGACGCGGACGCAACGGCGCGAACGAAAGGGAGATGCCAGATCACATCACCTATGCCGCGCTTCGCCTGAATGACCGCAGTTAGAGTGCCCACTAAGGACCCCAATTAAAGTAGCTTCGGATCATACCTCATTCAAAAATCGCACAAGAGTTACTCACCGGGATAGCCTCAACCGCAATATGAGCGCTTTAGGATCCACCAAGCAGCTATTAGATTGGCACCTCGTGCGCGCTCCAGCCGATGCCGTATTGGCTGTAACCGGACAGGGGGAGTAGAAGCCCACACATGCGAATATTGGGCATCCACGGCTGGGACCACGATACCTCCGCGGCCGTCTTTGACGATTACAAGTTGCTGGCAGCGGTTCAAGAGGAGCGCCTTACCCGAATAAAGGGTTGGGGTGGCGGACCGCCCTGGCTGGCCATTGAGGAAGTACTCAACATCGCCGGATGGAATCGGCGTGATATCGATGTGATTGCGCTTGGCTGCGGAACATTTCCGACGGGCTACCTGCGTTTCTCGCTGCCTCGGGATCTCCATTACACGATACAGCGCTGGCGCGGCCGCGAGCGGCGCAGCCGCGATATCGTCACGCTCGCCAATCGACGTGGAATCGGCGACCCTTATGTCTTATTCCGTACCGAAGAGTTCCTAGCCGATCATTCGTTCCGACCCGATACCAAGATTGCTTTCCAAAATCACCACGAAGCACATGCGTTAGCGGCGCTGTTTCATACTGACTGGAGCGATGGGCTAATTTATACGTCCGACGGAGTCGGCGACAATGTCAGTTATTCGGTCCGTTCCCTCATTGACGGCAAACTTAAGTGCCATCTGGGCGGCGACATGGAACTCACATCACGGCCGTATCGCAACAGCATCGCCACTGCCTACATGCACGCGACCGTCGCCTGCGGGTTCAAGCCCTGGCGGCATGAAGGCAAACTAACTGGCTTGTCGGCGCGCGGCACCCCGACGCTGACGCCGGCCTTGGCCGAGCATTTTTGGACCGAACCCGATGGCATCGTAAACAGCGACTTTAAGGACTGGCGCAGCCTGGCTAAAGGCGTGCATAGCATTCTCGACGGGCATGATCGCGAGACCATTGCAGCGTCCATCCAGCAACTGGCGGAGGACGTAATCCTCGCTGCAGTGCGGATCTGGGTGAAACGTACTGGCATGCGGCGACTGGCGCTATCCGGCGGGTTATTCGCCAATGTACGACTTAATCGATTGCTTGCTGAATCGCTGCCGCTCGACGAGGTTTTCATATTTCCGGCGATGGGTGACGACGGAATTTCCGTCGGCAATGCACTTGCTTTTCTGCTCCATCGGGATGGGCTTGCCACCTGGCTGAGGGAGCGCCGGCGCCTCGACGATGTTTATCTAGGCCGCGATTTTGATGGTGCCATCGACGCCTGCCTTGGTGCTGCTGCTGGCGTAAAACGCCGGGGCGGCGATCCTTGTAACCTCGCGACTGAGCTCATTCGCGCTGGCAAGATCGGCGCGATCTATACCGGCCGCATGGAATACGGACCTCGCGCACTTGGCAGCCGCAGCATCATTGCTTCGCCCCATGACTACGCGATCAACGACAATCTAAACAAGCGGCTGGAGCGCTCTGACTTCATGCCGTTTGCACCGTATGTCCTGGAAGAAGACGCGGCGCGGGTGTTTGAGATCACGCCGGTAAACCTCTACGCGGCGCGTTTCATGACCATCACTTGCGCAGTACGATCGGAGTGGCGCGACCGCATTCCGGCAGTGGTGCACGTCGACGGCACGGCGCGGCCGCAGGTCGTGCGTGAAGAAGCGAACCCGCTGTTCGCAGGCATCCTGCGGCGGTTCAGAGAAGCCACGGGATTGCCCGTGCTGATCAACACTAGCTTCAACGTGCACGAAGAACCGATCGTCAACCGACCGACGGAGTGCCTCAAGGCGCTGCTTGACGACCGCGTCGACTTTGTAGTT
>Ga0306925_10000175_pt1 | contig 39552 bp, 26 predicted proteins | sample flu12Cox44000176_FD_203755 | JGI IMG/M metagenome (GOLD analysis project Ga0306925, IMG submission 203755) | Lab enrichment of tropical soil microbial communities from Luquillo Experimental Forest, Puerto Rico - flux8day.12C.oxic.44.000.176 (v2)... | ecosystem: Environmental > Terrestrial >... | reverse complement strand
CGTCCTTGATGGGGAAGATCAGGTCGAAGTCGAGCTCATGCGGCATGCGATTCAATGGCGCCATCTGGGATTTGTTCCATCGCTCGCGCACTGCTCGGCGCTTCGCTCTCAGCCGCGATCCGCCGGCGCAGCTCGATGCGCTCGCGCGAGGACACCCCCAGGAGGTCGGCCGCACGCCAGATGATGTTGCCGGCGAATTCGTTCACCCGTCCGTCAGCGTAGGCCACTTCCCACATCATCCCTACAATGCGGCGGCGCCGGTCATGATCGGCCATGTCATTGAGCCGCCGGGTGAAATGGTAGAGATCGGTCGCGCTTTGCTCGGCCGCGGCGGCAGCGTCGATCAACGCGGCGGCGCCGACATCGTCGAGGCCGAAGCCGGACTTGAGAATGGCGTGAAGCTTGCTGCGTCGTCCCTGCGACATTTCGCGGTCAACGGTCGCCACGCGGATAAGCAATGCGACGGTTGCAACCCGGCAATCGTCACCGCCGAACCGGTTTTGCAGGCTCGCGTCCTGCCCCAGGCTTGCGAAGAAGGCCTTGAGCGATCCAAACATGCACACCGCCCGTTGCGCTCGACGTGGTGATGAAGTCCGCAGGCCGCGATCGATGCGTGCCGAGTGCCACATGGCAATCCTCGGCTTCCGGCGCAATGCCGCTTACAAAACTTTAAGGCGCCGGCCATGTGCTGTTCAGGCGCAGGAGATTATGGTTCCCGCATCAAGGAACGGCGACTTCGTCTCTCGGCAATTCATGGGAATGGCGATGATACGTCTACGGGAACATCCACGCATGCGGATGCTGTGCGCAGCATCCGAGTTCTGGCAGCGCATCCGGCGGGATCTGATCGAATCCCTGCATGAGCCTTACCGGCCCGAGCGGCACTACATGCGCGGCCCCGGCCCCAAATATCGTGCCAAGGCATTGCTGGCGGCGAAGTGCCGACAACGACCATTCATGTAGGGCGCAACAGAGGACGGGTGAGGCCGAAAAACCCGAGCATCGCCACGAAAACCTTGAGCCGCTCCGCGCGATAGGCCTTGAGATCGAGGTTCTCGTAGTCGAGAAAGCCCTTGCGGGTAGTGAGCAAGCTCCCGCTTCCAGAGTAGACGCAGTTGAGCCCGGGGCAATTGGTCCAGGTGATGCTCGACAGCTTTCTCGGCAGCGGTACCACTTTGATTGGCGCAGAGCGCACAAAGTTCACCGCGCGCCGAGCACTCCTATGGCTTCCGTTAGCCGGCGAAAGCTCGCCACGGCTCCCCATAGTTTCATTGGTCCGCACCAGCACGTCGCAAACAGCCTCCCGCGCGATTGAGCGAATATGCATTTGGTTGCCGTGTGGACGGATTCGCGTCGAAGCCCCTAATCTAAGGAGAATATACCAATGCCCAACGACACGAGATCGGCACATAGTGTCGATCGATAAGGGCCTCACAGTTCCGGTATGTCCGTCAAGCGAGGCGAGCAAGTTACTCCCCTTGCTGCTGCACACGCCTAGCCTTCATTACCATGGACGGCCGGCGAGCCGACCAAACATTGCATCCTGCCAGAGGCTGTTCACGAGGTTGCTGAAGCCGTTAAAGCTTGCATCAGTCCACAGTGCCGGGCTTTTGTAGCCCAAGGCCTGGCTGATGCTGTCGACCTGGTCGTCGTGCCGGCCGTTTGGAAACGCGAAAAGCTCCGCCTCGAGATCTGCAAGCCACGGGGCCTTCTTCGGGAAGAACACCCGGCCGCTCTCGAACTTCGCCGATTGTATGGACATTCGGGTTTTCTTGTCATACTCGGGTTTGACCGGAATGACCGAGAAATGCGCCGTCTTGAGTTCCTGGATCAGCGCTGTGCCGACTCCAGCATCTTCGATCAGGATGTGGGAGGCCTTATACAGCTTCGCGTGCTCAGATACCTTTGTCCGCAAGGTCGGGAAGTCAAACCGGCCGCGTAGCACATCAATCAGGTAGTATTTGTTTTCGGAAACCAGCCACGTGGTGCATACCGAATAATCGTTTTCCTCGCCTTGCTTATTGGCCACATCCCACGACTGAATTATTGGTCCAGACCTCGGCAGCTGCTCATAGCGACCGACCCAGGCGGGCTTGATCATGCCGTCGCCGGGGCGCATAGGCTGCTGCTGATACTGGGCCGCGAAGATCTCCGTACCAAGCTGAGCGCGCAGTGACTCGAGAACGTCCCTTGATTCGCGCTCCGGGTGGAGCACGTCGCCGGCCTGACGGTAATGAACTTGTCCATTCCCAATTGGAATCTGTTCGTCCTGTTCCGCGATCGCCGGCAGGCTCAGCACGGTCCACTCATCGGAAGCGCGCAGGACGACACCAGCCAGGTCATCCTCGTGCAGCCGCTGCATCACAAGCACGATGGCCCCCTTTTTTTTGTCATCCGGCCGTGACAACACCGTGGTAAAGTACCAATCCCTGACGTGCTCGCGCGACTTTTGGTAAAGTGCCGCCAGCGGGGCGATGGGGTCATCAATGATGATGATATCTCCGCCGCGTCCTGTCAGGGCGCCGTCAACCGAAATGGCAAGCCGAAATCCATTTAGAGTGGTGAGGACCTCGGTCTGGGTATTCTTCATTGCAGAAATGCGCATCCCGGGAAAAATGGCGCGATACTCGGCGGAATTAACAACCAAGCGGAAGTCATTCCCATGTTTGATCGCCAGATCGGCACTGTAGCTGGGCACGACTAAGTGCTTGGTGGGATCGTGGCCCAGAACAAAAGCCGGGAACGCGACCGAACACATGATGGACTTGAGGGAACGCGGCGGCACGGTGATGAGCAGGCGTTTGATCTCTCCCAGCCGTACCAGTTCAAGACAATGCGCGATTGCGCATATATGCCAGTTCATATAAAAAACGGCGCTGGGGGCCAGCACATGAAAGCACTTGCGAACGAAACTCACAAAGTCCTTCCGGCAAGCGGCATTTATAAGCGCCGTTGAAGGGGGCAGCATGAGCTCCGGGGAGCGGGACAAGATCCGGGAGTTTTGCGTTAACCTCTTCATCAATCGGTTCTCCTGATTGGATTTCTCGCGGGCCCAGAGCCCGCATCGATCTCGCCCGGACGGTCGGGCGGGACGGCGTGCCGCCGCACATAATCGGCCAGCAGAGCTTCGTCATTGGCGGAGAGCGCCGCCGCAACGGTTTGTTCAAGTGCGTCACCCTGGCCCGCCACCAAGTCGACCCCAAGTCTTTCAGCCAGAGCGAGGAGATCGCGCCGGGCGTGGCGGTCGCCTTTGGCAAATTGATTGACCAGCTGTTCTATGCCGGCGGCGGCCTTGGTGATGATCCTCTCCTGTTCTCCCTGCCGCAGCGTCACCTTCCCGCTGAGCGCACGTTCGAACAAAGCCTTGAGGTCGGGTGCAATTGACCTTGGTTTTCGGCGTGCGCCTTTAGGATTGCCACTTTGGCCGGGCTTGAATTGATACTCCTTCGGCGGGCGACCAGGACCGACACGGTATTCCTGATCGCACGCATCAGCCTTCGAACTCAGCGGCGCGTGCCGCCCAGATGAGCGTCTCATTCTTTTGCCTCGTCACTTCTGCAAGCGAATCTCCTCGACCGCGAGCTGTCGGCCGCAATCTCATCGAAGCTCAACCCGCTCTCGGCGTGGCGTGCGTCCCGGCGGGTAAAGGCCTGCCAGCGGCGGATGGCGACGTCGACAAAACGAGGCTCGATCTCCAGCGCACGGGCATGGCGTCCGACCCGCTCGGCAGCCATGATCGTGGTGCCCGAGCCTGCGAAGGTGTCGAGGACAACATCGTCCCGCCGCGTGCAGTCCTTGATGGCATCGGCCACCAGGGCGACCGGCTTGGCGGACGGATGCGAGCGAAGCTCCTCCATGCGGTCGGCACGGAAGAAGTTCACTCCGGCGTAGTACCAGACGTTGGAGCGCGAACGCCCATGCCGCCCCAGCTCGACATTGTCTAGATGTGGCGCCTGCCCGACGCGAAAGACACCCACAAACTCGTGTTGGCTGCGGTAAAACGAGCCCTGGCCTGCATTCGACGCCACCCACACGGCGATGTTGATGGTGTCTCCATAGACAGGCTTAGCGGCTGCCATCAGCTCGGCAATGTGCCGCCAGTCTGTGCAGATGTAATGGAGTGCACCGTCGCGCGACACTGATGCTGCGGCATTCAGAGTAATACCGAGGAAGTGCACGTAATCCGCAGACGACGTCTCTCCGCTCGCCATGGCAAACTCGGAGTGCTTCGTCCTGCCCCGACCCACCACGCCGCCGATGCGCGCATTGTACGGCGGGTCCAGGAACGCCAAGTCGGCGCGGCAGTGCGCCATGAGGCGAGCGATGTCTGCCGCCAAGCGAGCGTCGCCGCAGAGCAGCTTGTGAGGGCCGAGCACCCACAGGTCGCCAGGCTTGCTGACCGCACAGTCCTTCCACCACTTGGAGTCGATACTGTCCTGAGGGTCGGCGGCATCCTCTTCAAAATCGGTCACAAGCTGATCGATCTCGAGCACCTCAAAGCCGAGTATCGAAACATCAAGGCCCTCCGTTTCCAACAACCCGGCCAACTCTGGTATTTCGACCGCAAGGCGCTCACGATCCCAGCCCGCATTCTCCGCAATCTTGTTGTCAGCAATCGCAAGCGCGCGCCGTCTCGCCGGCGAAAGTCCCGCCAGCACGATGACCGGCACTTTGGCGAGGCCAAGTAGCTGTGCTGCCTTGTAGCGGCCTTCGCCGGCGATGAGTTCCCCGTCTTCGGTGATCAGCAATGGGCTCGTGAAGCCGAACGCGACGATGCTGTTTGCGATCTGGCGGATCTGCTTGGCGGAATGAGTCCGGGAATTACGCCGATTGGGCTTGATTTGATTGATCGACAGCGCCTGCACCCTCACGTTCGTAGCCTTGAGCCCGCAGCGAGGCGTGCCACCGGAGTTGCCTGGCATGCGCTGCCCTTTCATGTGCACTCCCTTGAGCCGGTTGATATGGAGTCCGCAGTTTTTTAGGCCGGCGTGAAAGGCCAAGGCACCGGCTCCGCCTTCCACTATTGAGGAATCATTACGAACTTCAATTTGGCGCATTTTGATCGGTGTTTTCCTGGTGATTGCTTAGCCTGCTCCGCGCCCCCGCTTAACCGCGACAGTCTGGGAGAGGTGGGCAGCCAACGCGTGCATTGGACTGACAAACTCGAAAAACGTCGCCCCCGTTCCAGGGACGGAATGCCGCTTGATAAATGCCTGCAATTGAGCCGGACCCCGACATACCGCCACAGCGCTACCGCCGTTCTGCTCATCGACGGATGAAGCCGTAAGTCTTACGAAAACCAGGAACACCGGGTCGGTGTTGTTCGAGGCTATCATTCCGGGCTTTGCTTGTGCCAAAATTGCTTGTTGGTCAAACAGCGTACGCGGATCTTTCCTCATTATGTCCGCGTGGGCAGCCGCAAATTGCCGGCGCACGCGCCGCAGCACTCTGACGACGCTCGCCTGCGGCAATCCATGCTCCAGCAATATGACTGCCGCCAAGAGAGCGAATGCCTGGTACGCGGTGAACATTATTTCTTTTCCTGATCCTGGCGGCTCCTGATCAAAAAACGCATAATGCTGATCTTCTTCTTTAGCAGATTTTACGTTCCGTCCTAAGCGCCGGTCGGTTACCAGAAGCCGCTTGATGCGGAATTTGAGTTCATTGCGCCGCTCCTCACGCGCACCAAAGGTTCGGAAAATCGCTTCTTCGATTTGATTGCGCTTATACTCCATCGTGCCCTTCTGCCCCATAGAAGTACAAGCATAGTCTGCAAATCTCCCTTGGTCAACGACCGGTCGAACGGCCCCCCAGGGGCTACTTCTGGGGCCGGGCAACCCGCATCACCAGCATGAGACGAGAGCGAGCCCGGCGTGATCTCGGCAAATCTGGGCCCGGCGTTCAGCCCTGCTTGCCCGCGCGCGCATTCGCAATCCCAGGCTGCTCTTCCCTGCAATGCCCAAAAATGCCTCCCTGCTCCTTAGGTTCGGGAGAACTCCTTCCAACATCTTGAAGCCATTAAAAAACTTGACCGGCAATAGGATCGGCTTTCCCTGCAATTTCTGGAAATCTCCCTGCAAACCGCAATTTGTAAGGGAGGTCCGCCCGCGAGACTTCTCCGCGAGATAGTCGTAGGCCTGCGTGCTGGTCTGCCGACATGGTGCTGCCGCTATCCGGGGCCTGTGCGCGGCATCCGAGCTCTGGCAGCGCATCCGGCGGGATCTGGTCGAATCCCTGTATGACCCTTATCGGCCCGAGCGGCACTACATGCGCGGCCCCGGCCCCAAATATCGTGCCAAGGCATTGCTGGCGGCGAAGCGCCGACAACGGCCATTCATGTAGGGCGCCCTAGCGAAGCGCATTGTGCCGCCTAACCAGAAGCACGGCGGAATACGCTTCGCTATTCCGCCCTACGCGGCAGCACGGGAGGACGGGTGAGGCCAAGAAACCCGAGCATCGCCACGAAGGCTTTGAGCCGCTCCGCGCGATAGGCCTCGAGATCAAGGTTCTCGTAGTCGAGAAAGCCCTTGCGGGTAGTGAGCCCGATGCGGCCTTCGCGCATGTTGCGCTCGACAATCTCAGGCGCGGCATAGCGGGCATTGCCGAGCGCCCTCGTGAGATAGCGGCTGGCGTAATAGAGGATGTCGCCGCCGCCCCAGTCGATGAACTCGAGCATGCCGAGCACGGCGAAGCGGAAGCCGAAGCCGTATTTGATCGCCTTGTCGATGTCGGCGGCGCTTGCAACCCCTTCCTCGACCATTCGCGCAGCTTCGTTCATGGCCAGCGCCTGAATGCGCGGCACGATGTAACCCGGCCGCGTCGCGCACACCACCGGCACCTTCCCGGTCGCCTCCAGCAGCGACTGCATGCGCGCAACCGTCGTTGCATCCGTTGCCGCGCACGGCGAAAGCTCGACCAGCGGCACCAGGTAGGCGGGGTTGAGCCAATGGGCGTTGAGGAAGCGGCGGGGATGGGCGACGCCGCCGGCGAGATCGTCGGCAAGGATGGTCGATGTGGTCGAGGCAATGATCGAATCCGGGCGTGCGAGCGAAGAGAAGCGCGCGAGTACCTCGCGCTTGAGGCTGGCGACTTCCGGCACGGCCTCGAAAATGACCGTCGCAGTCGATAATGCAGCACCGGCGCCGCTTTCCGGGAGCACGGACACGCGACCGCTGATCGCCGCGACATGGGCTTCATCAAACAGGCCCAGCCGCGCGAGGCTCGAGAGCATCCTGCCGATCTCGTCATGGACGTCAGCGGCGAGCCGCTCAAAACTCGCTTGCGGCCGCGGCTTGCAGTCGACTACTGCGACCTGGTGCCCGGCATAGGCGAACACCACGGCGATGCCGCGTCCCATGCGGCCGGCTCCGAGGCAGGCGATGGACTCGCGCGTGCTCATGCCAAACCCTTCATGCCAAAACCCTTGGCCAGAAACTGGGCCAGCGCGCGGGCGTCGAGCCGCCCAAGCCCCATGCCGGCGAGCGTGCGGCCGCTCGCCATGAAATCCTCGCTGCAGATGGCCGAGCCGATGGCAAGAAAGGCGCGCACCAGCGGCGTCGCGACACCGGCAAGCTGCGCCACCGAGACGAGGAACGAGAGCCCCATGCGCGTATCCTCCAGCATGTAGCGGTGCTGGGTAAGCACGATATGCTCGCGCCAGTCGCCGGAGTCGGTCAGGCGGTCGTGCGAGCCGCGCCCGTACATCCATTCCTCGCCCGAGCGGGCATAGTGGTTGGCGAGCGGGAAGTGCGGGGCGGCGTAAGCCAGCGCCTCCCGCAACGCGATGCGCTCGCCATCGAGCGCGTCGGTCACGCGCCGGACAGCTGCCTGCGTGCCTTCCTTGTGGATGTCCCAGCGCTCGAAATGCTGCAGCGGCCCCGCGTTCATGATGATGAGCGGAGGATGGATGATGGGACCCGCGTTCATCAGCGCAGCCGAGAGCGCGTCGCCGCAGTCCTCGATCACGCCGGGAAAGGCGCGGCGGATGACGGCGAGCGCCTGGTCCTTGCGCGCGAGCGGAAACACCCCAGTCGGCAGCCGCTTCGCCCGCACGGTGATCGCGGCCTCGTACGGGCCGTGCTTGCGGGTGAGCCACGGCAAGGTGCCGGTCTCGGCAAACGCCGTCCCGGCGCGGTTGCCCGCGTCATGCGCGGCCCGCGCGAACAGCACCGAGCCGAAGGTGCCGGGCGGCAGGAACACGACCTGGCCGTCGGCGAGATGGGGCGCCAGCGCCGCCGCGATGTCCGCCTGCGCGGTCGCAGGCACCGGACAAAGGATCAGCTCGCAGCCGCGCACGGCCTCCGCTATATCGTCGGTGATGAGGCTTGGCCGCGCTTGCCGGCAGCCGGAGAAATCCTTCACCGCGATGGTCCCGCCCGCCGCGCAGTGCGCCGCCACCGCCGCCTTGTCGCGCCGCCACATCCGCACGTCGTGACCGGCGAGCGCCAAGTCGCCCGCGGCCGCGAACGCGCCATTGCCTCCGCCCAGGACAGCAATGCGCATCAGCACGGCCCCGTCATTTGCCTGAGCAGGAAGTGCTGTACCTTGCCGAGCGCGTTGCGCGGCAATGAATCGACGAAGATGACGTCGCGCGGCACCTTGAAGCGCGCGAGCTCGCCCGCGACGTGGGTCGCGATCTCCTCGCCGCTCACCCGCGCCCGCGCGCGACGCACGACGTAAGCGACCGGAACTTCCTGCCATCTCGGATCGGGGCGCCCGATCACGGCGGCCTCGGCGACGCCGGGGTGATCGAGCAGCACGCGCTCAATCTCGGCCGGATAGATGTTCTCGCCGCCGGAAATGATGAGATTCTTCTTGCGGTCGACAATTGTGAAATAGCCGTCGGCATCGCGCCTTCCGATGTCGCCGGAGAGATACCATCCCTCCCGCAGAGCCTCGCCGGTCGCGGTCTGGTTGCCCCAGTACTCGAAGAAGACGTTGGGGCCGCGCACGGCGACCTCGCCGGCAGTGCCGTGCGGCGCCTCGGCCCCGCTCTCGTCGACGATGCGGGCCTCGCAGCAAAGGCCGGGAAGCCCGGTCGACCCTGCGCGCGAGAGATCGCCGCCGAGGCGGGTGTAGATGGCGATCGGGCTGGTTTCGGTCGAGCCGTAGACCTGGAGGACCGGCAGCGAGCGCGCGGTGAGCGCATCGATGAGAGCCTGCGGCACCTGCGTCGAGCCGGTGCTCACCGCACGCACGCTGGAGAGATCGGTCGTCGGGAAGCCGGGGTGCTCGATCAGCGCCTGGATGGTCGCCGGTACCAGGACGAGCAGGGTAGGGCGCTCCGCTTCGATGGCCGCAAGCGCCGCGCCTGGATCGAAGCGGGCGTGCAGGGTGACGCTCGCGCCGAATTGCAGCGCCGGCGTGGTCTGGATGTTGAGCCCGCCGACGTGGAACAGCGGCAATACCGTCAGCACATGATCGCTCGCGGTGAGGTCATGCATGTGCTGGCTCATGACTGCATTCCAGAGGAGCGCCTCCTGGCGCAGCACGGCGCCCTTCGGGCGTCCGGTGGTTCCCGAGGTGTAGACGAGCAGCAGCGGGCTGCTCATGTTGACGTGTGGGTTGCGCTCGTCGCCGTGCCCCTGCGCCAGCAGGCCGTCGAAGGTGTTGCCCTCCGTATCGTCGGCGAGCCGGAGAATGCGAACGTCAGGATGCTTCTTGCGTAACGGTGGCACCAGTGCCGCAAAGGCGTCCTGCAGCAGCAGCACCTTCACCGAGGCGTCCGCGAGAATGAACAGCTGCTCGGGCAATGCAAGCCGCCAGTTGAGCGGGAGGAGCAGCGCGCCCAGCCGCGCGCAGGCATAGAGCAGCACCAGATAGTCGGGATGATTGGCTGCAAGAATAGCGATGCGGTCGCCGCGGCCGACGCCGAGCACCGATTTGAGCGCGCGCGCGGCGGCCGCAATCCGCTCGGCGAACGCGGCGTAGGTCAAGCTGCCGCCGTCGTAGCGCAACGCCACCTTGTGCGGCGTGAAGGCGGCGTTGCGCGCGATGAGGTCGGACAGATCCATGGGCACTTGTAGCCCGGATGGAGCGCAGCGACATCCGGGTCAGGCAAGGTCGGGAGAGATCCCGGATTTCGCTAGCGCTCAATCCGGGCTACGCAATTTCATTAATCCTTCTCGCCTGGCTGGTAGAGCGCCTCGCGGCCGATGCGGTCGATGCAGATTTCGGCCGTCCAGGGCAGCATCAGGGAGCCGCAGCGGCTGTCGCGATAGATGCGCTCGAGCGCAAGCGGCTTGAGCATCGCCTGCCCGCCGCAGGTGCGCAGTGCCTTGGCGGCAATGGCGTTTGCGTTCTCCATCACGGTGGCCTGCGCCGCATAGGCGCGCAGCACCTGCTCCTTGCTGGGATCGGGCCGCGCCTCGCTGATCGCCTGAAACCACAGCGCCTTGGTCTGCTCGAGGGCAATATGCATCTCGGCGACTGCGATCTGCTTGGTCGGATACATGCGGCGCTTGACCGGCGGCGTGCCCGGCATCTCGCCGCGCAAATAAGCGACAGTGAAGTCGTAGGCGGCCTGGGCGAGCCCCATGTAGGTCGGAGACAGCGTCAGGAACATGTGCGGCCAGCGCGTCGCCGCCTGGAAATAGACGCCGTGCGGCATCAGCATTTCCTGCTCCGGTACGAACACGTCTTCGAGCAGGAGCGTGCGCGAGACGGTGCCGCGCATGCCGAGCGGATCCCAGTCGCCCACGACCGACACCCCCTCGGCGGCGGCGGGAATGGCGAGATAGAGCGTGTTGCGCCGGCTCGCCGTGTCACCTTGCGCGCGCTCGGTGCACAGCACGCCGTAGTAGTCGGCGGCGCCCGATAGCGAGGCGAATATCTTCTTGCCCCCGACCCGAAATCCGCCCTCGACCGGCCGCGCTTCGGTGCCGAAGGCAACCGCTCCCGCGGCGGCCGCGCCCCCTTCCGAGAACGGCTGCGCGTAGATCGCGCCGTGATCGAGGATGCGCCGATAGTGCATGCGCCGGCGCGCGTTGTGCGCGCTGCGCTCGGCTTCCGACATCGGCAGATCGTCGGCCAGCGCGCCCGACCACAGCGTCGAGCACACGTGCATGTTCCAGGAAAGGGCGGTGGCTCCGCAGTAGCGGCCGAGCTCGGCCGCGGCGAGACAATAGGTCGCGAAGTCAGCACCCAAACCGCCCTCCTCCCTGGGAATGCAGATGGCAAGCAGGCCTTCGCGATGCATGTCGCGGAAGTTCTCGATCGGGAAGCTCGCCTCACGGTCGTATTTGGTGGCGCGCAGCGCCAGCACGCGACGGCCGAAGCCGCGCGCCTTGTCGAGAAGCTCGGCCTGGAATGGCGTCAGGCGGAAAGCGTCGGGTGCAAAGATCGGCGCATCATGCGCGGAGCTTGCGAGTGAATCCTGCATGGCCTGTTTATTTGACCAGCTTGTTCGAATAGTCGGTAATGAACCCCTTGATCTCCGGCCTGATGCTTCCGAGCTCCGCAAGAATCGCCTGCCCTTCCTGGCCGGTCACCAGCACGGGGTCGGTCTTGACGATGTTGGAGTAGTCGCGAATGAACGCCGCGTCCTGCCACAGCTCGACGAACGCCGAGCGCATGACGGCGACCGCCTCCAGCGGCGACTTCGGCGGCATCACAGCGGTGCGGAACATGGCAAGCTGCGCGTCTGCCCCCGCGCGCAGGGCCTCGTACAGGATGCCGGACGGCTTCTTGCCGCCGTTGATGGTGGCATGGAACTCCTCGAAGGTCGGCAGGTCGGGAAGCGCGCGGGCGCGCGGATAGTCTCCATCCTTGCCGCGCGGCGAAAGTTGCCATAGCGGAATGACGACGTCCGACATGGTGGGCTCGACCGAGCCGGTCCAGCCCGGAAGCGACGTATTGGCGAGCTGCCCCTGGTTCTGCAGGATCGCGGTTTCCACATCCTTGAGCCCGCGGAACGCCGGCACTGGCTGGTTCTTCACGCCCAACAGATCGAGCATGAGTGCCTGGTTGACGGTGTTGCTGCTCTGGATATTGAGCGAGAGCGCCTTGAACTCATGCGTTCTCATGATGTCGGTCGCGACCTTGATGCCCGGCGGCGTATCGCGCCGCATGTAGACCACCAGCGGATTGGCAATGCCTGCGATCAGCACGAAATCGGTGTAGCTCGTGCGGATGGCGGGATTTCCTACGATCTGGCCGATGGTGTCGAGCGTGAAGAAGCCCATATTGTCGCCGTTGGGCGCCGCCTCGCCGAGCTGGTTGGCGCCGATCACGCCGCCGGCGCCGCCCACGTTCTTGATGATGATGCTCGGGTTTCCGGGGATGTGGGCGGGCAGGTGCTGCGCCACGATGCGCCCTTCGATGTCGCTCGGGCCGCCGGCGGGATAATTGATAATCATCGTGATTGTCTTGCCCTTGTAGAACTGGGCAATGGCGCGCGCCGGGAAGGCGGCGGCAAGCGCTATGGCGATCACCAGCATTCTACCGATCATGGATGCGCCTCCGACGTGTGCGGTCGCGGCAATCCCGACTTTATGGTTTCTTGGCCGCCGGACGCGCAGGCTGACCGCCGGCTGCAAGCCGGAACGGCTCAAACGTCGGCCGGTAGGACTTCTCGTCGAGGAATTGCCGCAGGCCCGTATTGTAGGAATCCTCGGCATCGGCGACCTTGATTGCCTTGCCCTTCTCCGCGAGATAGTCGTAGGCCTGCGCCACATCCATCGTGCGCACGTGCCGGATGGCCTGCTTGGTCGCACGCAGCACAGCAGGGCTCTTTTTCATGAGCTTGCTCGCGAGCTCGATGGTTGCTGCTTCGAGCTTTTCGTCGGGAACGGCAAAATTGATCATTCCGATGCGGGCGGCCTCCTTGCCGTCGAAGGGCTCGCCCGTGCAGGCATAGAAGAGCGCGTGGCGCGGCAGCACCATGTCGGCGACCGCCTTGGAGACCAGCGCGCCGGGCAGAATGCCCCAGTTCACTTCCGACAATGAGAAAGTCGCGCTTTCCGCCGCGATGGCGAAGTCGCAGGCGAGCAGCTGCATGAATGCCCCGCCGACGCAATATCCGTGTACCATGGCGATGGTCGGCTTGTCGAAGCCGTAGAGGCGCTCCCACCGCCAGCGGTTGGCGGCGGCCTGCGCTTTCTTGCGCTCGGCCGGCTTCTTCTCCAGGTCGCGGAAGAACATTTTCAGGTCCTGTCCGGCGCTGAAATTGCCGCCTTCGCCGGTGACCACGACAACCTTGACGGTGTCGTCGACCTCGAGGCGCGCGAGCGCGTCATCCATGTCGTAATGCAGCGCGGGCGACATGGCGTTGCGCTTCTCAGGCCGATTGAGCGAAGTCCAGGCGATGCCGTCGGCCAGGCGCACCTTCACGAAATCGTACTTGTACTCAGACATCGGCCGTTTTCCTCCAATTTGTTGCCTTCCCAGTCACGCTTCTGCCCGCTCCGGTCCGGCAAGGACGCTCCCGCTTGATATAGGCAGCGGGATCAACCGGGTGCCGCGGACATGCGCACGAGCCTGGGCAAGCGCGAGCTCCGTTTGCGGAGGTACCATGTCGGTGGCCGGAACTGTTGCGCGCTATCCTCCGTTGCGGTGCCTGCCCTTGATCACCTCCCCCTCCAGCTTGGTGAACGGCACGAACGATTCCGGGTGGCCGTCGTAGATGTCCGAGCGCGCCACGCTGATGGCGCCATCCGCGTCCTGCTGCTTGGTGATCTTGAGCACGTGCTGGATGCCGGGCGGGCCGATCGGGATGACCATGATGCCACCCGGACGAAGCTGCTGAAGCAGTGGCGGCGGAATGTGATCGATGCCGCAGGTGACGATAATCTTGTCGAAGGGCGCCTGCTCCTCCCACCCGTAGTAGCCGTCGGCCTGCCTGGTGGTGATCGCCTTGTACTCGCTGTAGCCGCGCGCAATAAGCGAATCGTAGAGCGTGCGGGTACGCTCGGCGAGCGGCTTGATGATCTCGATCGACCAGACTTTCTCGGTCAGATTGGAGAGGTAGGCGGACTGGTAGCCAGAGCCGGTGCCGATCTCGAGCACCTTGTCGCCCAAGCCTACGTTCAGGGAATTGGTCATGCGGGCGACGCTGTGCGGGCCGGTGATTGTGACCCCGAAGCCGATGGGAAGATAGTGGCCCTCATAGGCGCGCTTGAGATTGGCGCTGGTGACGAATTCCTCCCGCGGCGTGAGCAGGTAGGCCCGCTCGTCACGCGCGTCCCAGAGGTCGTGCTGCGCGAGCAATTGCTGCAATCGATCCCAGCGCTGTCCGAGAAAATCCGCATCCTCGCCGCGATTCTTGACCATCCACTCGATGAAGCTTTCCCTTGGCTCCAGCGGCGGCGATGCGTTCCAATCGTAGGGGACCGGAACGCTGGCGCGCGCCCGCGTGTGAAGAAATGGCGCTGCAAGGAGTGCGGCGCCGCCCATGACGGCGCGTCGCCGATCGAAAGTTCCTGATTTTCTGCTTGACACGGTCGAAATATCCCTCACTTCCCTGATTCGCGAGCAAAGGCATCTTGCTCAATCGGCAATGATATTCAAGCATGTGTGACTAGATGAGGATAAGTGAGCGCTCAATGCCTTGCACGCACGAGGCCGCCGTGCAGACGGCATGGCATTGCGTGCGCGGTGACTACGGATTGCCGCCTGGCGAAGTCCATGTCTGGCGAGCCAACTTGAATCAACCGCAAGACCGCTTGAATTTGCTCGGGCAAATCATGTCGCACGAGGAGCGTGCACGCGCGCTGAGGTACCATTTCGAGGCGGATCGCAACCGCTGCACCATCGGGCGCGCGCTGTCGCGGCTGCTGCTGGCGCATTGCCTGGGCGAATCCCCGCAAGGACTGCGGTTCACCAATAATCGGTTCGGAAAGCCCGCGCTTGTTCCGGGGCATATCCCGCAGCTCGAATTCAATATCTCCCATTCGGGGGACTGGATCCTCATTGCGCTTTCGCGCGGCCGGGCGCTGGGCGTCGACGTCGAGCGCCAGAAAGAGGATATGGCGACCGAGGCAATCGCGGCGCGCTTTTTTTCGCCGATCGAGTGCAGCGCGCTGGCCGCGCTTCCAGCGGCGCTTCGCTGCACGGCCTTCTTCTCCTGCTGGACACGGAAGGAGGCCTACATCAAGGCACGAGGCGATGGCCTGTCGCTGCCGCTCGATGCGTTCGACGTAGCCTTTGTGCCCGGAGCCAGGGCGCGGCTGATTGCGACCCGGCACGATCCGGGCGACGCGCAGCGCTGGACTCTCAGCGAGCTGCAGATCGGGCCCGATTATGCGGCCGCGCTTGCCGTCGAAGGCGCGGATTGGCGGCTCAAATGCTGGCACTGGCCGGCGAAGGGACCCGTGCCCGGCTTCAATTAGGGCATGTTGGCGCGGCGCACCTTTTCGATCGGTGCCGGCGAATGTCAGGGACCTGCGCTTGCCATGCAGCGGCCTAGCGCGCGGCCCGCTCAATCGTCGTCGCCGAAGCCCATCAGCGACAGATGCTCGCGCACGACAATCACCACGGGCTGCGCCGTGGATTTGACGGTCCCGGCCTCGACCAGATCGTTGACGATCTGCTCGACGTGGGTCATCAGCTTGCCCTGGCCCTTGCGCAACTGCTTGACGTGGTGGGACGACTGCGACTCGGCGAGATCGACCACCACGATCTGAGGCTTCACGCCCGTGCCTTGCGACTGGGGCGTGCTCGTTGCCGCTGTTGCCATCTCAATCTCCGTGACCTTCGTCTTCCTCTTCGTCGGACCGTGACCCGAACGGCACCGATTTGCGCATCTCCTTGGCGGCCTTGCGGGTCGCCTTCACGATATTGCCGGGAGCCTCCGTCACCCACGCCATCCCGCCTTTCCCCGCGGAGCTGAGATGCCGTTGATACGCCTCCTGCGCCGCGATGACCTGCGCTTTCAGCATGTGGCGGATGCTGCGTTCCAGACGCTGCAAATTCGGCTTGTCCTCCTCGTCCTCATGCTCGCTTTCGTAAACGACTTCGGTGCGGCGATTCTCACCGCTGCCCTGCACGACGGTGACGCGTTTGACGAGCTTGTCCATATTGTCAATGGTGCCTTTCTGTTCCATGGCGTTCGTACCTCGCTTGCGGATGACGCCTGAATGAACCCGCCGCAGGCGCTGCTCCGGTCGTATCCCGGAGGCGTCGATCAATCGCAAACGATTGCCTGATCAAAAACCTGCCTGTGGCTGCTTCATCAGCGGCCTGATCAATGGTCGCCTGCGCTTAGGCGATCCTATAACAATGGCGGGACATTCGGCAACCGAGCATGCTCGGGAAAATCCGGATTCGGTCCGCTTGCAAACGCGCGGTTGCGGCAGACGCCGAAAGCAAGCGCATTCCGGCAAGGATTTGCCCTCGCACCGCTCTGCGGCTAACTTATCCATCATGGGGTCGGGTCGAACCTTGCACCCCACAAGGGCAGGAATGATTGCTTTCCGACACAGGATGCACAAGCCGGCACTGGTACGAGAGTATCTCTCTTCAAACCTCATCGCGCTCCATCGGTTTGTTTGAGCATGCCCTTTTTTGCAAAGCCGGGACCCGCTTGTGCGCGACATGCTCCTGCATTTCTCGCCATGACCGTTCTCGGCCTCGGCTGCGCGGCAGCCCCGGCGTTCTCGCGATCGCTGCAGGTTGCCGGCAGCGCCGGGTATTTGTCGGAATGGGAGTTTACGGGGGCCGCTACCGAGACAAGTTCGGCAGGCAGCAGCGAGTACGGGGGCCCGCTGACGTGGAAGCATGTCGGCCTGTGCAGCGTGAACGGCCCGCAGGAAAAGCCCGGCGCAATCCGTTTTCGGCTGTCCCGCCTGGGTTCATCGTCCCATATCGATGCGACGATCTCGTTCGACGGCGCGCAGTGCATCTACCGCGGAGCTCTCTCCGACGGCTTCAGCGGACAGATGGACTGCGCAAACGCCAAAGGCGTCCCGCTTTCGCTCTCGATCAAGTGATCACTCCGGATTGAGTCTGGTGTCGGGCAGGCTCAATCGAATCACAATCCTGCGAATGACGACCAGGACGAGCGCGACGCCTCCCAGCAGCAGCCAGCCGGACGCCATCGCCTGCTGCAGGAGCGTGTCCAAATGGAGCTCGTAGCCGAACCAGCGCCGGGCAATCGCTCCCGCGATCAGGCCAAACCCGAATAATGCGGCGACCAGATAGCCGAGCTTGAGGAACAAGGATGCAATGTAGGCGATCTTTCCGACAATGTTCTTGAAGTGGATGATCGGGTTCTCGATGTTCCGCTGCAGCTGGAAAATGCCCTGCGTGACCATATCGCCGAACTCCTCCAGCTGCAGATAGTCCATGTCCGTGAGTCCCCAGCGTCTCTTTCGCAAGCCGCTTTGCACGCGTCGGCGCGCTTCCCTGGCGGCCTGCCGGGCATAGGCCTGCAGCGCGCTGGCAACGTCGAGATTCTTGTCAAGGCGGGTGATGATGGCGTCGTAGGAAAAACTTGTTCTGAAAAACTGGATCATCTCGCCGCTGGCCGGTATGCGGAACTCCCGCGCCACTTCGAGGAAGCGAAGCCATGCCTGCGCCGAGCTCTTCTCCCACCACTCGGCATCTTTGCTGTACACCGCATAGATCCAGTCGGCGTAGATTTTTTCCAGCTCATGGCGGATCCTTTCGACGTCCAAAGGCGGAAGCGGCCCGAGCAGGCTGAGCGAGCAATTGACCATCCGCCCGATATCTCCCTTGAGAGCGTGGTGCTGAAATTCGCGCAGTATCTTGCGGACCTGCGTCGAAAAGCGGCCGATCGCTCCAAAGTCGATGAAGCAAATCTTGTTGTCGGGCATGATGACAAGGTTTGCCGGATGCGGATCGGCATGGAAGAACAGCTCCTCCTGGATCTCGCGCTGCATGATGACCACAATCTTGCGTGCCAGCGCTCTTGGCTCAATTCCGATGCGGGCCACCTGCGCCAGAAATTCCTGGTCGTTGCGGTCGACGGCCGCCATCAGCTCCCACATCCACACGCCCGAGACGAACTCGCTCACCAGCACTTCATCGCTGCAGTACTGGAAATAGACCCGCGGCGCCGTGACGTCCTTCTTGTGCTTGGCGGCGCGGCGCCGGAACAGGTCGGTGTAGCGCGCTTCGGCGCGGAAATTCATCTCGTTGAACAGGATAGTCTGGAACTCGTCGCGAAAGTTGCGGGCGATGCCCGGCGGTATGACGGTGAGCGTCTCACCCACGATCAGGAGCCAGTCCAGCGCACGCAGGTCGGCAGCAATCAGCGGACCGATGCCGGGTCGCCTGACCTTCACGGCCACCCGCGTGCCGGTCCTTAATCGAGCCTGGTAGACGCAGGCCAGCGACGCGGAGCCGATCGGCTCCGGATCGAATATCTCGAACACGTCAGCGAGCGGCTGCCCAAGCGTGCGCTCGATGATGGCAATGGCCTGCTCCAGCGGGAAGGCCGGAGCCTGGTCGAGCATCTTGCCCAGCTCGGCGCAATAGGCATAGGGCAGCATGTCGGCACGCATAGACACCTGCTGCGCCAGCTTGGCGAAGGTCGGTCCGCCATCCTCCAGCACGCGACGCAGCCGAACGGCGCGTCTCTGAACGCTGGCGCGACCCCGCAATACGTCAAGCAGATTGCCGGAATAGAATCGCACGAAGCCCCAGATCCAGACCAGCAGCCTGCTGACGGTCAGCATCACTCCGGCGTGGAAGCGAACGCGCCGCGCGCGCGGCAGAGCCACATTCACCTCGTGGACCGAATGCGAAAACTTGCGGCGCGGCATCGGGCGCACAACGCTCGGTTCCGGCGTCGTCATCGGGACCGCGGCTGCCGGCACGATCTGGGTCTCGGTCGTTATTGTCACCGTTGCTCCTGTCGGCATCGAAAGGGAGGTTTACGGTCGGCTGAGCCGTTGATGGCCGCACAATGCCCACACCGGCCATTCTGACATTCATCCATGGTTTCAGGACAAATTCAATTGAGCTATAGATTGAGCCAGGCGTTGGCGGCTGTGGATTGCGAAGGGATGGGACTATACAAGGCCGTAGCATTGTCAATTGCGATGGCGCTTACGCTCGGCGCCATCATCGCAGTGGCGACCTGGGATGCAGATCCCGATGAGCTGTCGGCAAACGACGTCCAGTTTCACGTTTCCTGCGATGACTGGAGCCAACGACAGTTCAACCATGCAACCTCGCTCTTGCACTCCCTGCGATATGCATACTCGCTGCGCGCCTACGCCGCGATAGCCGGCCACCAGCCCGACTGCGCGATGGCGTACTGGGGAATCGCAATGAGCCGGCTCAAGCGGCCGATCGCAGTCCCCCCGTCGGTCGAGGACATTCGGGCTGCCGCGCAAGCGCTCCGATCTGCGGCGCATGCACGCACAGCGGGCCCGCGTGAGCGGGGATATATCGATGCTTTGACCATCCTGGTCGCGGAAGGCGCGCCGGCGGTGTGGCATGCGCGGACCCTGGCGTACGAAAAAGCGATGGAGACCCTCGCCCGGCTTTATCCGGAGGATCGGGAAGCCGCCATCTTCTACGCGCTGGCGCTCAATATGGCGACACCGGCGTCTGACAAAAGCTATGCCAAGCAGACCAGGGCGACCGAGCTGCTTCTGGTAACGCTCAGCGAGCAGCCCAATCATCCCGGAATCGCCCACTATCTGACCTACTGCCTCAACAACACCTCCAGCACGACTCGCGAGACGACAGCTTCTCAAGGTGCAGGAATGAAATCACAAACCCGAATCGTTCTGCTAGGCAGCCTCGGCGCGCTCCTCGGATTTGGGCTATGTGCGCTGGCGATGCTCGGGCCCGGCTGGGCGCAAGGCACCAATGCCCCGATCGGCGGGCCGTTCACGCTTGTCTCGGCCCAGGGAAGGGCGGTGAGCGACCAGCAGTTCCGCGGCAAGTGGCTGCTGGTCTATTTCGGCTACACGCACTGCCCCGATATCTGCCCTACGACGCTGCTCGAAATTGCGCAAACGCTGAACCAGCTAGGTCCGCTCGCAAGCGAGGTGCAGCCCTTGTTCATTACGATAGACCCGGAGCGCGACACGCCTGAGGTCGCGAACAAGTTTGCGCAGTCCTTCGATTCCCGAATCATCGGACTGAGCGGAACGCCTGCGCAGATCGCGAGTGCTGCGAAGGAATACCGCGTTTATTACAAAAAGGAGAAGCACTCCGGCATGAAGCCGGACGATTACCTCATGGAGCACAGCGCTTTCATCTATGTCATGGGACCAACCGGAGGCTATGTCACGCTGTTCTCGCCGCGGCAGGGGCATGGACCCGAGCAGATGGCGGCTCGGCTGCGCGACCTTGTTACGCGAGTTTCCTCCCAGCAGGTGCATTGAATTGACGCGCTCGCCGGTGGCGTGATCTAAGTGAGTGCGCCACGGGGCCCGGTGTCGGGAGGAGTGATGGACTGGCAGCGGCGCAGCAGCGCCTCGTCCCTGAGTGGGGTAACCTTTCCCCACCCCGGTGCATTCTGGTTCGGGACCGTGGCGACGACTATCGGTGTCATCCTGCACCTGCCGATGTATCTGAACGGGCGTGACACCGGCTATCGCCTGGTCGGAATGCCGGTCGATGAGCCGATGCTGATCGGCATGGTGCTCATCATCGTAGGTCTCGTTGCCAGCCTGTACGGCCTGTATCCTCGATCGGCCGAGGCCACCGCCGGATTGGCCTCGCATATCCGGGTGCGCGCTCTGGACGAGGTGCCGCTTCGTGCCGCCCACGTCGGCCTGCTCGCGGTAATGGCGATTGCCGTGACCATCGACGTGATGAAGCCGACCACGCTTGCCTTCGTCGTGCCCGGCATGGCGCTCGAGTATGGGCTGCGCTCGCCGCTCAATCCAGCGGGCGAAGTGCCCGTTGCCTATCTTCCGCTCTCCGGCATTGCCGGGACGGTGCTCGGCTCCTTCCTGTGGGGCTGGCTGGGCGATCGCATCGGTCGCCGCGCCTCGATTCTCTATGCCGGAATCATTTTCATCGGCACGGCGATCTGCGGCTCAATGCCCAGTTACAGCTGGAACTTCTTCATGTGCTTCGTCATGGGCCTGGGCGTGGGAGGCATGCTCCCCATTACCTACGCGTTGCTCGCCGAGACCATCCCGGCGCGCCATCGCGGGTGGCTGATGGTCGTGATCGGGGGAGACATCGCCGGCGCCTATATCATCACGAGCTGGCTCGCCTCCGAGCTGGTGCCGCATTTCAGCTGGCGGATTCTGTGGCTGCTTGGTGCCCCGACCGGCATCTTGCTGATCCTGCTCAACCGGTGGATCCCCGAATCTCCCCGCTATCTCCTTGCCAGCGGACGCACGGCCGAAGCGCGCGCGGTGATGGACCGCTATGGGGCCCGGATCATTGAGGAGCCGCCCGAAACCGAACCCGAGGCGGATGTCAGGGGCCAGTGGCTGGCGCTGTTCCGCCCCCCGCTGCTGAGCCAAAGCCTCGCCATATGTTTGCTCGCCATCGGCGTCGGGCTGGTGCTGTTCGGCTTCAACCTGTGGATTCCCTCCAACTTGCGAAAGCTGGGGTTCGCCGAAGTGACGGCCGATCGCATCCTGCGGGATTCGGCCCTGATCGGCTTTCCCTTCACCTTCCTGGTCGCCTGGATGTACGGGTTTTGGAGCAGCAAGAAGACGATCATTCTGCTCAGCGCGCTGACCGCGGCAGCGCTGCTGGGCTTTGCGGTCATGGGCGATTCCGTGGTCAAGAACCGCACCCTGCTATACGCGCTGCTGGTGATCCCGATCTGGGGAATCAATTCGGTCACGGCGGTGCTTACGGTCTACAGCTCCGAAATCTATCCCACGCGCATCCGCTCGCGCGGCACCGGGCTTGCTGCCGGCGCCAGCAAGGCCGGCGGCGTCATGATCATCACTTTCGTTGCGCTCGGTGTCGCCGCGCCGTCGCTGGCGGGAACGACCCTGGTCGGCGGAATTCCCATGGCGCTTGCCGCAGTTGCGCTTCTGCTGTTCGGAGTAGAGACCCGAAACCGCCGGCTGGAACAGATCACCGCGGCGACATTCGGGGCGCCGATGGGCGGGCCCTCTCCCGCAAAAGTGCGTGTTGACAAATAATCCCGGCCAGCTGCAAGGGCCGGTCGCCCGATCACAGGAACCGGAAACATGTGGGACGCAAGGCCGACCGGACTGCTCGTTCTGGTCATGACCGCGCACGTGTGTCCGACGTGAGCTCTTTGCGAGCAAAAATACTGGACGCGGTAAAAGCACGCGTGCGGCCCAGGTCGCCTGCTGTCGCAGCGGCTTCGCTGACGGTCGAGCCGGCCGCGTCGTCAGACCGCCCCAATATCCTGCGACCGATGTCGCGCCGGAGAATAACGCACGCGAGGGACAGCCTGTCCGTACAGCTGCCCCGCGCGCGCGCTATCGTATCCAGGGCTGGAATCATTCTGCCCATCCTGAGGCTGTTCGTCTGGACGGCCGGAGCTTTCAGATTTTTCTTCGGCAATACACTTGACATGATCATGCGGCGCGACAGCACGCAACGGCGGGCGGTGCGGCTGCGACGCGTATTCGAGGAGGCCGGCGGGAGCGCCGCGAAGGTCGGGCAGCAGCTTTCGCTTCGCGCGGACCTGCTGCCGTACGCTTACTGCGTGGAGCTCTCCCGCATGCTCGATAAGGTGCCCGCCTTCCCCTCGTCGGAGGCGATCGCGATCATCGAGCGCAATCTGCGCAGACCGCTCAATGAGATATTCACGGCATTCGACCCTGAGCCGATCGGCTCGGCCTCGCTGGCCTGCGTCTATCAGGCGACCTTAAAGAGCGGAGAACGCGTCGCGATCAAGGTACGCCGTCCCCGCATCGCGCGCATGATCGCCGCCGACCTGCGCGCGTTCGGCTGGCTGTGCGCGGCCGCGGAGGCGCTCACGCTGATACGGCCGGGGCGCACCGGATATTTCCTGCGCGATCTGCGGACGATCCTGTTCGATGAGCTCAATTTCCGCACCGAGGCGCGCTATACCGATATCTTTCGACGACGCTCGGAAAAGCGCGGCGATGTCACCGCACCGCGCATATATTTCCAGTATTCCACCGATGAGATGATCGTGAGCGAGCTGCTGTCCGGAGTGTGGATGTGGGAGCTGATGGCCGCCGTCGACAAGGATGATCAGGAATTTCTGCTTCGTGCCCACGCCATGGGAATTGAGCCAAAATCGCTGGCGCGCAAGCTGCTTCGCGTCATGCACCGGGAAGCCCTCGAGGAATCCTTTCATCATGCCGATCCTCACCCCGCCAACCTGATCGTGCTGCCGAACAACAGAATCTGCTACATCGATTTTGGGGCAGTTGGCCGCTTCTCGACCCGCACCAGAAAAGCCTGGCGCGAGCTTCAGTATCACATGATGACAGGCGACGTTTCGCGCATGGCGAAGGCGTCGCTGTATTTCGTCGGGGATTTGCCGCCGATCGATGTCGAGCGGCTGACCAATATGATGAGGCAGATCTTTGCCGATTTTCTGTACGCCATGATTAGCAGGGATGCACAGTGGTGGGAGCGAAGCTCCGCGCAGATCTGGATCCGTTATGTGGAGCTGGCCCAGGAATTCGGGCTATCGGTCAGCCTGGAGACGATCCAGCTGTTCAGAGCAACTCTTCTCTACGATTCGATCATCACGCGGCTCGACAAGAGCATCAACTTCGCGCACGAGTATCGTGCCTACGCCAAAATAGCCGCAAAGGATGCGCGCGAGCATGCGCGCAAGGACGGTCGCAAGTGGAGCAGCGGGCCGACCGACCTCGATTACCTCGCGCTGGAGCAGGTGGCGGACAGCGCCAGTCAGTTTATTTACAGGTTCCGGCGCAACGTGGAGGATCCGTTTGTTCAATTCAGAAATATCGTGGGAAAGATATCATATACGGTCACTGTGCTGCTGCGGCTTGGCTATCTGGCGGTAGCGGTGGCGGGAATTGCGGCCGTGGCCGACGCGATCTCGAAGGGTTGGTTTGGTCGCGGCATCGAGTGGTCCGCGCTGGGCAGGACCATGACATCCTTCAGCGAATGGATCGAGCTCGCCGCGGTTGTCATTGCAATGCTGCTTGTCCGCCATATCGTGATCCGGTTGAGCCTCCCCGACAAGCGCGTCGGCGGTTGATGAGGAACGCCCGGCCGGTTGGCGATCCGGCTGGCTCCCCGAGGCACGATCTCAATCAGTGAAGGCGGCGCTTGCGCCGCGTGGCGGCTGCAATGCGCCCTTAAATCCTTTGCGACCAGCCGCCGTCGACGACCATTGTCGACCCGTTTATCTTTCTTGCGGCCTTGGTGAGAAGGAAGATGACAGCGTCGGAGATTTCCTCCGGATTTCCCAGACGCCCGCCGCGCACCCGGCTTTCCCAGTACGGGATCATCATATCGCTGTCGGGAAAGGAGCTCAGCTGCTCGCCATAGATCGGACAGGCCGCCACCGCATTCACTTGGACGTTGCAGGGGCCGAGCTCCTGCGCAAGATACATCGTGAGTGACTCCAGTGCCGCTTTCACCGGGCCCATGACCCCGTAATATTCGACATAGCGTTGCGCACCGGGCGACGACAGCGCGACGATTCGCCCGCCTCCCGATTTCTGCATCAGCTTCGCCGCCCGCATCGCGCACAGATGATACCCGACAATATTGGTGCGAAAGGCCTTTTCCCAGTGACTCTCGGTCACCTTGTCGAGGGATGCGATCACTTCGTCGGCGGCGTTGTGCACGTAGTAATCGAGCCGGGCGAATCGCTCCTCGATCTCACGAAAGGCCCGCTCGATATGATCCGTGCTTGCAAAAGAGCCCCACACATGGGTCGCCTGTCCGCTTTCGGCCAGGATCTCCCGGCTCGTCTCCTCGCCTTGCTCGCGCGACGGGAACGCATTGATGATCACATGTGCGCCAAGCTCGGCCATCTGCTTGGCGATCGCCTTGCCCAGGCCGTCCCCCGAACCTGTGATCAGCGCCACCTTTCCTTCAAACGGGCGATCCGCGGCCTTTCGCGATGCAGCGCCGGCCTGCGGGCTGGCGGCGACATCGGCTGAGCGCTCGGGATAGCGCAACATCACGGCGTCCGCATCACGGGCGCCGGCGGCGGGCTGGGATTTTGCGGCCGGGCCGCCCGACCTGCCGACATAAGCGACCGCAAAGTCGGTCATTTCGCCGATGGTCAGGGGAATGGGACCGAGCGCCTTGAGGTCGCTGGGGACCTCGCCGAAGCGGTTGAGCAAGGCCGTCACGATTTCCGCGCGCTTTAATGAATCGATCCCGAGATCCTCGTCGAACCGTGCCTGCGGGGTCAGGATTTCCCGCGGATAACGGGTCATCTCCGCGATCGTATCGACCACGGTTTTTGCGGTCTGCGCCGGTGACCAGGCGGCCCCGCCGCCGTGCGCGGGCGCCGCGGTGGCAGGCTGCGACGCCAGATCGTATCCATTCACCGTCATGGCGCCGACCTCTGTCGCCGGGGCAAATCCCTCCGGTCGCGCAGCCGCATTAATCGGCGTGCGTTCTGCCGTACTTTCCCGCGCTCGATCGGAAAGGATGTCTCCAATCGCCTCCTGCAGCTTCCTGAGAAGACGCACGTCGCACTGGCCGTCGCATCGTGCTCCGAAGTCGATTGTCATTCTCTCGCTTTCGGTCATGGCGAACACCCCAGCCATCTCATTGCATCCATCCTGACACCCGGGCTACACCTGCACTGCGCCCATTATCTTGCAGCTGAAATCCCGCAAAGCCACGATAACACGATCATCAGGGGTTGTCGCCTCGGCGTAGCTCATGAACAGCATTTCGTCTTCCATGCGCGGCGCCGCCGCGCGCAGGGTTATCTTCTCGCCGAGAATACTTCGATCATTGATCCCTCCGGCAATCCAAATCCGTGAGCCTAGAACCGGCACGCAAATCGGCATGCGACCGCGGCCGTCCAGCATCAATGACGACAGACGACCAAGCGCATCGAGAAGAAGGCAGGGGATCGTTGAGCTCAGGAATTCGGGCGGAAGCTCGCGGTCGATATTGTGGAACGACGCGCATCGCATGCCGTCGCCGACGCGAATGTCCTGCATGCAACGAAACACGCCACCCAGGCTTACCGGAGAGTGAGTATCGAGGTAGGGATCAGGCACCGATGTAAGGCGCGCCGGCTCGGGCAGGCGGCGGCGTTCCGGTCCGACATCGCAGTCCTTGACCAGATGCACGTTGCACGAATAGTGCAGGACATTACGATTGAGGATTATGCCGGTGCTGTGAACGAAGTCCGATCTCAGCTCGACGCGGTATTGCAGCTCCTCGCCATTCTCGCTCAGCAGCTGCGTCTTGGCCTTGATTTCAGTCTCCTGATCTTCTCGCACGCTGATGAATCTTTCGAACCGGACCTCATTCACGGCAATCGATCGAAAATCGTTGCGCTGCGCTTGGGCGCTGCGCACTGCGAAGTCGATTGCAAATACTCCCGGGAGGGTCGGGCGGCCCGCAACCCGGTGATCAGCCAGACTCTGGTGGGTCCCGAGCGATATCTTCCACATTGCATCATGCGGTACGCCGCCGTTGCCGTGGTGGGTGCCGCCGTTGAGATCTGGTTTCGGACTGCGGACCGGTTCCGCTCCCGCGATCGGAACCTTGTAATACCGGCTTTCGCCGGCAGACATGAGGGCAGCCAATGGCCTGAGGCGACTGCTCGCAATGAATTCGGCAAAAAGCCTTTTTCCCTCGTCCGCCCGTACGCCCCGCAACCCGCGCCGCTCGCCCAATTTTTTGTACTCGGGTCCGCGCGTCATTCCCACGTTCTCCCAGCCGAGCCACGCCAGCGCGCTCCAGGGCTCCGCGTTGCAGCTGCGCCACAGTGCTGTTCGGTTGAGCATTTCGTTGGCCGCCCCGTAATCGGTTTGGCCGTCGTTGCCCAGCACGCTGAAAGTGGAGGTGACGAGGTGATAGTGAATATGCGATCCCGGGAAATGGCGCTGGCACGCGCGGCGCACATGCGCAAGCCCGTCGACCTTGGTGGATACCACGCGCCGGTAATCGGCAAGGCTCTTGGTGTTCAATGGCCGGGAGTCCTGAATGCCGGCCCCATGGATCACCAGGTCAAGCCGCCCGAGCTTCCAGCTGATCGACGACATGGCGGCGTCCACCGCGTCGGCGTTCGTGATGTCGAGCGGCAGGTATTCGACGCGCACGCCGAACGACCGGAACAGGTCCAGGTTGGCTTGCACCTCGCAGCAGGCTCGCAACTGCTCGAACTGCTGTCTCAGCTTCTTGATTCCAATACCGGGATTGTCCCGCAGTCCGGTCTGGTAAAAAGTCTGCTCAAGGGCTTGCAGAGCCTGCTCGTCCGCGCCGCGCAGCGATCTCGGCAAATCGCCCGGGTCAACGCGGCCGAAAATGACGACGTTGCAGCGATACCGCTCGAGCAGCGCTTCGATCATCTTCGCCGTGATCCCGCGACCACCGCCGGTCGCCAGGACCACGGATTTCTCGTCAAGACCAAGGCTGTCCGCCTCATCGGCAGGCCGCACTTTGCGCACCAGTCTCGCGACATGCCTGATACCGTTGCGATAAGCGACCTCGCGGGAATCGTCCGGCGCATTGCCGTCCAATTCGGCGTGCAGCTGCTGAAGCGCGGCTTCACCGATCCTCTCGTTCGTGCAGACGGCTTTGCACTGCGCATCCGGCAATTCGCGTGCGAGCGATTTGATCATCCCGCCGAAAAGCCCGGTCGCGGGATGGAGCGCGCGATCACCCCATGCGCCGCAACACATCGCAATGAAGCGCGTCCTGCCCTCACTGATCTGGGGATAGAGGAAACGGGCGAGCGCGACGGTGAGATCGAAGGAGGTGTAGATCTGACCTGCCGCCGACGCTGTCTCAATGGGCTCTCCGGCGAGGTCTTTCACGGCAATGACTGCTTCGATCCGATCCAATGGCAGCTCATTGCAGGTCTTGAGAAACTCCGACTCGGAGGCAAGCTCAAAGGGATGAGCGCCGGGGATGCGCAATCCGGCAGGCGCGACATAAATCCAGTTCGGCACCTTCACGCTGCCGAGCGCCTGCGGCTGGTCGCAGACAACCAGAACTCTCGAAGCGCGCAGATCGATACGCTTTGTCGGCCGCGCCGCCTCAGTAGGCGCCAACTCAACCGAGCAGTAGCTGATCTCGGAAACATGCGCGGTTGAAGGTGCAGCGACGTCGGTCGCCGGTTGCACGATCTCGCTGGCAGGCTCTCGAACGCCGCTCAATCTGATGCCGGCCAAAGCGCCATCCGGCAGCCGCCAATGAACGCTGGTCGAACGGTTGTCCCGAGCGTTTGCGAACGCGGCCTCAATCTCCCGTGCGCCTTCCGCTCCCATCAGATATGCCGGCCCTTGACCCACCTGAATATGCTCGCCGGGCGCATTCGGGTCGGGATCGGTCGAGAGCAGCGCCAGCGACTGTAAAGAAGCTTTACGCGCGAAGTCCGATCGCGCCAGCACCAGCACGAAGGCCGTTTCGCACAGGTCTCTGCCGCGCCGCCACTCTTTGGATGCTGCAAGACACGCGCCCGCGGAAGCGTTTGCCGAGATGCCGCCGGCCAGGATGATGTTGCAGCTGCCCCGCTGCAGCTGCGACGATGCGATGCGAAGCGCCTGCAGCAGCGAAGCGCCGGCGCTGTCGATGATGAAATTCGGACCACGCAGATCGAACAGATTGGAGACCCGGCCGGCGATCAGGTTGGGCATGATGCCGGGCAAGGTATAAGGTCCCGATGGGCCCACCTTTTCACAAACGGCGCGGGCAAGCTGGTCAACAACGTCCTGCTGCCCGCCCGCATTTCCCAGCTCGGACAGCGCCTGAGACAGCCGGCGCTTGATTCGATCGAGGTAGAGCCGCTCGGCGATCCGCATCGAGCTCGCGGTCTTGCCCTCGAAGCCGAAGATCACCCCGATATCATCGCGCCATTCGGGCCATTGGCTACCGAGAGAGGCAAGCGCCTGGTCGGCGGCCATAATGGCCGCGATCTGGCTGCGATCCATGCTGTCCAGCACGTCGGGCAGGACACGCCGGCGTTGCGGCAGCTTGAGCTTTCGATCGTCGAAATGCATTGCGCCATCGGGGGGGCGCACCACTGCGATCCCGACCGCCACGACGTCATCGCTGCGTGAGGCTTGTCGCGGCACCGTCTCCCGCCAGCGCGAGTGGTAATCCGCATCGTACTCCTCGATGATCAGATGGCTGTTGGTCCCGCCAAATCCGAAGCCGTTGACGCCAGCGCGCCTGGGAGCTTTCTGACGCCGCCAGGCTAGCCCAGTCGAAGGGATCACGAAACGCGATCCCTTGAGGTCAATGTCCGGACTGGGGGTGGAGAAATTCGCCTGCGGCGGAATCAGCTTCTGCTGCATTGCGCGGCAGACCTTGATCACGGACGCAGCGCCCGCCACCCATCCGGTGTGACCGATAATGGATTTGATGCTGCCAAGCGCAACTGCGTCCTGCTGCTCCTTGAATGCCTCCTTGAGGGCTGCGAATTCGACGGCGTCGCCCACGCGAGTCGCCGTTGCATGCGCCTCGACGTATTGCACCGTTTTGATGCTCAACCGTGCCGCATCGTAGGCCCGCCTGATCGCGAGCACCTGACCTTCCTTCTTGGGCTCAGTGACGGATGCGCCCTTGCCGTCGCTGCTGGTCCCGCAGCCGCGGATAACGGCTTCAATGCGATCCTGGTCCCGAAGAGCGTCAGGCAGGCGCTTGAGGGCTACCGCCGCCGCGCCGGGACAGAACACCACCCCATCCGCCGCGGCATCGAATGGACGCGGCCCCTTCGCCGACAGTCCGCCAAACTGCGCGAACAAGCACCAGTTGGCCGGGCCCGCTATGTATACCCCCCCGCAGACCGCCAGGTCCGTCTTGTTCTCTCGCAGCCATTCCATGCCGAGCTCAATGGCGTAGAGGGATGATGCGCATGCCGCATCGATGGCGAGCGCGCTTGCACGCGGGCCCAAAATATCGCGGGCCACGCTGCTTAAGACCGTACTCGCGGTGAGCGCCAGCGCGCTTTCCGGACGGCGCACGAACACGCGCTGCAGCGCCTGCGAGAGCGCGGCGTTCCCATCCGCGCCGTTGCGCAGCTCGCGCGCGGCCTGCTCGATCGCGGCGGCAAGCAAAGCTTCGTCCAGGTCCACGTATCCGTCCGCCGTCGAGCCCATGACAAGATGAACTCTGGTCTCGGCAGAGCGCAGCGCATCCGACGTTGCCTGCCGTACGGCGGATTTGAGTATTTGCTCGGCAAGCGAGGGATCGTCCCTGGTGTCAAGCTGGTAGGAGCCGCGCGGGTTGCCGACGAGGCCGGACAACAGCGAATACGTCTTGTCCGCAACGATCCCGCTTCGCGACAGGAAGTCCGCCGCCTCGCGCGGTGCGATCTGCGCCAGGTCGACGATCGAATCTACGCAGTTTCTGACATTTTCCCACAGTTGATCGGGGGTGTTGGCGCCAGGTAGCACGCAACCCAGCCCGACAATCGCAATCGGAACCTCACCGCTGGCTTCATCGTCATTCGCCGGGTCCAATCTGGCATCGGCAGCTTGCGCCGCAATGAACACGGCCGATCCGGCCGGGCGTGCCGGCTTGCCAAACAGCTCGTTGTCAAAACCGGGCTTTACGCTGGCATCCGGCTTTGCGGAAAGAATGCGCTCGGCAATGCCTTTCAAGGTGCCGCCGGTGCTGCAATCGAGAAAGCTTCGGATGCCCAGATCATAGAGTTGCGCGATCGCATCCCAGTAATCGAGCCGTCGTACGAAGTGGTACGGCACGATCTCGGCGAGCCTTGCCGGTCCGTAGAAATCGCGTTCCAGCGGCGAGTACACGGGAACCGCCGGACTGCGCAATTCGGTGTCGCCGAGCAGGCGCGCGAAGCGCTCGACGGCAGGCTCAAGCAGCTTGCTGTGAAACGGATATTCGGACGCGAGCGACACGTGGCCGATGCGAAGATGGGCGGCGAGATCGCGCAGCCGCGCGAGGTCGCCGACCGGTCCGGAGACGGCAACCTGATTCTCGTGGTTGCTCACCGACAGATGCAGCTGCGAGTCTGCAAGCGAGGCGATCAGGGATTCGACTCTGCGCGGGTGCGCGCTCACAACCAGCATGCCGCCGGTGTTTCGATGCGGTGCCAGCGCCGCAATTCTCTTGCAGATAACCTCCAGGCCTTCGCGCAGCCCGTATGCGCCGGCGACCGCGAGAGCCGACAGCTCTCCTGCGCTGTGCCCGACCACGAGGTCCGGCGTTTCGCCACGCTCGCGCAGCAGCGCCGCCGCATGTACGCTCACCAGGTAATTGCAGATCTGATCGATGCCGGAGCAGTCGCGCAGCGTCTGCGCGAAATGTGGCTCGGATTTGCACGCGGCAAGCGCGAGCGCGCCGTAGCCGAGATTTGATCGGACGACATCATCGACCTGCGCGAGAAGCTCGCTAAACGCGCCGCTGGCAAGAACAGCCGCCAGCCGCGGCCACGCGAGCGAGCCTGTTCCGGGAAACAGAAAGGCCTTGCCGCGCAATCCGTTTTGCCAGAGCGACGTGTGATCCGTTTCCCATTTGACGCTCGGCAGGAAACCGGGGGTGGCCGAGCCGTCCGGCTGCTGCGCAACGCGCATGCCGGTCTGCAGCACGTGCTCGGGAAAGAGCGATGCCGTATCGCCCGCGAGCACGCGGGTCTGGAAGTCCGGCGCGGCCAGCCTTTCACGCAGGATGTGTCCTTGCAGAAACCGGGGAAACGCAACCAGCTGTCGCGTCTTGCTCGACAGCATGGCGATTGTCTGAAAACCGCAGGCAACCGGCTGCCCATCCTGCCCAACCACCCGGAAGCAAAAACGTCCGGAAGCGACAGCGATGTCCTCCACCGACAGCAGAATTGCTACTTTGGCGCCGACCGGTACGCTGTTCATATTCCGGCTGAACGCGGCCTGCGTGAGCAACAGGATGTCGTCGAACTGGCGGCGCTCCTCGGCAGTGCATAGATCGAGCTGCCGGAACAGCAGGTGCTCGCGCGCTTCGCATTGAAACTTGAAATTGGTCAGGAAATGGTGCGTTCCATACGCCATCGTGTCGTGGAACAGGACGCGGTACTGGACGGCGTAGAACATCCGAAACTCCGACCTAAAGGCCCATGAGCAGGCTCATTGCGACAAAGCGCAGCGTCCGACGCGTGCTCACGATCTCGGCATACGCTCCATCATGTCGCCTGATGTCGCCGGCACGCTCGTCAACGGCGACGAGCGTCCGAAGAGCGGAAGCAAAAGGCGTTCGACCGAGAGCTGCGCTTTACGAACCGGGGCAAGCTCGCAGACGTAGAGAATGATGCCTCGGCACACGCACAGAATGAACAACGCGACGAAAATCGTGAAAAAGACGTGAAGCGCCATAAGCACGGCGTAGATGGCGGCCAGCGATAGTCCGAAAATGATCTGATTGCGAACGCTCGAAGGCGAGGTCTGCGGATCGGTAACCATGTAGAAGGTGAACAAAAGAAAGGCGACTCCGGTCATTGGCATGAGCCCGGTCACAAACGACGAGCCAAGCAGGAAATGCCGAATGACGGCCTGCAGCACGAACCCGCCCAGCCAGGCCAGGATCAGGGGCATTTTCCTGGTGAAGCGGCTGTTGAGGAACGTGCCCGAGGCGATGAAGATGGCCGGCAGCGCCCAGTCCCAGAAGCCGTATACGCCTTCCGTGAATTGGTATGGAAACACGGCGCCTACCGTCGGGAACAGGAAGACGGTGGCGACGATCGCGGTATTTGAAGGATTCAAGATGTGGCGGCGCCTTCCTGCGACCGTCACGGTGAAGATGGCCTTGGATGAGATGGCGATAATCGCGCCAAATACGAAGGGCAGAAGCCGATCACCTGCGTAGAGCAGCATCCCGGTCGCCATCCCGGTGATGTGTGCGGGCAGAAGGAATATGACCAGCTTCTTGATGCCGCCGCCGAGAAAAGCCGGCATTCTGCCCTCGCTCCAGGCACCGGCGATTTCCAGGGCGATTTCGGCGAGATAGGCCGTCAGCGTGCAGACAACCGTTTGCAGAACCGACACTTCGAACCCGAGCACCACGTGTCCGAGAATGTTCAAGACCGTGATGGCCGTGGCAAAGCGTGTTAGCGCTCCCAGCCGAGCTTGTTCGGGGGTCATTACAGCCTCTTTCGAACGGTCATTGGGCGGGCGCGCTCAGTGGTCCGAGCCCAGGACCAGGGTGTGCCAGCCAGGGTTCAAATGATGAGTTTCCTGCCGCGGCGTGCCATTCGCGTCTCTCCATTTGATGTCGACGCGCACGGGCCCGTTCTCCGGCCCCAGACCGAAGTGCAGGTCCGGCGCGCGCTTTCCCACATGCCCGTTTCCTCCATCGACCTGGCGCGTCAGTGAATGCCCGCCGATTGTCGTGACTATAACGGCGGCGCCGACCGCAGGGCGCGTCGGCAACTGCCTGTCCGGATGCCCCGATCGGATGACGGTGGTTGCCGCCGCGTTTCCCGCGACCGGCAAGCGCAGGTGCAGGCCCAGGAAATTGCCACACGCACGGCACTCGTTATGATAGTAAGTCGAGGGACCCCACATGTTCCCAACCACCATGTCCAGCTTCCCGTCTCCGTCAACGTCGGCGGTCGCAATGGCCCTGCTCGGATTCTCCTCCCCGAAGCCGATCAGGGGGCTGATATCGGCGTAGCGGTTTCCGACCCGTGCATAGAACGGGTTGCGCTCATGCCCGCTAATATCATCGCCAGGCAGCAGCTTGGGCCATAACAGCGGATATTTTGTGAGATTATCGTTACCGAGCACCAGCTCGCCAAGCTCAGGCCAGCGATCGGTGCGACCCTTTATGAACCCCAGCGCTTGGATGACTTCCAGGTTCCCGTCATTGTTGAAGTCTTCGAGCTTGACATCCCAGGCCCACCCGCTGCGCGCGAGTCCCATCGACTCGGCCGCTTCCACATAAGGGGCGATTCCCTTCGCAACCTTGCCTTCGCTGGAGCCGGTGCTGACGTAGACGACCTGCCCCTCGATTGCAGCATACGGCACGGTGATGTTGCTCACGAAGATATCGGGGATGCCGTCGCCATTGAAGTCGGCGAAGTCGACGCCCATGCTGTGATAGGAGTCTCGTCCCAGCACCCGCGACATCGGCGTCGTGAGCGTCGGCTCGCCCTCGACCAGCTCGAAACGCATATGGCCGGGCGTCGAGCGGTTCCACAACAGGCGATCCGGCCCGTAGTCATTGGCGACGTAAAGCTCCGGCAGCAGGTCGCCATCGAGGTCGTAGGCGCCCAGCGCCAGGCTCCAGCCCCTGGGCAAGCCGCTGGGCAGCGCATCGAGAACCTCGCTGAATTCGACGGTGCGGCCATTTGCACCTTCCCTGGGAACACAGCGAAAAATCCGGATGCCTCCGCCGTTGGTTGCCTGCCCAAAGGAGTCCGGCATGTGCACCGCCGTCGCTGCGGTCGGGTTGGTGGGATCCTCTCCATCAGCAAAGTAATTGGCAACGATCATCTCAAGGTGACCGTCGCCATCCAGATCCGTCAGCGTGATGGTGCCCGTAGTCCAGACTTCGCCGGTGCTTATCATCTCGACGGGAATGAAGTTCTCGGCGCCCAGCCGATCGTCGACCCCCGATCGAGCTCGCGACAGGAACACGACGGGAGTTCGACCCCAGAAATGCACGATCAGGTCGATGCGGCCGTCCTCGTCAAGGTCGGCGGACACGCAACCGGAGATCGCCATTCTTTCGCGATCGAACAGCTTCACTCCGCCAGCCTCGAAATTGAGCGCGAATGGACGATACCGATCACCAGTGCCGGGAACGGGTGCAACAATGACCTGATCTGTGCGCGTATCCACGTAGCAAACGTCGTTTGCCAGGCCGTCCTGATCCAGATCGTTGAGGGCGACGCCGGCTCCGAATGCCGACAGGTACCATCCGATGTGGCGCAGGTCCGGGTGCATGTTTCGAACTTCCCGGATTGCGGGTCCCGCAATTTCCGGCAACGGCTGACGGGAGAATGTGAACTGTCGTGCGACAACATCGACATTCGCGTTGACAGGATGATCGGCGACATACATTGCCGCATAGGCGCCAACAGCCAGGATTGATCCGGCGATCCTGCGGGCCTGTCGCTTGCACCACAGGAACAACGTGCGTGACATAGTCACCCTCACTTTACGGCGCGCTCGGACACAACCCGCCAGCCCGCTGATCCTGTTCGCTAATCCGCCGCTCGTCAAGTTTGAACAGTTGGCAAACGTTGCCGGCACATGGTGATTTTGCTTGCATTGCCAAGCTGATTCAGCAATGGACTGGCATTGGACGGCCGGACCGGACGAACCTGCCTGCGGCACTGCGCGCCAAGCCGGAGGCTTCCGGGAAATCGCACGCCTTGCTATCGTCCAAGGGCCGCTTGCAGCCGGCCGACATTCATCCATGCCTTCGTTAGGTAGCGGGAGAAGGGTTGATGGCACTCAACGTTTCTTCGTGGGCGATCCGGCATCCGCTCCCGCCGATCGTGATAATGGCAGCGCTTCTTGTGGTCGGGTACGGCGGCCTCAAGCAAATCCCGATCACGAGGATGCCGAATGTCGACATTCCGGTGATCTCGGTTGTGGTCACGCAATTCGGGGCATCTCCGGTCGATCTTGAAAAGCAGGTCAGCAAGAAGATCGAGGACGCGGTGGCCGGGGTCGGCGGTGTCCGTCACATCCGTACCTTGATGTCGGACGGCATCTCGAACACCACCATCGAATTCCGTTTCGGAACCGACACCGATCGCGCCCTCAACGATGTCAAGGACGCAATCACCCGCATCAGGGCCGACCTGCCGCGCAGCATCGACGAGCCGATGGTCCGCCGCTTCGACGTCGTCGGCTTGCCGATTCTCACCTATATCGCAAAAGCGCCCGGAATGACCCCGGAGCAAATCTCGTGGTTCGTGGAGGACGTGGTCGTTCCCCGGCTGCAGGGACTTCAGGGCGTTGCCAGCGTCGACCGCATCGGGAGCGTCGAGCGCGAGATCCGGGTCGGGCTTAATGCGATCGCGCTGCAAGGGGTCGGCACGACGGCGGTCGACGTCAGCCATCAGCTGCTCGGCAGCAACGCCGATTTCGCCGGCGGACGTTCGGAGATCGGCGGCCGCGACCAGGCCATCCGGACGCTGGCGCAGGCCAAGTCGATCGACGAGCTGCGGGCAACAAGGATTGCGCTCTCGGGCGGCGGCGATGTGCGGCTCGAGGATATCGCGACCGTCAGTGACGGTATCGCAGAGCAAAGCACCTTTGCCCGTTTCGACGGCGCTCCGGTGGTGGGCTTCAGCATCCTGCGCGCAAAGGGCGCCAGCGATGTGGAGGTGGAGAAGCTTGTGACCGCCGAGATCAACAAGATCAAGGAAGATGAAACGGTCAACAGGAATTACAAGGGCATCGAGCTCGATCTGATAGACAGCTCGGTCACCTACACGGTCGGCAACTACGACGCTGCGCTCGAGAATCTGTTCGAAGGCGCCGTGCTGGCGATCCTCGTGGTGTTCCTGTTCCTGCGCGACTGGCGGGCGACCGTCATCGCGGCGCTCACGCTGCCGCTGTCGATCCTGCCGTCATTCTGGGTGATGAATGCACTGGGCTTTTCGCTCAACATTCTGACCCTGCTGGCGATCGTGCTCAGCACGGGAATTCTCGTCGACGACGCCATTGTCGAGGTCGAGAACATCATCAGGCACATTCGGATGGGCAAGACGCCGTACCGGGCGGCGCTCGATGCGGCCGACGAAATCGGCCTTGCGGTCATTGCCATCAGCCTGACCATCGTTGCGGTCTTTTTGCCCGCGAGCTTCATGACATCGATTCCAGGCCAGTTCTTCAAGCAGTTCGGCGTGACGGTCTCCATCCAGGTGCTGTTCTCCCTGCTCTGCGCGCGGATGATCACGCCGATGCTGGCAGCCTATTTCCTCAAGCCGCACCGACATGAAGAGAAGGCCGACGGCCGGGCCATGGGGCTGTACACCCGCCTCGTCACCTGGTCGGTGCGGCACCGCTACATCACCGTCGTCATCGGCCTGTTGGTGTTTGCCGCGGCGCTGGCGGGTGCAAGCCGGCTGCCGCGGGGCTTTCTGCCTCCGCAGGACACCGGACGCTCGACGCTTGCAATGGAGCTTCCGCCAGGCTCGCAGCTGGCCGACACGCAGGCGGTCACCGACACTGTCGCAGACCGCATACGCCGCCGCCGGGAGGTGGAAAGCGTCTTCGTCAACGGCGGAAAAATCCCTCCGGCCACGCAGGAAGTCCGCAAAGCGACGTTGACCATCAACTACACGCCGAGGTCGAAGCGATCGCTTAGTCAGAAGCAGCTCGAGCAGGCGATCAGCCAGGACCTCGCGGATATCCCCGATTTCCGCTTTTGGTACCTGGACGAGAATGGCCAGCGCAACGTGGAGCTTGTCGTCACCGGCCCGGACGCCCACGTTGTCGCGAACTTCGCTTCCGATCTCGCCCTCGACATGCGTCGGAAGGTCCCGCAGGTGACCAACGTCGTCTCAGCGGGCTCGCTCAATCGGACCGAGCTGCAGATTCGCCCCTACCGGGATCTCGCCACGCGCTATGGCGTGTCGACCGAAAACTTGTCGCAAACCATCCGGGTGGCGACCATCGGCGATGTCGGTCCGGCGCTTGCAAAATACGACGCGGGTGATCGCATCGTGCCGATCAGGGTTCTGCTTGAGGAACAGGCACGCGGCGATCTGCAGGTCCTGGAGCAGCTGCGGGTGCCATCGCCGCGCGGCGGCAGCGTGCCGCTCTCCGCGCTCGCCGCCATCCGCTTCGGAGAAGGCTCGAGCGGCATCCAGCGTTACGACCGCAAGGTGCAGGCCACCGTCGGTGCGGATCTCGTCAACGGCGCCGCTCTGAGCGAAGCGCTGGCGGCTGTCGACGCGCTTGAAATAATGAATCATCGCCCGCCTGGGATCAACGTCGTGAAGACGGGCGATGCCGAGCTGCAGGCCGAGCTGTTCGCGGGATTTGAAGGGACCATGCGCGACGGCCTGACCATGGTCTATGCGCTGCTCGCCGTGCTTTTCGGAGGCTTGCTGCAACCCTTGACAATCCTGCTGTCGCTGCCGCTGTCGGTTGCGGGAGCAATCATGGCGCTTTTGCTTGCGCATCTGCCGATCACCACTCCCGTGCTCATCGGAATTCTCATGCTGATGGGAATTGTATCGAAGAATGCGATCATGCTGGTCGATTTCGCCGTCGAAGAAATCCGGCACGGCGTCGAGCGCAATGCCGCCATCATCGATGCCGGCCGAAAGCGGGCGCGACCTATCATCATGACCACGGTCGCCATGATCGGCGGAATGGGCCCGAGCGCGCTTGGGGTGGGGGCCGGCGGTGACATGCGTGCGCCCATGGCGATCGCGGTGATCGGAGGGCTCATCGTTGCGACCATGCTGTCGCTGCTGTTCGTGCCGGCCGTGTTCACCATAATGGAGTCTTTCCGCGACTTCTGCTGGCGCAGGCTTCACCGCCTTGTCTCCCCCGCGGATGAACCGGAGCCGGCGCACGCAACTTCGATCGCGATGAAGAATGCCGACGGCAAGCCGGGCTCTGCAGCCGGCGCGCATGGGCGCTCTCCCGAGCCGGCGCATAGCGCTTAGTTCAGCGGGATTTAATCGCCCGACCTGCGACCCGGCCTGACCACGAATACCCTGATCGGCTTCGACATCACGGGTGGATTGTGGGGCACATGGTTCTCGTCCCCCAGCAGGAGCTGAAGGGTATGCCAGCCCGGCGACAGCTCCACCGTTGCCTCGGTCTGTCCGGCTCCGAAATGCAGATGATTAAAATCGTTGGGAATGGGATCATCGAGCGGAGGCAGCTTGGTGTCGATCAGCAGGTGGTGATGGCCGGTATTGGCTTTCTCGATGCCCGCGGGAGCGACGCCCATATTGGCAAGCCCGAAGTGGATGGTGGCCTTCGGCGGCAGACGGGCCCCGTCTGCAATCCCGACAAAATAGACGCGTGCGTCGGGCGGGGAGTGCTTGCGCAGTGACGGGTCGACGACACGAACCGTGATGCGCTTTGACATGACCGGCGGGGTATGCGGGATGTGGTCCTTGTCGCCCATCAGAAGCTGAAGCGTGTGCTGGCCCGCCTTGAGCGTGATCTCCGCTTCGCTTTGGCCGCCGCCAAAATGAAGATGATTAAAGTCGTTGGGGATCGGCTGATCGAGTGGCGGCAACTCCGTATCGATGAGGAGATGATGGTGGCCGGAGTTCTCGCGATCCGAGCCCGCGGGAGCGAGGCTCATGTTCTTTAGACCGAAATTCATCGTGAACTTTGGGGGCAGAACAGCTCCCTCCTTGAGCGGATCCAGGAAATAAACCTCGGCACCGGGGGCGGAGGCGGAAGGACCTCCGCTCAGGGCGACCGGTTCCGGCTTGCCTTCGACCCGCACCCGGATGCGTGGCGACATGACCGGCGGGGTATGCGGAATATGGTCCTTGTCGCCCATCAGGAGCTGCAGCGTGTGCACGCCCGGCTTGAGCGTAATCTCCGCTTCGGTCTGTCCGCCGCCGAAATGCAAATGATTGAAGTCATTAGGGATGGGCTGATC
>Ga0306925_10000174_pt1 | contig 39616 bp, 34 predicted proteins | sample flu12Cox44000176_FD_203755 | JGI IMG/M metagenome (GOLD analysis project Ga0306925, IMG submission 203755) | Lab enrichment of tropical soil microbial communities from Luquillo Experimental Forest, Puerto Rico - flux8day.12C.oxic.44.000.176 (v2)... | ecosystem: Environmental > Terrestrial >... | reverse complement strand
ACTTACCTCGGGCCGGTCTACGAGGGCTCGATTTGAGCGGGTTCGATCTTTCACGGGCCGATCTTCGCGCTGCCGATCTCAGGGGAACAAAATTCTGCGGCGCAGATAGGTCAGGGGCCCACCTCGAGGGCGCAAACTTCTTCAAAGCGGTCCTCGATGGCGCCAATCTTGCGGGGGCCTTTTTAACTGAAGCCCAATTTCTTAATTGTGCCCAGCTCGTGGTCACCCGGAACTGGCAATCGGCTTTCCGTGACGACACCCTTGCTTGTGGCGCCGCTGTTCCGGGCAGGAACCTCTTAGGATAGGCCAGTCGGTCCCCGTATGGCGATCAAAGCGCGATAACCCGCGGCAAGCGGTGGCAGGCAGGTCACGCCGAAAGGCGGATGCAATTTGCGGGCGTTGGGTCGGTCGCCATCCTGCCCCCTTTCGATCTATCTGGGGTAAACTACAAAGTGTCGGCATTTTGAACGAGAGCCAGCAATGAGCCTGGGATATCAGGACACGGCCGCGGCTCTCGTAGAGGATCCTAACTAAGAGGGCGCTCGGCGGATCTGCGAAAGCCAAGGGAGGTACACGGAGATGACGCGGAATCTGCAAGGATTAGCGGCAGGGTGTCTGTTGTTCCTTGCACTGTTCGCCACCGAGGCCGCTTTCGCCCAGAAGCAGGGCGGCATCCTGAAAATGTATGATCCCGACAGCCCGGCGAGCATGTCGATCCACGAGGAGGCGACGATCGTTTCGGAGCGGCCGATGATGGGGGTCTTCAACAATCTCATCATGTTCGACCAGCACGTGAAGCAGAACAGCCTGCAATCGATCGTGCCCGATCTGGCCACCGGATGGTCATGGAACGAGGACGGCACCGAACTGACATTCCCGTTACGTCAAGGCGTCACTTGGCACGATGGCAAACCGTTCGCGGCCAAAGACGTCGTGTGCACCTTCGACCTGCTGACCGGCAAGTCGAGCGAGAAGCTTCGCGTCAATCCCCGCAAGTCCTGGTACCGGAACCTGGCGGCCGTTACTACCAACGGCGACTACGAGGTCACCTTTCATCTCACTCGGCCGCAGCCGGCCTTTCTCACGCTACTCGCCTCCGGGTATTCTCCGATCTACCCCTGTCATGTTCCGCCGCGCGACATGCGCCAACATCCGATCGGCACGGGTCCGTTTAAATTCGTCGAGTTCAAGCCGAACGAGTACATCAAGGTGGCGCGAAACTCCGATTACTGGAAGAAGGGCCGACCTTATCTCGACGGCATCGAATATACGATCATCCGCAACTTGTCGACAGCGATACTGGCGTTTGTTGCCGGGAAGTTCGACATGACCTTCGCGTATAGCGTGACGGAACCACTGCTGAAGGACGTGGCCAACCAGATGCCCGATGCAATCTGCGAATTGGCGCCGATCGGTGTCAACCGCAGCCTGATCGCCAACCGGGACAAGCCGCCCTTCGACAACCCCGATCTGCGGCACGCGATGGCCTTGAGCTTCGACCGCAAGGCGTTTGTCGACATCGTCACCGAGGGGCAGGGAGACATCGGCGGCGTCATGCAGCCGCCACCCGAAGGGCTTTGGGGCATGCCGCCGGAGGTCCTTAAAACCCTGCCGAGCTACGATCCCAATGTGCAGAAAAACCGCACGGATGCCCGCCAGATCATGGAGAAGCTCGGCTATGGGCCCGATAGACGGCTCAAGGTCAAGGTGTCGGTGCGCGACCTCCCGTTTTTCCGGGACCCAGCGGTGATCATGATCGACCAACTGAAGGAAGTGTACATCGACGGCGAGCTCGAAATGATCGACACCACCAATTGGCTGCCCAAGGTCATGCGCAAGGACTACACCATTGGACTCAGCCCGGTGGGAGGCGGGCCCGATCCCGACCAGAACCTCTACCTAAAGTACGGGTGCGGCGGCGAGCTGAACTATAACGGTTATTGCAATCCAGCAGTCGACGAGCTAATCGATCGGCAATCGATCGAGGTCGACCAAGAGCGGCGCGAGCAGCTGGTCTGGGAGATCGAGAGAAAGCTGGCGGAGGATGGCGCCCGACCGATCTTCTTTTATGACCGCCGTGCGACCTGCTGGCAGCCGCGAGTGAAAGGGCTGACGATTATGGTCAACAGCATCTCCAATGGCGCGCGCATGGAGGACGTCTGGCTCGACAAGTAGGGGTTCTCGGCCTTACCAGCGTAGATGCTGGCGTCCCAACGCACGACCAAAGGCATGCAGCGCGGCGGCGCCTACTAGCTGGAGTAGTCAGTGGGTCTAGTGCACCAGATGGACCTGCTCTCGACCGCTCTACAAGAAGTGTCAGCTCTTTAGAGCTAATGACAGTTCCGACGCATTGATTAGAAACACATCCACTACACCCACTTGATCCACCGGTCTATTGGGGAGCCGTTGGTTGGCAAATCACGCCCCCAAACGCCTCGGCCAGGTATTAAAATCGGTGGAGGCTCGGTTTTGCAGTTGCCATGGAGCTGAGTAATTGGTGCCGCGCGCGCGTGCAGGACAGCACGACCTCGTGGATCCCACGCTCACCCACCTTCGTAAGCTCGGGAATATGGCGGCGGGTCTACACGATGTCGTCCGCCGTCGCAGTGTTAATCGGATTACTAGCAAGCTCACAGGGGCCTTCGAATATCGGGCGCAGCTGAGAGAGTGCGTCGAGGGCGCGATGATCCCGCCACCGGAATCGAGACCTTGTGGGCCCGTTGCCTCCATCACGATGCCAAAGGGGCCAGCAGAGAGACAAAGACCACATACGCGATGTTACGGCGGCCGATGAGGGCTGCCCATTCCCGAACACGGTCCACGGAATTCCCTCTGGCGGCCTGACCGTCACAAATTGAACAACACCTCGGCTTGGCCCAATTGGTGCCGAGCACTCAGTACGGCTGGTCAGCATCAGAGCTGCCATAGCGGATGTCGAGAACTTCAATATGCGCAATCCCCGCGGGGGTGCGAAGCTCGAGAATGTCGCCCTCGTGCGCCTTCATCAGTGCTCGCGCTATGGGCGATATCCAGCTCACTTGGCCACGATCGAGATTGGCCTCGTCGATGCCAACGATGGTGATCGTTCTCTCCGTTCCCCGCTCATGAGCATAGGTGACGGTCGCGCCAAAGAACACTTGATCCAAGTTTATCTGCTGCGCCGGGTCGACTACTTGGGCGATCTCCAGCCGCTTGGAAAGAAAGCGTACGCGCCGATCAATCTCGCGTAGACGGCGTTTCCCATAGATGTAATCGCCATTTTCTGATCGATCGCCGTTCCCTGCTGCCCAGGACACAACATCCACTACTTTCGGGCGCTCAACGCGAAGCAGTGTTCGTAACTCCTCCTGGAGTTGGCGATACCCCCGGGGCGTGATGTAATTCTTGAAACCAACAGGAAGCACGTGCGGTTCCTCTTGCCTGTCTTCCTCTTCGTCCGATTCCCTCATGAATGCCTTGCTCATGTCCTCTCATTACCTTGTGATGCGAGACGGGGAGTGAACGGGGTTCGCGTCGGTGGTGACGCAAGGGTCAACGTGGGTTCGGTTTCGTAGCGGCGAGTTCGGCAGGAAGGCCTTAAGCATCGGAAAATCGCCATTCGACCGATCGAAGTCGACGATCTAAGATTGAACGGATTTTGCGGGTTGGAGGGACGAATATGGCCGTCGCAAAGCGAGAACTGGGGCGGACCGGGCTGCAGGTGACGACCTTGGGCTACGGAGCAATGGAACTGCGGGGACCCCCGCGCGCCCGCGACATTACCGAGGCTCAAGCCGAAGCCATTCTCAATAAAGTGCTCGACGCCGGCATCAACTACATCGACACCTCGATCGATTACGGGCTGAGCGAAGAGCGGATTGGCCGATATATCTCGCATAGAAGGGCTGAATATTATCTGGCCAGCAAATGCGGCTGTCTGGTCGGCGCACCTCCCGCGCCGCGCGGCCAACGGGGCGCGCACGTCTTCACGCGGGACAACGTCGTGGCAGGGGTCGAACAGAGCCTTGCGCGGATGAAGACCGATTATCTCGATGTCGTCCAGTTCCACGCCTCGCCATCCCGGCAGACCCTGGAGGAGCACGGGGCGCTCGATGCACTCTTGGGTCTCAGAGAGGCCGGCAAGGTGCGATTTATCGGCATGTCCGGCACCTTGCCTCATCTGGTGGAACACATTGCGATGGGTGTCTTCGATGTGTTTCAGATCCCGTACTCGGCGGTTGAGCGTGAACACGAAGCGGCGATCGCCACGGCCGCTCAAAAGGGCGCAGGCATCGTCGTTCGCGGCGGGGCCGCAAAAGGGGCGCCAACCGAGGAGAAGCAGGCCGGGCTGCAATGGGAACGCTGGCGCCAGGCCGATCTCGGTGACCTTCTCGACGGCATGACCCCGATGGAGTTCATTCTCCGCTTCACGTTCACGAACCCGGACCTCGACACGACCATCGTCGGTACGATCAACCCGGTGCATCTGCAAGCCAATCTCGACATCCTGCAGCAAGGACCGTTACCGCCAGAGCTCTACGAGGAGGCAAAGTACCGCCTCGCTGCTGCTGGCTCGGCACCACAAGCGAGAGGGGAATAATCGTCGATCGCGACTTATAGTCCACGATGGCCGACACTACACACAACGCGGGTTCGGTGCTCCTCGTGATGGCTCTTGCGCTGTCTTGCTCTGCCTGCGGGCAGTCGACTGTGACCTTACAGGCTTTTCGGACGGAGCAGCAGGCGCAGGCGCATTGCCCCAACGATACTGTCGTCTGGGTCGATCCCCAGACCGGCGCGTACAGCCTCAAGGGAATTGGGTTATATGGCAGCGCGGATGCCAGCCGTTATGCCTGCCGTGGTGAGGCGGACAGGGCCGGAATGCACGCGGTGCCGCGCTGATCATGCCCGGTAAGACCGAGCCCCGAGCGCCGGCGGTCTACATCGGCAGGCGCCATCATTGCGTCCTTCCGTAGCTTTTGCGCCGTCGAGACTGTTCGCCTTGAACAGCTAGGCCCAACTTCTGCGACCGCTCTATACGGCCAACACAAGCACCTGTTGACGTCGGTCGAGGAGGGCAGGCGGGTAGCCGAATAACCAATCCACCAATGGGGACGCACATGAGATACATAGCTTACAGCATCGCCGTGGGCACTTTGATAGGCGCTGGTGCCTTCGCCGCTACTGCTGACGAGGACGCCGTCATGCCGCCTCCGGGATCCGCGCTGTTGCTCGAGCTCGTGGCACACGGTGTCCAAATCTACGCCTGTGAGGCTAAAGAAGGGGGCTTTCGATGGTCATTCAAAGCGCCGGAGGCGAACCTGTTTGATAAGCAAGGTCAGCGGATCGGTACTCACTTCGGCGGTCCCACCTGGAAGCTCGATGATGCTTCCGCTGTTGTCGGCGAGATCATTGCAAGAGCCGATGCGCCAGAGCCAGACGCAATTCAGTGGTTGCTGCTACGCGCCAAAAGCCACGACGGATCGGGTAACCTATCTGCCGCCGCTTATATCCGACGAACCGAGACCAAGGGCGGAGTAGCGCCGGGAACAGGCTGCGACGCAAGCCATCTCTCGGAGCAGGCGCGCGTGCGCTACTCAGCGACGTATCAGTTCTTCAGCGAGATAAAAGGCAAATAGCGCACTTCCCGATCACGTCCGCTTCGCCAGATAGAGGCACGCCCCGTTGTGCTCAAGCTCGCGCGCCCGGTCGTAGCGCGCATTGCGACCCTCACCGACTGGCCCTTGATCTTAATCGACCTCTATAGGAAGAGGGCGTGATAGGACGCAGCTACCTCGAGCCGTACATCCGCAGATCAAAGGCCGCCGGCTTGCTCCGATCGAATTTCGCGAAGCGGCCCGCAAATCGCTTCGCTTTGTCGGCTATGAGGGCATGTCGATTATCGCTGTTGCAGGCCTCGACATGGCGGCCTGGGATGCAGTTGCTGGGGGGCAATATCGGCGCGGTGCCCGCTTACAACAGCAACGGCCTCTGGCTGAGGTCCCCGCGGAAGTAGCGAGCTTTCGGCGCCATGCCGCCATCGAGCACGTGGCTGAGACAGTCGACTTACGACCCCGGCCGGCTTTCAGGCCTTTCTTTGGGGAGGCCGCTAGGGGTCAAGGCTGGCAATTCTGCGTCGTGCAAGGGCATCAGCTTTGACCCAATAGCGGATATCAACCGCCTATGTAGCCAACGTACTGCCTTATTTTGGGATAGGGGCAGCTGGCATCGCCGCCACCGTTCTCAACCACCTGGGCATCGTCGCACCACCTGATGCGAGTTTTCCGCCCGATTGTTTTGTCTGAGCCCTTGTTCTTTAGAAGCTTGCGTATCAGCCGCCGCGCGAATGAAAATCCAAGATAAACGCGAGCAGAACTCTATTTAGAATGAGCCGCATCGTCCATATCGGCTGCTGCCGATTTCGGTGCCACGCCTTTGAGCCCGCCGACCGATCGTCGTAGATTGCACCGGGAAACAAACTCGCCAGGCGCTAGCGGCGATGTCATCGCGCCAGGAAGGGAAGGAAACGGATGGCCAAGCTCACCCGCCGATCGTTGCTTCGCAACTCTTTCGGCTTAGTTGCAGCCGGGACATTAGCCCGTCCCCAGATTGCCAACGCAGCGGCCACGACCGCGGCCGTGTGGTGGGTTCAGGGTTTCGCGCAGGAGGAGGATGTTTCGTTCAAGAAGATCGTTGCCGATTACGAGAAGACCAGCGGCAACACGATCGACTACAACATTGTCCCTTATGCGCCGATGCGCCAGAAGATCGTCTCGGCGATGACGAGCGGCGTCGTCCCCGACCTGTTCCAGAACACCCCGGCCGAGATCATTGCGCTCTACGCCTGGCAGGACAAGCTGGTGGACGTGAGCGACGTCGTCGAGACGCAACGGGAGGAATACACCGAGACCGCGCTGCTCACGGCCCACTGCTACAACAACGTCGAGAAGAAACGTAGCTATTACGGTGTGCCTTATACCGTCGGCGCTTCGATGAACCATATCTGGCGGCCGCTGGTCGAGAAGGCCGGCTACCAGATGGAGGACATGCCGAAGACCTGGGATGCCTTCTACGATTTCTTCAAGGACGTGCAGAGGAAACTGCGCGCCAAGGGCATGCGTAATGTCTATGGTCTCGGTTTTCAGATGAACACCGCCGGAAACGACTCCAACGCGCGGGCCAACGATTTTCTGATCGCGTATGGCGGTCAGGACATCGTCACCAAGGATGGCAAATTGCACCTCGACGACCCGCAGGTGCGCAAGGCGGCGATCGAGATGCTGACCTATCCGACCACCGCCTATAAGGAAGGCTATGTGCCGCCGGGAGCGATCAACTGGAACGACGCCGACGACAACAACGCCTTCCACGCCCAACAGATCGTCATGGATATCGAGGGCTCGCTGTCGGGCGAGGTCGCCATCATCAAGGACGAGCAAGCGTACTATCACGATATCGTGACGATGCCCCTGGCGCTCAGCAACGATGGCAAGCCGGTGCCGGCCCAGCAAGGAAGCCTCTGCGGCCTGATCCCGAAAGGGGCAAAAAACGTCGCGTTGGCCAAAGACTTCCTTAAATATTTGATCCAGCCGAAGGTGCTGAACGAGTATCTGAAGACGGGGCTTGGCCGCAATATGCCGGCGATGCCGGCGATCGTGAAGATCGACCCGTGGTGGCTCGACCCCAAAGATCCGCACCGGGCGCCCTACGTCCGGCAGGGCCTGTTCGGCCCGACCGTGCCGACCTTTTGGACCTCCAACCCAGCTTATGCCCAGGTCCAGAACGAGCATGTCTGGCAGACGGCCTGGGCTGAGATCATCCAGGACAAGGCGACGCCGCAGGCCGCGGCAGAGAAGGCGTTCAGGCGGGTCGAGGAGATCTTCGCGAAATTCCCCATCACGCAAACCTGAACCGCGTCCGTTAGTGCAACGCTTTTTCCGGCGAGCTGGGCTGACGCGGGTCGGGCACGGCGCAGCGCGTGAAACGGCAATGTGCAGGCCGCAAGAGATTAAAGCATTTCGTGCTGGGCCATGGGGGCGATGGTTGTATCATCGCCAAACAACCCCCGGCAGGATAAACGTATTGCTGGTGTGGCAAGTTTCACTCCGTTCTACGTCGCGGACAAAATCGACGGAGGGTGGTCATGGGTAAACTTCAGGGCAAGGTCGCGCTGGTCACCGGTTCGGGCCGCAATATCGGCCGGGAGACTGTGCTGCATCTCGCCCGTGAGGGCGCGCATGTCATCGTCAATGCACGCTCCAACCAGGCCGAAGCCGACGCGGTCGTCCGCGAAGCGCAGGCGCTCGGTGTTAGGTCCATCTCGATCATCGCCGATATGGCAAAGAAGGATCAGGTCGAGGCGATGGCGGCGAAGGCGCTCTCCGAATTCGGCCGCGTTGACATCCTCATTAACAACGCGGCGATCCGCCCACACATGCCGTTCCGCGAACTGACCGACGAGGATTGGGAGCACGTTCGCAATGTCGTCCTTGACGGCGCTCTCTACCTTACGCGCGCGCTGATCGGCCCGATGGTGGAGAACAAATACGGCAACATCCTGTTCTTCGTTGGCGACGGAGCCTATTCAGGTCGCGGCAGCGGTCGCGCTCACCTTTCAGCAGCCAAGATGGCACTGGTCGGTTTGGCGCGCGGGCTCGCCTCTGAATTCGCGCCGCACAACATCCGGGTAAATGTTGTCTCGCCGGGCAGCATCGACACCCGGCGCGACAATCCCGAATGGTATGGCAATCGTCCGCCGGACGCTGCCGGCATCCCGCTCGGGCGGCAAGGGAAGATCGACGAGATCGCCGCGACCTGCCTGTTCCTGGTCAGCGACGGCGGCGGGTTCATCACCGGCCAGACCATCCACGTCAACGGGGGTGCCGGTTATTATTGAAGCGCGCCGCCTATCTCGGACACGACGCGGCACCGCTGTTTGAGCTTCTAAAGAAGCAACCAGTGGGATTCTAGCGCATGACGGCGCCCTATCCCAGCCTCAGTCCGGGCGGTATTCGCGTGCCGGCGCAACAATGACGCGCTTAGCGTTTTAACGCCGCAGCTTTCAGATCTATAGCTGCACCTTCGGAACACGATACACAAACCTATTGGCTTGGCGTCGACGGCGAGGGTCGAGATCAGCCCCGATGCGTCAACCTGATCCGCCCGATCGCGATTTCCGTCTTGGGTCAACCGCGTGGGTTCGCCGACGTCCGCGACCGGTCCGCTAACCCCCTAACTCTTGCCAAAGCGTCGCGCGGCAATCGCACCGGAAGCGCGGCAGTGTCGGACCTCTTGCGACGCATCAACCTCGAAACCGCCAGCATGGCCCTCTACGCCGAGGGCGGCAGGTACCAGCGCTGATTACGGTTTTCGAGCCGACCAGCGCGGCGGTGGCCCTGAAGCGCGCTACCGAGATGGTTCGGCCGGACCGTCAGTCCAAATTCCCGCGAGAGGTAGTCGAGGACTTCGTTGGCGCTGGCGCCCTTGGCGTGCGCTTGCACGGCTTTCAAAGAGGCGTCGCGCAGCGACAGGTTTGGCGTCTGTTGGCCAACTCGCGCCCTGCGCTTCTCTCCGGCCGTCGGTGCAGTTCTCGCCGGGCGTCCTCGCCCTCTCTCCCCCGTGGCGCCCGCCTTTCCTCCGAAGCGTCTCAAAGCGCGTTCAGCGATTTCCACCTCATTGAGCTGGTCGCGCAACTTCGTCCGTTCTGCATCGACCCGCATGAGCCGCTCGGAAATCCGCTGCCTCTCCTGTCCAATCTTGTCCAACATAGTCATCTACAACTTTCTCCTCGGTCGCCGAGACCGACTGCTATTCGCGGACGACAGCTTCCCCACGAACGTAAAAATAGGCTCATCCCAAAAAGGCTCGGGCAAGAAATAGCTATTCGGACAGATTTTTGACGTTTGCCCGTCACCGTCGCGCGGCTCGGCACATCGATAGCGTTCCAGCCTCTGTCCATCGCTCGGTGCCGGCGTCGTGGCTAGCTAGGTGGTTCTCGCCGCAGAGCCTAATAGCGGATCAAGCAAGTGGGACAATCCTTCAAACAATACCCAGAGCGCCGCGTCGGGCGAGGCAGCACGGAGGGCTTTGTGCCACCGGACAACCCCTCCTTCATTGGCGGCTCAAATTTGACTACGACAAAGGTGCCTCCTGCTGATGGCCTGTCTGATGAGGTTCGGCGCCTTGCCACCGGCAGCCGACCCCGATAATCCCACATCGGCGGAGTCGGCTGCAGTCTGCCAGAAGGTCGCCGCTTATCAAGCGGTCTTCAACACCCATTGAGAAACGTCGCGCGTCAGGTGTCGGAACCGCTCATTCAGTGCATCCGGGCTGATGGCCCGACCGGACCGCAGAGCGAATATGCGACCGAAGGATCAGCCATGTCCCAGACCGGCACCTCGGTGCCGATAAAGCTTCCCGAATGAATTACCGGCCGCAGTTTTGTCTCCTCGGCGATGCCGAAGGGCAGGGTGTCCTCGGCATGGGCATGGACGACGGCCATGACATCCGGCCGTGCCGCGAAGATCGCCGCATGAATGAAACGCTCGATATAAAGGCTGCGGTCCTCGTCGCGCACCGGTTGACGCTCTAGGTCGAGCCCGACGATGTCTTCGGCGCCCACCAGCTCCGGGCGAGCGAGCGGGCAATCAGGAAGCGGTTGGGGTTGTCAGGGTGACGGACGCTGACATGGCCGTAGGCGTCGACGACCTCCTCCCTGGTGAGGATCCGGTTAGCGATCACCAGGTCTTGGATCAGAGCGTCGAAATTGCTCATCGCGTTCACCCTCCTCGATCCCTCGACGGCAGCGGAGCGTGGGATCACGAATGCCGTCGAGGAACCCACAGACACGACGCCTCCGGGACCACCACACTGATAATCATCAGGTCGCTTCTCCCGCGTGATATCCTGAACGCGCAGCGTACCAATGATGGCGCCCGAGGAGATGCGTTTTTTTGGGGCTGACGCAATAGTGACCTCCGCGTTTGATGGACGCCAAGGGGCTCTGACATAACGATTTCTAATCCTGCTGAAGTCCAGCCGTTGCAGCGGCGAAGCGAGGCGATCACTTGTCGCAAAGGGTAACGGATCGAGAAGAGCCGGTCGCATTGACCGCCTTGGCCCGGACGGACCAGCAGGGACCGCCGCCTCCATCTTCACCTACAGCACGGCGGTATTGCACAGCACCGGCAACTTGCCGCTGGCCGCGGTGATCCTCTTCGCGATCATCCCGTCGTTCATCCCGCACGACATGGCGTATGGGCCGCAGCGGCGCTGATCGCCGAATGCTTCCCGCCGCGGCTGCGCTACAGCGGCTCCCCGCTCGGCTTTCATCTGGCATCGATCATTGGAGGCAGGCGGCGAAAACTCGGTCCTCCACGGCCGATCCTGCTGCCGAGGCGTTCCTGTCGAAGATAGAGAGGCGTGGCCGAAACATCCTCATTCAAACAGCGAAATGATCACGGATCGCTGCGAAAGCCGGTGCTTTGGCCGGCGGCCCCGCGTTTCACTGCTGAAATAAACTCACTGGCGGACGAAGTGGGATACTGGAGAGTTTCCATGCGAGACCGGGGTGAATCGACCCACCACCACAGCAATTCGGCAGAAGGACGACCTCTTGACGCGGAACGGCCAAACTCTTACGAAAATATATAAAAATTTGCTAAAGGGAGGGATTGCGTGATGGCGTAATGGCCCGCACCGCATAGCGGAGCGGCGCGAGGGAGGAACTGACGGATAGCAATACCGCATAGCAGCACGCCTACCCCGCCGATGAGCGGAGCCTTCGGCGCTGGCGATCGGAATACAGCCGATCCGCGAGCGGAGCCGCCCCTCAGCTGACCAGGGGACCAGTCGATGACCGTAGCGCTCTTCTCGATCCTGCGTCGTCATACCCTGAGTATTCACACACGACTGACGTTGCTGACGCTAGCGACCGTGCTGCCTCTCGTCGCAGTCGGGGGTTTTGCGATAATACGCACAGTCGATGACCAGAAGGTTCAGGTTGAACAAGACGTAGCAAGAACAATAGACGGTCTGCTCGGCGATATAGACCGCCAGATCATTGCGATCGAGGCAGAGCTGCAGGTGCTTGCGGTATCTCCAAGCCTGCAATCGGCGGACTTATACCCTTTTTATCAGCAGATGTACGCGGCCCTGCCGCTTCAAGGAACGTCAATTGTCTTGCTCGACACCAAAGGCCAGCAGCTGCTTAGCACCAACCGGCCATTCGGCACACCGCTCCCTCGAGCACCCAACACGGAAATGAGCGAACGCGTCGTTGCGACGGGCAAGCCACAGGTTTCTGATCTGGGAATGGGTGCCGTTTTGCAACGGCCGATCGTTGCAGTCGGCGTCCCCGTGATCCATGACGGAAAAGTCGTCAATGTGTTGGTGATGGGACTCGGATCGGAAGTTCTGTCAAAGCTGCTGCGCCAGCCCAATCTTTCGCCTGATTGGGTAGTTGCGATATTCGATCGCAAAGGCATCATAGTGGCACGCAATCGCGAGCTCGATCGTTTTCTCGGCAAGCCGGCGGCGCCAATAATCAGGCAGGCGATCCCGGCGCCGGCCGAGAGCTGGATTCCTAACGTTACAAGCGAGGGAATTCCGGTTTACTCTACATTAAGGCGATCCGTGGTGACCGGCTGGACCGTGGCGATTGGCGTGCCCAGAGCATTTGTTGACGCCCCTCGTCGGCGCGCACAATTCCTGGCCTTCGGCGGCGGTGGGGCAGTCCTCGCTTTGAGCTTGTTTCTGGCTTGGTGGATGGCCCAGGCGATCCGGCGGCCGGTTGAGGCATTGACGGCCGCGACCAGGGCGGTAGGGGGCGGCGTACCGATTGGTGAATTGCACGGTGGGGTGCATGAACTGAACCAGGTCGGCGATGCGCTTCGTACCACTGCCGCTGCACTAGCGCGCAACCGGGAAGAGCTGGCAAGTATGGTGGCGGAGCGCACCGAGCAGCTCCGGGCGGAGATCGTCGCCCGAGAGCAGGCACAGTCAGCATTGCTGCAGGCCCAGAAGATGGAAGCAATGGGGCAGCTCACCGGCGGCGTCGCCCATGACTTTAACAATCTTCTAAGTGTTGCTTCTGGCTCGCTGGAGATGCTCGAACCACGTATCTCGGATAGTAAGAGTTTGCGTTTGTTGCTGAGCGCGAAAGGGGCTATGTCGCGGGCGGCCAAGCTTACACAATCGCTGCTCGCATTTGCCCGTAAGCAGCAACTCAACCCGATCCTCGCGGACCTCAACTCGGTCATCCTGGAGATGACCGAGATGCTGCGCCGGTCCATCAGCGGTTCCGTCGAGATACGGCATGTTTTGGCCTCCGGACTTTGGCCGGTTCTGATCGATACCGGTCAGACAGAGACGGCACTACTCAACGTCGCCATCAACGCACGTGACGCCATGCCAGAGGGCGGTGTGGTGTTGTTCGAAACGGCAAACATCCCTGCGAGAAGCGACGAACTGCCAAAAGAGGTCGCAGGCCAGGACTGCGTGCTGGTGTCGGTGCGCGATACCGGCACGGGCATGAGTCCCGAGGTCAAGGAGCGCGCCTTCGAGCCCTTTTTTACGACCAAGGAGATCGGCAAAGGCACCGGATTGGGTCTGTCGATGGTGTTTGGCGTGGTGCGCCAGTCCGGGGGCACGGTGCGGATAGATAGCCGGCTCAGCGGGGGGACCACCGTGCAGATCTTTCTGCCACGGGCAGCGGACGCCGTTACACCGCGCGCTGAAAAAGCGATGCCGGTGTGCCCCAAGGCGAGCACTGGCGCCCGCATTCTGGTTGTCGACGATGATGCAGCGGTGCGGTGGGTAACTGTTGAGTACCTGCGGGAGATCGGCCACTTGGTCGAGGAAGCCGATTGTGGACGGGCAGCGCTGACGCTGTTGGAGCGTGACAATCTGTACGACCTCGTAGTTATGGACCAACTGATGCCGGGGCTATTGGGAACCGAGACGGTGCGCTTGGCACGGATCACACACCCGGACCTCAAGGTGCTGTTTGTGACGGGCTATACGGACAAATTCGATTTGGGGAGCAGGGACCCCATCATCATGAAGCCGTTCAAGCCAGAAATTTTAGCTGAAGCGGTTTCGACTGCGCTTCACCGGGTATCTGGAGGCAATGTCGTGCCGTTTCGCGCCTTATCGGGGTGAGAAATGATTGCAGAAATTGATTTGTCTTTGGTCATCTCCACCGCCTTTCAGCCGGCAGCCGGCCTAAACCCATATTACGCATCGCGGTGGATCAGCCGATGAAGGCCAATACTGGCCTCCAAGGAGGTCATCTCATTCCGAGAGGCGGAAGGGCGATGATCGAGATGAGAAAACGACGCCTTGTGCCGAGTATGGCGGGAGCCGTACACCTATAGCTGATTGGCATGATCGGGCATGACGATGACCGACTGTCTGGTAGACTTTTCGTGGCATCAGATAATCGAACCCTTTGAGCGCCTAACGCTCGCTTTGGCATTGACGCTTGTCTTCCAGCTGACCGCCGCCGCCGCTTCGATTGGCCGCGTGAGGACCTCGAATTACATCGTCTCGCGGAGCTTCAATGCGCTGGCGTTGGCTGCAGTCGCGGCCGATTTCGCAGTCAAGTATTTTGTGACCGGTCGAGGGGATCATCTCACGATGCAGATCGCGTTCACGCACCGTGCTGATGATCTCACCGGGCTCGTGGTTTTCACTGTGCTGACATTGCGGACACTATTGATCCTGTGCATCGGCTCCCTCGATGACAGCTTGCGCGCGCGCCGGATCACCTGCGCGGTGGCGTTTACCATCTGCCTCGCGTGCACGATCGCGGCCCAAAAGATCGGTGTCTATCCGTTTCGCATGATCGCGGCTCTGCCTGTCATCGGTATCGGGCTGGGGTGCCTTGGCGAGGCGAGTAATGACATGATGACGCGTCGACGGTGTATTCTGGCCATGGGGTGCGTCATGGCAGTGTTCGCCTACGAAACCAGCTCCTGGGGGTTGATGTTCAAGAACCTGTTCTCGGATGCAGGTGCTAGCGCCTACAGCATGGTTAAATATCGCGACCCGCCGCCCTGGGCCCCATTCTCGCGGGGGCAGCGGCCGCGGAAGGCGGTGTGATGGCTCTTTTCGACCGAGCAAGCATTCCCGTGGCAACCTTGACCGGGTCCGGAGCCTCGTCGAGGCTGGCGCGGATGTGACGGCGCGAGACGAGCGCTTCGGTGCGACCGCATTGGACTGGGCCGGGTGGACCAAACAGGACGCCGTCGTCGCCTACCTCAAATCAGTCATGAAGGAGGCCGATCCACAGTGGTGACTGATGGCATGCAAGGCATGGTACGTCGCAAGTTGTCGCCACCCCGCATACCGGTCGGCGGATCTTGCTGAGGTTTGGGGCCCCAGACGGCTACGTTTGCGTTCTGAGAAGCAGCCGTTGCGGGCGGAGGACACCTCCGGTACCGCACTGCATTTGTCAACCGCGGGCTGCGAGCTGCGGGTCGCCGTGTGTTACCGCTGGGTCGCGCTCGGCCGCGTCCCACATCAACCGCGGGTCAAAGGTTTCGGCGGCGAACATGGTCAGGATCACAACGGCGCAGAAGGCGAGAGCGCCGACCCCGGGCTCGATCGTGATCACCCCACCGAACGCGACCAGCGCCCCGAGCAAGGATTCCATGAAGATGTCGATCATCGACCAGCGCCCGATGAAGCGTACGATGTGATAGAGCCGGGTGCGGTCGCGCAACCATCCGGAGCGGCCGGTCTGGATCGTGATCAGCATGATCGAGAGCCCGAAGAGCTTCAGCATCGGCACCGCGATGCTGGCGAAGAATACCAGAGCCGCCAATGGATACTGACCGGCTGTCACCAGCTCCTCGACGCCGCCGAGGATCGTGCTCGGCTGACCGGCGCCGAGCTGCACGACCGACAGCACCGGATAGTAGTTCGCCGGGATGTAGAGAATAGCGGCGGCGATGATCAAGGCCCAGGTCCGCGCCACGCTATCGGGCTTGCGCGCGTGGAGCGCGCTTTCGCAGCGCGGGCAGACCGGGTCGTCAGGCCGAGGCACGCTGACCAGGCCACAGGTCTCGCAGCCAACGGCACCCGCCGAACCGCAATCGCCGCCGTAAAGGTTGCCGTGGTACAGCCGCTCCCAGACCGCCTCGCGGTCGAGCACAGAATCCATCCAGATGAGAACAAAGGTCAGCGCCAGGAGCGCGTAGACGCCGGCCATGAGCCCGATCGTCACCAGATCGCCGAGCTTTACATAGGCGACAAACACGCCGAAGACGAAGACCTCGATCATCGACCACGGGCGCAGCCCCTCGGCGAGAGCGAAGACACGGCGCAGATGGCGGGGTGGCATCCTCTCGTGCAGTCGGATCAGCACGTAGAGCGTGCCGACCAACCTGAGGAGCGGCGCCACCACGGTGACGAACACGATCACCAATGCGAGTTCGCCCATATTTTGCCGGACCAATTCCCAAGGTCCCGAGAACAGATTGGCCGTGCGCGAGATCCCGGCCGTTTCAACGCTCATCAAGGTCGTCGTACACATGACGACGAGCAGGACGAAAGCGGCCACGGTGAGCGCGATCAAATGGTCGATACGGTGGTTGCTGGTGCGCCGCAAGGTCGTGGGGCAGCGCGCGCATTGCGCGGTCGTGCCCGGCGCCAGAGCGGGGACCGTCTGGAAGAACCCGCAGCCCGGGCACTCGCGCAGCTGCGGCTGCGTCATGGGCTGCTCCGCAGACGTCCGCATCACCGCCCCAGCAGCATCGCTGCGAGGCCATCGGCGAGCTGGCCGACAGCGTTGCTGATCGCCGTGACTTCGCCCGCTATGCCCGGTTCAGGCGGTGTCACAACAAAACGGAAATTGCGCAGCACTGGCGTGCCGCGGCTCTTGAAATTGACGCTCGCCTGGGCCTGCAGGATCAGGCTGCCGGAGGCGTCCTCATCGAGCCGCTGCACATTGAGCTCGATCGTCGCGTCCGGTGAGGCCGTCACGGCACCGCTCTCGCCGATTACCGTGCTCTGCGGCAGCCGCTGACCCAGTTCCTCGACCAGAACCCGGCTCAGCATCGGGCCGAGCGGTTCGCCCCACCAATCGTTCGACATCACGTCGAGCCGGTAGTTCTCCGACGAGCGGACGATCTGTGATCGCTCCAGATAGCGCGCGGTCGAAATCTGTTGCAACGCAATGACTCTGGGTCCGCCGGTCTGAGGGCTGCCGGCGGCGGGCGCGATCGTATAGAGCACCGGGCTGGGGGAAGAGCAGGCAGCGAGCGCAACCACGATCGCCGCAAGCCGGCAGCAGCGAAGCGCCCCCCTCATTCCAACGGCCCCTCGGGCCGGCCCTTGATCAGTGCCTCGGGGTGGCGGGCTAACAAGTCGGTGAGCGCGCGGATCGAGCGCACCGCGTCGGTGGCCTGCGCCATCAGCCGGTCGAGATCGCGGTTGAACTTGGTGTTGTCGCCATAGCCATTGTCGAGCGACAGGACCAGCTTGTTGGCGCTCGTCAATGTCTTCTCCAACCCCGCCGTGAGCTCCGGCAGCTGCTTGGTGTCGAGGCGCTGAATCATGCCCTGCGCTGATGCGATCATCGCGGCGAGATCAGTCAGCGCCTTCTTCGTTTGCGGGCCCTGGGCAACGTCATTCACCGATTTGAGGATGCCGTCGAGGCTCTTGCCGATCTCATCGAACGGCATCGTGTTCACCTTGTTGAGGAGCTCGGTCGCCGAGGCTGCGAGGCCCGCGAACCCACCGCCTTCGGTCGACGGCACGACAAAATCCGGACCGTCCATCGACACCTCCACGGGTGGCGCGTCGGGGACGAATTCGAGCGTCACCTGCTGTTGCCCGGTGATCAGGCTGGCGCTCTGCAAGCTCGCGCGCAGCCCTTTTTTGAGGAGTGCGTCGACGGCCTCCGTATCGGTCTTGAACACCCGCTGCCCGACGCCGACAACGCGTTCCGGCTCGACCTCGAAGCGAACGGGCGCCACGACATTGTCCTTGGCGGCGTCGTAGCTGAGCCTTACATCGGTGAGTTGGCCGACCTTGATCCCGTGCATCGTGACTTGGGAGCCCGGCGCAAGCCCACTGACGGAGCCGGGGAAATAGGCGATCGCCGGAATCTTGTGGGTATAGGAGGCAGCATTCGCCGTGTCCCGGTCGGCGAATAGCGGGAACACATGGTCCAGTGACGCCTCCACCGCATGGACGTCCGCCGCCGGCGTCTCGAACGCGACGCCGCCGAGCAACAGCGCCTTCAGCGACTCCATCTGCACCTCGACCCCGGTTCCGCCGAGCTTTATCGAGACCCCCGAAGCGTTCCAAAACCGGGTCTCGTCGTGCACATAGATGTCATAGGGAGCGCGAACAAAGGCGTGTATCGTGACATATTCCGCCATATCGGCGATGTCCCAGCCGAGCACTTCACCGACGCCGAGGTCGCGGAAAAAGATCGGCGAGCCGACCGAGACCGCGCCGATCCGCTTGGATTTCAACAGGAAAGTGCGTCCGGGGACGTGCGCGCCGAGGACCGGAGGATCCTCCCGCCCGACGAAGTCCCGCTGGCTCTTGCCAGCCTGCGCAGCCGGCAACATGCCGATATACGACCCCGAAAGCAGGGTCTCGATACCGGAAATGTTGCCGGCGAACAGCCGGGGCTTGACGACCCAGAAGATGGTTCCGTCGGTCATCAGCGGCTCGGCTTGGTGGGTCGTGGCGACTGTAACGACGACATGCGTCTGGTCGGGCGAGAGTTCGAGGCTCTTGACCGTGCCGAAGACGATGTCCTTGTACTTGAGCTGCGACTGGCCGGCCTGCAGCCCTTCCCCACTCTCGAACGCGATCTTGATGGTCGGCCCTTCCTTCGACAGCGTGTCCCAGGCGAGCCAAGCGCCGATCGCCACCGCCACCAGCGGGACGATCCAAATGACCGAAAACCGACGCCCGCGGCGCGTGGTGGCTTGAGGAAGGGTCCGCTGCTCGGCGAGATTAGTCATGGCCAGTCTCCGTTTGCGAGCTGTCTTCTAGCGGTCACCGACGGTATTTTGCGTTCGGGTGGGTCATACACCCTCAGAACCGGAAAGTCCCTGCGAGAATCGGCCCGCGTATGTGGACGTTAAAGCCCAAATTGCTGTCGCTAGCCTGATAATTAAAATTGAGGCTGCGATAGCCGAGCTGGAGATTCAGCCATGGGTTGCGGGCGTAATCGACCGTGCCGAGCACCTGCCAATCGACATGGGCACCGACGCCGAACCCGCCGAAATCGCCATACAAGGGCCTGCTTCCATCGCTCGGGCTACAATTCCCGGCTCAACGGGAAAAACCGGGAATTGTCCTTCGACGATCACGCCCGGCGCGCCACCGGCTTGGCCAGCGCGGGCGTTGGCTTCGGCAACGCCGTCGGCGTTTCCGGCACGGCACTGCGGGAAACCCTTGCCAATGCCTGTGCCAATTTGGCTACGCCCCCAAGGCGTGTTTTCGCATTCTCCCAGTTGCGCAGATAAACGATCTTTTGATCTGGGCGGATTTTCAGGGTGCCGGCATTGCGCTGGATCAGGTCGACAAGACCCGCCGGGTTGACAAAACGGTTGTCGCGCAGTGAGATGACCGCACCCTTGGGTCCGGCTTCGAGCTTCTCAATGCCGGCTTCGCGGCAATGCCGCTTGATCGCAATAATCTCCAGCAAATTCTCGACCTCGGGGGGGAGCGCACCAAAGCGATCGATCAGCTCGGCGGCAAAGCCGTCGATCTCGCGGCGGTCCAGCAGCCCGGCGATACGCCGATAGAGACCGAGGCGCACGCCCAGATCGGGGACGTAGGCTTCCGGGATAAGGACCGGTGTGCCGATCGTGATCTGAGGGCTCCACTCCTCCGGTCCCGCCTCGCTGCCGCCCTCGGTGCGGGCGCCAGCGACCGCCTCCTCCAGCATATGCTGATACAGCTCTATGCCGACCTCGCGGATATGGCCGGATTGCTCGTCGCCCAACAGATTGCCGGCGCCGCGTATGTCGAGGTCGTAGCTCGCCAGCTGGAACCCAGCGCCCAAATTGTCCAAGGTTTGCATAACTTCGAGCCGGCGCTGAGCGGTCGCAGCGAGGTTCTTGCGCTCAGGCAAGGTCAAATAGGCATACGCGCGGATCTTGCTGCGCCCAATTCGGCCGCGCAGCTGATAGAGCTGCGCTAGACCAAACATGTCCGAGCGGTGCACGATCATCGTATTGGCTGACGGGATGTCGAGCCCGGATTCAACGATGTTGGTCGACAGCAACAAATCGAAGGCGCGCTCATCAAACGCCGTCATCACGTTTTCGAGCTCCGAGGCCGCCATGCGGCCATGCGCCACCGCGTATTTGATCTCGGGCACGGTCTCACGCAGCCTTTCGCGCACCTCATCGAGATCAGCGATCCGCGGCACGACGTAGAAGACCTGACCACCGCGGTCGCGCTCGCGCATGATGGCTTCGCGGATCGTTACTGGATCGTAGGGCATCACAAACGTGCGCACTGCCAGCCGGTCGATCGGCGGCGTTGCGATGATGCTCATCTCGCGCACCCCCGACAGCGCCAGTTGCAAGGTGCGCGGTATCGGCGTCGCGGTCAGTGTCAGGACATGCACATCGACTCTGAGCTGCTTCAGCTTCTCCTTCTGCACGACGCCAAAATGCTGCTCCTCATCGACGATCAAGAGGCCCAAATGGGCGAACCGAACATCCTTGGCGAGGAGCGCATGCGTGCCGATGACGATGTCGATCCGCCCCTCGGCGAGCTCCTTCTTGACTTCGCGTGTCTCTTTTGCGGGGACCAGCCGAGAGATCTGTGCGATCCGTAATGGCAACCCGGCAAAGCGCTCGGTAAAGCTGCGGAAATGCTGACGTGACAATAAGGTCGTCGGCACAACCATCGCGACCTGCGAGCCGGCCATCGCCGCGATAAACGCGGCGCGCAGCGCAACTTCGGTCTTGCCAAAACCGACATCGCCGCAGATCAGCCGGTCCATCGGCTTGCCCGAGGCCATGTCGGTGAGCGTGTCGGCGATCGCGTTCAGCTGATCCTCGGTCTCGGGATACGGAAACCGCGCGGCGAATTCCTCGTAGATCCCGTCGGGAGGCTGCAGCACGTCCCCCGGCCGCAGCTGACGCTCGGCGGCGACGCGGATCAGCTCGCCGGCGATGTCACGGATGCGCTGCTTGACCCGAGCCTTGCGCGATTGCCAGGCGATTCCGCCGAGGCGGTCGAGCTGCACACCCGCATCCTCGGAGCCGAAGCGCGACAGCACCTCGATATTCTCGACAGGAATGAAAAGCCTATCGTCGCCGGCATAGAGCACCCGCACGCAATCGTGCGGCGCACCAGCAACATCGATCGTCTCCAGAGCCTCGTATCGGCCGATTCCGTGATCGGCATGGACGACGAGATCGCCTGGGGTCAGAGTAGTCGCTTCGTTGATGAATTGGTCGAGGTTGCGCCGGCGCCGCGCCGTGCGAGTCAGCCGGTCGCCGAGGATGTCCTGCTCGCCGAGCAGGACAAGATCGTCGGTCGCAAAGCCCTGTTCGACCGGCAACACGGCAAGCCCAACGGCTGAACGCGGCAATCCATCGAGCGCGCGGCCATCGGCGATGCGGCGCAAGTCGGAAACACCCCTTTCGCGCAACACCGTCAGAAGCCGATCGGCCGATCCTGGGCTGAAGGCGGCGACGGCGGTTTTGCGGCCAGATTTGCGCTCGGCCTCGAGGTACTCTCGTACCGCCTCGAACAGTACGACCTTGGGGTCGGCTCGTTCGGCCGCGAAATTGCGAGCTGGACGCGCGCCAGCATCGAAGGCGTCGCCGTCGCTGTGATCGGCCGCAAAGGGCGACAGCTGGACGACCGGCCTGCCGTGCAGCGCAGCCAGCCATTCACGGCTGTCGAGATAGAGTTGCTCGGGCCGAATCGGACGATAGATTGGCGCGCCGGCGCGAGCGGCGGGGGTGACGTTACGGCGCGCTGCGTAGGAATCGGCGATCGCCTCAATCCGGTGGCCGCGAACCTCCTCTGCCTGGTAGTCGAACGAGATCCCGGCCTCCGGCAGATAATCGAACAGGGTTTCCAGCCGCTCATAGTAGAATGGGAGCCAGTGCTCCATGCCGATATATCGCCGCCCGGCGCTGACCGATTCGTATAGCGGGTCGTCGGTACCCGTTGCGCCGAACTGCTCGCGGTAACGGGAGCGAAAGCGTCGCGCCGTCTCGTCATCCAGCAGGACCTCGCTGACTGGACGCAGCACCACCTCATTGAGCTTTCCGGTCGAACGCTGGTTCAGCGGGTCGAAACTGCGGACCGATTCGAGCACGTCGCCGAAGAAATCGAGGCGGACCGGCTCTGCGGCGCCGGCGGGGTAGAGGTCGACGATGCCGCCGCGAATGGCGAATTCGCCGGGCTCGCGCACTGTGTCAGTCCGGGTGTATCCGTTGTTGCGGAAGAAGCTCTGCAACCGGTCGAGCCCCACGCGACCACCCGGTCTTAACGTCAAAACCCGTTCATCGAAGAGCCGGCGCGGCGGTACGCGCTGAACCAGCGAATTGATCGTGGTCAGGACAATCAGTGGCGCACCGTCGCCGCCGATTGTCGCGAGCTGGGTCAGGGTGTCGATCCGCCGGCTGACGATCTCGCCATTGGGCGAGACCCGGTCATAGGGGAGACAGTCCCAAGCCGGGAAAGTCAGAGTTTCGAGTTCGGGATGGAAAAAAGCGAGCGCCGCAGCGAAACGCGCCATCCTGCCATCGTCGCGGCAGACGTGCAGCCAGCGCCCGATAGCGAGGGTTCCGATCGCTGCCGCGTCGTACCCTTCCGGCGCGCCAAACAAGGTGACTGCACGCGGCCGCTGGTTCAGCGAGCGCGCGAGATCGGCAAAATTTCCCATACGGTCTGGTGTCCCCTCGCGTGCTTCCTCCCCGGACTGTGATCCGAGGGTCAGTCCCCCCTCCCGCTGTGCGAGGGACGGAGAACCAGGCCTGCAGAGCCAAGCGGGCGAAGGTTGGCGTTGCTAAACGACAGAAGAAGGCGGGTGACGTCGTGGTCGTGTTCAGGTGGCGGGGCGGAGCGGCCGGAAACCCAGTCGAAGATGTCGGCATCGGTGCAATCGAGCAAGACCTCGTAGCGGTCGAGCTGAGCCTCGTCAAATTCGCCCAAGTACTCATCGGCAAAGCGGCCGAGAATCAGGTCGCTTTCCCGCGTCCCGCGGTGCCAGGAACGAAACAACAATCGCTTGCGACGGATCTCGGATAGTGAGGTCACATTGCTGCCCTTGGCGGTACCCCTGCCGGGGATATAGAGATGCTTTGTGCGTCCCGCCATCCTCGACAAGCAGTTTGCGCCGGTAACGGCGTTGCCCGGCATCGGCTCGCAGTCGGCCAAGCTCTTCGAACGCCTCGCCGGCCCACTCATCCTCGATCTGGCGTGGCATCTGCCGAGCGGCATTGTCGACCGGCGGTCGTCGCCGCCGATTGTCGCGCTCGAGCCGGATCGCATCGCAACCATTGCGGTGCGCGTCGAGAGGCACCAGCCCGGCTTTGGGCGCCGCCCATATCGAGTGCTTTGCACCGACAGTACCGGGACCGTGACCCTCGTCTATTTCAACGTGAAGGGTGATCAGCTCGCGCGGCTATTGCCGCTCGGCGCCGAACGCGTCGTCAGCGGCCGGGTCGAATTCTACGGCGGAATGCCGCAAATGGCCCACCCCGACCTCGTGCTGCGGCCTGACGAACTCGACAGCCTCAAGCCGATCGAGCCAGTTTATCCGCTGACTGGGGGCCTGTCGCCGCGTCTGGTACAGCGGGCAGTCGGCGCAGCGCTCGACTTGCTGCCCAAATTGCCCGAATGGATCGACCGGGCTTTGCGCGAGCGGCGCCGCTGGCCCGCCTGGGACGAGGCGGTCCGCCAAGCCCACGGGCCCCAGGCGGAAGCCGATCTCTTGCCGACCAGCCCAGCGCGCGAAAGGCTCGCCTATGACGAAATCTTTGCGAGCCAGCTCGCGGTAGCGCTGGTGCGGGCACGCCGGCATCGCCAGAAGGGCCGTGTGATTGCCGGGACCGGCGCGCTGACCTACCGGGTCGAGTCGGCGCTCGGTTTTTCGCTGACCGGCGCGCAGCGCCTCGCGATTGCAGAGGTCGCCGCGGAGATGGCCGAGCCCCGGCGCATGGTTCGGCTGCTGCAAGGCGATGTCGGCAGCGGCAAGACGGTCGTGGCGTTGATGGCGATGCTGACTGCAGTCGAAGGCGGCGGGCAGGCAGCGCTGATGGCTCCAACCGAAATATTGGCCCGGCAACATCACGCGACCCTGCAGCGACATGCAGCTGCGGCTCGGGTCGAGGTCGGTTTTTTGACCGGGCGCGAAAAAGGCCGAGCCCGCGCCTCGATGCTGGCGAGCCTCGCCTCGGGCCTCACTCCGATAGTCGTCGGCACGCACGCCCTGTTACAAGCGGATGTCGAATTCCGCGATCTCGCCCTCGTCGTCATCGACGAACAGCATCGCTTTGGCGTCGAGCAGCGCCTTGGCCTCTACGCCAAGGGGCGGGATGCGGATACCTTGCTGATGAGCGCGACACCGATCCCGCGCACCTTGATGATGACCGCTTATGGCGATCTCGATGTCTCGCGGCTGACCGAAAAGCCGCCCGGGCGGCATCCGGTCGACACGCGGACGGTGGCGCTCGAACGCATCGAGGACGTCGTGGCGGCAGTCGGTCGCGCCTTGGCGCACAAGGCCAAGGTTTATTGGATCTGTCCGATGGTGGAGGAATCCGAGACCGCCGACCTCGCGGCTGTCGAAGAGCGGTACAAAGCGCTCATGCCGGTCTTCCCCGGTCGTGTCGGGCTGGTGCACGGCCGGATGAAGTCAGCCGACAAAGACCGCGCGATGGCTGGTTTTGCCGGCAGCGAATTCGATCTCTTGGTCGCGACGACGGTAGTCGAGGTCGGAGTCGATGTGCCGGAGGCGACGGTGATGGTCGTCGAGCACGCCGAACGTTTCGGGCTCGCCCAACTCCACCAGCTGCGCGGGCGGATCGGGCGCGGCCACAAGCCATCAACTTGCCTCTTGCTCTACCAGTCGCCGCTCGGCGACATGGCCAAACAGCGCCTCACGATTCTGCGCGAGACCGAGGACGGGTTCCGCATCGCCGAGGAGGATTTGCGGCTGCGCGGCGCCGGCGAGCTGCTGGGCACCCGGCAGAGCGGCCTGCCGACCCTGCGCCTAGCCGATCTCGCCGTGCATGAAGAGCTGGTCGCGATCGCCCATGACGACGCCCGCCGCGTGCTCGAACGCGACCCGCACCTCGAGAGCGAACGCGGCCAGGCGCTGCGCACCCTCCTCTACCTGTTCCGCCGCGACGAAGCCGTGCAGTACTTGCGCGCCGGGTGAATTCCCGTGAACCGGGAAAATAACCGGGAATTTTCTCGATTCCGCCCCTAGTCTCCATATCTTTACAAGCCATATCAAATGGTTGCTGGGAAATTCCCGTGTCGCGAAACCGGGAATTTTTTCCGGCCTAACCGGGAATTAATTGCCGCTAACCGGGAAAATTTCAAAAATAACGGGAACCGCATCGCCGACCCATTCAACGAAATCATTGGCCGCCAAGCTACGACAGCTTTATGGCGAAATTCGCTTGGTTCACCGCTCGCGAGCGGGCGGAACGTACAGGACTGGGGCCTTGGACAATTTCAGGGTAAACTTCGTGTGAGAACCGATCGCCCCAGGTGATCAATGCCCGCTGTCCGCCGTCTCGCCGCGATCCTCGCCGCTGATGTGGCGGGCTATTCGCGGCTGATGGGCGGGGACGAGGAGGGCACGCACGAGCGCCTGAAAGCGCGGCGCCGCGAGCTCGTCGACCCGAAGATCCGCGAGCACTCCGGCCGCATCGTAAAGACCACCGGCGACGGGTTTCTGGCCGAATTCCCGAGCGTCGTCGACGCGGTGCGCTGCGCCGCCGAGCTGCAGCGGGCGATGATCGACCGCGAGGCCGGAATGCCGGAGGACCGCCGGATCAGCTTCCGGATCGGGATCAATCTCGGTGACGTCATCGTCGAGGACGACGACATCTTTGGCGACGGCGTCAATGTCGCCGCGCGCCTGGAAGCGCTCGCAGAGGCCGGCGGGATCTGCATCTCGCGGATGGTGCGAGACCAGATCCGCGACAAGCTGCCCTTTGCTTTCGAGGATCTGGGCGAGCAAAGCGTCAAGAACATCGCTCGGCCGGTCCGAGCCTATGCGTTGCGCCGCGAAGCCGTCGCCGCTCTGCCGGCATCGAGCGTGCTGCCCGTTCTGCCAATCTCCCAGCCCGCCGTCGTGCCGCGCCTGTCGATCGTGGTGCTGCCCTTTACCAATCTCAGCAACGACCCTGACCAGCAATATTTTGCGGACGGGATCACCGAGGATCTGACGACTGATCTGTCGCGGATCGCCGACATGTTCGTGATCTCGCGCAATACCGCGTTCACCTATCAGGGCAAGCAGGTCGACACAAAGCAGATCGGCCGGGAGCTTGGCGTGCGCTATGTGCTGGAGGGCAGCGTCCGGCGGGCGGGAAACCAGGTTCGCGTCAACGCTCAGCTGATCGATGCCGCAACCGACGCGCATTTGTGGGCCGAGCGGTTTGACGGCGACGCGGCCGATCTGTTCGCGCTGCAAAACGAGATCACGAGCCGGATTGCGCGGGCACTGCAATTTGAGCTGGTCATCGCGGACGCCGGGCGTTCAACCGAACATCCCGACGTACTCGACTACATCCTGCGGGGGCGAGCGGCGTGGTGGAAGTCGACCTACGGAACCAATTACGCCGAGGCTCTCGGTTTCTTCGAGCGTGCACTGGCGCTCGACCCCCTGGCGGTCGAGGCGCAGATCTGGTTGGCGCTCATGCTCGCAAACCGCGTGTTAGATTCCGCCAACGGGTATTTCCACCACGATGCACCCGACGCTGATCTTCGGCGCGCAGATGAGTTGGTCGCGCAAGCCTTGGCGGTGTCGCCCAATAGCGCGTGGGCGCATTATGTAAAGGGCCAGGTGCTGCGCGCGCACTCTCAGTACGAGGATGCCGCCATCGAATACGAGACAGCAATCTCGTTCGATCGCAACCTCGCGAACGCTTACGCCTGGCTTGGTAACTGCAAGCTTCGCATCGGATCGGTGGACGAGGTAATCCTGCCCACCGAATACGCAATCCGCCTCAGCCCGCGCGATCGCAACTTAGCCGTCTGGTACGCGCAAATCGGTGGCGTGCATCTGCTTAAAGCGCGCATCGACGAGGCGATCCGATGGTTCGAGAGGGCGCGGAGCGCGTACGCGGGCATCCATCATATCCATGCCTCCCTCGCGGCCGGCTATGCCCTCAAAGGTGAGATGGGGCGCGCCTCGGTCGCGCTCAGGGAAGCGCGCAGGCTCAGCGATCGGTATTCGAGCATTGCCCGCCTGAAGGCGGCGCCCGGTACACAATGGTTTAAAGCGGCGAACCTCCGCGCTATGGCCGAGACCACCTATTTCGCCGGCCTTCGGCTGGCCGGGATGCCGGAAGAATGACTGCCACGCGCCGTCTCGCTGCGATCCTCGCCGCCGATGTGGCGGGGTACTCGCGGCTGATGGGTGCGGACGAGGAGGGCACGCACGAGCGCCTGACGGCACATCGCCGCGAGCTCGTCGACCCCAAGATCGCGGAGCATCACGGCCGCATCGTCAAGACCACCGGCGACGGGATCTTGGCGGAATTTGCGAGCGTCGTCGATGCGGTGCGCTGCGCCGCGGAATTGCAGCGGGCGATGATCGATCACGAGGCCGGGATGCCCGAAGACCGCCGGATCAGGTTCCGGATCGGGATCAATTTCGGCGACGTCATCGTGGAAGGCGACGACATCTTTGGTGATGGCGTCAATGTCGCGGCTCGCCTCGAAGCGCTCGCCGAACCCGGCGGGCTCTGTATCTCGCGGATGGTGCGCGACCAGATCCGCGACAAGCTGCCCCTTACGTTCGACGACATGGGGGAACAGAGCGTCAAGAACATCGCTCGGCCGGTGCGCGTCTATGCATTGCATCCCGAGGCGATCGCTGATCTGCCGGCGCCGAACGTCCCGACCGTTCCGCCAATCTCCCAGCCTGCAGTCGCGCCACACCTGTCGATCGTCGTGCTGCCATTCGTTAACCTCAGCAATGATCCGGACCAGCAATATTTTGCAGACGGACTCACCGAGGATCTGACGACCGATCTGTCGCGGATCGCGGACATGTTCGTGATCTCGCGCAATACCGCGTTCACCTACCAGGGCAAGCGGGTCGACACCAAGCAGGTCGGCCGCGAGCTGAGGGTGCGCTATGTGCTGGAAGGAAGCGTTCGCCGGGCCAGCAACCAGGTCCGCGTCAACGCGCAGCTGATCAATGCCGTAACCGACGCGCATCTGTGGGCCGAGCGCATCGACGGCAACGCGGCGGATCTATTCGACGTGCAAAACGAGGTCACGCGCCGGATCGCGGTCGCGCTCAGCCTTGAGCTGGTCGCCGCCGAGGCCGAGCGACCGACCGAGCATCCGGACGCGCTGGACTACTTTCTCCGTGGACGTGCGGCAGCGAATAAGCCGCACACACGCGACACTCGTGTGGAAGCAATCAGCATGTTTGAGCGCGCGTTGGCGCTCGATCCTCGGTCGGTCGCGGCACTGAGCTCGTTGGCGGGCGTGCTTGCAGGCCGCGCGGGGGAAGGGTGGGCCGACTCGTCGGCTGCTGACATCGCACGCGCGGAAGGCCTGGCCAACCAAGCGTTGGCGGCATCGCCCCGCAGCCCGGTGGCACATTACGCCAAAGGTCAGGTGCTGCGCGTCCAGGGCCGATGTGAGGAGGCCATTGCTGAATACGAGACGGCGATCTCGCTCGACCGTAACTTGGTGTTTCCGATCGCGGCCCTCGGCTGGTGCAAACTTTTGACCGGATCGATTGAGGAGGTGATCCCGCGGATCGAGCAAGCCATCCGGCTCAGCCCGCGCGATCCCGCCATGTCCAATTGGTACCGATGGATTGGATTTGCGCACTTGCTGCAGTCGCGTATTGACGAGGCGACCCTCTGGTTCGAAAGGGCACGCAACGCCAATCCGGCACGCCCGGACGTCCGCGCCTCCCTTGCTTCGGCCTATGGCCTCAAAGGCCGGACCGATCGCGCCGCCACGGAACTCGCCGAAGCGCGAAGGCTCAACAGCGACGACCGTTATTCGAGCATCGCCCGTTTGAAGGCCGCCCAGTATTTCGGAGTGCCGAAGGTCTGTGCTTGGTTCGAAGCCACTTATTTCGCCGGCCTCAGGTTGGCCGGAATGCCAGAAGAATGACTTCGACTCGCCGTCTCGCTGCGATCCTCGCCGCCGATGTGGCGGGGTACTCGCGGCTGATGGGCGCGGACGAGGAAGGAACCCACGAGCGCCTGACGGCACATCGTCGCGAGCTCGTCGACCCCAAGATCGCGGAGCATCACGGCCGCATCGTAAAGACGACCGGCGACGGGATGCTCGTGGAATTCGCGAGCGTCGTCGACGCGGTGCGCTGCGCCGCCGAATTGCAGCGGGCGATGATCGACCGCGAGGCCGGGATGCCCGAGGACCGGCGGATCGGGATCAATCTCGGTGACATCATCGTCGACGGCGATGACATTTTCGGCGACGGCGTCAATGTCGCGGCGCGCCACCCAACCATGTGGGCCACGTTCCCCGGGGCTTACTGAGCACCGTTCACCCGCGGTTCTCCAGCAACCCGACGTAGTCAACCGGTCTCAGGATGCGAATGCCCCGCCAGGGGTCGAGGACCAGCAAGTCCTCGTCGCTCGATACAATGATGGATGCGCCGGCCGCCAGCGCCAGTTCAAGGTATTTATTGTCTTTCATGTCGCGGCAGTCGGTTACTTGGTCAGCTGGTTCGAACATCAGAGCGGCAGCTCCAAGAATATCGAGAATGCGGTCGCGGGTCGCATCCGTGATGTATTTGTGGAATTTCGCGCGCTTCAGAACCTCACGGATTTCGGTCTCGACCGCCAGGGAAAGGCAGATGGTTTCGTGCGTGCGCGCAAGGAGCAACGCCCGCTCGGGCATCGAGTCCGCTTTGAGCGCAGCCCCGACGATCGAACTCGCGTCAAAGACGACGTTCGGCATTATAGGCGGCGAGTTCCGCCTCGATCTCCTCATCGGTCAACCCGTCGGCACGCGCCGCACTTTTGATCGAGGCGAAAATCGCAGCCAGGGGATCGTCGCCCGGTGATGGCGGGCACAGTATGCTGCTGACGAGCTTTCCGATACGTTCACGCCGCTCCAGGTCGCCAAGCACTTCGGCCGCCTCCGGCGTGACGGGAATTTCGACCATCACGGTGTCGGTCATCTCGCGCCCCATCTCTGCCCTTCGGATCACATATGATGGCGCTCAATAGCGAAAACAGGAGCCTGCGGAGATCGCGGGCATTGCGTATACTTGAGCTGAAGCCGCGGTCGGGCGTTACGCACCCTCCTCCACCTCTTCCGCCGCGACTAAGCCGTGCAGTATTTACGCGCCGGCTAGAGCGCGTCGGCGACCGCCGAATGATAGCGGCGCAGCGCGGCGAGATGGTCCGTCATCGTATGGCCGGGGATGCGCTTGTGGTGGCGGCGGTCGAAGGTTGTCGTCAAGCAGAGATGCGAGGCGCCAGCCTGTTTCCAGAAGCGGGTCTCCTTCGCCCAATCCGCCTCCGTTCCAGTGCCCATCGACACCCAGACCTCGATCCCGACCTTGGCCGGGTCGCGGCTGGCCTCCTCGGTCAGGCGGCGCAGCTGGCCGAAGATGTCGAGGGCGGTCTGGTCGGGCGGATAGGCGTTCGGCATCCAGCCATCGCCCCATTTGGCGATGCGCGGCAGGGTGCGCTCGTGATGCCCGCCATACCACACCGGCACCTTGCCTGAGGCCGGGCGCGGGTTGATGCCGGCATCGTCGATCGTGTGCCACCTTCCCTTGAAATTGACATGCGGCTCGGCCCACAGCTTTTGCATGACCTGCACCTGCTCTTCCGAACGGCGGCCGCGATTGTGGAAATTCTCGTTGAGGCCGGTGAACTCGACCTCGTTCCAGCCGACCCCGATGCCGAGCCGGAACCGGCCGCCGCACAGTACGTCGAGACAGGCCGCCTGCTTGGCGACGAGCACCGTCTGGCGCTGCGGCAGGATCAACACGCCGGTCGAAAAACCAAGCTTTTGCGTAGAGCCGGCGAGATAGCCGAACAGCACGAACGGGTCATGGTACAGCCCGGCCCCGGTGCGGCCGGGCTCCGGCGCGCTGGCCTCACTGGCGCCGAGCACATGATCCGGCGCCTCGACAAAGTGATAACCGATCGCTTCGGCGGCCTGCGCATATTCGCGCACGGTCGCCGGATCGCCGCCGATATCTCCTAATGGCAGTAACGCACCCAGTTGCATTGTCTAACTCCCTATGGTCTTCCCACGCCAACCTCTCTCGTCGTCCCGGCCCACGGATCCGGCCTGCGGCCGGCCCGAGGACAAGCTCCGGCTGGGACCTACTTCTGCCGTGGATGCCGGCCTTCGCCGGTAAGGCGCAAAGGAGAAGGCAGACGAAACGAAATTCACAATCCGGACATCAGCTTACACCGCCGGCGCGCGGCCGACCACGGCGGTCATCGGGTCGCTGACGTCCTCGACCCACTCCGCCAGACGGTGGGTCTCGATCGGCTCGAACCCCGCATGCCGAAGATAGTGCTCGACGAGGTGCGCGTGCCCGTCATCGTCGAGGGCCCGCCAGATCGCGACGGCTTTGGTCCAGAAGCAGCGGTTCGAGAAGCTGATGACGAGCGGCGCGCCCGGCCTCAGCACACGTAGGACCTCGCGCAACACTAACACCGGCTGCTGCAGGTATTGCACGGAGACGCAGATCATCGCCGCATCAATGCTCGCGTCCGGCAGCGGCAGCGTCGCGTCGCGATTGAGGTTTTGCACGAACCATCGGCTGAGCCGCGGGTTGGCGGCGAGCTCGGTCGCATTCATGCCATGGCCGATCACTTCGGCATAACTCACTTCCGCCGGCAGGTGGCTGACCCAGCTGCTCATTAGATCGAGCAGGACGCCGCCGGCCGGCAGGACACCGCGATAGAATTGCGTCAGCGCCGCGATTGCCCCGTCGTCGATATGACAGACGAGCCGCGGCGGCTCGTAAAAGAGCTCGTCCTCCTCCGCATCTATCTTCGTAAAAGCACCCTGCGGCAGCCCGAGCATCTCTTCCATCTCAACCCCCAGCCGCTATTCCTTTCTTACCCAAAGCTTTTCTTACCCAAAGCTTTTAGTTCCGGATCTCGAAAATAGTTGTGGTTGCGTAGGTCTGGCCAGGACGCGGCTCCGTGGGCGGGAAGTTCGCGTGGCATCCGTGGTCGCCCGGTAGTTGATGACAAGCTGGTTCTGCTTGGTCACGATAAAGGTCACGTAGGTATCGAGGTTGCCCGGAAATCCCTTTACCGAGCCGGGAGGGCAGTTGGGATTGGGTGCGGTATTGGTCCAACCGTCGCCCGCCGGGCTGAGATAGTGAATCTCGATCCCAACACTGTCCGAACCGTCGATCACCTTCGTGACCGTCCACACCTTTGTATCGAATCCTTTAAAGCCACCGTGCAACGTGTTGGGGCCATTATTGGCGTCAAGACAATAGGTGACGCCGTCGAGCGTGAACACCCCATTCGCAATGCGGTTCGCATTGCAGCCGATGAGTGCGCCGAAATGCGGCCCCGGGCTGTTCAGAGTTTCGTGACGATCCCGCCATAGATGATAAACTTTCACCTCCAAGCCGTCGCCGGCAGTCACGGTGTATTCATCAATGGCGCTGCCGGATGAAGTCGTGCCATAGGGGCTCTTCACGATCGAGCCGTCGGCGCCCCCGGTCACTGTCCCAGAAACCACAACAAGCAATGCGAGAGCGAAAGGAACCGCCACCACGGCGAGGCGAAACAACGGGTTCATGAGTCTATCCTCCCTGCGATTTGCTTGGTTTACATTCACTCGACGAAAGAGCGCTCAAAATTGGAGCTTGGTCTGCGGAATGCGGCTTAATTGCCCGGTTTTGGCAAGGGGTTGATGACGCCGCGAAAACATGCTTGTGGCCGGATTTAACATTTCGGATTTGCGTGCGTCACCAAAGTGTCACGGATTTCCGAATAGTGTTTTTTTGCCTCCTCCGGGGGCACGAGCAACAATGAATGGGGGACTCCATAATGCGCACCCATCGTACCTTGCTGTTATCGACGGCCGCCAGCGCCGCACTCCTCGCGAACGTCAACGCCAGCGCCGACACCCCGCTAACGATTAGCTATGTGCCGCACAGCCTCACCGAGGCTGCGATTGCGGCGGGACCCTGGACCCTGCACCAGATGGGCAGATATCCCCACGACGCCTCGGGCATCGTTCCGCCGATCAGCACGCCCTATAATCCGCCGACCACGGCTTATGGCACGCCCTACAAGGATTATTGCATTGGCGGGCGGATGCAGACCGCCGAGGGCGTTAATCCGATGCAGCCCTACTACTTCCCGTTCGTACGCAGCAATGGGGAATACCTCGAAGGCTTCTTCGACTACCGCCCGCGCAACGAGCAGGAAGCGACCGTCGCGGCGGTCTCGTTCGATTGGGGCAAGCGCTGGATTTTCACGGGCGAAGCGCTGGGGCTGAACCCGTACTGCCCGGCGGATCCGACCGATCCGGACAACAACAATGTCATCGTCGACGGCCTCAGCACCCCCTACGGCTCGGACGCCAGCAGCGCAGCCGATAACGGCCTCGGCCATGCCTTTGTCATGACCATCGGCGGGATTCAGCGCATCTATCATCTGAACCGAGCCAACGGCCATATCGACTCTGATCCGCTCGTCGTGCACACGCTGAAGTCCGACAGGACGCACCCGCTCGCCTCGCTACCCGACTTGGGTTATGTGAGCCCGCTCGGATCGAGGGGCTACCCGACGCTCGAGGCCTCGGCCCAGGCGACAGTCGGCCTCCAGAGCCCTGACGCCATCCTCGGCGCGATTCGGACCGGCGGCGTCACCAGCATCGTCTATGTCGAAAAGCAGCTCAGCGCCTCGACGACCAACAACTGCTCGAGCACGCCGGACTGGGCACTTACCAATATCGACACCGGCAAGGCGAGGAAGGCGAACACCGATGTCATCACGATCCGCGTCGCTACGACGACGGATGGCATCAACTTCACCGACGTCGGCGCCGCGAACGGCCTCCAGGACCCGACCAGCACCGCCTTCAATGGCATCCGCTGGCTCGGCAGCGGCAGCATCATCGCGCTCTCGAACGGTCACTACGGCTTGTTCTTCGGCGCAGGCAACTGCCTCGATAACGATTCCGACGGTTTCCACTTCATCGGCTATGCCGAGACGGCGAGCGCGGTCAAAAGCCCGTCGGACCTGCTGAACTGGACGGTCATCTATGGGTTCGACAATCCGATCCTATCGACCGACACCGTCACCGACCCGGGCCCGCCGGCCGTGACATATCCGGCCAATCCGCCGCTCATCGACGTCAGCGGGGCCGATTTGCTGACGCCGGCGCAGGTATCGCCCTGGGTCCCTCCCGAGGGCCACAATACGAACTTCTTCAGCGGCCGCGTCTATGACCCGCAGGCGATCTATACCGACAGCTCGACCGTGACCATTGTGTTCGCCGGCTACAACACGCCCCAGCCGAGCTCGAAACTTGGGGACTACCGTACCATCGGCCGCTTCCAAGTCCAGTTCCCGGCCGGCTACGTCGCCCGCCCTCATCGCACCGACAGAGACTGAGACCGGCAAGTGAAAGGGCCGGAGATTCGCATCTCCGGCCCTGGCGACGGCAATAGGTCAAAAGCCGGCCGCGAACGGTTCCTGCTTAGGAATTGATCCCGAGCAGCCTTGCCGCGGTGCCGCCGAGGATGGCGATCTTGTCGTCGTCGCTGAGGCCCGGGGTCGACATGATGTGATCGACCGGCACCTTGTTCCACGGGAACGGATAATCGGTGCCGATCATGATCTGGCCGACGCCGGTTTCGGCGATTAAATGCCGCATCGCCTCGCCGGTGAACATGATCGAGTCGAAATAGAGCTGGCCGTCCTTCAGGTATTGGGTCGGCTTTTTCTTCGGTAGCGGCCCGACGCGGTTCGGGAAGGTCGTGATGACGGCATCCGATCGGTTGGCATAGGACGGCAGAAAGCCGCCGCCATGCGCGGCGCAGATCTTCAGGCCGGGGAACCGGTCGAGCGTGCCCTCGAAGATCAGGTGCGACAGTGCGATTGTGGTTTCGAGCGGGTTGCCGATAGTGTTGGTCAACAGGCCGCTGCCGGCGAGGCGGCCGCTCGGCTCCAATTCCCTGGTGCCGAGCGGGTGCATGAAAATGAGGATGCCGAGCTCTTCGGCTTTGGCCCAGACCGGGTGGAATTTCGGATTTGCCAACTCCTCTCCGGCGACGCTGCCGCCAATCGACAGGCCGCGCAGCCCCAATCTCTTGATCGCGTATTCGAGCTGCTCGACGGCGAGCTGCGGGTGCTGCAGCGCGACCGTCGCAAAGGCGACAAAGCGGTCGGGTGTAGCGGCGCAGAACTCGGCTAGTTTTTCGTTCTGGATCTTGATCAGCTCGGCCGACGCGTCGCGTTCCGCGCGATACCAATAAGGGTTGATGCTGAGCGCCTCGACATCGATCCCCTCCGTGTCCATCTCCGCGATGCGGTCCGAGACGTTGGACCACAAAAGCCCTGGCGCCTCCAGCGGGTGGTTGATCACCGCCGCCGCCTCCGGGACGATCGTATGGGCATGGATGTCGACGGTCTTGACCCGTTTGCCATTGACGACGACCTCGCGCCGGCGGCCTGGTTGCGACTGTCCCGCACCTCCCGCCGCCGACGCGGCTGCGGTCATCGCGCAGCCGACAAAGGAGATGCCCGCCAACGCGCTCGACAGCAATTCCCCACCGATAGCCATTTTCTTCCTCCTCGATCGGATCTTTGTGGCGTCGCGCGCGCCCCTACTATGCGAGACAAGGACGCGGATGCGCGGGTCAAGCCCGCGCAAGACGAGTTGGTGGGCCTTGGACGGGCCCGCAGCTATTCCGCTGCCTGCAGCCACTCCGGTGGGATTGGCTGCGCCCGCTGGTCGGCGACGAGTTTTCTGCGGCGGGCCTGCTCCTCGGGGCTGATCGAGGCGGGATCCTCGCGGAACTCCGGTCCCATCGCCATCGCTTTCTTGACGGCCGGTCGCTCGCTCATCTCTTCGAGCCAGCGCTTCACGTTGGGGAACTCGTCGATGTCGATCTTGCGGGTCGCCCAACTCGATGCCCAGGGGTAGCAGATCATGTCGGCGATCGTATATTGGCCGGCGGCGAAATAACGCTTGTTGAACAAACCGAGGTTCATGACGCCGAAAATGCGATGCGTTTCATTGTCGAAGCGGCGCAGCGCGTAGGTGAGATCGCCATTGTTGCCGCTCTCGGCGGCGCGCCGGAAATGGCCTTGCTCGCCGAGCTTGGGGCCCTGATTGGCCAATTGCCAGCCGACCCACTGCGCAACCTCGTATTTGCCGCGCGGGTCTTGCGGCCAGAACCGGCCGGTCTTCTCGGCAAGGTACATCATGATCGGCCCGGATTCGAAGATCGACATCGGGGCGCCGCCGCCCATTGGCTCGTCATCGACGATCGCCGGCATCCGCCCATTGGGAGAAATCTTCAAGAACTCGGGAGTGAGCTGGTCGCCGCGGCCGATGTTGATCGGCTTGATCGTGTAGGGAAGCCCGAGCTCCTCGAGCAGAATGACGCTCTTCTTGCCGTTTCCGGTCGGCCAGAAATACAGGTCGATCATCGGGTTTCCTCCTGTTCGATGATGGCAGAGCGTTAATTGTGGCGATTGCCGAACCCGGTTGTCCACCGTGTTCTTGGAGGTAGGGCCGGGGCGGTCGACGTGATGGGCGGTCCGCCGCGACCGCCCAGTCGGTTGATCGTCACCACTTATTGCGGAGTTCGCGCAGCTTGAGGAACACCGTTTTCGGATCGGGATTGTCGGGGAGGTCGGGGAAGGCTTCACGCAGCCGCTTGATCACCGACGGGCTGGTCAGCCGGAAAAACGTATTGATCTCCCGCTCCAACGCCAGGGTGGTGACCAGCGCTTTTGCCGGGTCCTGCCGTTCCATTTGCGGCAATATCTGCTTGGCCTTGGCATTGTCCGGCTCACGGTCGAGCGTAAAGGCGAGATTGCGGGCAATGTAGTCATGCCCGGGATAGATCAGGGTCTCTTCCGGCAGTTTGGCGAGCTGGCCGACAAAGGTGTTGTAGAGCTCGTTCGGATGTCCGCCATTGTGGCAATTGCCGGCCCCGGCATTGAATAGTGTGTCGCCGCAGAACAGTGCCGCCTTGTCGCCGTGGGCCATCACGCAAATGTGGCTCATCGTATGTCCTGGGGTGTCCAGGCATTCGAGTTCAACGGTCTTGCCGATCTTGATGACGTCGCCGGCGCGCAATCCCCGGCTCATCTCCGGAATACGATCCTTCGCATTGGCGTGCGCCAGCACCGGGGCCTTGGTCGCCGCGATCATCTCTTGATTGCCGCCGGTATGATCGCGGTGTTCGTGGGTGTTGAGGATCTGGGTGATGGTCCAGCCCTTCGCCTTGGCCGCGGCGAGGCATTTCTGGTGATCGAGCGGATCGACCGCCAGCACCTCGCCAGTCTCACTGCAGGCGATCAGGTAATTGAAGTTGCGACCGGAATTTGCGGTCCAGATCTGTTCGACAATCATGCCCGTCCCTCCGCATTCGTGATTCCTGCGAAGCGGAAGTCCAGGGCGCCCCGGGCCCCCGCTTTCGCGGAGGCGACGATAGCACGTATCTAGTGCCAGAAGGCCAGCGCGAGCAGAATGGTCAGCGCGGCGCCGCTGGTCATCGCGAGCAACGTGGTGCGCGCCATTTCCTTGCGCGTCGGCAACCGGGCAAGCTGGCTCTTGATGAAATCGAGCTCGTCCGAGAGCTCGGCAAAGTCGGAGCGCGCTTGATCGGCGTGGCGCAACGTCAGCGAGTATTGGTCTAACATGCGCACGTGATGCCAGAAGATGGTTGAGGGCCGGTTAAGAGCACGGAGGGTGGCGCTGCGGTCAATTGCTCAAGGCAGCGCCGCATCTTGTTGTTGTCGTGGGGGATCAGATCACGTCTTCCAGCCCTGCCGTGCCAGGAGTCTCCATTGGCTGTCTTGCTTTTGCCATACCTGCAGGACACCGAATTCCACCGACCAGACCTTCTCATCGTTATGGGCTTCGACCGACTCACGATGACGCACGATCGCGTTGTTGCCGGCGATCGCGGTGCTAGGGTTGGAGTAGGTAACAGACGTGTAGATCATCTTTTTGTCGGCGATGTTGTCGATGAACTTGGACTTATTCTGGATGGCGCCGCTCGGCCAAAGTCCATAGCTCAGCTCGTCGGCGACGAGCTCTCGCAGCGTGTGTTCATCGGCGTCCAGGATCGCCTTTCGCAAGGCCTCGATCGCCTGGTCGACCGCCGCCTGATCCGCCGGTCCCGCGAGTGACTGCCAGCTCAGCAAGGGACCGGCGCCGCCGAGCGCCACCGTTCCCGCCACGACCGAGCGACCCAAGTCACGCCGTGTGGGCGCCATATTTGCCTCCCTCGCAATTGTGCGGCGCACCGCGCACCGGCGCGGTGAGCCCTTGTTCATCCCCCAAAAGTGAAGGCTAGTCACGGCAAAGACACCAGTCAAACCGGCGCCCGACCGTACCCGGTAGGCAACCCAGGTGAATCCTGGAGCTCTGCCGCCTGCATTCCCTCCAGGTACCGCAGCCGCTTTTCGAAATCGCTGGCCTCGATGGCGCGAAGAAAAGTTTCGAGCATCTGCGACAGCGCCAGCGCCTCGGCGGCGGAGACGGTGCCACCCGTGACCGCACCGGCGATCGCCTTGATCGCGGCCAAAAGATCGGCGGCGCTGTCGATCGGCGGCAGAGCGACCTCGACCGCCCGTTCGCGGCGCGGGGCGACGGTGCGGTCGAGACAGAGCCGCAACGCCGCCGCATCGCCGGCCAGCGCAAGCTCGATCGCCTTTCGGCTGAGCGCCTCGGCTTCGCCGTCGAGCAACAGCTCGGCGGCCCGCGTGGATCGATTGACGGAGCCGCGCGGCCGGCCGGCGGGATTGCCGGACTGGCCCTTTTGGAACGGCCGCCCCCGGCCCCTCCTCGCTGTTTTTGCTGTTTTCTGCAGCGTCGTATCTGCCATCGCTTCCCTTATCCTATTCCCGCACCCTCTATCGGCGCCTCTCGGAGCGGTATAAAACACGTACATTATGGCAATTTCATCGTTGCTGATAACACAAGATTTGGTTAGTTCGTGCGCCGAGCGCAGAAACTAAGCAGAAACTAAAAAGCACCCCCGGGATCGCTCTCAAGAACAAGCGGCTTTTAGAGGCGGCTAGAGGCGGCGCAGGTTAGGTCAGCGCATCGAAGCGGCTGCCGGGTTTTCCAGAATGTGCAATTATGCGGCTGCGGGCGTGTAACGGCAATATAGAGATGACACCCCTCTGCAAAGTTGACGTGACACTACCCGGGGTTCGAAGAGCCTCGGGGGTGCGCGGTGCCGGTGGTGTCGATGAGCAAGAAGGAA
>Ga0306925_10000173_pt1 | contig 39624 bp, 36 predicted proteins | sample flu12Cox44000176_FD_203755 | JGI IMG/M metagenome (GOLD analysis project Ga0306925, IMG submission 203755) | Lab enrichment of tropical soil microbial communities from Luquillo Experimental Forest, Puerto Rico - flux8day.12C.oxic.44.000.176 (v2)... | ecosystem: Environmental > Terrestrial >... | reverse complement strand
ATGAGTTTGCATCAGCCGGACTCCCTGACAGGGCAGGCTCACACCGAGCGTGCAGCTTCAATCGGCAACATGGAATGGGCGAAGGGACGCGCAACCGCCTCGCGCGGCGAGAAGCGACGCACGGCAGGTGAGGGAGACTGGGTGGCTTTTCTTCATCACCAACACGATACCCCCGGGGGCGCATACCGCGCAGACGCCATCGTGAGCGCCACGGCAGTGCCCGGTGACACACTACCGCGCGGCCTAGGCAGGCAGTGTCAGCGAAGGAGGGCGGCGCTTGTAGGAAAAGGACTACAGCGCGGGTACCGGTTCGACCGCTGCTGGGAGCGCCATGGCGGCTGAGCGCAGCCGGCCTGTGGAATCCTCCTGGAAAGCGGCCAGCCTCAACCTGTTACGCCCATTGCCGGAAGTGCCGTCTCAGCCTGGAGCCTCGCCCACTAATGGGCCAGAGAGAACACCTGTAGCGCTTCGCTGCCGCCGCCCGGGCTACGTGGTGACGCGCGCACGGCTATGTACTGATGACCATCCACGCCCCGATAACTGATCGGATCATCCAGACGATCTCCATCCACCCGGTGCTTCCACACGATGCGGCCCGTGCTCGCATCGAGCGCCTTGAGCCATCCGTCACTGGTCCCGTAGAAGACCAGGCCGCCCGCGGTAACCAGCGTCCGCGAGGAGATCGGCAATGCTTCGCGCACGCGCCAGATTACGCGCCGCTCGAGCGGGTCCCAGGCACGTAGTTCGGCTTGTGCGAGCCTCGCGGGTGGCGCGCCGGGGCCGGCCTCCGCGTCACCGGAGCTGACAAGGTAACTGACTGCATCTTTCAGGTGAGGTGAGACGAAGCGCACGCCGTGGCTGTCCACAAAACGCGGCAGGGGCAAATCGACGGGGGTGGTTGGGTCAGCGTGGTCATCCTGGGGCGCGGCTGGAAAAGTACGTGCTACGAGAGGCATCAATCCGCCAACATTGGCGGGTGTGATTTCCTCGAGCTTCGAGAAGCGTGTCGCGATCACCGCACGCACTGCGTGCACCGGCTGCGGTGGCGTTGCGGGTACCTCAGCCGTGATTTTTGCCGACATGCTCGGAGCGGCCAGCAGCAACGCGGCCAGCAAGGCGCGCAGCCAGTCCATGGCTCGATGATGAGATTCGCAAGTGCGTGGTGCCAAGGCGACGCTCCTTGCTGGATGTGCCGACAGCCGGCCGTGCCCCGCTCAGATCTGGCCCATCACCAACAACACCACCAGCACTACGACGACGAGGCCGACGGTGCCGCTCGGGTAGTAGCCCCAGCCCTGGCTGTATGGCCAGGCCGGCAGCGCCCCTATCAGTATCAACAGCAGAATGATCAGCAGGATGGTCAACATACTTCGCCTCCGGCGGCCTCAGCGACTGCTCTTCCGCCGCGGCACTCTGTTGCCCGCGCGGCGCGCCTCCGACAGACCAATCGCAATCGCCTGCTTGCGGCTTTTGACCCGCCTGCCGGAGCGGCCGCTCCTGCGCTTGCCGCGCTTCATTTCGTGCATCGCGCGTCGCACCTTTCTGCCGCTTGCGCGGCTGTACCTGCGCTTCGCCATGGCGGTGTCCTGTTGGTTGACGGCAGCGGGCCCGTCGAGCTGGCAGAGAGCCTAACTCGCAGCCTGGGCGGCAGCTGTAGGTGCGAGGTTGCAGGTACTGTCGGGCAGGGAAGCTATCCGTCTGACAGCGAGCACTGACATGTGCAACCAACGCTGATGCTTGGGTGATAGAGTCACCACAGCTGTGAGCTGCACGGAGCGCACATGGCGCACGGGGCGTCAGTCGCAGTATTCATCGGTCAATTGGTGATCTTGCTCGTCGGCGGGCGGCTCGGCGGCGAGCTGATGCAGCGGCTTGGTCAGCCGCCGGTCATCGGCCAGATAATCGCCGGCGTGCTGCTCGGCCCCTCCGCCCTCGGTGCGCTCGCGCCAGCGCTGTGGCACGGGCTGTTCCCCGCGGTTGCCCAGCAGCAGGCCATGCTGGATGCGGTCTCACAGCTCGGCATCCTGCTGCTGTTGCTCATCACCGGCATGGAGACCGACCTGTCGGTCTTCCGGAGTGCGCGGCGTCCGGCGGTCAGCGTATCGCTGAGCGGGGTCGCGGTGCCCTTCATTTGCGGATGCCTGCTCGGCGTGCTGCTGCCCTCGACGATGCTGCCGCATCCGGAGCGCTGGCTCATCACTACGCTGTTCCTCGGAACGGCCCTGTCGATCTCTTCGGTCAAGATCGTTGCCCTGGTGGTGCGCGATCTGGGATTCCTGCGACGCACGATCGGACAAGTGATCCTTGCTGCAGCGATACTCGATGACACCATCGGCTGGATCGTCATATCGGTGATCTTCGGCCTCGCGCTGCACGGTGCCATCGACTTCAGCAGCGTAATGCACAGCGTGCTCGGTGCGGCGCTATTTCTCACGCTCAGCCTCACCTTGGGGCGCCGCGTCGTGTTCAGCGTTTTGCGCTGGTCGAACGACACGCTCACCAGTGAGATGGCCAACATCACCACCATCATCGTGATCACCGGGTTGCTGGCGCTGCTCACCAACGCGCTCGGCGTGCACTTGGTACTCGGCGGGTTCATCGCCGGGCTGCTGCTCGGGCAATCGCCGATGCTCACCCGGCAGCTGAGCGCCCAGCTGCGCGGACTGATCATCGGTCTCTTCATGCCAGTGTTCTTCGCGCTCGTCGGCCTCACGATCGACCTCACGGCGCTCGCACGGGTGGACTTTCTGTGGCTGACACTCGCGCTCATCGCCCTCGCGAGTGTCGGCAAGTTCCTCGGCGCGTTCATCGGTGGGCGTATCGGCGGATTGACGGCCACGGAGTCGTTCGCGGTCGGCTGTGGCATGAATGCCCGGGGCTCCACCGAAGTCATCGTTGCCTCGATCGGTCTGCAGCTCGAGGCGCTCAACCTGCAGCTGTTCACGGCAATCGTGGCGATGGCGGTGGTGACCACCATGGCCATGCCGCCGATGTTGCGTTGGGCCTTCAGCCGTCTGCCGCTCACCGAGGAGGAACGCGCGCGACTCGAGCGCGAGGACTTCGAGGCGCGCGGCTTTCTGTCACACATCGACCGCCTGCTGGTGGCGGTGGACTCGAGCCCGAGCGGACGGCTTGCCTCTCAGCTCGCTGGGTTGCTTGCGGCTGCGCGGCGAACACCCACCACCGTGGTGCAACTGGCGGCGGAGCACGCCTCAGCGCCCGGCCAACCGTCGCGGCGGCCGGAAGAGCTGGTGAGAGCGGCGGCCGCGGCGGGAACTGCGGCGTCGGCTGGGGGCGGCGGATCGACGACAGTTCGGTCGGAGCCGGTCGATATCAGGGTGCGCGCCGCAACGCCCGACAGCCCGCAGGGCGCAATTGCCGATGAAGCCCACAAAGGCTACGGCTTGCTGCTCCTCGGCAGCGAACCCGCTACAGTGGGCGATGCGTTCGCCGCGGAAATTACCCGCACCCTCGCCGGGTTTCCCGGCGCGTTCGCGATTACCATCGCGCGCGGCGGGCATCGCAGGCACCCGGCGGGTCCGTTGCGCGTTTTGGTGACGGTCAGCGGGACGCCCAGCTCGCGTCAGGGAGCTGAGGTGGCGATCGCGCTGGCGCAGGGCTCGCGGGGCTCCGTTACCGCGTTGCACGTGGGCGCACAGCGCTCGAGAGTTCCACTATGGCGCCTGCGCTTCGGCGCGACTCTGGTACCGCGCGGCTATGCCGACGCGGTTATTCGTGAAGTCATGGCGATGGGGGAGCACTACGGCGTCGAGGTACGCGGTGAAATCCGCCACTCGGGGCTGGTGCGCGACGCGGTGCTGCGTGAGCTCGCGCGCGCTCCGCACGACCTGCTGGTGATGGGAGTGAGTCCGCGACCGGGCGCACAGCTTTTTCTCGGGGAATTGGCGGCAGAGATGCTGGCACGCGCCGAAAGCTCACTCCTGTTCGTGTGCGGAGAGCCGGTGCCGCCGGCGCCGGCCGGCTGACGCGGCTCGCGGTACGCGCTGGCGCGCGGCCGCAAGCTCGGCGCCGCTGGCGGCCGATACGCCGTAAGTCGATTCCCACAAGCGCTGGGCGTGGCTGAACGTTACGTCCCGTTCCGCAGCGCGGTAAAACCAGTTGAGGACCCCGAAGGCAGGATGCCAGATGAAAATTGCACAAGTTGCTCCGCTCTGCGAAGCAGTACCACCAAAGCTATATGGCGGCACCGAGATGGTGATCGCCCATCTGTGTGACGCACTGACCGAGCTGGGTCATGAGGTCACCTTGTTTGCGTCAGCCGAATCCTCGACCGAAGCCAGACTGGTCCCCATGCGCGACCACTCCCTGAGGCTGGATGCCGTGCCGCTCAAGTCCGACCTCGCCGCGCATCTGAGCATGCTCTACGAGGTGCGCGAGCTAAGCCAACGCTTCGACATCCTGCATTTCCACCTGGATCTGCTGCACTTTCCGCTGTTCGAGCACCTGGCACATCGCTGTGTGACGACTGTGCACTCACGCACCGACCTGAAGGACCTGCCCGGCGCCTATGCGCGCTGGCCTTACTATGGCCTAGTGTCGATCTCCGATCGCCAGCGCCACCCCTTGCCCGATGCGAACTGGCTGGCAACGGTTCCACATGGAATTTCCCCGGCCCGTTACTGGTGCAGTGGGCACGCCGATCGCGGCTACCTGGCGTTCCTCGGACGCATTGCCCCCGAGAAGGGGCCCGATGTGGCGATCCGTCTGGCGCGGGAGGCGCGCATCCCGCTGCGGATCGCCGCCAAGGTGGATGCCGTCGACCGCGTCTATTTCGAGTCCGTCATCCGGCCGCTGCTCGATGATCCGTTGATCGAGTTCATCGGCGAGATCGGCGCGGAGCAAAAGCCAGAGTTTCTCGCTAACGCGTTGGCGCTGCTCTTTCCGATACGCTGGCCCGAGCCCTTCGGCCTGGTCATGATCGAGGCTATGGCCTGCGGCACTCCGGTCATCGCCTGGGATCGCGGCTCGGTTCCCGAAGTCATCGAACCCGGCGTCACCGGCTTCGTTGTGCAGTCAGATCGCCAGGCGCTCGCGGCCATCAGGGAGGTCGAGCGACTCGACCGTCGCGCGGTGCGCGCAGCTTTCGAGCGGCGTTTCACGGCACGGCACATGGCAGGAGCCTACCTGGATGTCTACCAGACACTGCTCGCGGCGCCCCGTACCGTGGGGCGCGGGCGCCACGGCAGAGGGGCAACCTATGGCACACGAATGGGGCACTGACCGTGGACTTGCGCGCTTCACGCTCAAGGATGCCAACGCCTTCCTGCTCACCGACGCGCTGGGAGACATCGACTCTCCCGACAGCGGACTGTTCTGGGATGACACGCGCATGCTCTCGCGTCTGCAGCTGCAGGTTGCGGACAATCGCCCGTCGCTGCTCGGCGCGGCGGTTTCACAGGACAATGTCCTCTTTACCGCGCACCTCACCAACCGCCCGCTGCCTGCGCCCGGCGAGCATTCGATCCCCCAGGGCGTCATTCACCTCGAGCGCACCCGGTTTCTGTGGTCGGGCCAGCTTTATGAACGACTGAAGATCACCAATTTCAGCGGCCGCGATGCCCAACTGCCACTCGCGGTGCGTTTTGCCGCCGATTTCGCCGACATCTTCGAAGTCCAGGGGCACTTGCGCCAGCGGCGCGGCGAACCGCTCGCGCCCGAGGTACGCGTCGCTGCCGTACGTCTGGCGTACAGCGGTCTTGACCGGCCGCGTGCGGTGGAAATCCGATTTTCGGTCGCTCCGCTCGCTCTGTCGGGGGAGCAGGCGCAGCTGTGCATCGGCGTGCAGCGCGGACGGACGGCGGAGCTGTTCATCGAGATCGGCGCCGAGACTGCGGCGCGGCCCACCGCCGAGCGTTTCGAGGAAGCTCTGCGGGCCGCGAGTGCGGGAATGAAGGCGCGCACCGACGTCGGCGCGGCCATCATTGCTTCCGGGCGGCTGTTCGGACAGTGGCTCGATAAGTCGCGCGCAGATCTGGCGTTGCTGACAACCGAGTTGCCGACAGGGCCGTACCCCTACGCGGGTATTCCCTGGTTCGCCACGCCCTTTGGTCGCGACGCGATCATCACGGCCCTGCAGACCCTGTGGCTCAAGCCGCAACTCGCGGCGGGAGTGCTGCGCTTCCTGGCCTCCACGCAGGCGCACGAAACGAGCGCGTTCCGCGACTCCGAGCCCGGCAAGATCCTGCACGAAATGCGCCGCGGTGAGATGGCGGCAATGGAGGAGGTGCCATTCGGACAGTACTACGGCGGCGTCGACACGACACCACTGTTCATCATGCTGGCGGGGGCGTACGAGAGCAGCACCGGCGATACCGCCCTCATCGACACGCTGTGGCCAAATCTCGTGGCCGCGACCACCTGGATGGAGCGCCGCATGGACCAAAGCGCTAGCGGCTTCATCGACTATGCCAGCGCCATCGGCAGTGGACTCCTCAACCAGGGATGGAAGGACAGCCGCGACTCCATCTTCCATGCGGATGGCCGCTTTCCGCCGCCGCCGATCGCGGTGGTGGAAGTGCAGGGCTACGCCTACGCAGCCTTCAGGGTGATGGCGCGCCTCGCTGCCGCGCGCGCCGAGGGGGAGCTGAGTGTCGCCTGGACAACGCGCGCCCGTCGACTGCGGGCAGAGATCGAGCGGCGCTTCTGGATTCCGGAGCTGAATTTCTATGCGCTGGCGATCGATGGGGAGGGAAATCCCTGCTGCGTCCACGCCTCCAACGCCGGACATCTGCTGTATTGCGAGGTGCCGGGCCCGGAGCGCGGCGCCATCGTCGCCAATGCCTTGCTCGGTGAGCGCTTTGCCAGTGGCTGGGGCATCAGGACACTTGCCGAAGGAGAAGCGCGCTACAACCCGATGTCATATCACAATGGCACCGTATGGCCGCACGACACGGCCCTGTGCGCCGCCGGTATTGCTCGCTATGCGGGTCGCGTGGCCGTAATGGATGTTCTCAGCCAGATGTTCGAGGCGGCGACCCAGTTTGCGATGCGTTTGCCGGAGCTGTACTGCGGCTTTGCACGCACGCCCGGACAGGCACCGACGGCGTACCCCGTGGCCTGCATACCGCAAGCCTGGTCGTGCGGCTCAGTGTTCATGTTGCTGCAGGCATGTCTCGGGCTGGAGATTGATGGCGCGCGCAAGGAGGTGCGCATCGAGAAGCCGTCGCTGCCGATCGGCATCGAAGCGATTCGAGTGAGTGATATCGCGGTGGGCGATGCACGTATCGACCTGTGCTTCGAGCGTGTGCAGCAGCAGGTCATCGTCGCACCGGCCTGCCACTCCGGTAGCGGCGTGCAGGTGTACGTTCACCTCTAGCGGCGGCGCCCGGCGCCCTCCAGCTCTCCTACAGCGCCACGCGGTCGCGGACTACTGGAGCCACCCGCCGGCTGCGCCAGTATCCGACTCCCATTTTGATTGATCAGCAGCGAGGAATTTGTCATGCCTACCGCCAGTGGACACACCAAGGCGATCCGCGCGAAAAAGGTCATCGGCACCAACGTGAAGGATCCCTCCGGGAAGAAGATCGGTGAGGTCGAGGACGTGATGTTAGACAAGGAGTCCAACAACATCATGTTCGCCGTAGTGGGTTTCGGAGGGTTTCTCGGGGTCGCCGAGAAATATCATCCGATTCCCTGGTCGGCGCTCGAATTCAACGAGGGTGAAGATGCCTATGTCGTGAACTACACGAAGGAGCAGTTGCAGGGCGCGCCGTCAGCGTCGATTGACGAGCTCACCCGCGGGGACGGCGGCCTGTTCCGCGAGCGCACCTACAGCTATTACCGCGAGCCGCGTTACTGGGAATCGGCCAAGTAAGCGCGCTCGCCGTCGAGAGAGCCGTAACCATACCGCGCAGTCCCGGCGCGGCGAGCGTTGTTGATGGACGCGCGCCGTGGCCGGGATCTGCAATGTGGACCACCACGCGCTGGTCACGAGTGGTGGAGGCTGAACCTCGAGGACCAGGTCTGCTGCGCGCGGCCGCCTGCCGGACTCAGGAAGCGCACTACTGCGGCGCCGTTCTGGCTGCGCGCAGCGGCCACTTTGGTCGCGACAAGGACGGGTAAAGCCACCACCATTCCGGCAATGCCCCACATCCATGCTCCGAGCCAGAGAGCAACCAGTACCACGATGGGATTGAGGTCGAGACGACGCCCCACGAATACAGGTTCGATGATGTGGCCTTCGATGGCGGCCAGCAGCAGGAAACTCGAACCTGCCAGGAGTGTCTTGCTGATTCCGTCGAAGGAGACGAATGCAACCACTGTCAGGATGACGAAGGTCGTGGCACATCCCAGGTAAGGGATAAAATTCAGCACCGCCGCAAGTGCGCCCCATAACATGGGATTCGGCATGCCGAGCGACCACATCAGGAGCGCGGTCGCTGTGCCGAAGAGCAGATTGAGCACCGCAAGGGTGCCGTAGTAGCGGCCGAGCTCCACGCGGATAGCATCGATCACGCGCAACGCCTGCACGGGCCGGCCCTCGCTGGCAATCGGCGCGGTCATTCGTGCGAGTGTCGGCGGCCCGGCGGCCAGCAGCAGCAACGTTAGCGCCGCTCCCATGAGGAAAGCGGCGGCCGCGCCGCTCGTGCTCTCTACCACATCCATGGCGGACAACCAGCTGGCCGGTGGGGCAGGGGACGGTGCGGTGCCTGGCGGGTCGCCCGCGCCTGCGAGCGCACTGGCTCGCCTGGCAAGGGCATCGATGCGCCGCACCACGGACTGCGCAGAGCGCGTCTTGTGCTCGATGGTGCGCAGCACGCTTGGCGCACTTTCGATCCATTGGCGTGCCGGCGTCCACACCGCATGGAGTACTCCGCCCATTGCCACACCGATGATCAGCAGCAACACCAGCGCGCTCACGCCGCGGGGGATGCGGTAGCGTCGCAGAGTCTCGACGATGCCGGACAGTACCAACGCAATCAGCACGGCGAGCACGACGGGAATCAGCAGATCCCGGCCGAGGCGTAACGCCGCGAACCCAACACATATCGCGACGATCCACAGCGGACGGGCCAGGTAGCGGCCCGCGCGTCGGCGGACTACGGCAGCGGACGGAGATTGGGAAACGCGCTCGGCATTCGCCGCCCGGGAAGGTTCGGGCTGAACGTCAACGGTCGACTGCGGAACGGCATTCAACGAGGGTCTCAACGATGCTCTCCCTGAGGCACTGACGGTTCGCTTTGAATACTGTCGAATGGAAGCGTATCTGCACCGTCAGCACGGCGCGCCTTCTCGTGTCGGAACCATTCACCGGCGTGAGCGCAGAGTTGTGTAGGAAAGCGCCGACTTCTGGGTCGGGCTTCAGCCGACGCTCGGTCACGTTCTGCGCTGTCAGCCGCAGCGCCGCGCGCTGGGTAGGTTACGGCGCATCGTTCGAAGTGCGAGAAAACGTCAGGCGTCGCCGGGAGCTGCCCCTACTCGGTCCGACGCACCTACAGTCTCGGGGGCGGGGACGGTGTTTCCGGCAGATTTCCAGTTTCCCCGGACGGGCGGTGACCTCAAGGACGAGGGCGGCGGCCACGGGATGGCCGGGAATCGGAGCTGCGGCGCTCAGGACGAGCACAAGGACTCAGGTTTCGAAGAGATTCCGCCGGATCCACCTTCGTCGTTCCCGAGACTGTTTTTCTTTTTCGCACTCAGCCGCGGATCCGGCCGGACCCCAGCAGCTCCCGCAGCGCAATCGGCCCCGCCATCTTGTCCAGACAGTCATCGAAGCCTGCCTCGCGCGCCAGCTCACGCGTCACGGCATCCAGCGCCGTGCCGCTCAGCATCACGAGGTAGATGGCCGCTCCGACACGTGTCCGGATCGCCTGCGCCAGGCGATAGCCGTTCATGCGCGGCAGGTGAATATCGATCAGTGCCACATCAGGTTTGCTTCCCGTCACAGCGGTGAGTGCCTGCTCCGCATCGGCCGCCTCCAGCACGGAATAACCGAGTACTGCGAGCGCCTCGCTGTACGCCCGGCGTGCTTCCGGATTGTCTTCGACGATCAGAATGCGTTTAGAGCTCACCGGATCCGCCGCGGGCTGCCGCTCGCGATCCGTTCGCCCGGGCAGCAATGGCTCCGGCTGCGCTTCAGCCTGCGCTTTCTCGCCGGCAAACTTCATAACGAGCTCGAACTCATCTTCACGCTCCTGCCGCGCGTCGAGGCCCCCACCTTGCAGTGCCATGATGCACCGTGCCGTGCGCAGGGCCATGCGTCCATCGCCGCCGCGATAACTGGCAAACCACTGTTCGCTCGGCACACAGTCAGGAGTGAGCCGGCCGCGGACGCGCACCTGCGGCTGCGTTGCGGTTCCCACCACCTGCACCTCCAATGGCCGGTCTTGCGCTGCGATTGCGGCTGCATGCTGCAGTACGGCTACGAGAGCCTGGACTGACAGCGCCTGATCGGCTAGCGCCGTGGCAGCCGACTGACCGGCCACAACGTTGTACCTGGCGGCCGCGCCGAGCGCGTCCCGCGCGCTCTGCAGGAGCTCCGCCAGCCGGACGGGGCGCCGTTGGAGCGGCAAGCTTCCGTCTTCGCATTGCTCAGCAAGCAGGAACGCATCGAGGACGGTCAGCGCGCGGCGCAGTCCGCGTTCGACTCTCTCCGCCAGCAGCCGACTCGCTTCAGGGTCGAACTTGCGCAATCGCGCCAGATCGGCCGAGGAGGCGAGGGGACTGAGCGCATCCCGCAACTCGTGTGCCAGCTCCCGCATCAGGGAGGGGCCGCTTTTGGCTCGCGTTCGTTTGGAATCCAACATGTGTTACATCGAGACTCGCCGACGTTCCCGCCGGTGCAGGAGTGCATTTCAGCGCCTTCGAGCAGACGGCGCCACGACTTCCATGTTGTAGGAAACGACCTACACCAGTCTACCGGCAGCCGACAACATCCGTCTCGGCGAGCCGATCGCTGTGCCGCGCCGTGCATGGCAGTTAGCTTGTGCGACCGAAAAGGCGGCGCAACTCCACCTTGGCGCGCTCGAGGATGTCACGACGCTCCGGCGCGAGACGACGGCCGGACCGGTTGATGTGAAAGTTGAGCATCGACCTCATCGCCTGCTGCGAGTCGCGGAGCGTTTTCGGCAGCATCACGTTCTTTGAGGCCGGGCAAAGGGCGAGTGTGCCACCGTCAGGGCGCTGTTTTCCGGGCGAGCGTTTGCAGGAGACTCTCGACGGTCTCCGCCGAGATCGGTTTCACCAGGTGTTGATCGAAGCCTGCGACTACGGCGCGCTGCCGGTCCTGCTCCTGACCCCAGCCAGTCACGGCGACCAGCACGGCGTTGCGCCCCCAGGGCGTGGCGCGGACTTGCTCGGCGAGCACGTAGCCATCGATATCCGGAAGCCCTATGTCCAACAGCAACGCGTGCGGACGGAACGCTCGCGCGAGCTCGAGCGCCTGCCTCGCGGTGTAGGCGGTCTGCACGTGATGTCCCGAAGCTTCGAGCAGCATGGCGCAGGTGTCGGCGGCGTCCCGGTTGTCATCCACAACGAGAATCTTGAGACCGGCGTCGGCTGAGATCTGGTCTGCCTCAACCGCCGCATCGACCGCATCCGGAACGGCAGCGCCCAACGGCAGTCGTACGATGAATTCGCTTCCCTGACCCGCGCCCGCGCTGTGGGCTTCGACGCTGCCACCGTGGAGTGCCACGAGGCCACGGACCAGCGACAGGCCCACACCGAGCCCGCCTTCGGCACGCCCGAGCGCCGCGCGCGACTGGAAGAACATGTTGAATACCTGCGGCAGCAAGTCCTGCGGGATACCAATACCGTCATCACTCACGGATACGACGACGCTCGCACCCTCCTGCGCGGCCCGCAACTGAATATGTCCGCCCGGGTCGGTGTACTTGGCGGCATTGATGAGCAGATTGGAAAAAACCTGAGCCAGACGCACCACATCGGCCTCGAGTTGTACTGCCCGGGTCGGAAGATCGAGCGCGAGCGTGTGTTGCTTTTCATCCAGCATGGGACGGGCGGTCTCGATCGACGCACCAATGACGGAGGTGAGCTCGGCCCGGGTCTTCTTCAGCTCGAGTCTGCCTCGGGTGATGCGCGAGACGTCGAGCAGATCATCTAGCAGGCGACTCATGTGAGTCACCTGCCGCTCGATGATTTCTTCCGCCTGTCTGGTTTGTCCGGGCGTGCGCCCCGGTTTCTTGTTCGCCCCGAGCGCGTAGCGGATCGGCGCGAGCGGATTGCGCAGTTCGTGCGCCAGCAGCGCCAGGAACTCGTCCTTGCGACGATCGGCGAGGCGCAGGGCTTCTTCGCTCTGCCGCAGCTTCTGCTCCGCCAGCTTACGCTCGGAGATGTCCCGCGCGACCTTGGAGGCGGCAATGACCGTGCCGTCGGCGGCGCGGATCGGGGAGACCGTGAGGGAGATCGCGATCCGCCTGCCATCTTTGGAGACGCGCACCGTGTCGAAGTGATCGATGCGCTCGCCACGCCTCAGCTTGGAGAGGATCTGCTGCTCTTCGGCGTGGAGCCCTGGCGGGATGATGATGGTGATTGGCTTGCCGATGACCTCGTGCGCTTCGTAACCGAAGATCCGCACAGCACCGCGGTTCCAGGAGAGGATGCGTCCCTCGAGCGTCTTGCTGACGATCGCGTCGTCCGATGAGTCGACGATCGCGGCAAGCAGCGCGCGCTGATGGAAAGACTCGAGGTGATCACCCGGTTCCGAGGGCGATGCAGGCGTGGACTTGTCCGTAGAGTCGGGGAGCTTGCTCCCCGGTTTCCGGCGCCTCGCTTTGAAAGACCGATCGACTGACACGTGCGTTCTCTGGAATAGATTACTCCAGAGTATAAGGCACGCTGCCCGCTGCCGCGGTCAAGCACATGGGAGACCACGAGCCGGGCGGGGTGCCGCTGAGCGCGGCAGCGACATCGACGCTTGGTGAGGAGGCTTGGTGAGCTAGGGGGATCTGCGCAGACTGCGGACGCGCCGCCCGGCGCGCACACGGGTGAATTCCGCGCCGAAATAGAAAATCATCGCAGAGTAGTAGACCCAGAGAATCACCACGACGAGCGAGCCCGCCGCGCCGTAGGCTGATCCCACCGCGGTCTTCCCCAGGTACAGCCCGAGCAGGGCCTTGCCGGCCGTGAAGAGGAGCGCCGTCGCCAGCGCGCCCGACCACACATCCCTCCAGCGCAGCTTCACGTCCGGGACGTATTTCAGGATGAGGGCGATCAGCACGAAGATACCCGCAAAGGACACGAGGGCATTGGTCGCGACGAGCAGTGTTGTCGGCAGGGCGAGGTGGGTGCTGAATAAATGGCCGAACGCCGCCAGCGCGGCGCTGAATACCAGGGAGACGAGCAGCAGAAATCCGAATCCCAGAACCAACGCAAAGGAAACCAGTCGGGACTTGATTATGGTCAGCATGCCGGCGCTATCGAGCGGCTTCACCTCCCATATCTTGTTCAATGCGGACTGCAGCTCGCCGAAAACGCTCGAGGCTCCGGCGATGAGGATGATGACCCCAATCACGGACGCGACGCCCCCCGCATGGGGTTCCCTGCCATGCCGGATGACGGTCTGAACAGTGTGCGCGCCGTCGCTGCCCATGAGGTCACGCACCTCATCGACCAGAGCCGCCTGCGCCGCCGATTGTCCGAACGCCAGTGAGGTGATCGCAATAGTCAGGACAACCAGCGGTGCGAGCGACAGCAGGCTGTAGAGCGAGAGCGAAGCCGCGAGCCGTGGTCCTTCATGCTCGAGCCAACTGCTCGCCGTCTGCTTCAGTTCATGCCAGTAGCGGTGCGGCACTCGGGCCAGAGCTTCGGCGCTGCGGATCCCATGGAGCCCAATCACCATTTTGTAAAGACCTCGCGCTGCTGCAGAGGTTTGCGTGCGTTTGCGTAGGCCGGTGCTTACAAGCCTTACCGTGTCATGCCGATCGCACCGCTGGAGGCTCCGGAGCACATTGGCAACACGTTCACGTGCTGAGCGGCGTCGTCCTCGCAAGGAGGCATCATGCTTCAGTGGGCGGTGACTTTCTTCGTCATTGCGATCATCGCCGCAGTGCTGGGTTTCAGTGGAATCGCGGCCAGCGCTGCGGGCATTGCCAAGATCCTGTTCGTCATCTTTCTCGTGGTCGCCATCATTACGTTCTTCGTGGGTCGCGGGCGGGTACCGCCTGCGTAATCCGAAAGGAGGCAACATCTCATGTTCGCTCGCAGTTCAAGTCGAAGGTCCCAGGTCCGCAGGGCGGCCAGAGTTCTCAACGAACAACCGGTTCAGGTGGCGAGCGAGGAGCTACGGATTCTGATCTCCCGGGTGGAAGATCTGCTCGCGCGGCTCGCTGCAGCGACCGATCCGGAACTGAAGCGGCTGCGACAGCAGGCTGAACTGGCGTTGTCAAACGCCAGGGCTGCGATGGCCAACGGCGGGGCGCAGCTTGCAGATCAGGTACGCGACATCGCAGAGCAGGGCGGGCGCTACGTGCGCAGGCGTCCCTGGACATCACTCGGTCTGGTCGCGCTCGGCATGCTGGCGCTCGGTCTGTTGACCGGCCGCTCAGTGATGAGTGACTGAGCCAGGCATCGATTGTCACCCGGCGGCGGCGTGGGTTGCACCACCCCGCCTGTGTACCTCTTCGCCCTCAGGCGGGTCAGCTGGCGACTGAAATGCTCCGCCGCGCTTCCGCCGTGCCACGGTGCACAATGCGCGGAGCGGCGTGACCCGTGTCTGGCCTGGACCGCACCGTCTCGAGGATCGAAGACTATGCCCTGGTCGGCGACTGCGAGACGACCGCGCTGGTCTCGCGCGGCGGTTCGATCGATTGGTTGTGCTGGCCGAGGTTCGACAGCGGTGCCTGCTGTGCCGCATTGCTGGGTCGACCGGAGAATGGCCGCTGGTTGATGGCGCCCGTGGGCACCGCCACCATCAAACGACGCTACCGGCCCGACACGCTCATACTCGAGACTGAATTTAAGACCGACGAGGGGGTCGCGACTCTCATCGACTTCATGCCGATGCGCTCGTCCGACTCGCATGTCATTCGTCTGGTGGTCGGGCGGCGCGGCAACACGGCCATGCGCACCGAGCTGGTGCTGCGTTTCGACTACGGCCTGCTGACACCGTGGGCCACCCGGCTCAAGGATGGACGGCACAGCTTCATCGCAGGCCCCGACAGGGTGATTCTCAGCAGCCAGGTACCGCTGCGCGGGGAAGATCTGAAGACGGTCGGGGAGTTCCGGGTACGCGCGGGTCAAACAGTCAGCTTCGTGCTGAGCTACTGTCCCTCGTTCCGGTCGCTACCGGCGCCACTCGATGCCGCGGCCGCCCTGCGCGCCACCACGAGCTTCTGGCGACGCTGGATCAAACAGTCCTCCGCTGCCGGCGAGTTCACCGACGCGGTGCGCCGCTCGCTCATCACGCTCAAGGCGCTGACCTACCGTCCAACGGGCGGAATCCTGGCAGCCGCCACGACCTCGCTTCCTGAGCAGATCGGCGGCGTGCGCAACTGGGACTACCGCTACTGTTGGCTGCGTGATGCCACCTTCACCCTCCAGGCCATGATTAACAGCGGCTTCCACCTCGAGGCCCAGCAGTGGCGCGAGTGGTTGCTGCGGGCAGTTGCCGGAGATCCGGCTCGCATGCAGATCCTGTACGGGATCGCGGGTGAGCGCCTGCTGCCTGAGTGGGAGATCCCGTGGCTGCCTGGCTATCAGGACTCAGCGCCGGTGCGCATCGGCAATGCCGCCGCCGAGCAGCTGCAGCTGGATGTTTACGGGGAGATCATGGACGTTTTCCACCAGGCTCGGCACGCGAAGCTGGCCGCCAGCGATGCGGGGTGGCAGTTGCAGCTTGCGCTCGTCGATCATCTGCAGCGGATCTGGAACCGGCCTGATCGCGGCATGTGGGAGGTGCGCGGTAAGTCGCAGCACTTCACGGTTTCCAAGGTGATGGCCTGGGTGGCACTCGACCGCATGATTTGCTCCGCGGAGGAATTCGGTCTTGCGGGCCCCTTGCGCCGGTGGCGCAGCTTGCGTCGGCATATTCACCAGCAGGTCTGCCGGCGCGGGTTCAGCCGCAGGCTCGGCAGTTTCGTCCGCAGCTACGGCTCCCGGCATCTCGATGCGAGCCTGCTGCTGCTGCCGCTGGTGGGTTTTTTGCGGCCCGGCGATCCGCGCATCCGCGGCACCGTCGCGGCGATCGAGCGTCATCTGACAGATGATGGCTTGGTGAGGCGTTACGACACGAATGCCTCCGGCGACGGCCTGCCACCGGGTGAAGGAGTATTTCTCCCCTGCAGTTTCTGGCTGGCCGACAACTGGGTGCTGCTCAACCGTCGCAAGGATGCGCGCCGGCTGTTCGAGCGGCTGCTCGCGTTGCGCAACGATGTGGGATTGCTCGCCGAGGAATACGACCCGCGCGCGGGCCGCCTGGTAGGCAATTTTCCGCAATCCTTCTCGCACATTGCTCTCATCAACACCGCGTACAACCTAACGCGCGAGCACGGGCCCGCACGGCAGCGCGCCTCGGGAAGTCTTGCGAAGCGGGCCACAGGCGTGCGCCGGCGCAGCTGAGGCTCCCCGTCATCGCGCCGATGATAAGGCTCAGGAGCGCCCGCCGATTTCGTCAATGTGATTCAGCAGGTCCGCCGGATCCTCGTACACGCGAATGGCACCGGCGCGCTCGAGCTCGTCCTGGCCGTAGCCCCCCGACAGCAGACCAACACCCAGTCCGCGTGCTCGCCTCGCCGCGAGCATGTCCCAGATACTGTCGCCAACTATCACTGCCGACTCGATATCGGTGCCCAGCCGTAGCGCCGCCGTGCTGAACAGATCCGGGTCCGGCTTGGCGCGCCGAACATCATCCCGCGTAACGACAACCGTGCTTGCCGCATCGAGTCCCAGCTGGTCGAGGTTGTATTTCGCTGTCGGCATGCGCCCGCTGGTCGCGATTGCCCAGCGTATGCCGACCCCTGTCAGATGCTCGAGCAGCCGGCACGCGCCGGGGAGTGGGCGCACCCATTTCATCATGCGGATGTAGGCCTCCGCGTGGCTTGCCTGCAACTGTTCGAGGAGGGCAGGGGTCACCTCGCGCTGGATTTCGCGCAGCAGCATTTCGGTGAAGAGTCCGCCGCTCATGCCGATGCGTCGATGAATGCGCCACACCGAGAGCTCGATGCCGGCGGCCTGCAAAGCCTGCTGCCAGGCGGCGACATGCTGGTAAACACTGTCTATAAGGGTTCCATCCAGGTCGAAGAGAAAGCTGACGCCGCGATCACTCATGGTGCGCTCCAGGGGATGCGTGCCAAGTATGTCGCAACCGCAGCGGCTTCGGCGTGCCTGGGACGGCGCGCTAGTCTGTCAGGCGGTGAGCGCAGCAGCCAGCGCTCTCAACGGGGCGCCTGATGGTCTACAGGGTCACCTCGGCGTTGCGCTGACGGTGCTCTTCGTCAGGGGACCGCTGACCCTTGCGATGGCCGGCGGATGGAGGCGGAACCGGGACACACTTGACCACCAGCCTCATGTCGTCCTCGATGTCCGAATGATTCAGGTACAGGTCCAGCAGCGCCGATGCCCGGTGCTTACACTGTTCAAGATCGGCGATCTTGAATGTCTTGACATCGATCAGCTCATTGTTCTGGTAGACATAGAGCGTCGGCGTGTAGCCGGCTGGATCGAGGGTTGCGGCCCGCACCGCGGGCGTGCTGGCAACGCAAATGGCGGCGGTGACCACAGCGAGAACCGGTAGCAAACGCGAGCTACGGGTTCGATGCAGCCGGTCTCCGGCGCGGATTATTGGTGTTGTCATGGATCCCCTCGAGCACGCGCTGCAGGCGTGCGTCACTCCGATTGACGGATGTTCTGATTCTATTCGCGAGCGTTGCGCTCCCGACAATTGGACTTTGGTATTACGTTCCCCGCGTTGAGTAGTATGGACTCAACTCCGGCGCTTAGCCGAAGTTTGTGGCTGCACGGTTGGCGATTGTTCGGTTATGTCAGAGTGAGTTATGTCTCATGTATCCCAACTTGAGCGCGGCCGTATGCTCGGACAGTCTGGCTTTGGTTCGCGCCCAGAGTGGCCTATAGATAAGGTATCCCGCCAACTTTGGACGAGTGCGTGGCCAGGGCCAGAGTAGAGATCCAGTTCTCTGCCCCGTCCGTGGTCAAACCAGGCAGCGCCCCAACAGATCAGCTTCCAGCAGCCACTCGAGTGTCGTCCGACGCGTGTCGATTTCCTCGAGCGCTGCGACTAACAGTGTCGCATCGTGCTCCGATGTGAGCGCCGTCCCGATGGGTGACCTCTGGTAGCGAGGCACCACGGTTTCGGTGGCGGCGGAGAGAGCGGGCGCGCGTATCACCGACCACGCCTGCGATTCAGGGACGATTATTACGCACATATGTGGAATCCTTTACCTGCTCAGCCCGACTCCAGGAACGGGCAGGACTGCTCAACCGGCAATGCAATGCCCATGCCACGAATGACGTTCCGCGAAGCACACCAAAGGGTTAGCCCTGGCCCACGAGCGCTGGCGACCGCGCACAGATTGGGATGCCGCCCTGTTTTCGAGCGGGTCCTCAGATCAGGCGCACGCGCATGGTGCAGCGTGGTGGACAGATATCATGGGTTGATGACCTCGGTATTGCCCATAGGTTTCACCCGCACAGTCCGAGCCATTGCTAGGTTACCAATAGTTCCGTCGGCGCTCGCATAGACCTCGTGCCCATCGAGGTAGGTCGATAACACGCGCGTTTCGTGCAGCTGGGCTGGTTCGATCGCGAACACGTCCCGGTCCACCACGATGAAGTCCGCGCGCTTACCCACCTCGAGGCTGCCGGTGGTGCGCTCCTGCTTGAGGGCGAACGCCGCATGGATCGTGTAGGCATCGACGGCGTCCTGGATGCCAATCGCCTGCTCCGGGAGCAGGGGTGGCTTCCCGGGCGCCTCGGCTCGAGTAATGGCGTGCTCCATGGCTTCGAATGCGTTGAAGCTGCTCACGCCCCAGTCGCTGCCGCCAGCGATGACCGCGCCGGCATCCCGCAGCGAGCGGGCCGCATAGAGATAGCGCGACCGTTCGGGACCTAGATACTTCACCGTGGCACGGTCGATGTAGTCGTCGCGCTCGGCCCAGAGCAACTGCAGGTTGGCGATAACAGCGAGTTGTCTGAAGCGCGGAAAGTCTGCCGGGTTAATCAGCTCGAGGTGAGCGATCTGATCACGGCTGTCCAGGTCACCGTTGTGCAGCCGCGAGAAGGCGAATGCGTCGAGTGCCGACCGTACCGCGCGATCACCGATGGCATGGATGTGCACGGTGAGTCCCGCTGCATTGGCGAGACTCACGATCTGATTGAGGTTCTCCTGTGTGAAGTACGAAGGCCCGAGATTGTGAGTCGGCTTGCCGTGGGCATCGAGGTAAGGCTCGAGCAGTGCCGCGGTCTGCGATGGGTATTCGATGACGCCGTCCGCGAAGATCTTCACGGCGTCGGCGCGCAGGGAATCGGGAGCAATCGCCCATCGATCGCGAAAATGCACCGCTTGATCGATCAGCCTCTGCGGGGACTCGTGCAGATCTGCAAGCCGGAACGACCCCCTCACCCGCATGTTGAGCCGGTGCTCGTCGTACAGCCACTTGTAAATCTGCATGACGTGCTCGTCAACGTCGGCATCCTGGACCGAGGTGATACCGGTTGCGCGCATGGCATCGAAAGCCCTTGCCAGCCGCGCGGACTCGAGGTCGAGACCCGCTGCCGGCATCGCGGCGAACAGGATATCGGTAGCGTTGTCCCGCAACGTGCCGGTGGGTCGACCGCTCGGGTCCCGTTCGATCCTTCCCCCGGCGGGATCAGGGGTTGCGGCATTGATGTGCGCGGCGCGCAGCGCCGCCGAGTTCGCCCAGGCGCTATGCCCGTCCGCTCCGCTCAGGACCATCGGTCGATGGCGGACGATGGAATCAAGCAGCGCGCGCGTCAGCATCAGTCCCGATGGGTTGACCTGAATGACCTCGAACCACTGCGAAGGAGCACCTGGGTTGTCCCGGAGACATTGCATCAGGTGTGTCTTGATCGCCTTCGGCCCCATCATTCGGTCGTGAAGACTGCACTTGTCGAGATCCTGTGCGCTCTGCGCCGGATGGGTGTGCGCGTCGATTATTCCCGGCAGCACGGTGCGACCGTGCAGATCGATGGTCCGGGTCTGGGCCCCTACCATAGCTGCAATGGTCTCGTCGGAACCTATGGCGACTACACTGTTCCCGCGCAGCGCCATCGCCCGTACGACGGTACGTTGTGCATCCTCGGTGTGAATGTAACCGTGCAGCAGCGCAATATCAGGAGGTGCATCGCCCGCGGATGCGATACCCGCAGCGGTCATCATGATGAGGGCCGCTGACAGCTTCATCGGTCGGGATGCTCGCGATTGCGCAGCGAGTGCTGGATCGGTGGCGTGGTGCTCACGTGTACGAAAGATATTCTGGAACTGCAGCCGATGTCGAGGTTTGAAGTTGACTGACCGGAAAAAAGGCTTGCCAGACACAAGGGGTACCTTGCCGAAACGCCGGCTGGGCACCCCGCGGGTCTTCGCGCCGACCAGCGAAGAGGATTGGCGGCATGCTGCGCTCCTGATAGCGGAGCTCAAGGAATGGGATGCGCAGCAGTCGCAGGCCCTCGGCTTCGAGCCTGGCGAAGTGATGAGTGTCTTCTACCCTGACGACATAGTAGACATCCGGCGCTACAGCGTATCGCCGTTGGGCTGCTTGCTGCTTGCGATGGATGGCAAGGTGGCGCTCGGCTGCGCCGCGTTTCGCAGACTAACTTCCGACGCTTGCGAGGCCTATGATGTGTATGTGCGCCCAACCTGCCGGCGCCGGGGGATCGGGTCGATACTGCTGCGGCGACTCATGCACGATGCGAGGACATACGGTTACCGCACCATGTGCCTGGAAACCGCCACATTCATGCGCGCGGCGCACAAACTCTATGAATTGCTTCACTTCCGGATCCGCGCACCTTATCGAAGCATTCCCGCGCGGCATGCAAAAGCCACCATGTGGATGGAATGCAACCTCGATCACACGCCGTAGCGGAACATGTAAAGGCGTCGCAGATGCTGCAGATACAACAGCCGCTGCTTCAGATTCAGCTTGCTCTCTCCGAACTTCCGCTGATCGAAGTGTATCGGTACCTCAACCACACGCTGGCAGCGGCATTTCACGATGAGTTCCAGGCCGATCTTGTAGCCAATAGGAGAGAAGTCCCGACCCGACGCGTAAGTGGCACGTGAGAGCGCGAAAAACCCTGACATTGGATCGCGGATACTCGTGAGCGGGCGTGCCAGCACCGTGGCGATGCGGCTATTCAGCCAACGCAATACTCCCGAATCGCCGGCCGTCGTGCCGCCCGGCACATAACGCGATCCGACGACCAGATCCGCCCCCTCCTGCAACCTCTGCAGCATCACCGGAATCGCTTCGGGCGGATGGCTGAGATCCGCGTCCATGCAAACGAGCACATCACCTGTTGCCTGACGAAAGCCCTCCAGCACTGCGGAGCTCAAACCTCTGTCATCTGTGCGGACGATCAGCCGCAGCCACGTTTCAATGCGAGATGTGATCAGTTCGACAGTGCCGTCCCGACTGTCGTCATCGACGATCAACAGCTCGATATCCTGCGCGTTCCGGTCCCTAACCTTCGCGATGCGCTCCATGAGGTGCGGCAGGTTCTCGGCTTCCCTGTACGTCGGTACTATTATGCTGATGCGTGGTTGCAGCACGGCTGTGATCTTGCATTGATGCAGATATCATGGGAAGCCATGACAGCAGCGTTGCGTGACTGAGCCCACGGCACCCGGAGCAGAAATGCTGGCAGACTCAGTGCATCGCGCAATCCTCCTGATGGCCGCACTCGCGCTCGCCGGGGATGCCCTTGGCGCTGACAATTCAGGTCGGTCCTGGCCGACTGGCGGCTGGCAACGCGGAACGCCGGCTGGGGTGGGACTCGATGAGACCGTTCTCGCCGCTATCGATAAGGACCTCGCGAGCAGCAAGTACAGCCTGGTCGACAGTTTTCAGGTGTTTCGCTGCGGCGCCGAGGTGTACAGCCGCAAGTACGATCACGACTACGGGAAGCTCTACTCGAAAGAGGCGAGAACCAAGGGTCCCCTGAACGCACGACTCACCGGGCGTTACAACTATTACGACCCGGACTGGCATCCCTACTATCACGGCACCGATCTGCACACCATGCAGTCCGTCAGCAAGACCGTGACTTCCGCGATCATCGGGGTTGCGATCACACGCGGAGACTTCAAGGCCGCCCTGGACAGACCGGTGCTTGGCTATTTTGACCTGGCCAAGGTGAAGAACGTGGATGACCGCAAGCGTCGCATGACGCTGCAGAACATCCTCACGATGACCACCGGGCTCGACTGGAACGAGGACGTCCCCTACGACGATCCGCGCAGCGATTCGAGCCTGATGGAGGCGACCGACGATTGGGTGCAGTACGTGATCGACAAGCCGATGGCCCACGACCCAGGCACCGTTTTCAACTACAGCAGCGGTGCTACCGAGCTGTTGGCCTACATATTCAAGAAGGAGACCGGCCAGGATATCGACGCCTACGGCGAGAAGTATCTGTTCGCGCCGCTCGGGATGAGGCACGAGTGGAAGCGCACCTATCTCGGCGTGGTCGATACCGAAGGTGGCCTTTATCTCAATGGGGCCGATCTGGCCAAAATCGGCTACCTGTATCTAAATGACGGCGTCTGGGACGCTCAACGCCTCATCTCTTCTGCATGGGTGCAGCACTCACTGACGCCGGCGGTGGATACCGGCTGGCAGAGTCTCAAGTATGGATTCAAGTGGTGGCTGCAACCGATCAAGGCGGCAAGGAATACATATGGCACGCTATCGGTTTCGGTGGGCAGCGCCTGATGGTCTTCCCGTCCACGGGGCTGATCGCGACCTTCACTGGCTGGGACATCGTCAAGGATATCCCGTTCGAGACCGAGCTGGCGGAGCGCCTGCTGCCCGCGGTGCGGTCCGCGGCGTGCAGCGATTCCACGCGCTGAAGCCGGCCTGGGTTCTCGAGAAGCGCGGGTCGCTATGGAACGATCGCCATAGCGACCCGCATGCACGTGGGTGCCCGACTACGGGCCTCGACCCGTTATCGGCTCAGAACCTGTAGAGCGCGGTCAATCCGTAGGTCCGCGGCGGCAACCCGCGCCCGAAGTAGTTGGTATCGAAATTGACCTCCTGGCCGGTCGCCGACACGTAGCCGTTGCCAGCGGTCGTTGCCAGATCGCGCGAGACGAAGATCGGAGTGTGATAGTTGAGCGCGTTGTGAACGAACAGTGACAGGTCGAGCCCGCCGAAGCGCAGTCCGGCGCGCATGTCGAGGATCTTGATTTCGGGCAGACCCGGCAGCGTCGGATCGGAGTTCGGGGCGTTCGCCGGATTGATGTACGGGACCAGGCTGTTCTGTGCCGTGGCGTACTGATAGTCGAGACGCACGTACGGCTTCCTGGACAGTCCGTTCCAGACGTACTCGGCGTTCAGGTCCATATTCCACGGCGATGCCAGCAGGTGATCGCCTTTTGCCACGATCTGGTCGGAGGTACCTGGGAGCGCAACCGCATCATTGTAGGAGGAGTCGGTGTACGACGCGATAAAGCCCAACGTGAGGTCCGGCGTCGCGAGCCAGTTGATCTCGATGTCCCCACCCTTGCCGGTCACGCTGCCGAGGTTGAAATTGAATCCGAGCCCGCAGGTGAGATAGACGAACTGCGAGATGTTCTTCCAATCGATGTAGTACAGCGCCGCGCTCACCTGCAGGCGGTGGTCCGCGAGGGTGTTCTTGGCACCGATCTCGTACTGCCAGAGCGAATCCGAGGTGAACGTAGCCGGCGTCGAGGGAAGGCCGACGGTGCACTGCGGCGGCAACTGCGCGTTGATGCCACCGGGCCGGAATCCCTTCGCCGCACTCGCGTAGTAGAGGCTGTCCGGATTGGGTTGGTAATTCAATACCAAGCGAGGGGTGATCGGCTTGTCGCTGCCGGAGGTCGTACTGTCGATCACCTGGGTACCGAAGATACCGAACTGCTGTTCCTTCACCACTCCGGTGTAGTCGAGCTTCGAGTAGCGCAGTCCGGCGGTGGCCGAGAAAACCTGGCTGAACTTGTAGGTCAGCTCACCGAATACCGCCAATTGCTTGTCGAGCATGCTGAACTGAGGCTGCGAGTAGGTGAGGTTATCCGGCCCGCACTCTGCTGGCACCGGGCACCCATCGGCGCTGTGGATGAACTCGGTCGAATTCTCATACGCGTGCAGATAGAAGAGGCCGGCCGTCCACTGGAGTCTCGAGGTGGCATCCACCGAGCTGAACCTGATCTCTTCGCTGAAATTGTTCTGGTGATCGGTGAAGTACGCGGTGCTGGTATCGCCTTCGGGCGGGTATTGATTGAACAGGAACACGGTGCTGATCCACTGGGTGTAATCGGACACCGAATGCTGGTCGCGCGAGAAGTACGAGGTATTCGAGACGATGTCCGCCCAGGGCTCGCGCCAGTCGATCTTTAGCGCGGCGACGTACCACGGGTCGGTGCTTGGATTGCGGAGCGCATTGCCGTTGTTGTAAACGTTGTCGGCTGGATTGGAGATATTTGTCCAGTAGGCAGCGGTGTCGTTGATGTGCAGCGTCTGGATATAGAACGATGGGTCGATGGTCAGGTTTTCCGTCGGTGCCCAGCGCAGCGCGGCGCGGAATGTCTGCGTGTCGTGCCAGTTGGAATGGGACTCGGTCGTGCCGGTGACTTCCGGGATGGCCGTGTAGACGTTCGCCGGAAAGCCGAAGCAGCCGGGATTGCAGACCGTCGGGGTGTAAGGCGGTCGCGTGTAGTTCACGCGGTCGACCCAGCCACCGTCCTCGCGGAAGGAGGCGCTGACGCGAAAGCCGAGCACGCCATCGATGATCGGGCCGCCGAATGCTGCGCCGGCCTCGTAGTTCTGGCCGCCGCCGTCGATCTGACCGAATTCGGCCTTCGCGAAGCCGGAAGCTTTAGTGAGTCCCGGCGCCGGTGTGATGAACCGTACCGTACCACCCTCGGAGCCTGATCCGAACAGTGTGCCCTGCGGTCCCTTGAGCACCTCGACCCGCTCGAGATCGAAGAGCGCGGGGTACGGATTAAGGTGCCGAAGTTCAGGTGGCGGCTCTGGATCGGTGTGTCATCGATGTAGACACCGGTGGTCGGGACACCGGCCGACGACTGGATTCCGCGGATGGAAATATCGGAGTTCTCATCATTGTAATTGGCGGTGGCACCCACGCCCTCTCTGATGAAGGTGACGCCCGGCGCCACCCGGGTGACATCGTCGATGTTGTGCAGTCCTTTCGCCTCGATTGCCTCCTGGCTGAGCGCCGTGACGCTCATCGGCACATCCATCAGCTTTTCGACGCGCCGCTCGGCGGTCACGACCACTTCCTTCAGCTCGGTGCCCGAGCCGGCGGCGCTCGCCTCGCCCGCCTGCGCCCAGCTCACCCGTTGGCTGACGGTACCGACCATGGCCAGCAGTGCAGCCAGAGCAAGTTTATTCATTCGTGATCGCATACCGCCCCACTTTGATGCATTGCACACGCAAGTTTGTTATCAGGTCCGCGGCAACCGTCTGGTTGCGCGGTACCGGAACAGGATCTCGTCGCCCGCGACCGGCAGGCGACGATACATAGAATGCTATCTTATTTTAAATGGCGCGAGGTGGCTTTCGCGCCACAGCCCGACGGTTTTTCGGCGCCCACGGGGGTCTTACATTGAAAGGCATTGTCTGCTCGGCTAGGATACTTCGATATCGAGGTAATATTTCTGAGACGGCCGCTGCGTGGCGCTGCTGCGCCGCGCTGCGGCGTGTCCGGCACAAAACGCAAGTGTTGACCCGCGAAGAGAATGAGCTGTTGTGCCGGGTGGAAGGCGATGCCCCCATGGGCCAGCTCATGCGCCGCCACTGGACCCCCGTTTGCCTGACCGAGGAGGTCGCTGAACCCGATGGCGCCCCGGTAAAGGCGCGCCTGTTCGGTGAAGATCTCGTGGTATTCCGTGACACACGCGGCCGCGTGGGCGTCATGGATGAGTACTGTCCGCACCGCGGTGCCTCACTCGTCTTGGGGCGGAACGAAGACTGCGGACTGCGGTGTCTCTATCACGGCTGGAAGATCGACACCGCAGGCAACGTGGTGGAAATGGCTGCGGAGCCGGCCGGTAGCGGTTTTGTGGAGAAAGTGAAGCATCGCGCTTACCCGACCCACGAGTGGGCGGGTCTGGTGTGGGCCTACATGGGCCCGTGCGACAGCGTGCCCGAGTTCGAGGCCCCGGCGTGGGCGCCAGCCGCCGACATCCGGGTGAGCATTGCCAAGGCGATCATTCCCTGTAACTGGGCCCAGATCCTGGAGGGCGCCATCGACTCGGCTCACAGCTCCAGCCTGCACTCCTCTGACATGGTCCCGGCGAAAGTGGACGGGGCAAAAGACACCGGCAAGACCTGGCTGCGTCCCTCGACCGACAAAGCGCCGCGCATGCAGGTGGAGCGCACGAGCTACGGATTCCGGTACGCGGCGTTACGCCGGCCGATCGTCAACTCCGCCAACCACGACTACGTGCGCGCGACCGTTTTTATAGCGCCGGCCACTGCGCTCATCCCGCCGAACAACCTCTACAATGTCGCCAACATCAATGCCCCGGCGGACGATACCAACACGGCGTTTTATTTCATCGCCTGGGGTCATCCGGCAAGAACGCCGCAGTCTGAAACCTGGCGTAAGTTTCTCGGCCTGCGCGTCGGCGTTGACCTCGACGATCGCTACGCGCCCTTGCGCAATGTGCGCAATCGGTTCTTGCAGGATCGGCAGGCGATGAAAGCCGGCAACTTCACCGGAATCGCCGGATTCCCCAACCAGGACATTGCCATGTGGGTGACCATGGGAGCGATCGCTGACCGGAGCCGCGATCGACTGGGCGCGAGCGATCTGGCCATTGTCGAGTTTCGGCGTGAGATGCTCGAGGCGGTGCGCGAGTTTCAGCAGGGTCGCCCGGCGATCGGCACCGGGGACTCACGCGCTACTGCCGGCGTTTGTGCGTATCAGGCGATCGTTCCGAAGTCGATCGACTGGCGCTCGTTTGAGGCGCGCTATGTCTGGGAGCCGAACGGACCTGAACTCGAGCCATCCTATTCGACGAGAGCCTGAGGCTGGCGCACTAGGTCCCATGGGTAAATTGCAGCTCTCGATCGCTATCGGCGACTACGACCGCACCCGCGCGCTTCTGGATGGCAGCGTACAGATCGATGGCGTGGATCCGGTGTACATGACGCTCGCCCCGGAGGAAATCTTTTTCCGGGCCTTCCGCAATGTCGAATTCGATATCAGTGAGTTGTCGCTCTCCAGCTATCTGATCAGAGCGTCGAAGGGCGAGAGTCCGTACATCGCCGTGCCGGTATTTCTGTCGCGGGCGTTTCGCCACACCTCCATCTATGTGCGCACCGACGTGATTAAACGCCCGGCCGACCTCAAGGGTCGGCGCGTCGGGATTCCCGAGTACCAGTTGACTGCCATCGTGTGGGCGCGCGCCCTTCTGCAGGATGACTACGGCGTGCGGCCGCAGGATGTTACATGGGTGCAGGGCGGCATCCTCACGCCCGGCAGGCCGGAGAAGATCAAACTCGCACTGCCCGCTGACGTACGGCTCGAGAGTGCTCCGCAGGGGGACACCATCTCAGCGATGCTCGATCGTGGCGAGATCGAGGGATTCATCGCCCCGCGTCCCCCCGGTGGTGCTGCCGCCCACAACCCAAATGTGGGGTGGCTGTTCGCGGATCCCACCGCCGTAGCCAAGGAGTACTACAAGCGCACCGGCGTATTCCCGATCATGCACGTGCTGGGTGTGCGCAAGGAGTTGGCGGCGCAACACCCGTGGCTGGCAGGTGCGCTGTTGAAGGCGTTCGAGCAGGCCAAGGGGGTGGCACTGGAAAAACTCGGCGATACCTCCGCCACCAAGGTCACGCTGCCATTCGTCGAAGAGCAGCTGAAGGCGGCGCGCGAAACGCTCGGTGAGGACTTCTGGTCCTATGGCGTCACCGCCAACCGGCGCACGCTCGAGACCTTCCTGCACCATCACCATGCGCAGGGGCTCTCCGTGCGCGCGATGTCCGTTGAGGAATTGTTTCATCCTGCAACGTACGAGTCCTACAAGGTATGAGCGCGGGCGCCGCTCCGATGATGCCGCTGCGGATTGCACGGGCCTTTACTGCGGCCGACGGCATCCGCTCCTTTGAGCTCGTTGCGCCCGCGGGCGGCTTGCTGCCGCCGTTCACAGCCGGATCTCACATCAAGGTCCGGGTGCCGAACGGGGAGCTGCGCAAGTACTCGCTGTGTAACGATCCGGGGGAGCGTCATCGTTACCTGATCACCGTCAAGCGTGAGCTGGCCGGCCGCGGCGGATCCGTGAGTCTGGTCGATGGCGCTCGCGAAGGCGACATCGTCCCAGGCTCAGCACCCGATAACGCCTTCCCGCTGGTGGCAACGGCTTCCCGGCACCTGTTCATCGCGGGCGGCATCGGCATTACTCCAATCCGCTCGATGATCTGCTCGTTGGGCGAGCAGCCCAACACACCCTGGACGCTGTACTACCTGACGCGCTCACCCGAGGCGACGGCATTTCTGGAAGAGCTAAGCTCACCAGAGCTGCGCCGCAATGTCTTCATTCATCACGACTACGGCGATCCTGCGCGGTCGTTCGACCTTTGGCCGGCACTGGAGCATCCTCAACCGGGCGCGCACCTCTACTGCTGTGGCCCGCGCGAGCTGATGGAAGCGGTCCGCGACATGTGCGGTCACTGGCCGCACTCCAACGTTCACTTCGAGAGCTTCACTGAGCGCGGCAGCGCGCGTCTGGATGACCGGCCGTTCCTGGTCAGGCTCGCCAGGTCGGGCCGAGCCTTCGAGATACCCGTGGGCAAGACGATCCTCGAGATACTGCGCAACAGCGGCTGCAGTGTCACCTCCTCATGCGAGAGTGGCACCTGCGGCACCTGCCGAACGGTTTTGCTGGCGGGCGCTGCCGATCACCGCGACATGGTGCTGCTGCCGGAGGAGATGAGCGGTCAGATCATGATCTGCGTATCACGTGCCAGGTCCGGCGAACTTGTCCTTGATCTGTAGATGAGCGTCTAAGCGTGTACCGCAGTTCCAAAGCTCGGTGATGAAAGAGCGTTCACTTCGGCTGGGCGTCGTGGGGCTGGGCCGCGCCTTCTCGCTCATGCTGCCGACCTTCGTGCAGGATGAGCGTATCGAGCTGGTCGCAGCGTGTGATCCTCGCGAGCCGGCAGGTTCGCAGTTCGTCCGGGATTTCCAGGCACCCGTGTACCAGAGTATCGATGCACTGGTCGCGGACCCCCGGGTGGAGGCGGTGTATATCGCGAGCCCGCACGAATTCCATGCCCAACACACGCAAATTGCCGCGGCGGGCGGCAAGCACGTCCTGGTCGAGAAGCCGATGGCGCTCACCATGGCCGAGTGTGACTCAATGATCGAGGCGTGCCGCAGGGCCGGAGTACACCTGCTCGTCGGCCACTGTCACAGCTTCGATACGCCTTATCTGCGTGCGCGCGATGTCATTGAGAGTGGTGAACTGGGTCCCGTAAGGATGGTTCAGGCTCTCAACTACACGGACTTCCTCTATCGCCCCCGTCGTCCGGAGGAGCTCGATACCGCCGCCGGAGGTGGCGCGGTATTCAGCCAGGCCGCCCATCAAGTCGACGTCGTGCGTCTGCTTGCCGGCAGCCGTGCGGTGGGCGTCCGGGCCATCACCGGGTCGTGGGACCGCAATCGACCGACCGAAGGCGCCTACTGCGCGTTGCTGTGGTTCGATGATGGTGTGTTTGCCTCGCTGACTTACAGCGGGTACGCCCATTTCGACTCCGACGAATGGTGTGGATGGTTCGGCGAGATGGGATCAGCGAAGAACCCTGATGACTATGGTCAGGCGCGCAGGCGTCTGGATGGTCTCCGTTCGGCAGCCGAGGAGGCCCAGCTGAAGGCCGCTGGAACCTACGGTGGGCCCGCTTACCGGACTAGCCGCCGCGGTGTCGAGCATCGCGGGCACCAGCACTTCGGTCCCGTGCTGGTCTCCTGCGAACGGGGCGATGTGCGGCCAGTGAGTGATGCGCTCTGGGTCTACGGCAATGACCGGTGTGAGCGACGGGTACTGCAGCCGCCTGCGGTGCCTCGGTTCGAGGTCATTGATGAGCTTTATGCTGCAGTGACCTTCGACGAACACCCGCTGCACGACGGTGCGTGGGCGAAAGCGACACTGGAGATCTGCCTGGCACTACTGGAGTCGGCTCGCGACCATCGGGATATCCACCTGCACCACCAGCCGACGCCTAAAGCGCTACTTCACACCGGCTCAGCCCGCTAGCACCGGTGCATGAACCAAATCAGGCCGCTGCCCGCGCACTCCCTCGTCTCCGTGCCTTGGGTTGCCGTTTCGTACGAGTTGACCCTCGGGCCTGCACCGCGAGGCTTTCCTGCAGGTTGGCCGACATGCGCATGAGCACCGACAGACAGGTTTCGAGTTCCGTCCGATCGATGCCGGCGGAGGCGATGGCATTGATCTCGAAAGCACAGGGCAGGAGCTTGTCGTGAAGCTCGCGGCCGCGCCTGGTGAGCGAGACGCGCAGCTTGCGGCGATCGCAGGGGTCGCGGCTGCGTGCGACCAGACCGCTCTTGATCATCAGCTCGATCATCGTAACCGTGGTCGTTTCCGTCACGTTCGTAATGTCACTCAGGCGCTTTTGCGTCAGGCCGTCTTCGATGCCCAGGGCGCGCAGGTAGTACCAGAATCCGCTGTTCAGGTTGTGGCGGCTCAAGTAGGCACTCAGCAGTCGGTCGAACATCCGGTGACAGCGCCGCACCTGGTTCCCGAGACTGCGCTCCGGCGGCAACATCAGTTTCTTGGCCATCTTCGCTTTCTATCCCCATGCCAGTCTGCCAAGACTACTTGCCCACTGGACAGCACGCCAACTCCGATGTTATCACTACGATATCGAAGTGTTTCCTGTTTAGCCGGGGCTCGCCCGGGCTCCGCCACGAGTTTGCCGGGGGCTGCATGCGAATTGATCGTTGCTATGTGTTGATAATGGTGTACGCCGTGCTTGCCGGGCCGCCGGTGCGGGCCGCCGAGACGGCTCCGGGGCCCGCGGCCGGTGCTGCGGCAGACGTGGTGATCACCGATGCGAAGATCTACACCGCAGATGCCCAACATTCGCTGGCGCAAGCCCTCGCCATTCGCGACGGCAAGATCGTGTTCGTCGGCTCCGTTGCGCGCGCGCAGCGCCTGATCGGGCCGCGTACCCAGGTACGGAATCTCCAGGGTCGTCTTGTTCTGCCGGGTCTCTTCGACTCCCATATCCACCCAGCGGGCATCCTGGATATCGAAAGCTGCGATCTCAACAGCGCTGCCAAAACGCTGCACGAGCTGTCCGCATTCGTGCGGGCATGCATCGAGCGCTATCAGGTGCCTGCCGGAGGCTGGCTGAGCGTGCACCAGTGGAACTTCGCCGAGGGCAATCAGCCCGATGCTGACTATCCCACTCTGGTCGCGTCCCTGGACAAGGCGTCCGACAAGGTAGCGATTCAACTTCTCGGCAACGACGGCCATCACGGGGCTTTCAATCACACCGCCCTCGCGCGCGCGAAAAACACCAGCGGCCAGGTCGTCGGCATCTCGAAACAGACGCTGGCGAAGGACCTGGCGCCATTTGGCAAGCTCATCGGTGTGGATGCCGAGGGCAATCCGAACGGTGCCGTCAACGAGAATGCACGCTGGCTCATGGATCCGCCCGGCTATCTCGCCGACTTTGCCCAGATCATGAAGGCACGGCAGCAGCTGCCGCAGAAACTCAATGCGGCGGGAATCACCGGGATCCTGGATGCCGCAGTGCCTCCGGAAGAGTTACCCCTTTATGACGCGCTGGCAAGCGAAGGGCAGCTGACGGTTCGCGCGACGCTCGCTCAGTTCTACGAGCCGGACTCGATGCTGACGCGAGACGGCAGCGTCGACTACGCCCGCATGATCGCCGCCGCCGAGCGCATCCGCTCCCGCTATGCCCATCATCGCCTGATTCGCGCCGATGTGGTCAAGCTGTTTGCCGACGGGGTTCTCGAAGGCAACCCCTACGCCGTCCCGCCGACGCTGCCGAATTCCCTGTCTCTGCGTCCGTACAATCAGCCCATTTACGGCAAGGATTCTGCCGGCCAGCTGACCGTCACCGGTTATGTCGACACCGGTTCGGCAACCTGCCAGCAGGTACGTGCTCAGCCAGCACAGTTCAGCTCCCCAGAGGCCGTCCGGCAGTTCATGTCCGCGCACGGTTTCCACCCCGAACAGTGCACCGTCTCGAGCGGTCAGCTGGCGCACGACCGGGCGGTGATACTCGAGTTCGTCAGACGCTTCCACCTGGCGGGATTCACGCTGCACATTCACGCTATCGGCGATGGCGCGGTCCGCGCGGCGCTGGATGCGCTGGAAGCTGCGCGGGCCGCGGACGGAGTGGCGACGCAGCACGATGGACTCGCGCATGTCCAGGTAGCGCCGCCCGCGGATGTGGCGCGGATCGGACGCGACCATCTCTATGTGGCGTTCACCTACTCATGGGCGGTAGCGGAGTCGTCTTACGACCTGACGGTGGTGCCTTTCCTCGATAAGGTCCTCGGCAACACCTACCCGGCACTGCATCTCTCCGGGGGTTACTACGAAGCAAACGCCTATCCGGTTCGCGCCGTGAAAGCGGCCGGGGGCACGCTGGTCGCGGGCTCCGATGCGCCCGTGAACACGCGCGACCCGCAGCCATTCGTCAACATGGCGGCTGCCGTGACGCGACGGCTGCCGGGACACGAGCCGCTGAATGCCGCGCAGGCGGTCTCGATTCAGGATGTCCTGGACGCGTACACGATAAATGGCGCCCGGTTCTTGCAGCGAAGTCATGAGGCGGGCTCGCTGGAGCCCGGCAAGTCCGCTGATTTCATCATCGTCGACCAGGATGTGCTGCAGCTGGCCGCCGCGGATCACGCTGCCGACATTGCCAAGACGCACGTGATCGAGACATGGTTCATGGGAAAGAAGGTGTACGGGGAAGCGCCACCAGCCGCCGCTGCACCCAAATAGCCGGCGCAACATCCGGAGCAGCCGTGACGCGTTCAACGTGAGCAGCCGGCATGCCTGGATCTCGGCCGCGCTTTCGAACACATGCCCCTGGAGCAACACAATGGATTGCCAGCCGGCTGCTGCGCAGCTATCGCGAAGGCGAGGCAGGCGTCGACTTTGGCATGCGGTGAGGCGCTGTCATGAAGCCGCCGCAGATCGTTGCGGCAATCACCAGTGCCTGGCGACGCCAGAAGGGGGCCGAGCTGCAGGTCCGCTCGATCGAGCGGCTTTCGGCGGGCGCGTCTGCGCAGACATGGCGAGTCAGCACCGTGACCGCCGGCGACGCGCAGGATTTGGTCCTGCAGCTCTTTGCGGGCCAGGAGCAACTCACCGGAGCGCTGCGGAAGGTCGAGCAGGGGCGCGTCCAGCAGGCGGCATATCTGGCGGGCGTGCCAACACCCGAGGTGCTGCTTACACTCGAGCCCGAGGATGGCCTCAACGATGGTTTCGTGTCGCGCTACACTCCCGGGGAGACACTGGGCAAGCGCATCGCGAGCGATGCGCGATTCGGCGAAGCACGCGTTCACCTGACGGAGCAATGTGCGCGAGTGCTCGCGCAGATTCATGAATTACCGCTGAGCTCGTTTCCCCGCCTCTGTCATCGTCCCGTGCACACCCAGCTTGAGGAGTTGGCACACCTCCATCGGACCGTGGGCGACGCGTTGCCCGCGTTCGAGTTCGCCCTCAGATGGCTGAAGGCGCACCTGCCACCCGCGGTGCCGCCGCGCGTCGTGCACGGAGACTTTCGTAACGGCAACCTGATTGTCGATGAGCGGGGGCTGGTGGCGGTACTCGACTGGGAAATGGCGCATCTCGGCGACCCGCTGGAGGACCTGGCGTGGCTGTGTCTGCGGCCCTGGCGCTTCGGTCAAGGCGCCAGGGCGGTCGGTGGGTTCGGCGAGCGAGCCGAGCTCTATGAACGCTACGTGCGCTACGGCGGAGAGCGACCTCAGGCCACAGTATTGAAGTTCTGGGAGGTGTTTGGCACGCTCAAGTGGGGTGTGATCTGCCAGTGGTTCGCGCGCCAGTTTGTGACCGGCGAGGTGCGTGTGCTCGAGCGGGCAGCGATTGGGCGACGCACGTCCGAAGCGGAGCTCGACCTCGTTGAGCTCATCGAGGGGCACGATGACTGATCACGCCGGCGTACCGCAGCTGCTGCGGGCGGTGCGCGAGTGGCTCATCGACGAGCGCGCTTCCGAACCCGATGCCACGTCGGGGCATTCGGCAAGGATCGCCACGAACCTGCTCGATATCATCGCGAGAGAGCTCGAGATCGGCCCCGCGCTCCGCGGCAGCGAGCGATTGCGCCTGGTCGCGTTGCTCGGACGCGACGCCGACCTCGAAGCGCTAAACGAGGCCCTGTGCGCGAAGATTGCCGCGGGTGTGATCGATGTCAGCGATCCTCACCTATTGAATCATCTTCGGCTGACGGCCCTGGGCAAGCTTGCGATCGATAACCCCGGTTACTGGAGTTATCGCCGCGCGGCGGCTCGTGTCGGCTTCAAATTCTAGTCTGCTAGTCTCTGCAGGAATCTGACGAGGCTCGCCCCGACACCGCGCACTATATTGTGTGCGCTGACATCGCGCAGCTTGCCGGATTCGTCGAAGCTCGCACCGGTGGCGAGTGCAATGCGCCACTGCTGTGGAATCAGCGTCACATTGATCGTGCCGAGAATCTGCCGCAAGTGCTGCTGGGCTCTGAGTCCTCCTGCGGAACCGACGGACCCCGACACCAGCGCGGCAATCTTGCCTTCATAGCTCGCGAGCGACGCTTCGCCGCGCGCCGAGCGTGTGGTCCAGTCGATGACATTCTTGAGCACGCCCGGTACCGAGCCATTGTACTCGGGCGTCGAAATCAGCAGGCCGCGGTGCTCGCCCAACAGGCGCTGCAATTCCACTGCCGCGTGCGGCAGGCCGCCCGAGGCCTCCAGATCGCCGTCGTAGAGCGGCAGGGGGAAGTCCCGCAGGTCGATCAAGGTGACCGACCCACCCGCCTCGCGTGCGCCGGCGACGGCGATCGCGATCAGCTTCTTGTTCACCGAATCGCGGCGCGTGCTGCCCGCAAACGCGAGAATCGATGCGGCCGCGTTCACCACGACGCCGCGCCCGATGTCAACATGCGATCATCTCCACTACTCCGTGAGGTGTGCCTGCCCGGCAGTTGGCGGGTAGATTTCATTCTGCGGCAGAATTACTTAGGATTCTATCAGTCTTTCGATTGCCGGCGTGACCTCAGCGCCTTGCGCCCGGGGCGCTCGGAGGCTTCGTGAGCCAGATTCTGCGCCAGATTGAACAGCACTCGCCGGGTAACCCGCAGATCCTGGGCGTCGATGCCGCGCGCCGCGATGGCGTTCACCTCGGCAGCGTAGGGAATCATTCTCCGTTCCAGCTCCCGCGCCTTGCGTGTGAGGAAGACCCTCACCTTGCGCTGGTCGCTGGGATCGGCGCGGCGGAACACGAAGCCGCCGCGCTCGAGACCCTTGATCGCGACGACGGTCGTGGGCTCACGCATGTCGACGCGCTGGCTGAGCTCGCTCTGGGTGATGCCGTCCTCGTGCCACAGCACGCGCAGAAAGGCCCATTGGCCGCTCGAGATTCCGTGGCGCAGCGTGCGGTTCTCGAGCGCCTTCGCAAAGCGTCGAAAAGCGCTGCGACACAGATAGCCCATGCTGTTGCGCGGGTTCTGCCAGCGCTCGTATGCCGCGCTTCGCGACCGTGAGGGAGTCCTGCTTGCCATGGAAAAGTCCGTGAGTAGTTCGCTGTTGTTGATTCCGAGTCAATTGTGCACCGCCGCAGCGTGGCAACACCAGATTGACAACCTAAAGGACAAGGTGCAGATCTCTGTCGCCAACCAGCGGACGAGCGATTCGATGGCGGGGCTCGCCCGCAGCATTCTGGCCGGCGCACCGGCGCGCTTTGCCACGGCGGCCCACGGCATGGGCGGTTTCATCGCATTTGAGATGTGGCGTCAGGCGCCCGAGCGGATCGAACGCCTGGCACTGTTCGATACGCTCGCGACGCCGGATACACCGCAGCAACGTGTGCGACGGGCAGGGTACGCGGAGCTCGTGCGCCGCGGTCAGTTCACGCGGGTGATCGAAGAGCGCTTGCCGATACTCTTTCATCCGGACCGCCAGGCTGAGGAGCAGTTGCTGTCGGTCGCCCGGGCTATGGCTGCGGAGACCGGTCCTGAGGCGTTCCTGCGTCAGCAACGGGCGATCATCGATCGCCCTGACAGCCGCGCGACGGTCGCGAGCATCACCTGCCCGGTGATCGTGGTGATCGGGCACCAGGATCGGATCACTGCGCTGACTGATGCCGAGGCAATTGCAGCAGGGATCAGCGGAGCTCGCCTCGAGGTCGTGGAGAACTGTGGTCATATGGTTCCACTGGAACAGCCGCAGCGCACGAGCGAGTTGCTCGCGCGCTGGCTCGCCGTCTAGTCCCGCAGGTGGGTGGTGGCGCCGCGCGTCGGCGCTCGCGTTGCGTCCGTCACCCAATTTTTCGCTCCCGGCCCTGCCAGTAACGGAGCCGCAACTCCCGGCGCAGCACTTTGCCGGCGGCGTTGCGCGGCAGCTCGCTCACGAAGTCGATCGATTTCGGTGCCTTGTAGGTGGCGATACGCGCTCGTGCCCACGCGATGATCGCCTCGGCGGCCGGTGGCTGAGTCGCTTCAGCCACCACGATCGCCTTCACCTCTTCGCCCCAACGCTCCGATGGCACGCCGATCACGGCGACCTCGCGCACTCCGGGGCAGCCAGCGAGCGCGTTTTCGACTTCAGCGGGATAGACGTTCTCCCCACCGGTGATAATCAGATCCTTGATGCGGTCGTGAACATAGAGGTAGCCATCATCGTCGAAATAGCCGGCATCGCCGGTGCGCAGCCAGCCATCAGGTATCGCTTGCGCGGTCGCATCTTGCTGACGCCAGTACTCCTTCATGAGATGGTTACCGCGCATGGCGATTTCACCGACCTCACCAGCCGCGAGCGGCCTGCCGCGCCTGTCCACCACGCGGACCTCCACACCCGGCCAGGGCTTGCCACAGGAGCGCAGCTTCGCGCCCTTCGCGTGATCACCCGGCGCAAGGTAAGTGCCGGCGCCGGTCGATTCGGTCATTCCGTAGAACTGCACGAGGTCGCAGCCGATGGCTTGCTGAGCGCGCGCCAATACCGGTTCCGCCATCGGCGCAGCACCGTATGCGAGAGTCTTCAGGCTCGAGAAGTCGCTCGCGTCGGCATCCGGGTGCTGCAACAGCGCCTCTACCATTGAGGGTGCAAGAAACAGGTGATTCACCCGCTCGCGTTGGATGAGCCGCAGCAGGGAGCCGGGCTCAAATGCGCGCGCGAGAATAACGCGACCCGCGCCCGCGAAAGCGCTCAGACTGAAGTTCACGCCGGCGACGTGATACAGCGGCAGGACCACGAGAACGGTTTCGCCGCAGCGGTAGTCGAGGCCGGCGACCTGAGTGCGCATGCGCAGGAAGGCCTGATAGTTGCCGTTTGTCAGGCAGACACCCTTCGGGCGGCCGGTGGTGCCGCTCGTGTACAGCATCAGCACGTCATCGCCGGGATCTGGCTGGAACTCGAGATTGCAATTCGCGGCCTCGTCGCGCCAGGCGGCATATGACAGCTGCCCTCGCGGCAGCGCCTCGAGCGGAATGACCTGCGGTGACTGCGGCAGCTCGGCGGCGATTCGCAGGGCTGCGGGGAGGAATTCCTCCGACACAAACAGCAGTCGCGCCTCGCAGTCGCCCAGCACGTAGGCAATCTCCGGCTCACTCAGGCGAAAATTGATCGGCGTCAGGCAGGCGCGCGCCTTCGCCGCGCCAAACAGCAGCTCGTAGAACTCGACACAGTTGCGCGCGAGGATCGCCACCCGCTGCCGCGGCGCCACTCGCGAGTGCAGCAGGGCGCACGCAACCCGGGTGGCGCGCTCATCGAGCTCGGCGTAAGTCGTGATGGTGTTTTCGAACGACACGGCAGGCGTCGCACCGAGCGTACGCGCCTGAGCGCTCGACAGGTGTGCGAGCGCCGCGATCGTTTCCGTACGGTCCGACACGCTAACGCTCCGTCCAAAGCGTCCTGATCAAGGAACTACATCGCCGCGCCATGTCTGAATCGTCCCGCCGTCAGCAGCGCGCGGCTACCCATTGCGCCACCAGTGCCGCGACCTCTTCGCGCTCGGCACGACTGTCCTCGAAATAATGCGCGCCCTTGACCAATTCGAGCGTCTTGTCCTTGGCGCCGATGGCGTCGAAGATCGTGCGTGCGTCGCTCGGAAACACGCCGACGTCGGCCAGACCCTGCACGACGAGTGCGGGCGTATCCAGCCTGGGTAGTTGAGCGGCGCCCTTGCACTGCGAGGTTTCGAGGCTCCACATCGACAACCAGCTCTTGAGCATGTTGGCGCGGCCGATACCCGGGGTGCGGTTGACGATAGCGGGATGGCCGCGATAGCACATGGGAGTCTTGCGGTCGGAACGATCGATCGCGCCGTCCATGAAGCGCAGATCCGCCCAACAGCGAAACAGCGGGAACAGGCGGTCCGGGACGCCCGCCTCGTTGAGCCGCCTGAGCTCGGCTTTCGCCCAATCGGTAATGCGTTGGTTGCGCGCGCGCTGTGCCGCTCGGTAGCGCGCGATGAAGGATTCGGAATAGGGCGGCCCGTTGTCGGGATTGAACGGGTTGAGGGATTCGTCGGTTGCCAGCGGATCGCTCTCGTCCCTGACCGATGCGTCCATCCAGTCGGTCAGCACTTCCGGGCGGCCCCGGTGGGCGTTGAGAGAGATGTAGAGATCGGCCTTGGGCAGTGTCTGCAGTGCGGCACGCGCGGCGCCTTCCGCGGTCCCATGGAGTGTCGGGGCGGTCGCCTCGGCCTGGTAAGCACCCATCAGCGAGCCGCCGCCTGAATTGCCCAGGATTGCGATCCGCTCGACGCCCCCTTGCTCACGCAGCCAGCGTACGCCGACGCCGATGTCGATCAGCGCGTGTTCCAGCAGGAACTGATCTTCGGCGCCGCGATAGCGGGTGTTCCAGCCCAGGAAGCCGTAGCCGTGCGCGGCGAGGTAGGGCGCGATGTAGTGCTCGCTGAAGTCGACGTTATAGTGCGTCGCAATGAAGGCGGTTTTCGGCCGCCTGCCGGTCGGGGTGGTGTAAACCCCCTGACAGGGATGGCCACCGGCCTGGATGCGAGGGGCGGTCGGCGCCTCGAGTCCGATGAATAGCCGATCGCACTGCGCAAGCAGGTCGGTGTCGCTGATCACGGGCGCCGCTCCTCCGAAGGCGGGTTGCTGCACATGGCTCCCCCGCCTACATCGACAAATACTTCGTTATCTAAGTAATATAGCCGCTCGCATCCACAACGTCCACGCGGCGCCAAGTGCCGCAGGGAGCGCAACAGCCATGCGGGCCCTGATG